>WNFL01079320.1_pt3 | contig 194196 bp, 170 predicted proteins | sample 5400361 | NCBI WGS metagenome assembly WNFL01 (sample SAMN13153351, study PRJNA577476) | soil metagenome | isolation source: 40 cm soil on Douglas fir-dominated hillslope | place: USA:California | collected 2013-09-17
ACCGCCTCGATAATAGTTGTATCTCATACCGTTCTAGGGTATTATAGCCTTATGATTTCAGTCGTGGCCCTGCTTATCGCCTTTTCAATTCCCCTTCTTTTTCTTGCTATTGTTTACAAACTCGACCTTTACAAAACCGGAAATTACCGGAACATTGCCATTTCTTTGGCCGGGGGCATTGCTGCGTACTGGCTCGCTTACCTGGTGAACCCGTGGATGCGCGACCAGGGCCTGGTTACCCGCGATATCATGGTGCGTTTCTCTGCGCCGGTCCTGGAAGAGATCTTCAAGGGTCTGATTCTTCTCTATCTGATCCGGCGGCCCAGCTTTACGTATTTCGTGGATGGAGCCATCTACGGCTTTGCGGCGGGGATCGGTTTTGCAATTTTCGAGAATTTCGAATATATTAGTGGAAGCCCTGAAACGGCGCTCAGCCTGGCGATTGCGCGCGTGCTCTCGACAAACCTGGTGCATGCCACCGGCAGCGGCCTGATCGGAATTGCGCTGGGGATGGCGAGGTTTGACCGCTCGCACCGCCGGGCTGCGGTCCTGGTCATCGGTGCGGGCCTGGCGATGATACTGCACATGGGTTTCAATAACATTGTCAACAGTCACAGTGACTTGATCCTGGTTTATGCCATTGTCGTGGGTTTTGGTGGAGCGATTGTGATCGGAACCGCCATGCGTTATGGCCTCAAGGAAGAAAAGACCTGGATCATGGAGAAGCTTGGAGAGGCCGATCGCGTCACCGTCCAGGAAAAGAGCGCGGTCGAAGGCCTGGATAAACTCAATAAAATGCTTGCCCCCCTGGCCGAAAGGTTCGGTCCTGAAAAGGCAAACCAGGTGAAAGACTTCCTTACGATCCAGGCCCGGCTGGGTATCCTGCGCAAAACCGTGGAAAAACTGAACGATGAGAAGATGCGCCGCGCAGTCGAAGTTCAAATTGAAGACCTGTCTGCACAAATGAATCAGGTGCGCCGCGAAGTAGGTTCGTATTGTATGCTGTATTTGCGAAATACATTCCTTGAAGAAACCGGGACGCTTTACAAACGTCTCGAAACCATCATGCAGGAACGGGCGAGTGCCGGCGGCGAACAGGGCGGCGGCAAGGCCTGGATGCAAGCCTTCGGTTCGAAGTTGGAAGCTCCAACTCCCGGGAAAGAGTGAGTCCGAACGATGGCCGATGAAATGATTTTGAATCTTAAAAAAGCTTCCCTTTTTCAGGATTTGCCTGAATCGATGCTTGCCGCCCTGGCAGATAAAGTGACCAAGGAACGTCTGGAGCCCGGGCAGGCTCTGTTCCGTAAAGGCGATCTCGGCGATGCCCTGTATGTCATTGACAACGGACGGGTGAAGATCGTCACCGAAGATTCGAAAAGAGGCGAGCTGGTCTTGAACGAATGCGGCCCCGGCGAGGCCATCGGCGATATGTCGCTGATCGACCTGGAACCACGTTCGGCCAGCGTCATCGCCATCACCCGGGCCGAGCTTCTTCAGCTCAAGCGCGATGATTTTCTGGAAGTCCTCAGGGCCGAGCCTTCCCTGGCGCTGAATATCATGCGTCGCTTTTCCGCGCGCTTGCGTTTTAACACCACATACATCGAGAAAGCCATCGCCTGGAGCCAGCGCATCGCGGACGGAGATTATTCATTTGCCGACCAGATCAAGGCCGAGAGCGAGGAAGCCGTTTCCAATGAAGATAAAGCCAGCCAGTTGCTCTCGGCGTTCTTCCAACTGGTCCAGGGCGTCAAAGGACGTGAAGACGAGTTGAAACAGCAACTGCAAAAGCTGACACTTGAAATCGACGAAGTACGCCGTAAACAGGAATTTGAAGAACTTACCAGCACCGACTTTTATGCCAATCTAAAAGCGCAGGCGGCGAAATTACGCCAGCAGCGCCAGGATAACGAATGACCGGAGGCACAATGGGAAAAATAGTATCCATCCATTCATTTCGCGGCGGGACGGGAAAATCGAATACCACGGCCAACCTGGCTTCACAGGTTGCGCTCAGCGGCAAGCGTGTTGCTATCGTGGACACCGATATTCAATCTCCCGGCATCCACGTCCTGTTCGGCCTCGATGAAAATAAGATGGGTAAAACGCTCAACGACTTCCTGCATGGCAAATGTGAGATCAAGGATGTTGCGCTCTCCATCGGAGAGTTTGCCGCGGATTCGGAGGGGCGCGCAAAACTGGCAGGCACAAACTTGTGGTTGATTCCATCCAGTATCCGTGGTCGTGAGATCAGCGATGTGCTCAGGAACGGCTACGACGTAAACCGGCTGAACGAGGGTCTGCAGACACTGCTCAAGGTGCTAGACCTGGATTACCTGTTCATCGATACACATCCGGGACTGAACGAAGAGACGCTGCTCTCGATTGCTATTTCCGACGTCCTGATCCTCATCCTGCGACCCGACCAGCAGGATTTCCAGGGCACCGCCGTGACGGTCGATATTGCCCGCAGTCTGGACGTCCCCAACCTGATCCTGGTGGTCAATAAGGCTCTTATCCGTTATGATTTCGATCACATCCGCAGGCAGGTGACAGAGAAATTCAACGCACCGGTTGCCGGAGTCATGCCGCTGAGCGAAGACCTGGCTGACAACAGCAGTGCTGATATCTTTTCCCTGCGCAACCCTGACCATCCCTGGTCAAAGGCCCTGCGCGGCGTGGCCGAAGCGATTTTGGCAGTCAAGTAGAAGGATGGGTTCGTATGAAATGCTGGGTATGTGATCAACCTGCACACGCGTCATGCCGTTTCTGCGGGCGTTTTGTCTGCAAAGACCATGCCAACGGAGACATGCCGACTTTTATCGTCATGTATGTCGGCGCCAACCAGACGCCAAAAGGCCTGGCGGTCGCTAAAGTCGTTTGGTGCGGGATTTGCGAACCACAACCGGAACCGATTTTCATGCCAGAGCTCTACTGATCGGGAAAGTGAGGAGATCATGCCGGGAGTATTTGATCGTTTACAGCGTCAAATAGAAGATAAAAAACAGGAGGGCGGTATCACCGCTCTCGACTTGGCGGACCTCCCACCAGCCTTGCGCAAAATCATGCGCCTGATGCTCCGTCAGTTGGAGCTGACCTATCCACAACTTGTGGACGCCATGTCGAAAATGCCGGAGGGTGAAAAACTCAGTCAACAGGAGTTGGACGAGGCCCTCGATACGCTTTCCAAGCAGTTCTGGCTGATGCGCTTCGGAGAAGGCAACCGGGCTACCTATAAAGTGAATTTACGCCGTAAAGCGGGCAGTTCCCTTTCGACGAATATTTGGGCCAGCCTGGATTCGAAAATCAGGAACGAGGAACCAAAGGAATAAAAAAGGTGACCGTGCTGGTCACCTTGTCCCTGGGCCTTCCAAGGATGCAGGCTCCAAGACTCTTGACCCCGCGGAGAGCACGGGGCAGGGGAGCCATATTCTTCCCACATTCTTATGTTGGCCGGGCGCTCGCAGCTACGCCTGCATTTTCTGATTTCAACTCATAGATGGGTACTGGTGCCGATTTCCCCTTTAAAGAGACATCGCCCAATGGTTCGCACTCGAATTTGGATTTGATCTTTTCGTAAACCCGTCCGGCGATCAGGATCTTGTTTTTCCCGGCATGGTTCATGATCCGTGCAGTCGTGTTGACGGTATCGCCCAGTAGATTGAACTCCCGGCGGCCGCGCTTCTCTCCGATCTCAGCCGAAAATGCGGGGCCCATGGAAATACCGATCTGGCAGCTGATTTCAGGCTGAAGATTGCCAATCGTGAGTGGATTAAGCGCCATGACGATGTCGCGTATCGCCAGCGCTGCGTGAGATGCCCGGCTGGGGTCGTCGGTATGCGCGGTGGGCACGCCAAAATAAATGACCATGTCGGAGCCTGAAAGGTGATAAGTAACCTTTTTCAGCACGCCGCCTTTGGCTTCCACGGCCGCATTGATCTGGGCAAAAGCGCGTGAAAAACTGTTTACGACGAGCAATTCCTGGCCTTGCGGGACTTGATCGACGAGCTCCGGCAGTCCGATAAAGTTAACGAAAACCACTGTGGGTTCCGAGAAATCGGCCGGAATCTCCCGGGCAGCGGCACTTTCCACCAGCAGGCCCAGAACGGGCTGTGGGATAAAACTGCCCAAAAGCTCGATCACACGCAGCGTTTCGCTGATTTCGATGACCATTTTCTCTATCTTGCGCTCGAACAGCAGCGAACTGGCCAACCGGCGTCTGGGTGTGACTGCATAATCATCCAGATCTTTGTCGGACAGGTCGTCGACTACAAGTTTGTAGCCGGGTTTGCCCTCTTCGAAGCGGAACCGATCTTTAACTTTTTCATAGGCCGCAGTGCTCAAATTCACGCGCCCGGCCTGCCCGGCACCCTCCGCCAGTTTGGCCTGCTGGACGGTCGACCCGAGCAGGACATGCTCCATGCGGCGCGGCGTGCCGATGTCGGCGATCAAGAATCTGCCGGTGTGAATACCCACGCGCATTCTAAGTTGCAACTCTCCCTGGGGCGTGGTGATTTTGGGCAGTTTTTCCATTTCATGCTGCATGCGCAGCCCGGCGCGAATGGCAAACCAGGTATCCTTCTTTTTTTCGGTCTCCGGGAAAAGGATCAGCAGGGCATCGCCGGTGAATTCCAGTAAATCCCCTTCGGATTTGCTGATTTCCTGGATCACCTTCGTGAAATACGTGTTGAGCACATCCAGGAGTGGTTTGGCGCCTTCCTGTCCCAGTGCGGCATTGGCTTCCATCAGTTTCGTGAAACCTGCCAGGTCGGTGAACATCAATGAGCCGGATTGCCACTCGTGGCGTCCCTCCCCGGGGCTGGGGGGCAGTTTATCGGCCAGCTTTGATAAGCGTTCCTCGTCGGGGCGGGCCGGTGGGTTTTCCGAAAGTTTTTCCGAAAGGCCGCGCGAGGTGTAATCATACAGGATGCGCTGCAGAGTGCGAAGGTGTTCGAAGACCTCTTGCAGGGTCTGCTGTTCTTTGGTGAGTTCTTTCCCCGCTGTGGCAAGTTCCTCCTGTGCGACGCGTTCCTGCGGCGTCAGGAAGGTATCCACCCAGGCCCTGGAGTAAAGATCGGCGGGTAAAAAATGGCGTAATCGCGGTTCAATTTCCTGTAATGGAGAAGAGGAAGGTAACATGAGAATATTATACATGATAGAAAAAAAATCTAGCGTATAATCCACTATATACTCAAACTCAGAGAGGCTAAAAAAATGTCCAACAAACAATCTGTCCTGAAATTCGTACTCATCGCAACAATATGCAGTCTGGTGTTGATCGCATGCCAGGCCCAGTCCGCGACGCCGCAGAGTGGAGATAATAACACGCCTGTCCCACAAGATACGGAAGTCAGCGGCGAGGCGACTGCCACTCAAGAACCGGTTTCGGGCGAAGGATTGGTGACCACCAAAGACAACCAACCCGCCCCGGGGCTGGCGGCTGGCTGGACGGTTTCCGAAGACCGCCTGGATTATGTTTTCACGTTGAAGAGCGGCGCCACCTTTGCTGATGGCAAACCGGTCGATGCCGATGCCGTGGTGGCAAACTTCATCCGCTGGTTCGATCCAGCCGACCCCGCGCACGCAAGCGGCCCTGTTGAAGCCTGGGCTGCCGCGTTCGGCGGTTTCAAGGGAGAAAAGGACGACACCGGTAAGCCGAAAGGTTCATTCGACGGCATCGAGAAGGTCGATAATTTCACTGTGCTCATCCATCTGAACAGGCCCTTTGACGCCCTGCTTACAACGCTGGCCCAGCCTGATTTTGCGATTGTGAGCCCGGCAACTTTCAAGACCCAATAAACCACGCAACAAAAAAAGCCGCCCATTTGGGCGGCTTTTTTTGTTGCGTAAATCGTCGTTACTGCGTCCAGGATGGATCGCCATTATAAGTCGCTGTAACATCTTTTGTCAGAAGGCTGACGGTCTTTGTGATTACATCCGTATAGAAGATTTCCATATGATCGTTGTAACGGGCCTGGAAAGCCAGGTACAGGCTATCCGGCGCCCAGACCGGGTCCCCGGTGGGAGTAACGTTGGAGGTTAGGTAGGTTAACTGACTGGTCTTCAGGTCCAGTACACTGATTTTCCATACCTGGTCTATATTGGTGCGGAATGCCAGGTAGCGTCCATCTGGGGACCAAGCCGGGATCCCGGTATCGGAATTTTCAGTGTAACAATTCTGTTTAAACCCGGCAAGCGTGATCACGCAAATATTCGCGACACCCGAGTTGGGCCATAGCCGGAAGGCAACGTTCTGACCGTCCGGTGACCAGACAGGGTCGGAAGTGGGCGCGACGCCCTGGGTGATACGGGTAAGGCCGCTTCCATCCGGATGCACGATATAGATACTCGCGTTCCCGTCCCGATTACTGACAAAAGCGAGCCATCGGCCGTCTGGCGACCAGGCCGGATTGGTATCTCCCGCCGGGTCGTTTGTGATGCGGGTCAGGCCCGAACTATCCACATTGACGGCGTAGATTTCCCAGTTCCGATCCCGATAGGACTCAAAAGCGATCATTTGCCCGTTGGACGACCAGGCGGGCGCATCATCCTTGGCGAGACTGTCCGTCAGCCGCCGGAGGTTACTGCCGTCTGCCTGGACGAGATAGATATCGGTATTCTTATCCGTATCTGCCACAAAGGCCAGTGATTGGCCGTCGGATGACCAGCGAGGTGAATTTGCCTGGGTCGTTCCATCGCCAAGCAATACCTGGTTTTCTCCATCGGCAGCCACGACATATACTTTTTGATCGCCATCCTTGTTCGAGACGAAGGCAATTTTCCCGCTCGGCTCAGGCACGGGCGTCGCAGTTGGGTCCACCACAAGCACCCTTGGCTGGTTGGACTTGTTGACCAGCTCGGTCGGCGTGGGGGCCTGGCGCGTTTTATTCGCGCCCGCGGCGCCGGAAAGGTCGGGAGCCTGGCAGGCCGCCATCAATACGCTCAGGCCGCAAAAAACCAATACATACGTCAGTTTTGAAAATACCTTGTCCATGTTTATTCTCGTTTTTCTCTTTGATTGATTAGCGTTATTTCCAATCCATATTATATGCTTCATCGGACGAACCTGCCTAGATACAACTGTAAGGCCCGGCGCGACCCAAATCCATGCGATTTTCCGACGCAAAAGATCGGCGAAAAAGCTCATTTATCGCCTGCTCACAGGCGGCTCTTGGCCCATCCTGGAGCAATAAGCCCAGTCGTTAAACCAACAGGGGCAGCCAGGCTGGCTGCCCCTGTTTTGCATTCGGTAACCTACGGATTTACATCCGTGCGATCCAGTTTGCTCTCGATCTTGGTGAGCAGGTATTCGATCTCATCCATCAAATATTGATCATAGTCCAACGTTGGCCCGGCCTGCGGCTGGACTGCGGCCGGCCCTGTTGTGTCAGGTGAACCGGCCTCGTCCGCGGCCAGTTCGGTGGCTGCAACTGTCGGAGCGGCGTGCGTAATCCACACTTGAGGCGGTCGATAGATGCGCACACCGGGTGGTTTGAGCTGGTCGCTGGCGTCCGGCCCACAGCCGGAGGTCAGGAGAGCACCAAGGATCAGGATCATCCAACCGGTTGTTTTCAGGCCGATTTTCAATGGATGATGTTGTAATGCCAGTCGGCGTAAGTGCGGTGTAAATTATGCGTGATCAGAACCAGCCGGTAATGCGTATCACGCAGGCCGGCGCGGGCGTCCGTGACGGTTTGTATGGCGGCCGCGCGGTTGGTGACTTGTCCCTTGGCGTTGAAGCCCCATTGCGCGCCGATGACTTTGGCGGCCTGGTCGTGGACGCTCTGGGCGATCACCAGCCCGGTATCATAAGTGCCCAAGGCAATATCCAAAGGCGAGGCATCACCATGTCTTCCAGCCATACGATCGATTAACCTCTGGAAGTCTTTTTCCACCTGGTAGCTGTCTCTCAGGATTTGGTTCTGGCTGAGCAGCCAGGCGATCTCGTGCTGGTTCATGGCTGAAAGATCCGCATTTGTCATCCCGTCGGTTGGGACGTTCCGATCCATGTAGGGATCGTTTGCATAAGCCGGGGTTGCCGGGATGAAAAATGTCGTTGCAACGAGTATCAGGCTGGCGCACGTCAACAGTACTACGGCCTTCTTTAGGAATGAGCTTGGTTTCATATTGTTTTTCTCCTTCATCGGACAGACTTTATTTTACTCTCTTTGCCATAAAATGAGGCAATTTTAAATCTGAGACAAAAGTCCTAAAGATTGTGCTTATTTTGATTTTGCAGCCGGCTTTGGTTTTTTCACCACGGCCACTTTTTCCTTCTTACTTATTCCTTTTTCCTCGGCAACTTTCTTCCGAACTATCTTCTTCTTTTTTCCTTCATCCTTCTCACTTCCGGCACTTGTCTCCTTCAGCAGGCCATCCTTCACTACAAGTGTCTCGTTCAACTTCCCTTCCATCGACGCTACCCCCGCGCCGTTCAAGGCCTTGCAGACTTCGGCCCAGCGTCCATCGTGATCGCTTACTTCCCTGAAATCGACAAAGGCATGGCACTTGTACGCGCCCAGTTCCACGTACAGGCCTTTTTGGACCAGCTCGCGGCCGGGGCGGATGTATTCCAGCCCGCTGGTGACATCACGGAAAATAACATAATCGTTTTCGCCGCCGCCCAGGCCCAGGCCCTGACCCAGCGTTTTCTGGATGACCCGGCCGGAAGCCTTGTCTATGAACCCGACCGAAGTTTTGACCCAGCCGCGCGTATCTGCAAATTTGTTGTGGTAAATGATCAGCGCGCGTTGATCTGATTCGTTTAGATCCGTGAGTCCGTGACGAAGTCCGTTGCTGAGTCTGTTTCCGACTCCGTTAGAGTACGCGAATACGTCCTCGTTGACGTGACCTTCCGGTGTAAACATATCGTAGAGCATGAAATGCTCCATATCGGTGAACAGGTGCCGGCGGCGCAGGATCGGGAAGATCTGCCAGTCGTGGCGCGCGATCAGCCCGCGGTTCGGGTACTCGTCCCAGTAGGCGCGGCGGTACTCCATGCCGTATTTCTCGCGGAAACCTTCGATCTGCCCATGCCCGAACATGGGCAAGCCCGGCAAGGTGGCCATCATGGTTGCCACGCCGAAATACTTGTCGCCGTCGCCGAACTGCTCGATGGCGGTCTTTTCGTCGGGGTTGTTCATAAAGTTGACGAAGCGTTTGAGCACCTGCGGGTCGAACTTGAGCACGTTCTTCATCACCGCGCGGTATTTGGCGTTGTCCTCATCGCGCAGCATATGCATGAAAGCCGAGTTGTAGACGCGGTGCATGCCCAGCGTGCGCACGAAGTAGCCTTCCATCAGCCAGAAGGCCTCGGCCAGCAGCAGTGTATCCGGCACTTCAGCGGCCACACGGTCCACCACTTCGCGCCAGAATTCTTCTGGCATGGCGGCTTCGAACTCGGCGCGGCTGATGCCGTGCTCGGCGCGTGAAGGGATCGCCCCGCCGCCGCCCGGTTCGGGGAACCATAGGCGCTGGATGTGCTTCTTTGCCAGCGTCATGGCCGCGTCGAAACGGATGACGGGGAAATTGCGCGCCACGTGCAGGATGGTCTGGATGACGGCCTCGCGCACTTCGGCCTTGAGATAATCTAGCTGGGCCGTGTCGTTCCAGGGCATCGAAGTGCCGTCGTTGCCGTGATAGATGTAACGCGCAGTGCCCGTCCAGCGGTCGAGGCGCTTGAAGACCACGGCCGCATCGGTCTTGTCGTAATAATGGTCTTCGATGAAAATGCCCACGCGTTCGTCGTTCGACAGGTCTGCGCCGTTGAAGGAATAATTATGGTAGGGCGCATCCGGCAGGGACAGGAACCAGTCCGGGTGTTCCATGACCCATTTCGAATCGATGCCCATGTGGTTCGGCACCATATCTGCCGAGAGGCGGATGCCGCGCTGCCAGGCGCGCCCGCGCAGGTTCTCCAGCGCGCCCCAGCCGCCCAGGTCGGCGGCAATCTCGTAGTCCATCAGCGAATAGGCCGAAGCGACCGCATCGGGATTGCCCATCATCTGTTTCATGCGCCTGGAGGCCGTGCTGCGCTCCCACAGGCCGATCAACCACAGACCGCTGATGCCAGACTGCGCCAGCCGGTCCAGTTCTTCATCGGGGATCTGGTCGAGCGTGCGGATCTCGCGCCGGTAGGTTTTCGAAAGCTGGTCCAGCCAGACGTACGAGTTCTTGGCGATCAGCACCATGCGCGGCATCCATTCCTTGTCTTCGCTGAAGCGCTCGTACTCGGGCTGCCCGCCAAAGGACAGCACGGGCGCATCCCCGCCGAAGCCGCCAGTGCCGGTGTTGCGCATGACTTCCTCCTTGACGAAGTCGATGCTGCGCAGGATGCGCTGGATGAAATCTTCCCCCAGGATGCCGGCCCAGCGGTGCATCAGGAACTCAAGCTGGCTGGCCAGTGAATAGGGCGAGGCCAGCGCCGGCGCGCGCAGCGCGTCCACCAGCGATTCGGGTTTTCCCGCGCGCGACTCCCCCAGGCCTTTCTCGGCGTTGAAGAAATCGACCAACCCGCTGACCAGGCTTTCGTAGGTGCCGGCGCGCTTGAGCGGTTCGTCGTCGAACAGTTCTTTATAAGGCTTGATGGCCGGGTTGAGATTGGTGACGTACAGCAGGAGCGTCTCTTCAAGTGTGACCTGGCGGTGCGGAAGGCTGTTGGTCGCAGCGGAGAGATAATCGGCGGCCGAAATTTTCCCCTGGTAGACTGCCACGGGCGGGAACTCATCCAGGAAACGGAGTTGTGCCTGCTCGAGCGCAGCTTTGCCCAGCTGTGCTTCCGTGCGGGCCAGCGCGCGGCCCAGCATGCCCGGGTTCTGCATCTCGTACTGGCGGATGACGATATGGAAAATCTCGTCGATCAGCCCCATGGCATTGATGTCGCTGGCGGGCACGGGTGCGCCGCGCACCAGCGAGATCTGCGCGGCGAAGCGCCGCGCCGCGGCGAAATCTGCCAGAACCACCCGTCCATCGCTGGAAAACAGCGCGGCGTCGAAGGCATAAGTATCTCGCGCCCGGCGTGAGACGTGGAATTCGTAAGGACAGGCGACAGACGATGGGTGACGGATAACGGCGCGCCTGTTGAATACTGATGAATTGCGATTGACGACATCGCCCACAGGGGGCTTTTGGCTCTGCTTGTAACGTATTGACATGCCCATCTCCCGAAGCCCTGCCCTGAATTCTAATATCTAATTATCATACTTGCTTAACTATAACCCAATGGGAGAGTTGTGAGAAGCCGAATTCGGGTATACTAATCGTGTAGCGTGTAAATGCCCGGTCAAACGACCCTATTTCCGTGGTTTTCTCCATTCAAAATTCAAATTGATGCGATGAGCGGTGAAAAATGAGTGCGGGTCAGGTTGAACTTCCCTTGCTGATTCTGCGTGCGCTGGAGAGCCTGGTGTATGTGCTGCTCATCCTGCTGGCTGCCCGCCGCCGCGACAGCTTGCCGGCCGCTTGGCTGCTGATTTATGCCGGCACGGCGCTTATCCTGCAACTGCTGCGCACATTCATGGAATTCGGCTGGCTGGATGCCGCCGCCCGCCAGCACCTGGACGATTATGGGGTGATCCTGCTGGCTGTGCTCCTGTACCAGACCCTGCGCGTATTTTTTGACAAACAACGCAATCGATATTGGCTGACCGGCACGCTGCTGTGGACGGCGCTGCTGGTGCTGCTGCAAAACTTCCTGCTGATCTTCCTGACCTGGGTGGTGCTTGGTGGCCTCTCGGTCTCTCTGTTGCTGCAGGCCCTGCGCCAGACGCGCCAGCCCCTGCACCGCAACCGGCTTATCTACTGGATTCCCGTGCTGGCGCTGGCAATTGCCAATGATGTGCTCATTTTCTACCGGCAGGACACACAGGGCGGTTACCTGCGCCTCGGTGCGACCGTGCTGATGGCCTACGTCATCCTGCGCCAGCACATCCCCGATACGCGCGACCTGGCCCGCCAGTTCCTGATCTACATCACAACCACGCTGCTGACGATGTCCGTCTACATCGCGGGCTTTCTGCTGGCGGATTATGCTTTCCACAACATGCCCGGTTATAACCCGCTGTTCGTTGGTGCGGGCCTGGCGGTGCTGATCTCGCTGGTTTTTGCGCCCATGTCTGCCGCAGTACGCAACCTGGTCAACCGCTTGTTCAAGTTGGAAAGCTACGACCCCTCCCAGACGCTGCGGGAATACAGCATTAGCGTCAGCAACATCCTGGACCTGGAAAAACTGGCGACCGTGGCTGTGGGCCTGATCATGGAAGCCCTGGAGACCAAAAAGGTTTTCCTGTTCCTGGTGGACCCGGTGTTGGGCGCCGATAAAAAGAAGCTTTTCCATCTGACGGCTGTCCACGGGGCCGGGAGCAACGCGGCTTCACCGAGCATTATCCTGGAAGATGCCAGCCCGATTGCGCGTTTCCTGCGCGAACAACGCAAGCCGCTGCTGCAATACGATATCGATTTTGCGCCCGAATTCATGGACGCTTCGCTGGCTGAGCGCAAGTGGCTGAGCGAACTGGGCCTGGAAGTCTACGTCCCGATCTACGGCAAGGGCGAGTGGATTGGCCTGCTGGCGCTCGGCCCCAAGCCGGCCGGCCGCTATAAGGATGAAGACCTGGACCTGCTCAGCACGATTGCCAGCCAGACGGGCATCGCGCTCGAAAATGCGCGCCTGGTGGAAAACCTGAAGAAGTTGAACATGCAGGTGCGCGAAGCCTATGCTTCCCTGGATAAGGCTAACCACGACCTGGCCCAACTGGAAGCGACCAAGTCCAACTTCATTAGCATTGCTTCACACGAACTGCGCACCCCGCTGACGGCTGCGCGCGGCTATACCGAGATGCTGCTGGAAGACCCGTCCCTGGCGGCGCCGGTGCGCGAGCTGGTGAAAGGCATCCATAAGAGCACCCTGCGCTTGCATGAGATCATGGATTCGATGTTCGACATTGCCCAGATCGACTCGCGCACACTCGAACTGCACCGCCAGGAAGTATTCCTGACGGAACTGATCAGCTCCGTGGTGCAGGAGCAGGCCAGGGTGCTGGCGGAGCGTGAACAGCAGATCAGCCTGGACTTGCCCGCGCTGCCTTCGATCAAGGCAGACCCGGATGCGTTGAAGAAACTGCTCTATCACCTGCTCATCAACGCGATCAAGTTCACGCCCAACGGCGGCAGGATCACCATCACCGGCCGGCAGGTGGCCGCCAACAAACGCGACCTGCCCGAAGGCGGTGTGGAAGTCATCGTCAGTGATACGGGCGTGGGTATCGACAAGAATATGCAGGAGCTGATCTTTACCAAGTTCTACCAGCCCGGCGAACTGCTCAACCGTCACTCCACCGGCAAGACCAAGTTCAAAGGCTCCGGCGCGGGGCTGGGGCTGGCGCTCTCGCGCGGCATCGTCGAAGCGCACGGCGGCAAGATCTGGGTGGAGAGCCACGGCTATGACGAGAAACAACTGTGGGGCAGCGAGTTCCACGTCATCCTGCCGCTGCGTAGCCAGGGTGAGAGCAAAACCGTGCGCATGGGCAGCGCAGTGAAGTTGAAGCTGTAAAAAGCCAAAGCCGCCAGAGACTGGCGGGCTTTTTGCCTACGCTGTCACCCTGCCTGCGCAGGCAGGACGAAGCTGGCCTACTTCTCTGCCCCCGTAATCACCAGACCCTGCATGAACATACGTTGGGAAATGAACAGCACGATAACCGGGATGACCAGCACCACGATCGTGGCGGCTTCGATCACGTTCTGGATTGGCACGCGCGACTGATAGACCTGCACACCGAACGAGATCGGCATCAGCAGCGGGTTGGCGCTCAGGTACAGCGAGGCCTGCTGGGTCTCGTTCCAGATATAAAAGAAGTGCAGGATCGAGACGGTGACCACCACCGGCCAGGATTGCGGCAGGATGACGGAGAATAGGCGGCGCAGCGGCCCGGCGCCGTCGATCATGGCCGCCTCTTCCAGGTCGATGGGCAGGCTCATGAAGTTCTGGCGCAGCAGGAAGATATACACGGCATTCCCGAAGAAGTAGGGCAGGATCAACGGGTAGAGTGTGCCGCGCCAGTGCAGGAAGTTCACGTAAAAGAAATACGTGGGGATGAAGGTGATCTTATCGGGTAGCAGGATAGTGGCGATCAAGACGTAGAACAGCACGGTGCCGCCCGGCAACGGGAAGCGCGAAAACCCGTAGGCTACAATGATCGACGATGCGAGCACGCCTAATCCGCCAATCACGGCCATGAACAGGGTGATGCCCAGCATGTGCTCCAGCGGTATGGTTTTCATCAGGATCAGGAAGTTTTCCCAACTGGGCCCGAATTCATAGACACTCTTCAGCATTCGCCAGTTGCCCTGCCACGCGATCAGCCCGCTTTCCGGGTGCTGCGGGTCGATAAACTGGCTGGCCGTGCGCTGCTTGACGATCAGCGCCCATTGTTTTATTCCGTCTCCGCTGGGGACCTCATAGACCAGGTAGGGCTGGCCCTGGTAGGTATAGAAGACGGGCTTTGCGGGGTATAAGGGCGCTTTGGGGTCGCCGAGCTGGTCGGTGGACATCAAAGCGGTCACGACCATAAAAGCTACTGGCAGCAGGTAAACCCCCAGCAGCACCCAGACGAACAGGTTGAACGGCCCGATGCGCTGCGACAGGCGTTTGAGGGAAGCTCCAAAGGTTTTCGTCATGCTCAGGCCTTGCTTTCGGGGAAGTAGACCCAGCGCTTCGACGTGCCAAAGAGCGTCAGCACGACGATCAGCATGATGATGAAGAACATCCAGGCCAGGCTGGAGGCGTAGCCCACCTTGAACATGCCGAACAGCACGAAATGGATATAGCTGTCATACGAGGAGGTCGAGACCGAGAAGGAGTTGCCGCGGTCGAGCAGGATGGCGCCACCGAAGACGGCCGTCAGGTTGATGATCAGGCTGAAGAAAATGGCGGGAGAGACCAGCGGCAGGGTGATACGGAAGAAGTGTGTCAGCGTGTTGGCGCCGTCGATTTTGGCCGCTTCATGCACCTCGCCGGGGATATTTTGCAGCGCGCTCAGGATGATCAGGAAGCCCGGGCCGATGGCCCACAGCGAGGTCAGGATGAAAAGCGTCATCCCGCCGTTGCGCGAATACAGGTGGTTCAGGCTTGCCAGCCCGAGCGGCCCAAGGATCAACTGGCTCAGCCAGCCCTTCGAAGGGTTGATAAAACCCTGCGTCACGTACATGGCGGCTGCGCTGGGGATGATGCTGGGCAGGAAGAACAGCGAGCGGATGGTATTCTTCATTAACAACTTTTTGTAGCTGAGTATGGTAGCCAATAGAATGGAGGCAAAGGTCTGGAAGGGAATGATCATCAGCGCCAGCGAGACGGTCTGCCACAGCACCGGGGCTACATCCGGGTCCTTGAAGATCTTGACGAAATTTTCCAGGCCGACGAACCGGGTCAGCTTGGGCTCGAGCAGCATATAATTCGTGAACGAGTACGTCAGTGAGGCCAGGATCGGCGTCAGTTTGAAAACGATCACGCCGATCAGCCAGGGCGAGATCAACAGCAGGCCCCACATGCGGTTGTGCAGTGTTGCGCCGGAAAAGCGTGGGCGTGGGATGGGTTTCTTATTGTTCATGGGCTGGCTTTCCTTGTAGTTTACCGATAAAAGTCAATTATAAACGAAGCTTGCACGGTTGGTATAAAGCCACAAGGCCCGCTCATAGAGCGGGCCTTGTTATATTAGCTTCGTCCTGCCTGCGCCTGTAGCTGCGCTACAAGCGCAGGTACACGGTGAGCGGAGTGGCGCCTTTGGCGCCACGCAGTCGAAGGATGAAGGGTGGCGGGCAGGGACATATTGAAGGACAATCAGTGCTCCTGGGCGGACTCGAACCGTCGTCCTTCGACAGACCCTCAGGACTCCTGTTTGTTCTGCGCAGGAATAGGCAACAATATAATCGAACAGGTTTTACCGGGAGTGCTCCTGGGCGGACTCGAACCGTCGCCTTCGGCTTCGCTCCGGCCTGAACCGCCGGGACTGCGCCGGGAACACTATGCTCAGAACTTCTTATGGGTTTTACGAATAGTGCTCCTGGGCGGACTCGAACCGTCGCCTTCGGCTTCGGAGGCCGACACTCTATCCACTGAGCTACAGGAGCAACGCAAAAATTTTACCATAGTTATAAACCGCCGGGAAAAGCCGGCCGGGCGCCCTTTTTCGCGCAATGAGTGGCTCCCGATGCAGACCTCCGAGTTCCTCTTGCCCCCTTTGGGGGTGAAGAACTTGGAGGTCTTGGGCTGGCGAGCGTAGCGCGCAGGCGAAGATCATTGCCTTCAGGGCTTCGCCGGGTTTTTGGGTTTATTCGGTTGTTGCGCTTCGATTGTAGATGCGCTATCGTGCCCCTGCTTCACGCCACCTCCGCCTGCGGGGCCAGGCGCGCCAGGTCGGCGCGGTATTTGTGCACCAGCAGGCTGTTGCCGTGCTCCTCGCCGAGCCTGCTCAACTGCTCCTTCTTGTGCGCCAGTTCGGCGCAGGTCTGGTAAAAGCGCCCGGTGGCCAGGAAGCGGCCGCGCATCAGGCCGTTCAGGCGCGCAAAAGTCTGCGCCCAGGCCGAGCAGGCCGTGTGGTACTGCGCGGTGCTGAGCGTGCCCAACTGCACTTCCTCGCGCAACTGGCTGGTGATGTTGCGCTGCTCCATCCAGCCAGCCCAGATGATGACGCCGAACATGAACAGCACGCCGGTCCAGTCCAGCAGGGTACCCAGGATGCAGATCAGGCCGGAGAAGGAGGCCAGGGTGTTGTGGATGGCGTGCGCCAGCATGGCCGTTCCCAGGCCGGCCAGGGGCGCGAAGATTTTGACCAGGACCGGGCGGTTCAGGCGCGCGACAGCCAGCCCGATGCCGGTGAAGGAGGTGAAAAAAGGGTGCTGCCAGCCGACGACGATCACGCGGATGAAGGTCAGCTCCAGCAGCCCGGCCCAGCCGTCCGCTGCGAACCCGCGCCAGATGTAGATCGAGTTCTCGGTGGCGGCGAAGCCCAGGGCGGCGATCCCGGCGTAGATGATGCCGTCCAGGATGGAATCGAATTCGTTGTAGAAGACCAGGAAGACCAGCAGGACAGCCAGCCCTTTCAGCCCTTCCTCGATCAACGGAGCGCTGAGCGAACCTGTGGCAAGCTCACTGGCGGTCTCGGAACCGGTCACCAGGTAGATGCTGATGCCGAAGAGCGTATTCAGGATATAGGCCCCGCCGGCTGCGACGACCATGCCCCACAGGAAGACGCCTCCGAGCAGCAGGACGGGTTCCTTTTCATAATGGTCGAGCCAGTACAAGATGCAGGCGAACAGGAACATGGGCGCGAACCCAAAGAACAATGTGGCGATAATGGCCATTAAATTCTCCTGATGTGTCATTACCCCGCTGATAACAAGGAGGCAGGGCTGCGAGCCGTCCTTCGACTGCGCTGCCATCCTTCGACTGCGCCGTCAAAGAACGACGGCTCCCCCGATAGTGCCGGGGACTTTGCCGCTCAGGATGACATCGTTAGTAGGTCCATTGTAGCGCCTCAATCGCGAAAATCAAGCACAAATCCATTCCAAAATTGCGCCTATTTGCCCGAAAAATTCCTTGATTGAATTTTCGCTTAATGCTAAACTGTTAAAGAATAATTTATCTCACCGGGAACCCCGCCATGCCTGAAAAAATTCTGATCATTGATGATGACCTTGATACGCTCCGCCTGGTAGGCCTGATGCTGCAGAAGCAGGGCTACCAGATCGTCGCCGCCAGCGGTGGTGCGCAGGGATTGGAACTGGCTTTTTCCGAACTCCCCGACCTGATCCTGCTTGACGTGATGATGCCGATGATGGACGGCTACGAAGTTGCCCGCCAGTTGCGCGCCAACGAGAAGACCGTCAGCACGCCGATCCTGATGTTCACGGCCAAAAGCCAGTTGGATGACAAGGTCACCGGCTTCGAGGCCGGGGCCGACGATTACCTGACCAAACCCACGCACCCGACCGAACTGCAGGCGCACGTCAAGGCGCTGCTGGCGCGGTCCACCAAGGCCAAGACCAACCCGCCCACGGGCCCGGCGGTGGAACAACCGGCTTACGTCATCGGGGTGATTGCCGCGCGCGGCGGGCTGGGCGTCACCACGGTCGCTTCAAACCTGGCTGCCGCGCTGCGCAAGAAGTCCAACCTGGATGTGATCCTGGCCGAATTCCGCCCGGGGCAGGGCGCGCTGGTGCTGGATATGAGTCTCTCGAAGGGCAGCGGGCTGACCGAACTGTTGAACATGCCCGCCGGCGAGATCACGCGCCAGGAGATCCGTGAGCGGCTCTCGCCACACGGCGGCTCCGGCGTCGAAATCCTGGCCGCTTCGGTCCAGCCGCGTGACGGCATATTGGTCAACAACATCCAGCAGTTCGAAGTGATCCTGAGCCGCCTGACCTTCATGGCGCGTTTTGTTGTCGTGGACCTGGGCAGCGGGATTACGCCCCTGGCCCAGAAACTGATGCCCAGCATGGGCGAGATTATGGTAGTGACGGAGCCCTTTGAAAATTCCCTCCAGCATGCGCGCTTCTTGATGGATGACCTGGTCAATTTGAACATCGATAAGTCCCGCCTGCGCGTGGTAGTCAATTACCGCTTGCGTTCGGAGGCGCAGCTCTCTGTGCCGCAGGTGCAGGAGCGCATCAAATATCCGATCGAAGTGACCTTTACGCCCGTGCCTGAGCTCCTGCTCCAGGCGGTGCGTATGCAGACCGTTGCGGTGCTCGTCCAACAGGACAGCCTGACGACCCAACAATATGCCGCCCTGGCCGGCAAGATCGAAACACGCGCGCCAAAACCAATCCAGCAATGACAGCCTTCTCCAGTCAGACACTGGAAACAATCGAATTCGCAGCCGAACTGTTCCGCATGGCCCGCCACACGGTTCTCCTGACGGGCGCAGGTTTTTCCACACCCTCCGGTATCCCGGATTTCCGCTCGGAAGGCACGGGGTTATGGTCGCGTGACGAGCCTTTGGAAGTTGCTTCACTAATGACGTTCCGCACTCATCCCGAACGTTTTTTCGAATGGTTCCGGCCCCTGGCCGGGCGGATATTTTACGCGGAACCGAATGCGGCCCATTATGCGCTGGCCGAACTGGAACAAAGCGGGCGCCTGCGGGCCGTCATCACGCAAAATATCGACCTGCTGCACCACAAGGCGGGTTCGAAACATATCATCGAACTGCACGGTACGCTGAATACACTCTCCTGCACGCAGTGTTTCCAGCAGTACGGTTATCAGAATTATCTTACAGCCTTTATCGAGTTTGGCGAAATCCCGCACTGCCCGGCTTGTGGCGGCCTGCTTAAACCGGACGTGATCCTGTTCGGCGAGCAGTTGCCCCAGGCAGCCTGGATGGAGGCCCAGCGCGAGGTGTTGGCCTGTGACCTGATGGTCGTTGCCGGGTCATCGCTCGAGGTCCTGCCGGTCGCCAGCCTGCCGATGAAGGCCATCGAACACGGGGCGCACCTGGTGATCATTAATCAAACCCCCACCTACCTCAACGTCCGGGCAGATATCGTTCTGTCTGAAGATGTTGCCGGGTTAATTCCTGCGATTGTCGAACGGGTGCTGAATGTCTGAATCCACAGAACAAAGACTGGAACGTTATCGCCGTCTGATCGAGATCTCGCGCGATCTCGCCTCCACCCTGGACCTCGACCCGCTGCTGAACCGTATCGTCGATGCTGCGCGGGACATTACCGATGCCCAGGCCGCCTCCATTTTGCTGTACGACGATGCCGGCCGCCAGCTTTACTTCCAGGTGGCCACCAATATGGACCCGATGATGCGCGGCCTGGCGGTGCCGATGGACAGCATTGCCGGGTGGATCGTGACCAACCGCCAGTCGGTACGCAGCAGCGACGTCCATCAGGATAAACGCTACTTTAAAAATGTAGCCAAATCTCTCAGCTTCGACACGCGTTCGTTGATGGGCATCCCGCTCATTACAAAGGATAAAGTCATCGGTGTGCTGGAAGCGCTGAACAAGAACAATGGCGATTTCAGCGAAACGGACGAGGACATGCTCACCGTCCTGGGCGCCCAGGCTGCCGTTGCCATCGAGAACACCCGCCTGTTCCAGCAATCCGACCTGATCGCGGAATTCGTCCACGAGCTGCGCACGCCGCTTTCCTCGCTCAGCACCGCTACGTACCTGCTCACCCGTCCCGAGATCTCGCGCGAGCAGGCCGATCAGATCATCAGCAACATCCACAGTGAAACCCTGCGCCTGAACACGCTGGCTTCCTCGTTCCTCGACCTCTCCAGGCTCGAATCCGGGCGCGTGCAGTTCCAGAAATCCTCGTTCCCACTCCAGCAGTTGATCGAGGATTGCAAATCCATCGTCCAGAACAAGGCGGAAGAGAACCACATCGTTTTCGAGCTCAACCTCCTCGCGGACATGCCTGCCGTTACAGCCGACCGCGACAAGATCAAACAGGTAGTCCTGAACCTGATGAGCAATGCCATCAAATACAACCGGCCCGGCGGCAAGATCATGATCGATGCCGGCTGCAATGAGCGTGAATGGTATTTCAACGTCACAGATACCGGCCTGGGCATCCCCGAGGATTCCATGCCGAACCTGTTCACCAAGTTTTTCCGCGTGCGCGGCGCCGAAAACTATGCCATCGGCACCGGCCTGGGTCTCTCGATCTGCAAGCAGATCGTGCAGGGACACGGCGGCAGGATCGAAGTCAAAAGCAAAATGGGGGAGGGCACGACCTTTACGGTGATCATACCGAACAAGTAAACCAGCGCCCGGCATCATCTGCCGGGCGCTGGTTTACTTATAGGCTCAAAGGCGGGGGGGAATCATAGCTGCCAGCCCTTTCTGGAGCAAAAAATAATGGCTCTTTGTGAGTTAGCGCCTGCCCCGAAAGTCCCGCGTTCTTTTCGTTGGCGATACTATTGTCGCTCTTCATTGTAACGAAGGGGGTTGCTTCCCTTCTTCGAACTTCGAAACCGACCAGCGGTCGCGGCCGTTATTCTTCGATTCATACAAGGCTTTGTCTGCGCGCGCCAGGAATTCCTTCCAGGTCTCACTGCGGTGATGCTGGGCAATGCCGATGCTGACTGTCAGGCGCACCACCTGGCCGTCGGCCTCGATCGCCAGCGCGCGCGCTTGTTTCAACAGTCGTTCTGCCATGGGCATGGCAGCTTCGAGGGAGGTGGCCGGCAGCAGGATCAGGAATTCCTCGCCGCCATAACGCCCGATGCGGTCGGATTGCCGGATGCCATCGCGCAGTTGCGCCGCCAGCCTGCGCAGAGCCTGATCGCCGATGAGATGCCCGTAGGTGTCATTGACCTGTTTAAAGTGATCGATGTCCAGCATGAAGATGGTCAACGGTTTGCGCGAACGGTTTGTGCGGGTCACCATACGCTGCAAATCCCCGACGATCTTGCGCTGGTTGGAGAGAAACGTCAGTTGGTCGGTGTGCGCGATCTCGTCCACCTGGGCCAGTACGGCCTCCAGGCCGGCCTGTTTGACCTGCAGTGCGCGCCGGGTCTCTTTCAGGTCGCGTGTGAGTGTTTTCACCTGGTCGCTGCCCGGTTCCGAAGCGCGCTTTTCGGTATGGCCGTGGTGAGGCTCGGCCAGGAACAGGAAGTTTCCATCAGGGAGAGGGATCAACAGGCAGTCGCAGACCGTCAGCTTCTTTCCGATCAACAGTTCCAACGTCCCCCGCCGGGCGTCTTTTTCGCCCGAGACGGTTCGCAGCCATTGCTCGAAAAGCGCCCGGCTGGAAGCGGATAGCAATTCCTGCAAGGTGGTGGCGGCCGGCAGCGACTCTTTGAAGCGGCCAAAAGCCGGGTTCGGTTCGAGTAATGTGCCGTCGGGCCGCACCAGGACGATCAGGGTTTTGGTATACGACAGAAGCGGTCCAATGCCATGGTGGGCGAATAGGAGCGCAAGGTCAGTCACGGTTTGGAATTCCATCTGCTTATTTTCATCCAGGCTGGTCCTCCGGTATATCCACCGAAAGGTGGATTAATTACGTTGTTCAGGATGTTATTCTGCGCACGTTTCCCGCTGCCGAAATTCTTACCTTGCGCCGCGCCGGCCGAACTGCCGTTCGAGCATGTCCACCGAGAGATGGATCATCGTTGGCCGGCCGTGCGGGCAGGTGCGCGGCGAATCGCAGGCTTCCAGGTCGGTGAGCAGCGCGCGCTGTTCTTCAGGGGAAAGCGCCTGCCCGCCTTTGACGGCCAGCCGCTTGCAGACGCGCGCGGCGATGCGCGCTTCCACTTCAGTCTGCAGCGGGGTCTCATCTTCCTCGAAGTCTTCGACCAGCGCACGCAAGGCCGCCGCCGGGTCGGCCCCGGCAAACAATGCCGGCACGGCGCGTACCTGGAAGGCGTTCGGGCCGAAAGGTTCGACCGAAAAACCGAAGTGTTCCAAAACAGGTAGTTGCTCATTGAGCATTTTCGCGCTCGCGGGTGGCAGCGTCACTGCCAGCGGCGTGAGCAGGGTCTGCGATGGGATCTCTTTCCGGGCGTGTTGAAGCATGAGCTTTTCGAACAGGACGCGTTCATGCGCGGCGTGCTGGTCGATCAAATAGAGCCCGTCCGGGCCCTCAGCCACCAGGTAAGTGGCGCCGATCTGGCCGACGAGACGCATGAGGGGCAAATGGATGATTTCGGACTGGGGGGCGGGATCTTGACCGTAGACGGAGGACCGTGGACCGTGGGCTGCGGAAGACGGATCGTCGTCCTGCGCGGTCAACGGTCCACGGTCCACGGTCGGTATTTCGCTATGCCCAATGGTCCAGTCCAACCCCGCCGAGGACTGGCCGCCGGGAGACGGGGGCTGATGCCCGCCCCACAGGTTTTGTGATGGCATACTTGCGACGGGCGAATAGGCCAGCAGGGCCCGGCGCACTGCGCGCTGCACGAAGCTGAAGACCCTCTCGGAGCTGCGGAAGCGCACTTCCGCTTTGGCCGGGTGCACGTTGACGTCCACTTCTTCGGGGTCGAGTTCCAGGAACAGGGCTGCCAGCGGGTAACGTCCCACCATCAGCAGCGTGTGATAGGCTTGCAACAGCGCCGCGCTCAGGGCGCTATCTTGCACCCAGCGGCCGTTGATGAAAAATGTGATTTCCTTGCGGTTCGAACGCGTCAGCGCGGCGGGCGAGGTATAACCCGTCAGGCGGAAGCCCTGCCCCGAGCCTGTCGAAGACTCCTCCTCGGCCACCACTTCCAGCATCTGGCGGGCCACGTCAACGCCGTAGAGCGCCGCCAGGATCGCGCGGCGGTCACCGTCCCCGCTGGTCTGGAGCGTGGGCGAGGCACCGTCCATTAAACGGAAGCGCACCTCGGGGTAGGCAAGCGCATAGCGGGTTAAAAGCCCGTCGATGGCACGCCGTTCGGTCATGTCCTGTTTCAGGAATTTGAGCCTGGCGGGGACGTTGTAAAACAGGTCTTCCACGCGTACGGTGGTGCCCACCGGCGCGCCGACCGCCTGGAGCGGGCTGGCCAGGCCGCCTTCCACCCGCAGGCGTGCGCCCGCTTCGGCGCTTTTAACCCGGCTGGTGATGGTCAGGCGCGAGACCGAGCCGATGGAGGCCAGCGCTTCACCGCGGAAACCCAGCGTGCCGATGCGGAACAGATCGGCGGCGGAGGCCAGTTTGCTGGTGGCATGGCGTTCGACGGCCAGTAGCAGTTCGCCGGCAGGGATACCGGAGCCGTCGTCGGCGATCTCGATCAGGCGGCGACCGGCCTCCTGGATCGTGACGGTTACGGTTTTTGTCCCGGCGTCGAGCGCATTTTCGACCAGTTCCTTGACCACCGAAGCGGGCCTTTCGACCACTTCTCCGGCGGCAATCTGCGAGGCAACTTCGGACGAGAGCAGGCGGATGGGCATAAGCCTATTATAGCCGTTTACTGCTGCGCGGCACTCCGTGACTTTCCCGTCAAAATGATTTCCATTCTGTAATTGCTTTTATGCGCTCCTTTCTCTTATAATCGATGTAAGCCTTTCTTCTGAACACTAGGAATCCGGATGAAACGAAAACTATTTCGATGGAATATTTCCATTTCCACATACTATATGACCATCGGGTTCCTGTTTGGCTTGATCGTATTGCTGGGGGCAACGCTGATCGATATGATTGCCCACAACCATCCCTTGACTCTCGAATCGTTCGTGAATGTGCAGCGTTCCAATAACACCCTGTGGCTGATCGACCTGCTGCCGTTCCTGCTGGGGATCGTTTTCAGAGGCATCGGCATGCGCGATGAGCAGCTCCAGGCGGCCTCCGGCAACCTGGAAGCGAAGATCGAACAACGCACCACCGAGCTGAAGGATGCGATCATTCACATGGTCGAAGAGGAGATCGAGCGCAAGAAGGTGGATGAAGAGCTCAAGCAGCAGCGCGATTTTGCCACACGCGTCATGTTCGCGATGGGGCAGGGCCTGGTGGTTACGGACGAAGAGGGGAAACTCTCGTTTACGAACCCGGCCTTTGCGCGTCTGGTGGGCGGCAGGTTGGATGATTTTAAAGGACGCTCGTTTTCCGAGTTTATTGCGCCCGGAGCGCGTAATGCCAGTGTGCACGAGGAGAGCAACTGGCTGGTGGGCAAGCCCCACGCGTATGAGACCACGCTGCGCCATCAGGACGGCCAGGATGTGGAAGTGCTTGTGACGGGCGAGCCGTTGATCCGCGATAACCAGCTCACCGGTATCATCATTGTGATCACCGACCTGACGGAGCGCAAGGCCAGTGAGACCCAGATGCGCATCCAGAAAGAGTATTTCGAGACCCTGTTCCAAAATAACCCGGTGGCGATCCTGACTCTGGATACCTCTCAAAGCGTCATCGCCTGTAACCCGGCGTTTGAGCAGTTATTCGGTTTCGAGAAAAACGAGCTTCTCGGCCTGCCCGGTGAAGGTTCCATTGTCCCGGAAGACAAGCGCCAGCAATCTGCTGAATTGATTCATCAAGCCGCAAACGGTGAAGGCGTCCACGAGATCGTCCGCCGCCGCAAGAAAGACGGCCAGATGTTGGAAGTCGAGTTATTTGCGGTTCCGGTGGTTATTATTGGCAAGGAAACCGGCTTTTTGGTGCTCTACCATAATATTACCGACCTGATCCTGGCGCGGCAAGCTGCCGAAGAGGCCGCGCGCGCAAAGGCCGAATTCCTGGCGAATATGAGTCATGAGATCCGCACGCCGCTGAATGCCGTCATTGGCATGTCTGGCCTGCTGCTGGATACACCATTGAACGACGAGCAACGCGACTTTGCCAATACTGTGCGCAACAGCGGCGATACGTTGTTGACGCTGATCAACGATATCCTGGATTTTTCCAAGATCGAAGCCGGGAAGATGACGCTGGAGCAGCAGCCGTTCTACCTGGCTTCGTGCGTCGAATCCGCGCTGGACCTGGTGGCTCCCAAAGCTTCTGAAAAAGGCCTCGACCTGGCGTATCTATTGCAGGAAAACCTGCCCATGCGCTGGACGGGCGATGTCACCCGCCTGCGGCAGGTACTGGTTAATCTGCTCGCCAACGCCGTCAAATTCACCGAAAAAGGCGAGGTAGTCATCAATGTCAACTGTGAACATAGACAGGCTATGCAATATGAACTGCACTTTTCCGTGCGCGATACCGGCATCGGCATTCCACAGGCCAAGCTGGACAGCCTGTTCAATGCCTTCATGCAGGTGGATGCATCCACCACGCGCAAGTATGGGGGCACCGGGCTGGGGCTTGCCATCAGCAAGCACCTGGTGGACCTGATGGGAGGCCGGATCTGGGTGGAAAGTGAAGAAGGACGTGGATCTACTTTTCACTTCACCATCCAGTCCGAGAGCGTGCCCGTTACCGGGAAGATCCACGCCGGGGGCGCACAGCCCAGCCTGACCGGGCGCAAGCTCCTGATCGTGGACGATAACCCCACCAATTGTCTCATCCTGAGCCGCCAGACACAATCCTGGGGTATGCTCCCGCACGCTGTACAATCTGGTGTCGAGGCGCTAAAAGCGTTGCAGCAGAACCCGGACTACGACGTGGCCATCCTGGATATGCAGATGCCCGCCATGGATGGCCTGACTCTGGCAAAAATCATCCAGAGCAACCCGACGCTGGTAAAATTACCGCTGGTAATGTTGACTTCACTTGGGAAGCGGCCTGAAGATAGCGAGCAGGCTCATTTTGCCGCTTACCTGACCAAGCCGATCAAATCGACTTTGTTGTACGAGGCCCTGGTCGCCATTTTAGAGTCCGTGCCCGGCGCCCGGAAACGGGACACACGCCCACTGTTCGACCCGCAAATGGGCGAGCGTCACCCCCTGCATATTTTGCTGGCAGAGGACAATGTGGTCAATCAAAAAGTAGCTACCAGCATCCTCGAACGCCTGGGGTACCGCCCGGATGTGGCCGCCAACGGCCTGGAAGTGCTGGATTCCCTGCGCCGCCAGGAATATGATGTAATCCTGATGGACGTGCAGATGCCGGAAATGGACGGCGAGGAAGCCACACAGCGCATCCGCAATGACTCGGCACTTTCCAGCCAGCCACGCATTATTGCCATGACTGCCAACGCGCTGGACGGAGACCGGGAACGATACCTGGCTTCGGGGATGGACGATTACATCAGCAAACCGGTGCGTGTGGAGGAACTGATCCATGCCCTGCTGGAAAGCCCGCAGCTTCACCAGAAAAAGGAGAAACCAGTATGAGTATCGATCCCTCTGCGTTGACCCCCTATCGTAATGTAATGGGCGCCGACGCCGATTCCTTCGTCGCCGACCTGATCGATAGTTTTCTTGCCAATTCCGGCGAACTGGTGGCGGGGATCGATTCAGCCCTTGCCAACAACGATGCGGAAAGGTTTGCCCGTTCGGCGCATACGCTCAAATCCAACAGCGCCGTTTTTGGGGCGCACGTACTCTCGGCTTTTTGCCAGGAACTTGAACTGGCCGGGAAAGGCGGCGAGCTGGACGGCCTGCAGGACAAGATCGACCAGTTGAAGGCTGAATACAAACAGGTCTGCCAGGAGTTGGCCGACCTGCGCCGTACGCTACCGGGTTGATATGGTGTTGGCCACCTGATGAACGATGTGATTATGGCCGGAGAATTAAATGCCTGTTCCTACAAAACCTGAATTATTACTCCGTACCACCATTTACCAAAGCAAATGGGTCAACCTCTTTGTCGATAAGGTCAAGTTTCCGAATGGTTGTATCATCGAACAGCATCATTTATTGGATTTTGAGCGTGAGGCGGTGATGGCTGTTGCCTGTGATCATAATCAACAGTATGCAATGGTAAAGGTCTGTCGTTACCCAACACAAAGAGCAGAATGGGAATTCCCTGCAGGCAGCATAGAATTCGGAGAAGATATTATTGGGGCGGCAAAACGAGAAATCCTGGAAGAGACAGGCCTCTCATCATCAAATCATGAAGTTCTTTATAGTTATAACCCGATGAACGGGATCGCAAATCAAGTTTTTCACGTTGTACGTTGCCAGGCAGGGGAAATAATGTGTGAGTTCGATCAGAACGAAATCACAGCGGTTGGTTGGTTTAGTGAGCAAGAAGTTTGGCAGATGATTAGAGATAGAGAGATAAAGGATGGTTACAGCTTGACGGCGTTTTTTCTGCATAAGCATTTATAAGCAATATTACGGCTAAGAAATCGCCGCCAGATATGATGGCCTATCATCTCGTACATCATCCCGGTGCTCCTACGGGAAAAACATCCCGCTAAAAGAACGCGGGACTTTCGGGGCAAGCAGGCAGATCCCAAAGAGCTTGAGAGAAGACAAAGGTGGACGACGCGCGGTCCGGCTACAAAAGCGCCCTAAGGTATAATCACCTCGTGACGATCACCACCATCTTCTTCGACCTGGATGACACACTTTATGCTGCCAAAACCGGCCTATGGCGCGAGATTAAAGGACGCATCGGCCGGTACATGCATGAACGGCTGGGCATTCCAGCAGACCAGGCGCCTGCCCTGCAGCAGCAATATTTCGAGCAGTACGGCACTACCTTCCTTGGGTTGCAAGCCAATTATGCGCTGGACGTGCATGACTTTCTGGACTTTGTTCACGGTTTGCCGCTGGGTGACTATATCAAACCCACCCCCGGTCTGCGTTCCGTTTTGGATGCCATTCCCGCCCGAAAATTTATCTTTACCAATGCGGATGCAGGCCACGCCCGGCGTGTACTTAATGCGCTTGAACTGGACGGATGTTTCGACGGCATCCTGGATATTCTTGCCATGTCCCCCTATTGTAAACCAATGCCCGAATCTTTCGGCATGGCCCTGAAACTCGCCGGCGAGCCGGATCCACGCCGCTGCGTCATGATCGATGACCTGCCGCGCACCACCCGTGCCGCTCGTGAACAAGGCCTGTTCAGCATCCTGTATGGCGTGAGCGAGCCTCATCCTGACGCCGATGCCGTACTGGCCGACTTCCTGCTCCTGCCCGGGCTTCTCGAAAAGCGGGCGCTGCGCGGGGAAATTTTCTAACGCATTTCATATATCAAGCGTTATGGATTTCATCATCCTTTAATCCGCCGGTGTTATACCTAATAAAATAAATCGTGGAGGTACCTGTGAATAAATTTGCCAAATTTATGTTCGCGGCGCTCGTTGCCCTGATCCTCGTGTTGGGATCGTTCTCCGGCGGATTCATTGCCGGGCATTTTGCCCCGCCCGGTTTGTATGCCAACCTGCCTGCCATTCCGGGCCTGCCTCCAGTTGTCAGCACGCCTCCTGCAGCCAATTCGGCCACCCCGGCTGATTTGCAGACCCTGTTTTTACCCTTCTGGGAAAGCTGGGACCTGCTTCACAAGAATTACGTCGACCAGCCGCTGGACGATACCAAGCTCATGCAGGGCGCCATCCGCGGCATGATGGGGTCGCTGGGCGACTCGCATACCATGTATATGGATCCCGCCCAGTACACACAGGCGAATACAACTCTTAGCGGCCAGTACGATGGCATCGGCGCTTGGGTGGATACTACCGGTGATTATCTGGCCATCGTCAGCCCGATGAAAGGCTCACCGGCCGAGAAAGCCGGGCTGAAGCCTCAGGATAAAATCCTGAAGATCGATGGTGTGGATCAGACAGGTATCCCCGGCGACCTGGTGATCCAGAAGGTGCTGGGCCCGGCCGGGACGAATGTGACCCTGACCATCCTGCGCGCAGGCCAGGAGCCTTTCGACGTCACGGTAACCCGCGCGCACATCACCATTCCGACCGTGGAAGGCAAGATGCTGAGCGGTAATATCGCGTACGTTCAGCTCAATACCTTTGGCGATCAAACGACGGCGGACCTGCGTGCCACATTGAAAGGCCTGATGGGCAGAAATCCCAAGGGCCTGATCCTGGATTTGCGCAACAACGGCGGCGGCTATCTGCAAACCTCCATCGAGGTCGTTTCGGAGTTCGCCGACAAAGGTGTCGTTGTATATGAAAAATACGGCGACGGCAGGCTGGATGAGCATGATGTCATTCCAGGCGGCCAGGCCACCACGATCCCGATGGTCGTACTGATCAACGAAGGCTCGGCCTCGGCTTCTGAAATTACCGCCGGTGCCCTGCAGGATTACGGCCGCGCCAAGCTGGTTGGCGCCACAAGTTACGGGAAAGGTTCCGTTCAAAGCTGGATTCCCTTGTCGAAGAACCAGGGTGCAGTGGCCATCACTATCGCCAAGTGGCTGACGCCGCTAAAACGCACCATCGATCATATCGGCCTGACTCCCGACGTGGTTGTCGAGATCACCAAGGAAGACTACACTGCCGGCCGCGATCCGCAATTGGACGCCGCCATTGCAACTTTGCTTGAGATGTTGAAATAATCCATCCTTCGACTACGCTCGCCTCTGGGCTCGCTCCGCTAAGGATGACATGCAACGAAAGGAGAAACTACCATGTTCTTCTTCGACCCGAACTACCTCATTTTCATGATCCCGGCTTTCCTGTTGATGGCGCTTACCTCCTGGTACGTGCGCTCATCCTACGAAAAATGGAGCCGCATCCCGGCCAATTCCAGCCTGACCGGCGCACAGGCTGCGCAGCGGCTGATCTCCGCCGGCGGGCTGTACGGCGTGCAAATCCAGGCCATCCCCGGGCAGCTGACCGATAACTATGACCCGCGTACGAAAGTCTTGAACCTGTCGCAGGGCGTCGCCAACGGCTCTTCGGTGGCTGCGCTGGCGATTGCCGCGCACGAACTTGGGCATGCCCTGCAGGATGCCCAGGATTACTTCCCGCTGCGCTTCCGGTCTGCGCTCGTCCCGGCAGTGAGCATCGGCTCCAATTTAGGCTGGATCCTGATTTTTATTGGCCTGTTCCTGCAAATAACGCAACTGGCCTGGCTGGGCGTCCTGATCTTTGCTGGTGGGGCCGTCTTTGCCCTGGCGACCCTGCCTGTGGAACTGGATGCTTCCGCCCGCGCGAAGCGCCTGCTCTTCGACTCGGGCATCATCGTTGGCGAGGAGGAACAGCGCGGTGTGAACACCGTCCTGAATGCCGCCGCGCTTACCTACGTGGCAGCCCTGGTCACGGCGCTCCTGCAAGTCTTGTACTACGCTAATCTCGTGCGCGGACGCCGGCGCTAATCCAGTTTTCAAATTTTTCTTGATCCGGCCCTCCCGCAAGGCTGCGGGAGGGCTTGCGTTTGATATAATCCGGCCTGCATGACAACACCCGGTTCCTTTTCCCTGCACTTTATCCAGGAAGGCGAAGGCTTGCCTGTGCTGCTGGTCCACGGCCTGCATGCCTCGCTGCATGATTGGGACTCCCTGGTTTTGCCATTGAGCCTGGCCGGCTATCAGGTCTACGCCTGCGACCTGCTTGGCCATGGCGAAAGCCCGCACCCGGCCGATACGCGCATGTATTATGCGCAGATGCTCTTTTCCAGCTTCCGCGCTTGGATGGACAGCCTCCAGCTCAGGCTGGCGCCGATCATGATCGGTCACGGCCTGGGCGCGTACCTGTGCATGCGCTATGCCATTGGCCATCCCTATAAGGTCAACAAACTCATCCTGATCAACCCATTGCTCATGCCAGAACAGCTCTCGCCGCTGGTCATGCTGTTCAGCCGTCACCTGTGGCTGGAACGCCTGGCCCTGCGCTTTGCACCCGATTGGACGGTGCGTCGCCTGCTTGGCCTGCCGCACGAAAAGAATGAAAAACTGGATGAACAGGTTTTGGCGCAATATCGCAACGCTTCGCCATTTAACCTGCGTATCCATGCTTCGATCTCTGACCTGGCCCCCGAAATCCCCGACCTGCCCACCCGCTGCCTGTACATCTGGGGCGAGGCCGATCCGCTTTTTGACATGTCGCTGCTGCCTGCGCTGATCGAAGAGATCCCCGAAGTGCTGGCCTACGCGCTGGAAGGCATGGGGCACCGTCCGCACCTGGAAAACCCGGAACAGACGAACAAATTGATCACCGATTTTCTTTTGGGCCTGTAGGATCACAGCGCCGCTGTAGCCCTACCTGTGAAATGAAATCCCATCATCCCCTTGTCACCCCCAAAAAACCGGAAGGCCAGCCAGGCCGCTTCATGCAGCCTGCCGCTAGGGGGCCTTCGGCTCTGCGCCACTCCGGCGGCAAGAAGCCGCTGGGCCAGCCCACGCGTGGCAAGACGGCCCGCAACCGCCTGCGCCAGGTGGATCATTTCATGCTGCTCTACGACCCCGGCCTGCTGACGCGCTGCGACGGGGCTTTTGCCGATGCCCTGTTCGTGGATCTCGGCTACGGCGAGGAACCCATTACCGCGCTCGAAAGTGCCGGGCGTTTCCGGCGGCTGAATCCGGCGCTGAAAGTGCTGGGAGTGGAGATCGACCCGGAACGGGTGGCCCGCGCCCAGGCTCATGCCGATGCGCGCACCTTTTTTCGTCTGGGCGGCTTCAATCTGCCTTTGGAAAACGGTGAGAACGTGCGCGCCATGCGCGCCTTCAATGTGCTGCGCCAGTATGAAGAAGCGCAGGTGGCCCCTGTCTGGGAGCGCCTGGCGCGTTACGTGCTGGCCGGCGGCCTGCTCCTGGAGGGAACGTCCAACCCGACGGGCGGCATCTGGGCGGCGAATGTGCTGCGCAAAACCGATGATGAGAGAGAGCCCTGGCACAGGGAAGCGCTGGTCTTTTTCACCAACTTCAGTTTGGGTTTTGACCCCGCAGAATTCCAGACCATTTTGCCCAAGAATTATATCCACCGCGTGGTGCCCGGCCAACCAGCCTTCGACTTCTTCGCCGCCTGGAAGGCCGCCGCTGCCGAGACCTCTGCCATGCAGACCTGGGGGCTGCGCCAGTGGTATATCGCAGCTGCCGAGGCATTGGCGAAGCGCGGCTACCGCATCAATTTGAGAAAGAAATGGCTGTCGAAAGGTTGGATGATCTGGGAAGAGCCGGCGTAGCTTCCTGACTCAGAACAGGTGCGCTTGCTCGAATGTGTCCGGGTTGGCTTCATCCCAGGGCAGCGATGGGATTGGCAGGCTTTGCACGATGCGCTGATGGAAGCGGCGGCACAGCCAGGGCGAGATGCGCTCGTCCGGGCAGTGGCAAAATACGTAGGCATCCGTTTTTTCGCGCAGCCACGCCGTGAGCCGGTCTCCCCATTCCTCGATGAACGGCGTGTTGAGTTCCAACTGCGGGTGGCCGATGTAGCGCAGGAAGACAAAATCCGTGGTGCGCTCGGGCAGGATCGGCACGTTGGGTTTGCGTTCCTGTGCCTGCAACAGGCGTTGATAGGTACTGTCTTCCAGAACCGGGTCTCCCTCCAGGCTGCGGATCGGGCGGGTATCGATGATTACGCGCGCCATATTGCAGCTAGTGAGCAGCCTGTTCAGGCTTTCATTGTGGGGCGGCTCGAACCAGTCCAGGTGGCGCACCTCGACCCCCAGGCGGACTTTGCCCGGCCAGGCCTGCAGGAAGGTTTGCAGATCGTTAGAATGCAGCGGAGAATAATGCGGCGGAAGCTGCAGGAACATCGGTCCGAGCCGTTTGCCGAGCTGGCTCATCACCTGCACGAATCGATTTGCTTCCTCGATATGTCCCGCCAGTTTTCCGGCATGGCTGATGGCGCGCGGCAGTTTGGGGCAGAAGCGGAACGTTTCGGGCGTTTCGGCGACCCACTGCTGCAGGGTTTTCTGCGCAGGGACGGCGTAGAAGGTGGTGTTTCCCTCGATCGTCGTCAGCCGGCGGGCATACTCGCGCAAAAAGTCGGCCGGCTTCGTTTTCTGGGGGTAAAAGCTGCCGATCCAGTCTTTGTAAGACCAGATCGGGCAGCCAAAATAGATGTTCATAGATAAATTATAGTACGGCATTTGGAACATGGTGTGCCGTGTACTATAATTTATGTCAAACCCTGATTCAAGGAGTTATGCCATGCACTGGACGGGCTGGATCGTGATTGTATTGGCTGCGCTCACCGGCGGCTGGATGCTGTTCGATGGCGCGCGGGCGCTGGTCGTGGGCGATTATGTCACGCCGGCAACCGGTGAATATGCCGGCCGGCTTGGGCCCTGGTCAAAACTGGTCGAAACCGTGGGTATCCAGCCGCGCTCGACTCTGATGAAGTCGATTTTCGTGGTCTACGGTCTGGCGACACTTGTTATGGCGGCCTGCTTTGCGCTGGGGCTGCCCTGGGCCTGGTGGGGTCTGCTTGTGACAGCTGTTTCAGGCCTGTGGTATCTGCCGATTGGCACCGTCACGAACCTGGTCACGCTGGTCCTGCTGCCGGGGCTGCGGCCTGGGTAAGATTTCGGGAGAATGTGGTAAGCCTATTAGTTGGTTCGAGTGGTTGCGCCGCGTCTCGAAACAGAAACAAGAAACTTAAGGTGTAGAATTGAGGTTGAATAATGCCTACAGTTATCATAGAAGGATACAAATTTCGTTTTTACTCTTCGGATATTAATGAGCCACCCCACGTTCATGTTTTACGAAGTGAAAAGGTCGCAAAAATATGGCTTCACCCGGTGGCGGTTGAATACAACCACGGTTACAACCAAGCCGAACTCAATCGAGTTTTGAAATTGACTCGCCAGAATCATAATAAGCTCTTGGAGGTCTGGAATGATTACTTCAGCAAATAATATAACCAGCCAGGTTCAGGCGAAGGACCTTCACTTCGAAGGCAACATGCTTCATATTTTGCTCAGCGATGGCCGTGAAATCAGCGTACCCATTGGTCAAATGGAATGGCTGAAATGGCTTGCCAATGCCGGCCCTGCACAACGTATGAAATGGACGATTGAACCAGGCGGTTTTGCAATTTATTGGGAAGAATTGGATGATGGGATTGAAATCGGCCATTTGTTGAGCATGCAGCCGCTGGTTTAATTTTTTTGGCTACCAAGGTATTTCTAATCCTGCCACTGAATTGATGCCTGACGATATTGATGTAGGAGACCGGGTAAAGATTTACCTTGCTTCCAAATCCTGGAAGAGCCAGGGCTGGTTCGAAGGCAAGGTGGTGCGCATCGAGCCGTATTCTCGGCACCGCAGTTTCTACTGGGTGGAACTGGACGAGGACGCGCAGGCTATGCTCGGGGGAGGCATCAAACTGATCTCCGTATTAAATCCGAAAAACATCCAGCTGGCCTGATCTGAAAATTTGCCTTGGGAGCATGGGTATGAAAAAATTTGTCGAAATCCGTTCCTATCATTTGAAATCCGGCAGCCGAGAAGAATTTCACCGCCTGGTTTGCGAAGAGTCGCTGCCGCTGCTGCAGCGCTGGGGAGTCGATGTGGTTACCTTTGGCCCGTCTCCACATGACAGTGATTCCTATTATCTCATCCGGGCCTATCAGGACCTGGAAGACCGCCAGAAAAGCCAGGATGCCTTTTACGGAAGTGCCGATTGGCGGCAGGGACCGCGTGAGGCAATCGTATCCTTGATCGAGAACGATATATCGATCGTTATTGAAATGGACTTAGCCATCGTGGATGCCCTGCGCAGGAAGGAGTCCGTAGGTGGTTGAAGCCAAGCGTCAGACAGCAAGACCTCCGGGTTTTTCCCGGAGGTCTTTGCATACTTTCAGCCGAAGCACGGCGTTTGAAACCGGCGGGTGGTCAGATTTCACTGATCGCCGTTAAGGTCATGGTCTGGTTGTGCAAATCACAAACACCGGTGGTGTAGGGAGATATTTCGCCATAGGAATAAAAGCCGATTTGCTTTACAAAACCAGGCAGGACACTGAACACTACTTTTAATTCGTCTTTTGTGCGTTCCTTCAATACCAGCCGTCGGCCAACACAGCTGATGGCAACGATCAGTGTGGCAGTCTGGTACGTGTTGACATGTGTCATCAAGGCCGCTTCTGCCGCCCCCTGGATCAGCCGGTCGAAATCGGCGCTCATAAACTGTGCCAGGTAGCCTTCGGGCATATCCCCTGCAAAGGTCATGGACTGGGCCGCTTCATCGACGCCCAAAACTGTGCGCACGATTTGTTTTTCATCGCCAGCTTGCGCGCGCAACGCGAGCGGGAATAACAAGGCTGAAGCCGGCAGTTCTGCCGCCCGGTCTTTCAGATATTCCTTATAGAGCTGCAAAGCGGGCCTGTTGTCGATTTCGTAGAGAATATTGTTTTTGGATTTCGTGATCTGATATTCTTTCCCAAAAGTGTCCCAACCGCCCTGGGAGCCGTGCCCAATGCGGATTTTGTCCCCATATAATCCGACTGCGGACACGTAACCTGACTGCGGCTGCCCGTCTTTGATAATCCAGGTACGTTTGAAATGCGGACCATCCCCGGCGAGGCCGCCGGTCACGATCACCGTGGGAGGCAGCACGGAATTGATACCGTCGATTAACTGAGTACCGTTGACTGTCACGCCTTCGGACAGGATAAAGACTCCCTTCAAATCCGGGCGGGAGAGTTGTTGGGCGATATCGGCCCCAACCTGAAAGGAGGCGTCCGCATCTTGAAGAGGCCGTACTACGGATGCAAGCTCTGTTGCGCCAAAACGCATCACCGCTACAACCAGGCTTTCGTCGGTAATTTGCGTGCCTGAAATTTCTCCGGCGGTGGAGCAACCGACAATATGTGATGTAGGGTAAACACGGGTAAGCTCTCGAAGCGCATCAGGCTGATCGAGGAATTTTGGCGATCCGAAGACAATGACCAGCGTCTGGGGCGAATCCAAAGCAGGGAAAGGAGCTTCCCAACCTTTTGACATAGTATAGCGGAGTGTAGCGAGTTCCATAAATACTCCTTCTGAGAAGGAAAAACGACGCTTTGCCAATTGACGTGTACAGGCTATTGCGTGGTACATAACAGTATGCAAGGAACGTAAAGCAATCTTAATTATTGTACTCCAATTTGCAAATTCCCGATCCTATTAATAGCTCTGAGTTCTGCGGTGTTCGCATGAGCTTGGCCGGCAGGCAGTTGCGCTTCTTTATTCCGCATTGGGCAAGTGCTTGCCGAATTCCTGGGCGCGAGCAACGAAGGCTCGGGTGGACGCATAGGCCAATCTGCAAGACGCCAAGACCTCCGCATTTTCTGCGGAGGTCTTGGCGTCTTGCTCAGGGTGTCGGGCTCGGAACGTCGCTTGGTGGTGGAGCGGTATCGGTCGGAGATGGAGGAGCAGGCGTATCTGAAGCGGGTGGCGGTGAAACCGTATGCGTTGGTGGTGGGGCGGTATCGGTCCGAGATCGAGGAGCAGGCGTATCTGAAGCAGGTGGCCGAGGGGTCGCTGAAGATAATGGAGCAGTTGCAGTGACCGTTGGCGCTGGAACAGTCGGTTGCTCCGTAGGCAGTGGCGCAGGCGTGGGTAAGAGTTGCAGCGGCGGTTGCGCCTGTGGGACAATGAGTGGTTGCGGATTGTAGAAGGCGTACCATGATGGTAAGCGGTCCGAGACCGGCCACAGTGAAGCCGCGAACGCGAAGATAATCAGGCTCGCTACTGCCAGACCGACCTGCATGCCCAGCCTGCCCTCGTTGGCAACACTGCCGGAGATATTGGCGCGGTCCGGATGGCCCGCAGGCTGCCTGCGGGTGCTCGTCAGGCCGAGTAAGCTCTGCACCGGCGCCGAAAGGTAGATTATGGCTTGCGACCAGCACAGCACCAGCAGGCCCAAGGTCAGGAAGGTGGGTGAGTGTATGAACGCGACCAGCCCGGCCAGGATACAGGTGACTCCGAGCATCGTCTCCCAACTGGAAGCTTGCAGTGCCTGTATCCAGGCCGAGTCCGTGAGCGCTTTGGGGGTGCGCAGGAAGACACCGCGTTTGCGCGCCAACGCCTGGATGCAGGCCAGCCCGCCCACCCAGGTGAGACTCAACCACAGACCCAGGGCACGGGAGGCACGCAGCCATGAAAGCGAGAGCGCATAGCGCAGTCCCCACAGCGCGCGCAAAAGATTGGTATTGATCAAAACGATGGGAAGGACGATGAAAGCCATAGTCGCGGGCCGCAAAAAGGAAGTATGGTCCGTAGCAGTCAGCGCCGCGCTGATCAAGACCATCACCGTAAAGGCGAAAGTAAACAGCTCGTTGAACCATTGCAGGCCTGCCATCAAGTAAAAATAACGTTGGCCGGCGCTCAAGCGGTTGGCTGGGTCAACCCAATGTGCCCATGGCATCAACCTGGCCCAGTGTTTTTTCAAAATCTGCACACCGCCAAAGGCCCAGCGGAAGCGCTGTTTCTTCAAACCCTCAAAATCAAGCGGCATCAAGCCGCGCCCGAACGTTTCATCCACATACAGCGAGTCGTAACCGAGATTCAAGATACGCAGGCTGGCTTCGGCATCCTCGGTAATGCACCATTCATCCCAGCCGCCGATCTCCTGCAACACCTTTTTTCGCAGCAATCCCATTGTTCCGCAAAAAATAATCGCGTTGCGCTCGTTACGGCAGGGCATCGAGAGCGCAAAGAAATATTTATAACCGTCGTAGACCGCCTGGAAGAAGCTGTTCTCCTGGTAGTCGCGATAATCCTGCGGCGTCTGCACAAAGGCCAGGCCCGGCTCCTCGAAATACGGCACAATGCGGCGCAGGTAATCCGGCCGGACGATGTAATCGGCATCGATCACCCCGATGATCTCGGCCTGCGGGTCGGTCATCGCCAGGGCGAAATTTAAGGCGCCCGATTTATAGCCGGGCCAGCGGTCCAGGTGCAGGCATTTGAAACCGAGTTCCTTGCATACATTTGCCAGGGGCTGCCAGACGGCTTCCTCGGGCGTGTTGTTGTCGATCAGGATGACCTCGTAGGATGGGTAATCCAGCCTGGCCAACGCGCGCAGGGTTTTTTCCACCAGTTCCGGCGGTTCGTTATAAGCCGGGACATGCAAAGAGACCATCGGGACGTACGCCCCGAGCGACCTGGGAACCGCTTTGCGCCGCCAGCGGATACGGCACAATACATCCAGGACTTCGAAGGCGTAGCTCAACGAGAGGGTCAGCGCCGCCATTTCCAGGATGAACAGGAGGAACGAAAACAGGAAAGCCAGCGCAGACGTGGGACTGACGGCAGTGACCATGAAGGCATAGCCCAGATAAACAACGGTAGTGGTTAGCGAGAAGAGAAAGAATACCTGCCCGGGAGCGTTCCAGTCACGCAACAGGAGCAGGAGAGGCATCCCGGCGCAGAACACGATCAAGCTGGCCAGTAACGTCAGGCCCAGCGGTTCGCCGAGCCAGTCCAGTGCAATCAGGTCACCAAACACAATCAGACTGCCAAGATACAACAGCGACCAGAAAAAGTTACCGAATCGTAAAACCGTGCCGAGCAGCAGCGCCAGCGCAAAACCAAGCACCAGCCATATGGCGGAGAGATAAAAAAGGTCAGCAAGCATTGTTTAACCGATCAAATGGAGGATCAGAAGAAAGGTAAAGAAGCCCCCCAGGAAGCCGAACGCACCCGCCAGCAGGATGGTCATTAAAGCCATCCGTTTTTCGCGCGGATCAATATCACGCTGCCCCAGAACGTAAAGTGCACGGTGCGCCACGAGCGGGCTCAAAACAAGTGCCCCGATCCCGGCGGGGACCAGGCCCAGGATCACCCACCAGATCATCCCGAGCACATGTTCCCCTGCGGTGCGTCGCAGGGACGGGAACAGTACCTGGTGTGTCCGGGCCTTGGGGACGACAATCGGGCGGGAATTACGGAAACGGATGATGTAGTGCTTGTCGCTCTCGGCAACGAAAGCCACAAAAGCATCCTGGTTCAGCTTTGTGAAAACACTGCGTTGTACACTTTCCTGGACCTGGGGATGATCCGGAAGCATATCGGCCGCACGCTGTGCATATTCAAGTGCAATATGCGGATTTTGCGCATCGCGGCTGATTTGAATTAAGGCTTCCACGTCTTCTGGAGCCAAATCTTGGTTGAATTCCCCCGACTCATCCAGATACTGGTCCAAAAATGCCGATTTGCTCTCAGAATCCATCTGTGCCTCCCGGTGGTAACACGTCAAATCTTGATTTTCCTATATGACGTGAAACGAGGCCAGAGAGGGGTTTGTTACGGGCCTGATTGAATAAAACTTTTTTGGCATTTCTCCCTGGCGACGGCTGGTCGTTGTCCCTCGCCCGGTAGGCATTTACGGAGTTAAGCCGCTCAGCGTCGAGAATGGAATCTCACCATGCTTATTCTTCGGCCCCCTTGGCTTTTTTGGTCCTTTTGGTGGGTGCTGATGGTACGGTTGTTTTGAAAACATAGATTCTGAATGCGGAACGATCAGTGGTTCCGGGTTGAAGATTGAATACCATAACGGTACCCGGTCAGAAGTAGGCAGCAGGGAAGCGCTGAATACGAAGATGATCAGGGTCATTGCCACCATGCCGATCTGCAGCCCAAGCCGGCTCTCGCTGGCAAAATTGCCAGAAATGTTGGCCCGGTCTGGCTCGGGCTTGGGCTGGCCGGCAGTGCCCTGCAGGCTGAGCAGGCTGTGCGCCGGCGCAGAGAGATAGATGAAAGCCTGTGACAAACACAACAGCAGCAGCCCAACAGTGAGCAGGGAAGGCGAAAGGATGATAGCGCCCAGGCCGCCCAAGATGCAGGTTGCCCCCAGGGTGGTTTCCAGGCTGGAGGCTTGCAGTGCCTGAAGCCAGGCCGCATTCGACTGTGTTTTGGGCGTGCGCAGGAATACGCCACGTTCACGTACCAGAGCCTGGATACAGGCCAGCGCCACCACCCAGGTGAGACTGAACCACAGGGTCATGGCATACACGGCGCGCGCCCACGAAAGAGCCAGGGCATGACGCAGCCCCCAGGCGGCACGCAGGAAACTCACCCCGATCAGCACGACTGGAAGGATGACAAATGCCTCGGTGGTAGGCCGCAAAAAGGAAGTGCGACCAGTGATGGTCAGTAGCGCGCTGATCAGTACCATGATCGTGAAGGCGAAAGTGAGTAGTTCGTTGAACCATTGCAGGCTGGCCATCAGGTAGAAGTAGCGCTGTGCGCCCGTAAGGTGGTTATCGGGATTAACCCAGTGTGCCCAGGGCATTAATTTTCTCCAGTGCTTTTTGAAGACCTGGACGCCGCCAAAAGCCCAGCGGAAGCGCTGCTTCTTCAAGCCATCGAAATCAAGCGGCATCAGGCCACGCCCAAAGGTTTCGTTGATGTAAAGCGAATTGTAGCCTCGGTTCAAAATACGCAGGCTGGCCTCGGCGTCTTCGGTGATGCACCATTCGTCCCAGCCGCCGATCTCCTGCAATACCTGTTTCCTCAACAGACCCATCGTCCCACAAAAAATAATGGCATTACGCTCATTGCGACAGGGCATGGAGAGCGCGAAGAAATATTTATAGCCGTCATACACGGCCTGGAAGAAGGGGTTCTCTGGGTAGTCACGATAATCCTGCGGGGTTTGGACGAATGCAATCTTGGGGTCATCAAAGTAGGGCACAATGCGGCGCAGGTAATCAGACTGGACAATATAATCCGCATCGATCACCCCGATAATCTCAGCGCGTGGGTCGGTCATGGTCAGCGCGAAGTTCAAAGCGCCCGATTTATAGCCGGGCCAGCGGTCCAGGTGCAGGCATTTGAAACCGAGTTCCTGGCATAGTTTTGCCAGGGGTTGCCAGGTTGCCTCCTCTGGCGTGTTGTTGTCGATCAGGATGACTTCGTAGGAAGGGTAATCCAGCTCGGCCAGGGCGCGCAGAGTCTTCTCAACCAATTCGGGAGGTTCGTTATAGGCGGGAACATGCAAGGACACCATCGGTGCGTACTTGCCAAAAGGCTTCGAGGCCGCTATATGCCGCCAGCGCACCCGGCAAAGCACGTCGAGCACCTCGAAGGCATAACTGATCGAGAGAACAAGCGCCGCCGTTTCGAGCAGAAACAACAGGAACGAAAAAATGAAAGCCGGCGGCGAAGATGGACTGAATGCAGTCACTGCAAAGGCATACAGCAGGTACATTACAGTCGCTGTGATGGAAAAGAGGAAGAACGCCTGGCCGGCCGCATTCCAATCACGCAGGGTGAGGAACAAGAGAATGCCTCCGGCTATAATTACGAGGCTAAAGACAGCCACCAATGCAGGCGCTTCTCCCAATAACACAAGCGCAAGCAAGTCGCCGGCTGCCACCAGTATGACCAAATACAACAACGAGGAAAAGAAGTCGCTATGCCGCAAACGTGTGCCGAACAGCAGCAACAGCACAAAGCCGAGTACCAGCCAGATGGCCGAAAGATAAAAAAGGTCGGCTAGCATTTTCTATCCTATTAAATGCAGTACTAGAAGCAGCGCGAAAAACATGCCGAGCAGACCAAGGATGCCACACAGCAGAATGGTCGTGCAAGCCAGCCGTTTTTCACGAGAATCCAAACCGGGCTGCAGCAAGGCACTGAGTGCGCGCCCCGCCGTCAACGGACTCATGATCAAGGCGCCAATCCCGATGGGTACCAACCCAAGAATCACCCACCATATCATTCCAAGGGCATACTCTCCTTCCGTCCGGCGGGGATGCGGGAAAATTTCAGGCTGGGCCCGTACCTTGGGAATGACAACAGGCCTGGAGTTGCGGAAAGTGATCACATAATGCTTATCGGTTTCCGCGAGAAAAGCGACAAAGGCATCCTGGTTCAACCTGCTAAATACGCTGCGCTGCACACTTTCCTGCACCTTGGGATCATCCGGCAAAGCATCGACTGCGCGCTGTGCGTATTCCAGCGCAACCTGCGGATTTTGCGCTTTGCGGCTGTTTCGAATTAATGCCTCCACATCTTCTTGAGACAAAGTTTCGTCGAATCTACCAGACTCGTCCAGCTTCTCATCCAAAGATGCCGCTTTGCTTTCAGACTTCATCCCTGCCTCCGGGTTGTGATCATGTTTGAATGGTTATATTCCCTATATCACGTGTTACGAGACCGAGGAGAGGTTTGTTACGGGTAACTTCATATCTATCAACACGCGGATGAAACCATTGCAATGGTTTCATCCGCGTGTTTTTTATACTTACTTTAGCCATCAGCGCAGTCTGCCATCATGAGCCGGTTTTGCACAGTAACTGATTGACAGGGGTTCAGGCTTTTTGTACTATGATTAAGCATAATCCAGGTTGACATTGACAGATCCAAATCTGTATACTGAGATATAAGTATGGCCGTCGAGCATTTTGCCTCATTGCCTGATTCTGAACTCATCGATGCCTGCTTGAAAGGGACGGGTCAGGCCTGGGAGGCGTTGCTTGTACGTTACCAACGTCTCATCTATAGTATTCCTTTACGCTACGGCCTGCCAGAACACGATGCTAACGATATTTTTCAAAATGTCAGCCTACTGCTCCTGGAGAACCTGGCGCGATTGCGTGACCGCAAACGATTGGGTGCCTGGTTGGTGATTACGACGCGACGGGAATGCTGGCGCATGTTCCACCAGCATCGACAGGTCAGCCTCGATCCAGAAACTCTTTACCTGCACGAACAGACTTCCGATAGCCAGCGCTCGGAGGACGACTTGCTCGCCCTGGAAAGCCAGGCGCTGGTGCGCGGCGCATTGGGGATTCTGGATGCGCCATGCCAGCAGTTGCTCACGCAGCTTTTTTATGCCGAGCCTCGGCCTTCTTATACCGAAATTGCCAGTTCGCTTGCGCTCCCGGAGGGCAGCATAGGGCCTACCCGGGCGCGTTGTCTCGAAAAGCTGATGAAAATCCTGGAAAAGATGGGATTATCAGAAATGTAAGCTGTTCAGATAAGCGCGCATGTATTTTTCCTGGGATTTGATTCTCTATAGAGTACGAAAGGTAAAGAAAGTCAGACCCTTATGTCACACCTATCATACACAACCTTGCTGAGTTATATCGGGAATCAACTCCCAAAGGCCGAGCGGGCGAAGATTGAAGAGCATCTTTTTTCTGATCCTTGCCAGCAGTGCGGGGAAAATCTCGCCCGCCTGCGCACAGTCCTGGAGGCGGTCACGGAAGATCGGTCAGTCGCGCCCTCTCCAGCGGTTTTGCGCAAGGCATTTGATATTTATCGCAAACGACCCGTACCCTCACGACAGCCGTTATTGCAGGTGCTGGCAGTATTGCAGTTCGACAGCCGCCTGCAACTCTCTTCATTGCTATCCCGCGGGGCCGTAAAAACACGCCAGATGCTTTTCAGCGCCAAGCAGGTGGATATCGACCTGCAGATTACGCCGCAGGATGGAAATCACAGCCTGGTCGGCCAGATACTTGCTTCCGAGCAGGCCAATCAACCATCCCGGGCATTTGTGAGCTTAAAAAATGAGACTGGTGAGGTGCTGAAAGGCACAGAGACCGATTCGCTCGGGCAGTTCACTTTCCGGCAAATTCCGCCTGGCGTCTATGATCTGGTATTTGATCTGGACAGCCAGGATGTTGCCATTAACGGTCTAGAGCTGATCAATGACCAGTGACGAATTCATCGAGGCGCTGCTTTCCGCGCCCGATGTACAAGCCCGGCTCATCCTGATGGATGAGCATTATGAATTTGTACAGACAGATACCGTATATGCATTCAAGGAGCGCGCCGATCGCCTGGAGCGCGATGATGCCCGTCAGGCACTCAGCATTGGTCTGGTTGCTGAAGAAATGGCCGAGCGCCTATCGAACGATGAAGCTCGCGCCCTGGCCTTGTGGACACAGGCCAACGCCCATGATTGTCTTGCCCAGCTTGAGCTTGCCGCGCGTTGCTATGAACGCGCGGCTGATTTTTTCAGAGCGGCCAATAAGCCCCTCGAAGTGGCTCGAACAAACATTGGCCAGACGTTCACACTGACAAAAATGGGCCAGTTCGATCGGGCCCAGGCACTAGCGGAATCGGCACGAGCGGTTTTTGTCGAGCAAGGTGATCTGCATTCCCGGGCTGTGATCGACATGAACCTGGGCAACTTGTATTTTCAACGAGGCCAGTATGCCCGGGCGCTGGAGAATAATAAACAGGCCACCGAAACTTTCCAGTCTCTGGGAGAAACTTTTTACGGTGCGATCAATCAGATCAACCAGGCCGGCGCACTCATTATGTTGGACGATTTTCTCGGGGCCGAGCAACTTCAGGAGCAGGCCAGGCTGGTATTCGAGGCCGAAGATTTGCGTAGTCTGATTGCAACCGTAGATCATGACCTGGCCGTGCTGCACTACTACCGCGGGAATTACGCAAAGGCTTTTCGCATTTTCGAGCGCGCACGCGATATCTTCACCAGCCTTTCTGACCAGGGCAATCTCGCCCAATCAAACCTGGAGGAAAGCGACCTCCATCTTGACTTAAACCTGCCTGAAGCTGCCTTACGCCTTGCAGAACAAGCCGAGCAAGCTTTCGCAGAAATCGGGATGCCATTTGAGTTGGCCCGGGCGCAAGCCAATCACGCCGTGGCCCTGGCCCGCTTGGGTCAGGGAGCACGCGCCAGAGTACTCCTTGATGAAGCACGCAACTTGTTCGCATCCAAGGGTAATGAGACCTGGGTGGCCCATACCGACCTTCAGCGGGCAGAAGTGCTAGGTCAGGATGGTGAGCGTGAACAAGCCAGGCACCTGGCAGTCGATGCTGCTCAAGCTTACGAAAGGCTTGGCATGAAAACAAAACAAGCCTACGCCCATATCCTGTCTGCCAATCTATGGGCTGATGACCAGCAATGGATCCATGCCCAGCAGGAGTTACAAACCGCCCGCAATGCGCTTGGCGATCTGGCTGCCCCCTGGCTGGAGCAGCGCACCGCGGCCTGCATGGGACGTGTCTATGAAGGGCTGGGACAACTCTCCCTCGCTATCGAGCATTACGAGAAAGCGGTCAACAAGACAGAACAAATGGCGTCTACCCTGACCGCTGAAGAGCACCGGACCGCCTTTGTGACCGACAAGCTCGCACCGTATGAGGCGCTGGTTAGCCTCTATGGGATGGAAAATCCTTCCGCAGCCTTTCAATGGGCAGAACAAGCCAAATCGCGCGCGTTGGTCGACATGCTCGCTGCAGGAATCCGCCCACGACTGCATATCCGTGATGAAACGGATGCGCGCCGGGCAGAACGATTGCAGACGATACGCGAAGAGCTCAACTGGCTGTATACCCGCCTGACGCATGGCGACACTCCCGGCGAACCCAGGACCCCATCTGCCACTCCGGAGACCTGGGCCAAAATCGAGGAACGGGAGCAAGAGGCGACTTCCCTGTGGCACGACCTGCAAGCCCGCCATGCCGAGGAGCTTTCTCTGATGCGGGTCGAACCCTTGACCCCGACGAACATTCAGCCCTACCTGGCTGAGGGAACCGCATTGGTGGAGTATTTCGTCGCCCGCGGCCAAGTCACCGTATTTGTCATTACCCGTGGCAAGGTGCTGGTTTTTCCTGCCATCAGTTCCCTCGCCGAGCTGTTACCTCTGCTTGAGAATCTGGCGTTCCAGTTTTCCAAATTCCAATACGGCCTCGCTTACTATCAACGCCATCGGCCCACTTTTATCAAAAGCGCAAAGGAGATCCTGGCCCAACTCGGTCAGAAACTGATTGCGCCATTTTTGGAAGAACTGGCCGGGTTCGATATGCTTATCATCATCCCGCACGGTCCATTACATGCTTTGCCATTCCAGGCGCTGTGGATCGACGATCACTATTTGATTGAAAATTACGCCATCTCTTATGCACCCAGCGCAGCCGTATTGAAGTTTTGCTGGGACAAGACTTTCCCATCTGGAGCTTCTCTGCCGTTTCATGGAAAAGCATTGTTGGTGGGTGTTCCGGACGAGCGCGCCTCGCATGTCGCCGATGAAATTCAGGCACTCGCCGGATTGATCGGCGAAACCGAAATCCTGGTCAACGAGCAGGCCACCTTCGAACATGTGTGCCAGTCGGCGTTGACCTGCGGAGTCCTGCATCTTGCGGCACACGGGCTATTCCGGCCGGAAGCACCCCTGCTTTCATCCATTCATCTGGCGGATCGCTGGCTCACCGTTCAAGATATCTACGAACTCGAACTGCAAGCTTCGTTGGTAACGCTCAGCGCCTGTGAAACAGGCCTGGGGCACGATGCTGGCGGCGATGACCTGATGGGTCTGGTGCGTGGCTTTCTCTACGCTGGCGCGGGATCATTGGTCGTCAGCCTATGGGTCGTGGACGACGAGTCGATGACCCGTCTGATGACGGGGTTCTATACCCATTGGCTGGCCGGTAAGCCCAAGGCCCAGGCTCTTCGCCAAGCTCAACTAACTTTGCTCGAAACCTATGAACATCCATTTTATTGGGCGCCATTAGTACTGGTAGGCAACGAAAAATAATCATCTGATCTGGTAATTTGGGGCGCAGTTTCTCGATTGGAGGTAAAAGTATGCAAAGATCATTCTTTCGTCAATGGCAGGTGCTGCTCGGGCTGTTCCTCGTCCTGGGACTCGTCACTTCATCTTTCCACCTCGTTCGGGCCAGGCAGGCGCAGTTATCCGCTCCGCCGGCCGATCAAGTTGCTGTAAAACTCAAGCCTGGCACGGCGATTAACATGATCCTGGCGCGCTACAACGCCAGCCTGCTGGGCACAATTACCGAGACCAACCTGTATTTTTTGCAGCTCTCCAGCGGTCAAACTGCCGATCAGATCCTGCCCGCTTTAAATGTCGACCCGGATCTTTATTATGCAGAACCGAACTATTACGCAGAGGGCGCACCCAATGGTGTATATATCCTGATCGGAGGGCACGGTAATCTAACGCCAACGCCCCCTGGCGGTGCTGACCAGTGGGCCTGGACGAAAATTGGGCTGGCTGACGCGCAAAAGATATCCAATGGACAGGGGATCATCGTCGCCGTGCTGGACACGGGACTGGCTCCCGACCACCCCTTGTTGAATAGCTCGATTACAGCCGGATACGATTTCGTGGGCATGACCAATAACATCTACGATACCGGCAACGGCCTGGATGACGATGGCGACGGATTGGTAGACGAGGACGTTGGGCATGGTACCCATGTATCCGGCATTATTGTGACTGAAGCTCCCGGAGTCCAGATCATGCCCATCCGGGTACTCAACTCGGATGGTGTGGGCACCTACTGGGAAGTAGCGGCCGGCATTCGTTATGCGGTGGACCACGGCGCCAAAATCATCAATATGAGCTTGAGCGCCCCACGACTGACGCCTTCGCTCTCGGATGCCCTGAATTATGCCGTGGTGCACGGGGTGATTGTCGTAGCTGCGGCGGGCCCCGGTCCGGGCCCCAACTATCCGGCAGGTTTTCCGGACCGGCTGGCCGTGCTGGGTGTAGGAGCTACCGACCGCAACGACAGCATCGCCTGGTTCTCAGGTGGTCAAGTCACCGATACGGATGTTTTCGCGCCCGGTGTGGATATTTATAGCGCCTATCCCTACAACGGGTATGCCATGGGCAGCGGAACTTCAATGGCTGCGCCGATGGTCGCCGCAGAGGCCGCTTTGCTGATCTCGCGCCATCCGGACTGGAGTGCGACCGAAGTCATGCAACGCATCCTAGCCAAGATGGCGCCGGTGGCTGGTTCCACTGCCAGGCGCATTGACCTGGCAGGCGCCCTCAGCACCGGTGTGGAAATAGATCATGCCAGCCCCGATCTGACTGCATCGCCTACCGACGGATATCTTACGCCACGCCTGCGACTCTTCAACAATACCGCGCAGGACATTCCGTTGACCCAGCTAACAATACGTTATTGGTACACTCTCGGTCTCAGTCAGCCGCAGACTTACCAGTGCGATTACGCCACCCTGGTCGCATGCTCGAACCTGACTGGATCCTTCATAACCCTTGCCAGTAACAGCCCCAATAAAACCAGCCTGTCCGATACTTACCTGGAAGTCGGCTTTACTGTCAACGCGGGCAACTTGCCAGCAGGCGGTCAGATCGCCACGTATCTGCGCGTGCTCAAGACAGATTCGAGCAGCTTCAATGAATTGAACGACTATTCCTATGATGATCCGACCAAGCCAGACATGACTCGCTGGAACCGCATCACCGTATACCGGAACGGCGTCCTGGTCTGGGGTACCGAACCGACCGTTACTAGCGTGCTGACTGCTACATCAACGCGCACATCCACCCCGGCAGCGAGTACGGCAACCCGTACGAACACGCCGGTGGTGTTGACCAAAACGCCAACGCGCACGCTTACCTCTACCGCGTCAGCAGCCAGTACGGCCACGCGCACCAATACGCCAGTAACGCCAATCAATACGTCAACCCACACGCCCACGCTGACGGTGATAGCCAATACGGCGACGCACACCAATACAGTGGTGGCATTCACAAACACACCAATACGCACACCCACACTGAGCGGCCCGACGCCCACTGCCGGCGCCGGCGGTTTGAAGATCCAGCTTGAGAAGGCTCCCAACGGTTTAGAAAGCAACCAGCGTTCCGACTTCTACTTCCGGGTCGTCAATACCGGTGCTACTGCCAGGTCCGGTATCACCGCGCGCTTGTACTTCACGCTCGATGGGCCCTACAGCGCGTCTCAATACGTCCTGGACAAGTATTATGACCAGTCCTCCGCGGCCACTGTGCAAAGCCCTGCGCTCTCGTCCGGCTCCACTTATTACTTCACGATCAACTACGGGACAGCCTCGTTGCCAGCCGGCGCATCGTGGGAATTCCAGACGACATTACACCTGAGTGATTGGAGCAGTAACCTGAACTTCGGCAACGACTGGTGGCATACCACCGGCGCACTGCCCACGACCTACATGGATTGGGCCCGCCTTCCTGTTTATGTAAACGGCGTCCTGGTTTGGGGTACCGAACCTTGATGATAAAAATCGATCGATGTTGACGAATTAGACGAATCATCCCGCATCGAACGATTGGGCTGCCCGCATGAAGTGGGTAGCCCAATCGTTTTGCGTTACAGGGTGCTGCGCACGTGTCAGACATGCGTATCTACAGAGTGCCGCACCAGCGGTAAACCAAACATCTCGGTTTTTCCCCTCGAAAACTTGCTGAAAAGTTTAGCGATCCATGCAACGAGCAGTAAAGGATCAGCAGTTGCGCAATCCGTGTATTTATTTCCGTTCAAGCTTCTCTATATAAGCACCGAAATGGGTAAGAGATGTCTGCGTGATGCCAATACAGCACCTAAAACAGGAAAGAAAGCTGGGACTATAGATCCCATTTGAATCCGGGCAAAACCGGAAACCTAGTCTACATTCCGAAGGAGAATACGATATGTTTCATAAACTGAAGTTGCAGTCATTACCACTGGTTCTCTTAATCGTGGCCCTGCTGGCCTCGGCTATGATAGTGCCAAACATAGTAGCCCATGCCATCAACACTCCCTGGCTGACCACCTCCGGCCGCTTTATCAATGACCCGAGCGGCAACCACGTGATCCTGCGGGGTGTCTCACTGGTTGACGTGGGGGTGGCGAATAAGGCTGGGCGCGGGCGCACTGCCATCCAGTTGATTGACATGGCCACCGACAGCACTACCGGCTGGTTCGCGCGCGTCATTCGTCTGCCGGTCTACCCGGATGCCATCGACGGAACACCGGGCTGGAACGCCGGCCCGGATGCCTATTTCAATAACCACCTCAACCCGGCCGTCCAGGAATGTATTGCCAGGCAGATCTACTGCATCATCGACTGGCACTATATCAGCGATTACAACAACAGCACGATCGACACCTCGACACGTAACTTCTGGACCTACATGGCACCCAAGTATGCCAACACCCCCAACGTGATCTATGAACTGTACAACGAGCCCATCAACCCGAATGACTGGAACACGTGGAAGACCTGGGCTCAGCCGTGGGTCAACATTATCCGCGCCGCCGCACCCAACAACCTGATCCTGATCGGCGGCCCCAGTTGGTCGCAGAACGTGTCTCAGGCGGCCACCAGCCCTTTCACCGGTGGCAACATCGCCTATGTAGCCCACGTTTACCCGCAGCATGGCGGCCAGAGTGTCTGGGACTCCTGGTTCGGCAACAGTTCCGCCACCGTGCCCTACTTCATCACTGAATGGGGCTGGCAAAATGGCGGCGGCACCCCCACCAGCGGCACGCTCTCAGGCTATGGCACGCCTTTCAGCGCTTATCTGGACTCCAAGGGCGTCAGCTGGACCGCCTGGGTATTTGATGACATCTGGCAGCCGGTTATGTTCGACACGAGCTGGAACCTGCTGGGCGGCGAGAATTACATGGGTCAGTTTACGCATGATTTCCTTAACCTGCACCAGAACGATAACCTGCCCGGCGGCGGTACTGGCCCAACCGCCACACGCACCAATACGCCCGTCGGCCCGACTGCCACGCGCACCAACACACCTATTGGCCCAACTGCCACGCGCACCAATACGCCCATTGGGCCAACTGCCACATCGGGTGGCGGCGGCGGTGGCTGCTCCAACCCGACCGTCATTACCGGTGGCGGCTCATATGCCGTTTCCACCAGCGCCACCTGCTTCAAGTACGTCAACACCGCCAACAGGTGGGGCACGATGTGGACGGTCATGAACAGCTCGAGCTCCGCCGCGAACACACTGAACTGGTACGGCGGCCGCACTGAAACTGTCACGAGCTGCATCAACGACAGCCAGATCCTGAACGGCAATGGCGCACAACTGAATAACTTCACTGTGGGTAAAGACTCCACCGGCGCCACGTACCTGACCATCACCGGCAGCGCCGCAAACACGGTCTCCATTTCCGTCCAGAACTGGCAGAACGGAACCGGTTGTTCCGTCGCGCCCACGCCGGTTGGCAGCGGACCGGCTAATACCCCCGCGCCTGCCACGGCCACGCGCACCAATACCCCTGTTGGCCCATCCAATACCCCCATACCGCCGACGGCCACGCGCACCAATACCCCCATTGGCCCAACCAATACCCCCATGCCGCCGACGGCCACACGCACCAACACGCCCATCGGCCCGACGAATACACCCGTCTCCGGTGCTTTGGTTGTCCAGATCAACAAGGGCAATGGCACCGACAACACGCAGGCAACCGGCTTCAACTTCCTGCTCAAGAATACCGGCGCAAGCGCTGTGTCGAACCTATCCACCCGAATTTACTTCACCACCGATGGCAGCAATGCTGCCTCAGGCTATCTCCTGGAGAAGTATTACGACCAATCCGGTGTCGCTACGATCTCCGGCCCAACGCTGGCCTGCGGCAGCACCTATTACTTCACCGTGACCTACGGCACAGCCTCGCTAGTGGCCGGCGCACAATGGGAATTCCAGACGGCGCTGCACCTGAGCAGTTGGGCCAGCACCTATTCCGGAGCCGATGACTGGTACCACAGCGGTTATGCCGTCGGCGCTTTGCCGGCCAGCTACACCACCACCAGCTTCATCCCCGCCTACGTCAGCGGCGCGCTCTCCTCGGGCAGCATCCCCAGTTGCGGCGGCACAGCAGTTCCGACCGCCACAAACACCCCTGTCGGCCCGACTGCCACGCGTACCAACACACCCATTGGCCCGACCGCCACAAACACCTCCACCGGACCAACCGTCACCCCGACCCGCACCGCCACAGCCACAGCCACACTCATCGGCCCGACGCCCACCCCGCCACCCGCCGGCACCCACCTGGCCAACCCGTTCTCTGGGGCTACTTGGTATGTCAATCCCGATTGGGCTGCTGAAGTAAACGCCTCCAACGTTTCAGCCTCGGCGAAATCGGCAGTCTCACACCAGAGCACGGCCGTCTGGCTGGACAGTATCGGCTCGCTCAACGGCACAAACGGTTCGCGCGGCCTGATCGGCCACCTGGATGCCGCTGTGGCTCAGGGCGTCAACCTGATTACTATTGTGGTCTACGACCTGCCCAACCGTGATTGCTCCGCTCTGGCCTCCAACGGCGAACTGCTGATTGCCCAGAACGGTTTCAACCGCTACAAGACCGAGTACATCGACGTGCTTGCTGCCGATATTGCCAGCAAACCGGCTTACGCCAACCTGCGCATCATCGCGATTATCGAGCCGGACTCGCTGCCCAACCTGATCACCAATACCAGCATTCCCAAGTGCCAGGAAGCCACCGGCCCAGGCGGATACGTCGAGAGCACCCAGTACACGCTCAATAAGCTCTATCCGCTTCGCAACGTCTATAGCTATATCGACATTGGCCATGCCGGCTGGCTGGGCTGGCCCAACAACTTCAACCCCGCGATCACGCTGATCTCCAACATGATCAAGGGCACTGCCCATGGTGTGAACAGTGTGGACGGTTTCATCGACAACACTGCCAACAACCAGGTGGAAGTTGAACCATATATGACCGCCAACCAGATGATCAGTGGCAGCCCCGTCCGCTCCGCGTTCTTCTTCTCCTACAACGATTACATCGATGAAGCCGCTTATGCTACGGCGTGGAAAGCTGCCATGCAGGCTGCCCAATTGCCCGCCAGCAGCACCAATATGCTGCTCGATACCTCCCGCAACGGCTGGGGTGGCTGCGGCGGCGGTTCGAACATGTCTGCACCGTGCCGCCCGACCGGTCCGAGCACATCCGCTGTCCTAGAAACCTTCGTCAACGCCAGCCGCATCGACCGGCGTCCCGCCAAGGGTGACTGGTGTAACCAGAACGGCGCCGGCCTCGGTAAATTCCCCACGGGCAATGCACTCACCCCTTACCAGGCTTATGTCTGGGTCAAGCCGCCAGGCGAGTCCGACGGCTCCAGCACGCTCATCCCAACCGGTCCCGATAACCCGGATGGCAAGGGCTTCGACCGGATGTGCGACCCGACCTACGGCGGAAATTCGCTGAACCAGAACCAGAACACGAATGCCCTGCCCAATGCGCCGGTTTCCGGCCGCTGGTTCGAGGCGCAGTTCGACCAACTGGTTGCGAACGCCTTCCCGGCCATCCCGTAAACAGTTGGATAGCATGACCTGCCAATCATGAAATCTTTGGCAGCACCTTGGTAAGCAGGGGTGGGTGTGGATCCGAAAATCCATACCCACCCCTTTATCCACCTGGCATTATTCCTTCTTCATAGGCCCCGCTACTAGTGCCCGGCCAACATAAGAATGTAGGGTGAATATGACTGCCCTGCCCCGCTCTTTCCGTGGGGTCAAGGGTATCTCACCCTACATCCTTAGAAAGTTCGGGTACTAGAGAGCTGCGCTTTGCAAATTTGTGGCAGTGTTCCCGATCATTCAATTTATGGAAAGGAGAAAAGCACCCATTATTGCTGAGTATATTCTGCGCATTTAATGAATTTCCGTATCCATTCCCTGATGTATGAGGAGAGGGAAAAAAGGAGAAATTTATCCCTCATCAAAAATTTTTTTACCAGGCAGTTTGGCTAGATGTTCCTTTCACATTTTGAAAAATAAATGGAGGCTATGATGCAACAAACCATTTCTTACATTAAATATCGGGCCATGGCAGCACTGTTGGTGTTGGCCCTCATCGGGTCAATCATATTCTCAGTGCTAGGCATGCCAGTGAGCCCGGCCAGCGCCGCAGGCACGCCTGTGGTGTTCCGGGTCGATGCGAACGGTAACATCACCGCGAATGGCGTGGCCTTCCGGGTTAAGGGCGGGTCCTGGTTCGGACTCCAGGGACGGCATGAGCCCTCCAACGACCCGACCAATCCAAGCGGCGCTCCGATGGAGCAGTATATGGGCAACGTCTTCTGGAACCCGAGCAGCCGCACCTACACGGGGGATGTGGCCGAGTTCAAGGCCATGGGCATCAACGTGGTTCGCTTGCCCCTCTCGCCGCAGACACTCAATGCCACCGACCCGCAGGGCATGGCCCCGAACCTGAAGAACAATCAGTCCGTTATCATCCCCAACTCGCGCCTGGCGCTCGAGACGGTCATCAAAGACTTGGACGCAGCCGGCATCTACGTCCTGCTCGACATCCACTCCTGCTCGAACTACGTGGACTGGAGAAAGGGCCGTCTGGATGCGCGTCCGCCGTATGTTGATGCCACCCGCGATAACTACGACTTCAAGCGCGAGGACTCCTCCTGCTCGGCGACCAACAACCCGCCCACCGTCACCCGCATCCAAGCCTACGACGAGACGAAGTGGCTCGCTGACCTGACCACGCTGGCCGGTCTGGAGTCATCGCTCGGTGTCAGCAACATCATTGGCATTGACATCTACAATGAGCCTTGGGACTACACCTGGGTGGAGTGGAAGACGCTCACGGAGCATGCCTATAACGCGATCAACGCGGTGAACCCGAACATCCTGATCTTCATGGAAGGTACTTCGGATACCGCCCACAACCAGGACGGCATCGCGGGCAACGAGGTTGCGCAGCCTTACGGTTCGGCTCCCGCTCCGAATTGGGGCGGGAACCTATTCTCAGCCGGCACCAACCCGCCCAACATTCCGAAGGACCGGCTGGTCTTCTCGCCGCACGCCTACGGCACATCGGTGTTCGTGGGGCCGCAGTTTGTGGACCAGACCGCACCGGGATGCGCCGGGCTCTCAGGCGATGCCGCCGGCGACGCGCACTGCCCCCTCATCATGCCCTCGGCAGCGCTGCTCGCGCAGGGTTGGGATAGCCAATTTGGCTACCTGAAGGCTCAGGGGTATGCGGTAGTCATCGGCGAGTGGGGCGGCAACATGGTTTGGCCGGGCGGCAAGGCCAGCCTGCGCGACCAGAGCCGCTACAGCTATGTCACCAACCATACGATTGACCAACAGTGGCAGAACGCCTTCGCGGACTACCTGATCTCGAAGGGCATTGATGATACCATCTACTGGTCGATCAACCCGGAATCCGGCGATACGGGTGGTCTGTACATCCACGCCTACGACCCGGTCTCGAACACGGGCGGCTGGGGCACCTGGGGCGCCCTCGACTCAACGAAGATGACCCTGGTGCATAGGCTCTGGGACGTGCCGGTGGTCCAAGGGCCGACTTCCACCCCGACCCGCACCCCCACGCCCTGTGCGAGCTGTCCAACCGTCACGCGCACACCCACCACCGCACCCAGCCTGACACCGACCCTCACGCGCACGCCCACCATCACCAATACCCCTGCCCCTGGTTTGAGCTTCCAGATCAACAAGGGCAACGGCGTTGACAACACCCAGGAAACCGGCTTCAACTTCCTGCTCAAGAATACCGGCGCAAGTGCGGCGTCCAACCTCTCCACCCGTATCTACTTCAACACGGATGGCAGCAACGCCGGCTCAGCCTATGTGCTTGAGAAGTATTACGACCAGTCTGGCGTGGCCACCATCTCCGGCCCGACGCTGGCCTGCGGCAGCACCTATTACTTCACTGTGATCTACGGCACAGCTTCTCTCGCTGCCGGTGGGCAATGGGAGATCCAGACCGCGCTGCACCTGAGCAGCTGGGCCAGCACCTATTCCGGCGCGAATGACTTCTATCACAATGGTTACGCTGTCGGCGCCCTGCCGGCCAGCTACACTACGACCACAAGCATTCCAGTCTATGTGAGTGGCGCGCTCACCTCGGGCAGCACACCCAGTTGCGGCGGCACGGCAGTTCCGACCAATACCAGCACCCCCGTTGTTGCGACAGCCACACGCACCAACACCCCCGTCGGCCCGACGGCCACGCGCACCAATACGCCTGTGCCATCCACACCGACCAACACACCCAGCGGCCCGACCGCCACGCGCACCAATACACCCATTGCCCCGACAAATACCCCCGGCGGCTCTGATCCGTGCGCCAGCCCGACCGTCATCACCGGCGGCGGGTCGTTCGCCATCACTACCAGCGGCACCTGCTTCAAGTATGTCAACGCCGCCAATAGGTGGGGCGGGATGTTCACGGTCATGAACAGCTCGAGCAGCGCCGCGAACACGCTCAAGTGGTACGGCGGCCGTAGTGAAACTGTCACCGCCTGCATCAACGACACGCAGACGCTGAATGGTAACGGCGCGCAGTTGAACAACTTTACTATCGGCAAAGATTCCGCCGGTGCCATGTACTTGACCATCACCGGCAGCGCCGCGAACACCGTCTCCATTTCCATCCAGAACTGGCAGAACGGCAGTGGTTGTTCCGTCGCGCCCACGCCGCATCCATAACACTTTAGCAAGCCAGGGGGTGGGCAGGACAAAAGTCCGCGCCCACCCCCTGGACAAATTTCGATACGCGGCGCCACTACTCAACCACCTTTATCAGCATCCGACCCCGATACATGCAGGATGCGCAGTGGAGCAAGGTCTTGGCCTACCTCGCTGGTGGTGCGGCACCGAGCATTACCGATCAGCGCTTCTGGGCGCAGGCCGATATCGCGCTGGCGAATGCCACCTACGGCTGGTTGTTCCCAATCGCCGGTTATTCTTCACTTTTTGGTCCTTTACGTATCTCCAGTCGCACGTCTTCCACGCGGCGCCTGAAACCGTCCGGGTCATACCCTTTGGAAAATACCGCCGACTCAAACAACTGCATCAGCTCATCCGGATGTTTGGCCGGCCGGCCGTTGGTCAAGCTGATATATACAAAGTCGAACCAGATCAGGGCCTTCAAGTTCCTGGCTTCTTTATCCAGCATCAGGCCTTCTACCACCAGCGAGCTCTCGGCGAAGTGGATTAAGCGCGTGCGGATCAGGACTTCTTCCATGGTGGCCACCGGCCGCAGGTAGGCGATCTGCGTGGTGCGCACGACCCAACTGGCCTGCATATCGGGCTCGTAGGTGCGCAGATGGTAGTGCTCCGCAATCTGATCCTGCCGGGTGTTGAGGAAGTAATCGATATAGCGGGCGTTATTCAGGTGCCCGAACGGGTCGCAATCCTGGAAGCGCGCGACGACCAGGCTCTCGGGTTCTTTGACAGGCTGCTCCACTAGGCTCATGGTGTTTGCTCCTCATGAATGGGGGGATTTCAATGATCACAACAACAGGTTTAACCCCGCAGGCAAGTCGCAAGACACGAACTTTGGCCGGGAAAAACACCTTTTGATTAAACACAAACCCACCTCGAACTGAATTCGGGTGGGTTTGTGTTTAAAGGGTTACGAGCAATCTTTTTACTTCAGCTTGATTCCCGATTTCTTGCGGCCCATGCTGAAGCCCTTGGCGCCTTTGCCCTGCATGCCCTGCGTGATTCTGCCGAAAATTAGCGGGATCAAGAGCAGCAGCACCAAGCCGCCCAGGATTGCGGCGAAGATCGGCCAGGAAATCGACTGGGCCACTTCGGGCAGCACGCCGCCTGGGTTGTACTTCGTCTGTGCGGTGGGGACGGCGGCAGCCGCTCCGGCTACGGCCAGATTGGCACTAAGGTTGCGGTTGGTCCCGTCGCGCAATGCGGAGGGGGACACATAGGTAATGGCGTATTCACTTTGGAACGCCTGGCCATATTGTTGATACAGCGTGCTCAAAGTGGCAGCGTTGGTGACATACGCGTACTGGCCGCCTGTGCTACTGGTCAACGACTTCAACCCGGCCTCGTCAATGCCTGCCTGTCCGGCTGCACCGGGATCGCCAAGGCCAATCGCGGAAACCGTAAGGCCGCTGGGGCCCACGGCTTTGACGATACTATCCCTGGTGGCGCTGCTGCGGGTGTCCATGCCGTCCGACAGCAAGAGGATTGCTTTGCGCCCGGAAACACTTTCCAGGGCTTTTGTGGCATCCAGGACGCCGTCGTACATGGCCGTGTCGCTGCCGGTTTTCAGCCCATCGATTGCGGCGGTCAATTTTGATTTGTCAGACGTAAGCTCCTGGACGCGATGCACTTGCGAATCGAAGGTGATCAGGCCGGCCTGGTCGCTTTCGCGCATTCCGTTTATATAGGCTTTGGCCGCGTCCCTGGCAGCACCAATCTTATTGCCCTTTTCCATACTGCCGGAGATATCAATAACCAGCATGGTCGTGAGCGGAATGGCCTTGCCGCCGACCGCATCACCACCGCCTTTGACATCGGTTGGTTTCATTAACTGGCCGTTCTCAAAAATCTGGATCGTTGCGGGATCCACGCCGGCTGGGTTACCGGCGGTGTTCGTTACCGAGACGTAGACCGTCACCTGTGGGAAGTTGGAATTATCCACCTGCGTGATGCGGATCTGGGGCGTCTCACCGCTCTGCGCTGCGACCATCTGCAGTGGGGCAAGTGTGATCAGCAAGGCCAGAACGACGGGCAGGCCATGGCATAAGCGTCGAAAGGTTGTATTCATGCTTACCTCTTTTCGTGATAAACCATCTCGGTATTGCCCATGCGGATGCGCTGGCCGTTGGCGAGCTGGCTGCGCTCGATGCGTTTGTTGTTGATGAAGGTGCCTTCCATGCTCATATCTTTGAGCATGAAGTTCCCTCCGTCGCTGGTCAGCATGGCATGCTGGGGCGCAATATCGGGGTCAGGGAAGACGATTTCCGATTTGAGCGGCGAACTGCCGATGGCGATGGCCGGGCCGCCCTTCTTCATAAATTTATCCAGGATGAACTCGGTGCCTTTGAGCTTGCCCGAGGTGACTTCCAGCCAGGCCTTCGAGAGCAGCGACACGATCAGCGAAATGAAGGTTCCCACCGCCGCGCCCAGTAGCAGCAACCCGACGGCTTTTCCGTAGACGGGGTTCTTGATCCAGGTGCCGGCGCTTTCCAGCAGCAGGCCACCCAGCGCACCGCCGATCAGCCCGCCCAGCATGCCTTTCCAAGCCTGGCTTTTGCCGACCACGCCCTCGGCCAGGCCGATCAGCAGGCCGAAGACTGCCCAGCCCAGCATGCGTCCGATGATGCCAGCGCCGACGGTCTGGAACAGCCACTCGCTCAAGGGCAGGCCGATGGCCCCGGCAGCTGCCCCCAGGACGCCACCAAACAGCCCGGCTTTGATCAGTTGGACGGGGTTGAGGGTCAGCGCGCCTTCCGTAACGCCGATAAAGAAGCCGATGCTGAAGCCTACCAGGGTACCGACGACGGCCTCGCTCAAGTAAAGGTTGGAGACGAACGACAGACCGAGCTGATCGCTGACCTTCCAACCAATCAAACCACCGATGGCGCCCAGAATGGCATAGTAGTAAATACGCATACTTCTGTTCATGGGACTTAGCCTCCTTCGATTTCATAATTTTCCACGACCCGGTGCAGGTTGCGCCAGTGGACGATGCTCCAGCTGGGATTACTTTCCAGCTCGCGGAAACCAAAATAACGGGATGGATCCAGGCCGCCGTCTTCCTGGCGGATAAAGAAACCGCCCAGTTTCTTGTGCGGCTCGATGACGAGCGCCACCTGCCATGGCTCTGGAAAGAAATTGCTGTGCAGCCAGGTGTCGTAATGTGAAAGAAAGATGCCCATTTTGGGGTGGGTATGATACCAGCCTACTATCTGCTTGCCGGGGTAGCGCTTTTCGATCTTGGCGTGGATGTCCACCAGCGTGTCCTGGGTAAAGGTCAGATAGACGCTGCCCTGGAGCGTATAACGGGCCGGGATGGCGTTCTCCGCGACGATGAACTGTTCGCCGCTGTCGATATCCTGGCACCACTGGCCGATCAACACGCCGCCTGTTTCCCGGTCCATCTCGCTGGCCGCATGCACAGTCATACGCGCATAGGCAGGCTGGGTGACGAAGACTTGAACCATTGTTTTCAGCCCATCCTCGTCAAAAGGCGAATTCCAGCGTTGGGAGAATGCCACAGGCATACATGCCAGGCTTGGCTGTGGTGCGTCGATTGGCTGCATGCGGACGCGAGATTTGGAGTTCATAACATCTCCTGATCTGCACCTCTGGCCCCTCTCCGGGCACCCATTGCGGGGTGGGGAGAGGGGGCGAGGCGAGGGTTGGATGCACGGGATCGATCAGGCTTATCCCGCGGTGACGTCGGCGGTCATCATCAACCGATCGTTTTCGGGCACGCCGGCTGCCGAAAGGGTCTCTTCTTCCTTGAGTTCGCGACCCAGGGCTTTGCTGTCCAGGCGATAGGACACCGGGCGTCCATCCGGGCCGGTGATGGGCAGCTCGAGCGAGGTGGTCAACTCGGGCAGCAGTTCCTTCACCGGTACGTCGTTGGGGACCTCCGCATTGCGGCTGCCTCCGGACGGTAGAACAATTGTGACGGGAGTATCTGGCATGGCTTATTTCTCCTTTTTTATGAGAGGTGGGCTGATGGGATCAGCTTGTTGAAAAACAATCTGCGTGCACGGCAGAGGAGGATGGCATGGAGGTGTAGTAGCGACTTCAGTCGCTTTCTTGCCACAATAAGCGACTGAAGTCGCTACTATTTCGCTACTACTTGAACCGTATCTTCGGCTTCGCTTTTGGCGCCGCTTCGACGATCTTGACGCGCTCGGGGCGCAACAGTTCGCGCTTATCCAGTGGGAAGGCGTTCGGATGGGTCTTGCGATACTCACGAGACCAGCGCGCGGCCTCCGGATCCCAGGGGAAGGGAGGTTTGGTCGGGTCGTCGTGGAAGTTTTTCCATTGCAGCATTTCGCCCAACATGATCACCAGGCGGTCGAGCGAGCGACTGGCGGTCCACCAGGCAGCGTCGATGCAGACGGTGCCGTTCAAGTGGTTGATGTTCGGGTGCCAGATGGGGGTCAGCCATTTCATGCCTGGCCAGCGCTGCGGATACTGGTTGTGCAGGTAGATTTCCACCTGGTGATGGTCGCCGTATTTGGGGTTGCCCTGCCGGTCCACGCCGATGATGCTCTTACACTTGAAGGTGACGATGTAGCGCTCGGGCGGCAGGTTCGGGCGCGGCGACTCGGCCCGGAAGGAGATCAAATCACTGCGCCCGTCCAGTTCGCGCATCAATTCGTAATCGGCGCGCAGGCGACGGTTGCGCGGGCTCTGGCTGACGTCTGACATTCCGGCGCCGGCAGTGATATCGGCGGTCAGCATCAGGCGATCATTTTCAGGGATGTTGGCTGAGGCCAGCGTTTCATCCTCTTTCAACTCACGGCCCAGGGCTTTGCTATCCAAGCGGTAGCCCATCGGGCGGCCGTCCGGGCCGATGGTGGGCAGTTGCAGCAGCGATGCCAGTTCGGTCATCAGGTCATGGACCGCTACATCGTCCGGGATTTCCGCGTTGCGCGTTCCGCCGCTGGGCATGATGATGGAGACATTAATGTCGCTCATGGATTGCTCCTTTTGGATGAAAATAAGATCAGGCAGTATAGTGTGGCACCTGGCAGGCGCCAGCAATGGCCCAGCAGTCCCCGTGGTGCAGGGTATGGCAAATCTTACATTCCACGACACCACGCGAATCATTTCTGGTAACCGGATCGAGACAATAAGGGCAGAGATGCCTTTCTATTTTGGACAGGTGCACTTGCGGCTTACGGCCGAAGAGCGAGCGCCGGGGCTTTGTGGCCGGCTTCGACACCTTCTTGTTGCTGAGGAATGACTTTGCTTCTTTTTTCGCGGCCGCCGGTTTGTTCCTGGGCGAAAAGGTCGGGAAGTGCATTTGTTTGGACGGTTTGCGTTTCGGCCGTACTTTGGAGCGCGAGGGCGGTCTGGGCACTTCGGCCACTACCGCAGCCGGCCCGGTTATTGGGGCTGGAGTGATCACCGAAGTAGCTGTGCGTCTTTGCCAGACGTTCATGCTCAGGAGAAAACTGCTGATGCCGATGGCCAATTTCGCCAGGCCGACCCAATCAATTGTTTTGCTCCAGAAGATGAGAGGCCCAAAGCCAACCCGCCATTTGGTCAGCAGCCCGAAAATAAACAATCCGATGATGAGCGAGGCGGTGCCGGTAATGAAACGGATGAACCAGTTGCGCTTGCGCAGCAGGAAGCGGGTGCCCAAGCCTGCCACCATCCCGAGCAACATGGTTGCCAGCAGGTTCAGACCAAGCAGCGGCGCCTCCGGGTTTCGCTTGAAGAGCAGGAACAGGCCAAATACCGAGGCGATTTGGAGCAGCATCAACAGGATCACCTTGCGCGGGAAACCTGAACCTGCGGGTTTTGGCGTGGTGATGCTCGGATCGCTCATCATCGTGGAAGCCTGCACTGCCATGGGCTCAACTGCGTAACTTTACGCGCCCATGAAACTTGAGCCTCGCCGCTTCAGGCGCCTGCGAACCGCTCTTGATGTGGATGCGCCCGCGCGCCGACCCGGCAAGGGGTTGGTCCGTTTTTGTGAAGTGCTTGAAATGCAGCGCTTCTGCCAGGTCACCGGTCATTTCATAGAAACGATATTCCTCGCCGTTGTTGGCGCGCAGGATGTGCAGGGCAGGGATGCCAACGCTGGCCAGGGTGCGGTGCAGGAAGTTCTCTTCACCGGTGATGACGTGTGTGAGCGTCGATTCGCGCAGGATACCGCAAGTGGGGCAGTGGCCGGCCTCGAAGCTGACCTCGCTCAACGGCCGCAGGATCTGTTCAATTGTGTGGCAGGTTGGGCACTCGAGCGAAGTGATCAGTTCCTGGTCCAGTTCGATCATGGCGTCCGGACCCAGGTCTGCGCGGGCGATACGCAGCAGGTCGTCAAGCGTAGTACGCTCAGCGCGGGCTGGCAGTTCAATGATCTCACCGTACGTCCAGTGGCTTTCGCAGTCTTCGCGTGGGACGTAAGCGGTGGTGTGCATTTCATTGTTGAGGCCGTTGAAGTGAATGACCTTCCCCGGCTCGACCGGCATGGAATGGATCAGCTTGAGTGCTTCCTGTGACTGTATTCCGCCGATTATGGAAGCGATCGTGGGCGTGGTGGGCACCTTGCCGAGCAGGATATTTGCGCGGGCCAGCAGCGGGCACGAGTAGCGCAGAGAGAGATCGCGCAGAGCCTGCTCGGTCAGTGTGCATTCGTAACAGGCGCCCTGGCCGGGCACGAAAACGCGCGCCAGCCCGAGCAACTCTTGAATGGCACCGTCCACCCAAGGTTTGTTCATCCAGTAGCAGAAGCGGTTGACTGCCAGGCGCGCCTCGCGATTGTCGAGACAGCCGATAATTACATCCATGCGTCGGATGATGCCCAGCCCGAGCGCCGAGGTTACGTCGCCATTCAGGTACTGGACGTTGATGTCCGGGTTGATCGATTTCGCGCGCGCCGCAGCCACTTCCGCTTTGCTGCGCCTGTTATCCCCTTCGCGGAACAGCACGGAGCGGCTCAGGTTGGCAGCTTCGATATTGTCGAAGTCTACGATGAACAGGTTGCCGATGCCCATCAGTGCCAGATTCTTGATGACTTCGTTGCCAAGCGCACCGGCGCCGATCACCAGCACTTTCGCGTCATGGACTTTGTCCTTCTCCCACCAGGAGATGAATTCGAAAGTCCCCAGGCGGTCGGTGCGCAGGTTGGGGATGTGGATCGGTTTCTCGGGTGCGACCGGCACGCGGCGCGGCCCGGTACCTGGTTCATTATTTGCCGGGCGTCCGGCCTGGGGGGCGGCGACCACGTGCGCGAGTTCATGCGCCTGGGACATATTTGATTCGTCGATGGCGCAGGCAAACCAACCGACGCCCGGGCGCGATTCGATCAATTTATTCTCTTCGAGCGCTTTCAAGGCTTCGCGCAGCGTGGCGCGGCTGATTCCCAGGCGGTTGATTAGATCCCGCTCGGGGGGTAACTGCAGGCCGGGCTTCAGGCTGCCGTCCAATAATGAGGCCGCTATTCTTCCGGCTACAGTTTCCGCTAGTGAGTGATGGGCAACAGGTTCTATTTTCATGGCTCTCCTGTGGTCTGGTGGTCAGACCAGATATACCGCAATTATAGGGTTTTTCAGCGAAGAGTCAACTAGTACGTGAGTACTAATTTTATGGCAGGAAGATATGGAACTAAAAAAATCCATATCCCAAAAACCTGCTTGGCTTGAATTGCGAGTTGGAATAGCCTCTGGATGATTTGCATTTTTCCAGTTGTTGATATTAACGAAAGATAATCCCAATGTGCTATAACTTCTGCATGTCATTTTGATCGAGTGCCCGGCCAACGTAAGAATGTAGGGTAAATATGGCTGCCACGCCCCGCCTGTCCTGACGGTTTCCCCTCGGACTGTCCGTCGTCCAGGGCAGGCTGGCACCGCCCGCATATCATCCCCGAAGCGTAGCGGAGTGGGACACACCGCCTGTCCCACGTTATTTGTGGGGCGCAGTTCGCGGGGCAGGCGGGGCCCTGAGCCTGTCGAAGGGTGGCAGGTGTGGTCAGGGCGCTCGCTTGCCCTGCGGTTTTGGCGGGGTCAGGAGTGCTTTACCCTACATCCTTAGAAAGTTCGGGTACGAGTGAGATAAAGCTTTAAAATACGAAACTCTATTCAGAGATGCAGGTATTCAGAAAATAGGCTTGGGTATACCTGGGTGCACCGGCGGTGATTCCATCCCCCAACCGCGCGCAAGGCGATCTCCGAAAAAATTCCATCCCCCAAATTTCCCGGATTGTATATACATTTGATTAATGTTATAAGATATGTAATATTTTGTTTCCAAATCCAGAAAGGAAAAGGAGTAGTGTATGTCTAAGCGTATTGTCTATCTGTCCTTGATTGTTGTATTTGCGCTCTCGTTTTTTTCGGGGGGGATGGCAAGGGCTGCGTCCGCTGCCAATCAGGGTAAAGGCCGGAGTCAACCGGTCTGTCCAGGCCCTGCCGCGCCGAGTGATACTCACTGCCATGCTCACGTCATCCCATTCGCCAGCACTTCTCCGGTCGGTTTGAGTCCGGCTCAGATGAAGGCAGCCTATGGTTTTTCCACCAGCAATACCGCCGGAAGCGGCACGACGATTGCCATCGTCGATGCCTATGACCTGCCCACGGCTGAGAATGATCTGAACGTTTTCAGCCAGCAGTTTGGCCTGCCCACATGCACCACCGCCAATGGCTGCTTCAGCAAGGTCAACCAGACCGGAGGCACGAACTACCCGCGCTACAACGCCGGCTGGGGCCTGGAAATCGCCCTGGATATCGAGTGGGCGCATGCGATTGCTCCCGGCGCGAAAATCCTGCTGGTGGAAGCCAAGAGCAACAGTTTTGCGAACTTGCTCGCAGCAGAGGACTATGCGGCCGCACATGCCACTTACGTCAGCAACAGTTGGGGTGGGAGTGAATTTTCCGGCGAGTCCTCCTATGACACACATTTCTCACACACTGGTGTTTCTTTCTTCGTCTCTGCGGGAGATGCCGGCCTGCCGGCGGAATATCCGTCGGCTTCACCGAACGTCATCTCGGTGGGCGGTACCTTACTGACGTTCGACTCGAATGGCAATTTGCTCAATGAGACAGGTTGGAGTGGCGGCGGTGGTGGTTGCAGTCAGTACGAGACGGCCACCGCGGCACAATCCGGCTTCAGCGGCTACGCACAGGTCAACTGCGCCGGCAAGCGTGCTACGCCGGATGTTTCCCTCGACGCCGATCCGAACTCCGGCGCAGGCGTTTACGATAGCTCGAACTACCAGGGACAGCATGGCTGGTATCGGGTTGGTGGCACCAGCCTGAGCTCGCCGATGTGGGCCGGGCGCGCTGCCGCCTCCGGCAGCCTGGTGAATGCCGGTTTTGTTTATGGCAACAATATCAGCTTCCGCGACATCACCTCAGGGAATAACGGCGCTGCCTGCCTGGTTGGTTTCGACCTGTGCAGCGGTCTCGGCAGTTGGACGGGTGCCACACCGTAACGTTTGCATGTGATTGCAATTGGATCAAAATGCGGGTGAGTACTCACCCGCATTTTGATTTAAGCCCGCAAGGAAAACCCGCATGCTATAATTCTGGTAGGGCATATCCTGATCAGTGAGATGAGAGATTGAAATACGAAACTCTGTTCAATGATGAACGTATCCAGAAGATAGGCTTTGGCACCTGGCGCATTGGCGGCGGGTCTTTCCCGGAGCGCTCGCAGGATGAACGCGCGCTGTCTGCGCTGCGTTCCGCCCTGGCCCTGGGGTATACCCATTTCGACACGGCAGAAATGTACGGGGCAGGTCATTCCGAGGATTTACTCGGCAGGGCCATCCGCGAAAGCAGGATGGACCGCGCGGGCCTGTTCATCACCACGAAGGTTACGCCGGCGCACCTGCGCTTCGATGACGTGCTGCGCGCCTGCGCCGGCAGCCTGCACCGCCTGGGCACGGACTATCTCGACCTGTATCTGATCCATTGGCCCAACGAGTCGATCCCGCTTGAGGAGACCTTCCGTGCTTTGAACCAGCTTGTGACAAAGGGAAAAGTAAAATACCTGGGGGTCAGCAACTTCGACCTCTCCCTGCTGAAGAAATCGCAAGCGCTGGCCGAGACCCCGATCGTTACCAATCAGGTTCCGTATAGTTTATCCGACCGCAGTTACGTAAAGAACGGTGTATTGGAATATTGCCAGGCGAACAACATTCTGCTGACTGCCTACTCGCCGGTTAAAGAGGGGCGCATAAAAGTCAATCCCACCTTGCAGTCGATTGCTGCGGCCCACCAGGTCAGCCCTTACCAGATCGCGCTGGCCTGGCTGGTGCAGCAGCCAAAGGTGATCACCATTCCCATGTCTTTCAACCCGGACCATCAGGCCGAGAATTTCGACGCAGCCGACATCGAACTGAGCGATACTGAGATGCAGCAGCTTGACCGCCCGGGATGACCCCATTGACCGACCCGCTGACAGCGCTTACGGACATCAATCTGAACGACCTGGTCAGTTCCTTTGGCTGGCAGGATCAGCCTGCCCTTGGCGCTGCGCTACGGCGTATTTTTTATGGCCCGGCACACAAATTTGCGCTGCAAACCCTGGATTGTGACCGCGCCGTGGGGGAAAACGGACTGCCCGAGGGTGCCCAACACGCCCTGTACAATTATGTGCGCGACGTGAAAACCTTCGGGCAGGAAAATGTGCCCGCTGCGGGCCCGGCCTTGTTCCTCTCCAACCACCCGGGTATGACCGACACCCTCGCCCTGTTTGCCGGCATCGGACGCCGCGATCTGCGCGTCATCGCGCTGGACCGTCCTTTTTTGCAATCACTGCCAAATATCAGCAGGCACCTGTTGTACATCAGCGGCGATTCGAACGAACGCATCAGTGCCGTCAAAAAGGCGGCTGCTCATCTGCGCCAGGGCGGCGCGGTTTTGACATTCCCCGCCGGGCAGATCGAACCCGACCCGGATGTATATGAAGGCGCCAGCGAGTCCCTCGCTGATTGGACCGAAAGCGCCGCAGTTTTTGTCCGTTTCGCGCCGGAGACGAAAATCGTCCCGGTGTTGGTGCGCGGGGTGCTGTGGGACAAAGCCGTCAAATACCCACTGTTGAAACTCAAGCGAGAGCGTGAAGCGCGCGAACGCCTGGGCGCGGCTGTGCAGTTGCTCTCGCATCTCGTATTCGAGACGCGCCCCGTAATTGTGCGTATCCAGTTTGCGAAACCCGTCACGGTGGCAGAAGTGGGTTCGACGGACGTGACTGCCATCCACGCGGCCGTGTTGGGGCGCATGCGCGCGCTGGTCCAATACCCGCCGGAGGGCAAGGGGGTATCGGTATTATGAATAAGGAAATGCGTAAGTGGCTGATACGCCTGGGGTGGTGGGTCGTATTGGTGCTTTTGTTATGGTGGGCGCTCAAGAATGCGCCGCTGGCCGATATTTGGGCCTTGCTGCACCAGTTGCAACTCTGGCAGCTTGCCGTACTGATGGCCTTCAATACCGGCATTTTTATATTGATCACCATGCGTTGGTGGATCATCGTCCGCGCCCAGAATAAAAAGGTGCCATTCTATCCGTTGCTGGGCTTCCGGCTGGCGGCTTATGGATTAAGTTACTTCACCGTCGGCCCGCAGGTGGGCGGTGAGCCGCTGCAGATCGTCTATCTCCAGAAACACTACGGGCTGACCTATGCCCGCGCGACCGCCGCCGTTATCCTGGACAAGTTGCTGGAACTGCTGACAAACTTCCTGTTAATCGCCCTGGGTGTGTATGCCATCTTTCGGGTGGGCATCCTCTCTGCGACCGGCGGCCTCGCAGCCGGCGGTCTGATTGTGCTGGCGGCGCTGCTGCTATGGCCGCTGGTAAATGTCATCCTGCTCTATAATGGGAAATACCCGCTTTCGGCACTGCTGCGTGCGACCCCGTCGCGTTTCGAGCATATCAAGTTCATCCGTTTGCTCATCGTATCTGAGCAGATGGCCGGATCGTTCACGCGCCGGCACCCCAGGGCGCTACTTGCCTCGCTGGCCGTATCTCTGCTATCATGGATGATGATGCTGGTCGAATATGGACTGATGCTGACTTTTTTGGATGTGCACCTGGATTTCTGGCAGACGCTAGCTGCGCTCACGTCCATGTTGGTTTCGTTCCTCATGCCGCTGCCGGCCGGGCTCGGCGCGCTGGAAGCCAGCCAGGTGTTTGTGATGACTGCACTCGGGTATTCCCCCGCAATCGGAATCAGCCTGAGCCTGTTAATCCGTGCCCGTGATATTTTGCTGGGCGGGTCCGGACTCCTCCTGGCTGGTGGAACGTACGACCGCCAGCCTGCCCACAATGATAGGAGCTTACCATGAACCTTAATTTCAAGCGCGTGGGGATCATTCTGAGCAACCTGGCCACGGCCTTGCTGCATCTTTCGCTGTTTTCAACGCTCGGTCTTAAAGATCCGATCTTCCTGAACGGTTTTGGATACCTCGGCCTGCTGGGGGCCTACTTCCTGCCGATCCCATTTTTTCAGGAAAGGCATAAACTGGTCTGGTGGGCTCTGGTTGCTTATACCATCCTGACCATTATCCTGTGGGTGATCCTGGGCGATAAGACTTTTGTCTTTGGCACAAACAGTGCCATCGGCTATTACGCCAAAACCGCTGAACTGTTCCTGCTGCTGTTCCTGTGGCTGGATAAGCCGTAGGCCCGGATCGATGAGCATCACCCCCTGGGCCCGGCCAACCTGAATATGAAAAAACGGCAAACCGTATTTTTCACTGCGCCGGGGCAGGTTGAAATTCGCCGGGAACCGCTGCCTGCACCCGCCGCCGGCCAGTTGTTGGTGGAGACGGTTGTCTCGGCGATCAGTTCCGGCACCGAGATGCTCGTCTACCGCGGGCAGTTCCCAAAAATGGAAGTGGATACGACCATTGCGGGGCTGGCCCGCGAGTTTGCGTATCCGCTGGCGTACGGCTATGCTGCCGTGGGGCGTGTGAAGGAACTCGGTAAACAAGTAGACAGATCATGGCTCGGGCACCTGGTCTTTTCGTTCCAGCCGCATACAAGTCACTTTCTTGCCACGCCCGAAGCGGTTTTCCCTGTCCCAGAGGGCTTCTCGCCCGAGGCTGCCGCCTTCCTGCCCAATATGGAGACGGCGGTCAACCTCGTTCAGGACGGTGCGCCAATCCTGGGCGAGCGCGTGCTGGTGCTCGGGCAGGGCATCATCGGCCTGCTGACCTCGGCCCTGCTGCAGCAGTTCCCGCTGGAAATGCTCGTCAGCGCAGACTGTTACCCCTGCCGGCGCGCGGCGGCTGGCGGGCTGGGCGTGAGCGCCTGCCTCGACCCCGAGCTGCCCGGTTTCTCTTCCGCCGCCCGCGCGCTGCTGGGCGCCGGCGCGGACCTGACCTACGAACTGAGCGGCAACCCGTTGGCGCTTAACGATGCGATCGCCCTGACGCGCTTCAGCGGCCGCGTAGTCATCGGCTCATGGTATGGTGAGAAACACACACCACTAGACCTGGGAAGTTCCTTCCACCGTTCGCGCATCCGCCTGGTATCCAGCCAGGTCAGCAGCATCGCGCCCGAGTTGAGTGGCCGCTGGGATAAGGCGCGCCGCTTCGAGGCAGCCTGGAGCGCCCTGCGCCGCATCCAGCCCGAGAAGTGGATTACGCAGCGCTTCCCGCTGGAGCAAGCGCCGGAAGCCTATCGCCTTCTGGACGAGTCTCCATCCAAAGCCATTCAAGTTGTTTTCGAGTATCAGTGACTTGGAAAGAAGAAGATAGAAACGAGAAATGAGAAATGCGTAAACAGCCTACCTCATTTCTATTTTCTTGTTTCTCATAACTTTTCCTTCCACCCAAGGAGCCCGCATGTACACCCTCGCCGTTCGGCGCAATTTCATTGCTCAGCACGCTCTCATCGGCGGGGACTGGGGGCCCGAGAACCAGCGCCATTCGCACCATTACGTGCTCGAACTGCAGCTGGCCGGCGCCGAACTCGATCGGCATGGTTATCTGGTCGATATCATGGACGTGGAGCGCCAGTTGAACGAGTTGGTGGCGCGCTACAGTGACCACTTCCTGAACGATTACCCCGAATTCGCCAACCTCAACCCCAGCCTGGAGCACTTCGCGCGCATCCTGTGTGGTTTGCTCAACGACAGCATTCGCGCGGCCAACATCCAAACGGTGCGCGTCTTGCTGTGGGAGAATGACATCGCCTGGGCTTCGTTTGAAATCAATCGATAATGCGCATTGGCCTGCTCATCTACGGCTCGCTGGATACGCTCTCCGGCGGCTATCTGTATGACCGCATGCTGGTGGACTACTTGCGTGCGCAGGGCGACGAGTTGCACATTATCTCGCTACCCTGGCGCAGCTACGCCGCCCATCTGGGCGATAACCTGACCTTTCGCCTGCCGCCCGGCCTGGATATCCTGATCCAGGATGAGCTTAACCACCCCTCGCTGCTGGCGGCGAACTCACACAAGCCATATCCCGTTGTCAGCCTGGTGCACCATCTGCGCTGCTCCGAACTGCGGCCGGGCTGGCAGAACGCCTTCTACCGCATGGTCGAACGCCGTTACCTGAACTCGGTGGACGGCTTTATTTTTAATTCGCACACCACGCACAGTGTGGTGGCCAGCCTGGTGAGAGATAGGAAAGCAAGTATTGTGGCCTATCCCCCGACCGACCGTTTTGGCCCCCCGCTACCCGAGGCTTTTGTTCGCTCGCGAGCGGCGCAGTCCGGGCCCTTGCGGCTTCTCTTCCTGGGCAACGTCATCCCGCGCAAGGGGCTGCATACGGTTTTAAAAGCCCTTTTACCACGACACTTGCACCGCACTGCGTTCGGTGCACACCGCCCCGGTGCTCCTTCGGGGGTGCAGGTGAAGACACGAAGTGACATGAAGGGAAAAGAAAACCTTCTCTTTAATTTGGATGTTGTCGGCTCACTGACGGCTGACCCGGTGTACGCGCGCAAGATGCAGGAACTTGCCACGGTCCGTGGTCTGCGGTCCACCGTCCGCTTCTACGGCCCGCTCGAAGACGCTGCACTCGTCGAAAAACTCAAACAGGCGCAGGTGCTCGTGGTGCCTTCGTCGTATGAAGGTTTTGGGATTGTCTACCTGGAAGGCATGGCCTTCGGCTTGCCGGCCATCGGCACCAGCGCCGGGGCCGCCGCGGAGATCATCCACCACGGCGGGAACGGCTACCTGATCCCGCCCGGGGACGCCGCTGCGCTCGCCGCGCACCTGGCTGTGCTGGCCATGGACCGTGCGTTGCTCACGCGCCTGTCGCTGAATGCGCTCGAGCGTTATCAACAACAGCCCACCTGGGAACAAACGGCGGGGAAAATACGCGAGTTTCTGAAAATGATGGTGGGGGGCAAACGAGTAACGAGAAATCAGAAACAAGAAAAGAGAAACGAGTAAGCAGGCCTTGACTTACTCGTTTCTCGGTAACTCATCACTCGTTTCTATGCTTTTCCTCTTCCCCTTCAACGCCTTACGAATCCGTCCCCAGGTGCTTTTGACCAGGCTGGCCTTTTCAGGCTGCACCGGGCGCTGGCTGTAACGGGCCTCGACAAAAGCCTCGGTCAGCGAGTCGATCTCACGGTCGACGTCGGGCAGGGCCGCTTCCAGGGTGGCCGCATATTCGGAGGGGGTTTGTGACAGGCCGCGGGGCAGCCCGCTCTCCCCACCCCTGCGCACCAGGGCCAGGTAGAAAAAGGCCACCTGTTGGCGCGGGTTCAGGCGGCGCAGACTCAGGAACCCGCGCTCGAGCCGTTCGCGCGCTGCCGCCCGGCGCGCGCGCAGGCGCGCCCGCCCGGCGGCCACCACCCCGGTTATGCCCTCTTTGACGTTGGTGAACAACCCGCGCATCCAGTCCCATAGCGCTTCGAGCAAATGCCAGCCCGGCAATTTTCGCAACGTTTCGAGCGCATCCTGATGCTGGCGCAGGTAGTAGATGGCGGAAAAGATCAGGATGCCCAGGAAGATGCCCCAGAACAGCAGCGATTTGACCAGTTCCCACCAGGCCGGCGAGGCAAATGCCGCATTGACTTGCGTGGGGGCATCTGGCGGTTTTGCTTTCGAGATATTCATATTCTCCAGCGGGGACTGCAGCCCCAACAGCGCAGACACGGCACCTACCAGTGCAAGCACGCCGCCAAGGATCCAGTAGGCGATGAAGATAAGAGCGTAGATGACCAGGTTCAACAGATAACTCAACACCTGCAGGGGCCTCAGGCTGTAATCGGTCGGCAGCAGGCTGACGACCGCCGCCAGGAGCACCAGGAACACCAGGCTATAGACTGCCCAGCGCCCGGCCAGCTTGCGGCTGACGGGAATGCGCTGCATGTCCCAGCGCACGTGCAGCGTAATGAACTGGGTCTGGCTGAGCAATGCCAGGCCAAGCATGAAATAGAGCAAGGTACTAGCGCCGCCGCCTGCCAGTGTGGGTAGGCCCAGTAGTACGATCCCGTTCCTATCGATCAGCATGGTACGCAGATCGAGGCGCGCGAGTGCAGTGAACACCACCAGTACGCTGCCCAGGCTGAAGAACAGGCTCATCAAACGCTCGCGTGCAGTCGGTTTTCTCTGCCCGGAAACCTCTGCCTCCTGGATGGTCAGTTGCTGATCGAGGCCGATATCATCCAGCAGGGCGGCAAAATTACCGCTGAGCGCCCAGGTGGCCAGGATGATGGCTAGCACGATCAAAAATTCATTGCTGAAGAAGTTAGCCATAAAATCCTGCCGCCAGAGCGGGATCTCTGCCAGGAAGGCCTGCCAACCGTGCGAGAACCCGACCACCAGCTTGGTCAGCAGCGTGATGATGATCAACTGTGTGCCGAAACGCGTCAGCCACTCTTTGCTCAGCACCATCCAGTCCCGGAAACGCCGGAAGGTGTACAGGCGGTCGAGCGCCACCAGAAAGCATATGACTACGATATACCAGGGCTGCCAGGCAGGCACCAAATGTGTAATCAGGTTCACCACCGTCAGCGCAGCACAGGCCATCATCGCGGCCACCAGCGCGTAGCTCACCAGCCGGTAAGCAGTGACGTTGACGCCTGTGCCTTGGGAACTTGTCAGGGGGTTCATGTGCTGCTCCGCCTACTTCCGCCAGATATCCAGGCTGCGCTCGTTGGGGATGGCCACCACCGGGATGCCGAAATAGCTCGCGCGGTACGAGACCTGCTCGGAGTGGGGCGCCGAGCCGGCCAGGATCAGCACGGCGTTCTGCCCGGCCCGGCGCGCCTGGTAGAGTTCGTTCAGCAGGTCGTCGCCGGCCTGCCCGGTAATGACGATCAGGGTCGTGCCCCACGAAAGGTGATAGCGCTGCTGCTGGATGATGGCGGTGATGTCGTTTTCCGCGCTCATCTCCACCCGCGCCAGGATTTCGAGCATGCGGATCAGGTGCGCCTGGCCCTTGCGCGGCGGGATGTACTGCGGCAGGCCGTCGGGCTGCAGCGGGTCTTTGCCGTTCACTTTCAGGCCCACCGTCTGCTGTTTGCCGGCCACCCAGGCCGCTACCGAAGCCGCGATGACGATGGCCAGTTCGGTGGAGTCGATGCGGTTCTTGTAATGGTAGCCCTGGGCGTTGAGATCCAGGAAGATCAGTGTTTCCAGGGCGATGGACGGCTCGAAGATCTTGACCTGCAAGCGTCCGGTGGTGGCCGATGATTTCCAGTCCACCCGGCGCAGCGAATCTCCGGCTACATAGTCTCGCTTGCCGAAGATGCGCGTGGGGTCCTCGAAGATCGGCTGGCTGTGCCGCAGGGTGCCCTGCGGCGAGCGCGGCGGGATTTTTATGGAAACCAGCGGGATGATCTTGGGATAGACGGTGAGATACTCCACCTGGTTTTCCTGGCGCAGGGGTCCATTCAGCCCCAGGATATCCCCGGTGGAGATGAAGAACGGGCCAATCGGGTAGTAGCCGCGCTTGTTGGCGTTTACCGTATAGTTGAAGCGCGCCTCGGCGCGCGGACCCAGGCTGATGACCTGTTGGAAGTTGAGCGAGCTGCTCAAGGCTACGGGTAAGGCATCCTGCGCGCTCAGCCACAAGACCGGCAGCCAGCCGTCGTTGTGCACCCGCAGGTTGACCTGCACTTTTTCCCCCAGGAAGGCGTGCTCGTTGAACCGGCGCGTGTGCCGGATCTGCTTCAGCGACCGACGGCTCCACCATGTGCCCACCAGGAAAGAGCCCACAAACAGGTAGATCAGGGTCAACACAAAGTCATCACGCGTCAGCGCGGCGATGATGATCAGGATGAATAATAAAGGCAGATAGGCGCCGGCCATAGGCAGAGAACGCTCAGCGTTCCACGCTCCCAAGGTCCAGCGGCGTGTTTTCCAGCACGTCCTCCAGGATGGCTTTGGCGCCGCGCCCGCGCAGTTCGGCCTCGGGTTTTACGATCAGGCGGTGCGCCAGCGTAACCTGGACCAGGGTTTTAATATCGTCGGGGATGACGTGCTCACGGTTGTGAACGGCTGCCAGTGCCTGGGCCGCCTTGAACAACGCCAGGCTGCCGCGCGGGCTGATGCCCAGGGCCAGGTCGGGGTGCCCGCGCGTGGCCGCCGCCAGCGTCACGATGTATTCCTGCAGGGTATCATCCATGTGCACGTCCCAGACCTGGCGCTGGAGTGCGATCAGTTCGTGGGCGTCGACCACCTGTTTGAGCTGCGTGATGGGGTGCTCGCGCCGCAGGTTGACCAGGATCTGGCGCTCGTCTTGCGGGCTGGGATAGCCGAGCGAAATGCGCATCAGGAAGCGATCCAGTTGCGCTTCGGGCAGCGGAAAGGTGCCTTCGTATTCCACCGGGTTCTGGGTGGCCAATACCAAAAACGGGCGTGGCAGCTCGCGAGTCACGCCGTCTACGGTGACCTGTTGTTCCTGCATGGCTTCCAGCAGGGCGGACTGCGTGCGTGGTGTGGCGCGGTTGATCTCGTCGGCCAGCAGGATGTTGACGAAGATCGGCCCCTGGCGGAATTCGAACTCGCCGCTCTTCTGGTTGAAGATCGAGACGCCGGTCACGTCGTTGGGCATCAGGTCCGGCGTGCACTGGATGCGCTTGAAGGCGCTGCCCATGCTGGCGGCCACCGAACGGGCCAGCATGGTCTTGCCCGAACCGGGCACGTCCTCCAGCAGTACGTGCCCTTCACATAACAACGCTACCATCACCAGTTCGATGGCCTCGTGTTTCCCGATGATGACTTTCTCCACGTTCTCGATGACCTGCCTGGCAAATTTCTGGACGTCGCCCATCGATGCTCCTTGTGATGCCGCGGGATATTTTGGTGTTGGAACTATAATATATCATCTGCGCGCCAACCGCAACAATGGAATAATATCAAAAATATTGGTGCGCCAAGCTGGTGGGTGGAGCCTGCCGAGTACTTCGTGCAGGACCGGGTTTATAATCATCCGAACCCCATGCCAATCGATCAACCGATGGAACTTTCCTTTCCCCGCTACCTGTTCTCCAAGCAAAGCGTTGACGAGCGCGCGCTCAACCAGCATGTCTACGAGATGCTGGTTGACAGCCTGCCTGCCGGGCCGCTGCGGGTCATCGAAGTCGGTGCGGGTATCGGCAGCATGTTTGTGCGCCTGCTGCGCCGCGGTCTCTTGAGTCACGCCGATTATGTCCTTGTGGACCAGCTGGCCGAAAATATCGCTTACGCTTCAGACTGGCTTCCTCGCCGGGTGTCGGAGGACAAGCTGCAGGTGGAGCACCCGGCGCCAAACCGGCTGCGGGTGTTCGACCAGGCCCGGGACGTGTGTATCACCTTCAAGCAAGCCGATGTCTTCGATTTCATCCGGGAAAAACCGCAGCAGGCCGACCTATTAATCGCCCACGCTTTCCTGGACTTGTTGCCCATGCCCGAATCCCTGCCCGCGCTGTTCTCGCTCATCAAACCTGGCGGGCTGGCCTGGCTGACGGTTAACTTCGACGGCGTGACCACATTGGAACCGGCGCTTGACCCGGCCCTGGACGAAAAAATCGAACAGTTATATCACCGCACGATGGACACGCGCCCAAGCGGCGGCGACAGTCGCAGCGGGCGGCACCTGTTCGGACATTTGCGCGCCGCCGGAGCGGACATCCTGGCAGCGGGCGCCTCGGACTGGGTCGTCTATCCGCACAAAGGCCGTTACCCTGCCGACGAAGCCTATTTCCTGAACTTCATCCTGCACTTTTTCGAGAGTTCGCTGCGCGGCCACCCCGAACTGGATGCGGCCGCCTTTGCCGACTGGCTTACGCAGCGCCGCGCGCAACTGGGGCGCGCCGAACTGATCTACATCGCCCACCAGATGGATTTTTTGGTTCAGGTCTGATTCGCTTAATGTCTTATAATTCCCCACCGCAATGAATAGCCTCTCCAAGAAACCTTACACCGCAGCACGCCTGTATGCCTGTGCCATATTTGCACTGCCTGGCGAGATCGGCGCGTTCATTGCGGAACGCTGTGACCGCCTGGACGTGTTTGGCCTGCTGCTGATCGTCCTGCTTGGCGCCGGCCTGCGGGCTTTCTTCATGGGCCAGCCCATGCGCATGGACGAGTCGTACACGTTCCTGTATTATCTCAACGACGGGCGCGACCCCTTTTATTACGTTATCCCCAACAACCACGTCCTGCATTCGCTGCTGGCCTGGCTGTCGGTCTCGCTGTGGGGCATGGGGCCGGCTGCCATCCGCTTGCCGGCTTTCCTGGCCGGGGTGCTCTCCATCCCGCTGATGTTCTTCGCCTGCAAGGCCTTCAACAAAAACGCGGGTCTGCTGGCCGCGCTCGGGATGGCCGTCTTCCCTTATATGGTGCTGTATTCCAGCATGGCCAGGGGCTATGCGCTGATCGTCCTGCTGACCCTGTTGCTGCTGCTGGCCGGGAAATATTATTTGGAAAAACCGTCCCCGGCAGGCTGCATCCTGGTCTCGGTCATTTCCGCGCTGGGCCTGCTGACCATGCCGACGATGGTCTTCACGCTGGCCGGGTTTTATCTCTGGATGGGCCCGACGCTGTTCATCCGGGAACGTAACGCGCCTGCCATCTTGCGGGATTTCCTGCTCCCCTGCGTACTCATGACGGCCTTGTTGACAGTGGCCTTTTATATTCCCACGCTGGTCTCCTCCAAGGGGGCCCGGGCCATCTTCTCGAACCAGTTCGTCGATGCCCGCTCCTGGGCCGATTTCTCGAAGCACCTGCTCCCACACTTCCAGCAGACCCTGTCCGATTTTTCCCGCGACGTCCCCCGGGCGGTGGAATATGCCGGCCTGCTGCTGGTCGCGCTCGGGCTGTTCAGCGCCCTGCGCGGACGCAATTGGGCCGCGCTGCTGTTGCTCCCGGCCATGCTGCTGGGCGGGCTGGCCGTGTTCTTTGCCAAGCAGGCCATCCCTTTTGCGCGCACGTGGATCTACCTGATCCCGTTCGCGCTGCTGTTCGCCGACTTGGGCTATACCTGGCTGACAGATAAACTGCGGCCCGGCTGGCGCGTGGCGTTGGCCGCGCTGGCCTTCGCGGCCAGCTGCCTGTTTGCGGGCACGCTGGTCTCCTCGAACGCGATTGTCCGTTACGCCGATACCGGTGCCTTCCCCGAAGCCTCCGTGGTGGCCAAATACCTCGAACCGCTGATGACCGGCGATGAATTCATCGTCGTCCGTGATACGGCCAACTACTCTACCTTCTATTACCTGTGTTACGACGGCGCACCCCCGCAAGATAAGCATATCGACCCTGAAAGCGCGAAACGCTATTTCATCGTCCAGAAGAGCCGATATACATTAAAGGATCTGACCGACGAACCCGCCGTGCCGCTGTTCGAATACGGCGACGCGCTCATCTATACCTCCACGGGCGGCAAACGTCCGCTCTTCCCGGCCTTCACCTTCGACTGCCGGAAATAAACGTGCTCAAAGGTGGGCTTGGCCCGCCTTGTACCCCGGAGCAGGGATGAGGGCTGCCCGGCGTGTTTGCGTAACTGCCGCATACAATGCAGTATAATCATCGTAGTAGCAACGCCAGTCGCTACTACGAATACTCACTCAGCAGTCTTTGCCGTTGTTAACTTTCGAGCGTTCGCTCGGTTCCCCAAACACCAACTGACTTCTGAAGACAAGGAACATCCGTGAACTTTACCCAGTTCAAGCTCGATTCTCGCCTGCAGGCGGGGATCACCCGCGCCGGTTACACTGAGCCGACGCCCATCCAGGAAGCCGCCATCCCGGCGGCGCTGGCCGGCACCGACCTGATCGGCACCGCCCAGACCGGCACCGGGAAGACCGCTGCCTTCGTCCTGCCCATCCTGCACAAACTGCTCAACGGCGGCCCGCGCCGCCAGACCCGCGCCCTGATCGTCACGCCCACGCGCGAGCTGGCCGAACAGATCCACGAGACCGTGCGCGCGCTTGGCGCGGGCACGGGCCTGCGCAGCGCCACCATTTACGGCGGCGTGGGTCCCGCCCCGCAGATCAAAGCCTTGCGCGAAGGCGCCGAAATCCTGGTGGCCTGCCCGGGCCGCCTGCTGGACCTGATCGACCAGCGCCACGCCAAACTCGACCGTGTGGAAGTGCTCGTGCTCGATGAGGCCGACCGCATGTTCGACATGGGTTTCCTGCCCGACGTGCGCAAGATCCTGAAGTTCGTCCCGGCCCAGCGCCAGACGATGCTGTTCTCGGCCACCTTCCCGCCCGAGATCGAACAACTGGCCTCCCAATCATTGCGCAACCCGCAGCGTATCACGCTTGGGTTGAGCCGCCCGGTACACACCGTCACGCATGCGCTCTACCCCGTCCCCCAGCACTTGAAGACGCCGATCCTGCTGAAACTGCTGCGCCAGACCGCCACCGATTCGGTGCTGATCTTCACGCGCACCAAGCACCGCGCCGAGCGCCTGTCGAAGCAGATCGAGAACGCCGGTTACAAGGTCACCAGCCTGCACAGCAACCGCTCGCAGGGGCAGCGCCAGGCTGCGCTGAAGGGTTTCAAGAGCGGCCATTACCAGATCATGGTCGCCACGGATATTGCCGCGCGCGGGCTGGACGTGGAGAGTATCACACACGTGATCAACTACGACATGCCCGATACCGCCGATGCCTACATCCACCGCATCGGCCGCGCCGGGCGCGCCGAACGCACCGGTGACGCCTTCACGCTGGTCACGCCTGAAGACAACGACATGATCCGCACCCTCGAAAAGATCATGGGCAAACCGCTCACCCGCCAGACCCTGCCGGACTTCGACTACAAGGTCCCCGCACCACAGAAGCCCGCGCCGGTACTGCACGCCACGCACCATTCGACCGGCAAACCGCTTGCGCGTCACGCGCCCGCAGGCCCGCAGCATTCCGGCCGCCCCAACCGCCGGCCCAGGCCGAAATAACAGTCCAAAACCTGCCCCAGGTTGGGGCAGGTTTTTTGTTCCCGGCTACCCATGCCAGCTTCGTCCTGCCTGCGCCTGTAGCTGCGCTACAAGCGCAGGTACACGGTGAGCGGAGTGGCGCCTTTGGCGCCACGCAGTCGAAGGATCAATACCTTGTTACAGCATCACTATTCTTTCCGAAATCTTGACGCACACCCATAGTACAGTTGCCTATTGTGTCGGGGAGTAAAAAGTTTTATATTCGTAATAGCGTATCGTGCCCGCCTCTAGGCTGTTATCATGAGAATATTGTTATGGACAAAACTAAAATAGATAGACACAAAGAAACTGGCGTAGCGTGGAATGCGACAGCCGCGATCTATGAACGCGATGAGGAAGAAGATATTGCCATGTTGCATTCAGGAAGCAACAGCTTGCTTTCCCCTGAACACCGCTTTCTTCAGGATCTGAATACATGGTGTGAACGTGCAATTCACCTGCAATGCGCTGGTGGAACAGATACCCTCTCATTGTGGAAGATGGGAGCTGCCGAGGTTGTTGGGGTAGACATTAGCGAGAAAATGATCGCTGTCGCCCAGCGCAAATCAACACGGCTGGCCGCGCCAGCCCGTTGGTATTGCTGTGACGTTCTTGATACTCCTCACGAATTGGATAATACAGCAGACTTAATTTACACTGGCCGAGGCGCACTCCCTTGGATAATGGATATTCAGGCATGGGCAGGTATTGTGGCGCGCCTACTCAAGCCAGGTGGCAGGTTATATGTTTTTGAAGGACATCCTCTGGATTGGGTTTGGGATACGGAGGCGACAACTTATCAGTTAAGTTCTCGAACTGGCAACTACTTTTCGGAAACCGTTGTTACCGACCGCGGCTGGCCTTTATCCTCTGACGCTATCCAGAAACAGGCGAGCAAAGACCAGCTTCATGTGCATGAGCGCCAATGGACGCTTGGTGAGATTATGAATAGTCTGGTTGCGACGGGTATGCGTTTGGAGCGTTTCGAGGAACATCCTGACTTGTTCTGGAACCAATTTCCACATCTACAACCAGAACTGTCTGACCGCCTCCCGCATACATTTTCCTTACTCATGCAGAAGGCATAGGCTATATCATAATGAGTTGCAAAAGGATACACTTGCAGGCAAACACGGGCTAACATCGCGTGCAGCAACTCGGCTGCGTCTCCTGAATTCATGGGTGGCTGGCGCGACACCGAAAAAAAGCGTGCGGGGCAGGGTCGTTAGGCAGCAACGTGATCCACCACAACCATTATAAGGAGTCCACATGACACATTCTCAACCTCAGGGTTTTCTTGCTGTCCCGCCTACTGGCAAGGGATCTGGTGTATTGGTCCTGCATGCCTGGTGGGGGTTGAACGACACCATCAAGGCTTTCTGCAAGCGACTTGCTGAATCCGGTTTCGTCGCATTCGCCCCAGACCTTTATCATGGCAAGGTCGCAGACACCATTCCCGATGCGGAGGCCCTTGGTAAAGCGCTCGACGCCAACCACCTCCAGGCCAAGGCCGAGATCACGGAGGCAACAATGTTTCTCAACGAACGTGTTGGCGAGGACGACCGCGGCCTCGCAGTGATCGGCTTCTCACTGGGCGCCTATTACGCGCTGGACCTCGCCGCTGCCGATCCAGAACATATCTGTTCCGTCGTCATCTTTTACGGGAGCGGGGACGGCGACTACAGCAACTCAAGAGCAACCTACCTCGGTCACTTTGCCGAGAACGATGAGTTTGAGTCGCAATCCAATGTTGACAGTTTGGAGGAATCCCTAAAACGTGCTGGCCGCCCGGTGACTTTCTATCGTTACAGTGGCACCGGGCACTGGTTCTTTGAACCCGACCGTTCGCAGGCCTATAACCAGGCGGCAGCGAGCCTGGCATGGGATCGAACCCTGGCCTTCCTGAGACGTTCCTCCAGCTCGTGAGTCCAACCTATGCGCTGCTGCCTGACAACTCGTGCGAGATGCTTCAAAGTTCACTGCCCAATACAGCGACCATCTGACGTGTGCCACGCACACCCCCCTGACCCCGCAGAACCGTAAGGGGCAGGCCCATTGGGCCACTTAAGCTCAAGCAGAATCTTCTATCTCGTTTCGTATGTCGTTTAGGGCAGAAGGGATAACCAGCGCAGATGGAGAGTGTTTTTAGGCATATTACGGTTGATGAAATATCCGAAGGCTATCAGTTGATCGTTGAAAGGACGAATTGGCTGAATCAAAGGGGCATTCAACAATGGAATAAACCGATTCCAGAGACGGTACTTAAGCAAAGACAAGCCGAAGGTAATTTTTATGGCTATTGGGTTGATGGGGCATTAATGGTTGTGGTTTGTTTGCTGGAACATAGTGTGACAGATTGGGGAGACAAACTGTATGGGAGATATTTGTATTTGGCAACTTTGGCGAGTTATGTTGCCCATGCAGGACAAGGTTATGGAAGTAGCTGTGTGATGGCGGCATGTGAATATGCCCGGCAAGCAGGCTACGAAAGGATATACTTGGACTGTGTCGATAACGCAAGAGCGCTTCCGAATTTTTATCTGCGGTTGGGATTTCAGCAGATAGGGGAACAGGACAAACCGAATGGGTGGCGAGTAATTTTGATGATCAGGGAGCTATGAATCTGGGACGGTTCACTGATCCGCATTGGTTTCAGCCCGATCGCCGCGCCAAGCAGGTGAAGCGGAACGTCAGGCTTTGTCTGGCGCACCTGGCTTTCCCTTGGAACTCTGTTCAAAACTTTCATTTCTGTATTGCGGATAAGATGAAAGTTACCTTGACAACCAACATATGGGTTCTATAATGGAAACGGCGCGGTTTTTATAGCGCGGGCAAGGCATTTATTCTGAAACCCCAAGGAGGGTCATGTGAGCACAAAGTTACACCTGCACTTCATGAAAACCGTTTTCATCCTGGTGATTGTTTCCCTGGTAATGAGCATGAGCGTCTTCCCGGCGCATAACGTCGCGGCGGCCAAGGGCCCGGGGGGGCTGGAAAACCAGATTGCCACACTCCCGACAAACCAGATCATCATTCAATATAAGGGCTTGTCCGAGGCTTACGTCCATCCGGACCAGGCCGTGCAGATGCAGCGCCTGAACACGGTAGCCGGCGCTGCCCTGCAGTATGGCCGCGCCATGTCTGGCAACGCGCACGTCCTGCGCCTGCCCGGCAAACTGCCGCTGGAGCAGGTCCGGGCGATCACGGCTCGCCTGATGGCTTTGCCGGATGTCGAATATGCCGGGCCGGACCAGATCATGCAGCATAGCATCGACTCGCCTGGCGGCGCCCCGACGCCGGCTCTGCGGCCGTTGATGTTGACCCCCAATGATCCGCAGTATGCAAATCAATGGGACCTGAAGGGCACCTGGGGCATCAACGCCCCCGCAGCCTGGGACACGACCACCGGTTCCGGCAGCGTGGTGGTGGCGGTGATCGATACCGGCATCACCAGCCATGCCGAATTTAGCGGTCGCACCGTCGCGGGCTACGATTTCATCGATGATGCTCTGGTAGGCAACGACGGCAGCGGGCGCGACAGCGACCCCAGCGACCCGGGTGACTGGATTACAAGCGCTGATAGCAGCGGCTCGACCTACGGCGGCTGGTTTGCAGGCTGCTATGTATCCAATAGCTCCTGGCACGGCACACACACGGCCGGTACGATCGGCGCCACCGGCAATAACAGCCTGGGCGTGGCCGGTATCAACTGGAGTTCGAATATCCTGCCGGTGCGCGTGCTGGGGAAATGCGGCGGCTATCTTTCAGATGTTTTGGACGGGATGCGTTGGGCCGCCGGCCTCCCGGTCAGCGGTGTTCCGGCAAACGCTAACCCGGCCAAGGTGCTCAACCTCAGTCTGGGAGGCTCCGGCCTCTGTAGTTCGGCCTTCCAGACGGCCATCAACCAGATTAACGCCGCGGGGAGCGTGGTGGTGGTCTCGGCCGGCAACGGCAATACAAATGCCAGTAATTCCTCGCCTGCGAACTGTAATGGGGTCATCACGGTAGCCGCCACCAATGTGAGCGGCAACAGGGCCTACTACAGCAATTACGGCGCAAAGGTGGAGATCAGCGCCCCGGGCGGAGCGCAGAGTTTTTATAACGACCCCAAGGGCATTCTTTCCACGCTGAACACCGGCCTGCATGGGCCTGTGGCCGATACCTACGTGTACTACCAGGGTACCAGCATGGCCGCCCCACACGTCAGCGGCGTGGCATCGCTGCTGTTTTCACTCAAACCATCCCTGACGCCCGGCCAGGTGCTGCAAATTCTCCAAAGCACCAGCAAGGCTTTCCCGGCCGGCGGTTCCTGCACCACCTCCCTGTGCGGCAGCGGTATTGTGAATGCCGCCGCGGCGCTGGCATACCCAATGATGACCATTTCCGGCAACGCCGGGCTGGTGGCCGGGGCAACGCTGAGCTATTTTGACGGTGTGCTCAAGACAGTCACAGTAGACGGCAGCGGGAACTATTCCTTCAACGTCCCGTATAACTGGAGTGGCGCAGTCACGCCCTCGGATGTGCGCCATGTCTTTACGCCCGACCACATGGACTACGTCAATATTTCAGCCGACCAGGCCGCCCAGGATTATACGGCTGCGCCGCTCTGGTTTATTTCCGGCAATGCCGGGGTGGCCGGGGCGACCCTGAGCTACAATGATGGCGGCGCGAAAAGCGTCACCGCGGACGGCGGTGGGGAATACCTGCTGACTGTCTCGGACAACTACATAGGCACGGTTACTGTCTCCCGATCCGGCTACACCTATACTACTGATCATATCGATTACAGCAACGTTTTATCCGACCTGACCGGCCAGAACTATACGCCCAACGAGACAGTCCACAGTCTGTCCGGGAACGTCAGCGCGGATGGCGCGACCCTGAGCTTTAACGACGGCAGTCCGCAGACGGCCAGCTCAGACAGTGGCGGGAATTACAGCCTGCTGGTGCCGGATAACTTTGCCGGCATCGTCACGCCTGCCAAGGCAGGCCTGATCTTCACGCCCGTCAGCAAAGACTATTCTTCCACGCCTGTGACAACCGACCTGACCGGGCAGGACTACGCGGCCACGATGACGTTTATGTCCTCGGGCACGTACGATGGCTGGGTGCTCGAATCGACTGAGACCAGCGGCGCGGGCGGTACGATGAACAGCACCGCCACCACCTTCCAGCTTGGCGACGACGCCGCCAACCGCCAGTACCGCACACTGCTGTCCTTCAACACGGCCGGCCTCCCGGATGGGGCCATCATCTCCTCGGTGCTGCTCGAGATCAAGCAAAGCGGAGCGCCGGTTGGCAGTAATCCCTTCAACGTGCTGAATAATTTGTTGGCCGACATCCGCATGAGCAAGTTTGGCAGCGCTGTTAGCCTGCAACCGGGAGATTTCAGCACGGCTGCGGCTGCCACGAAAGTGGGTACCTTTGGCAAGACGCCTGTCAGCGGCTGGTACAAGGCTATCTTGAACAGCGCCGGGCGTAACAATATCAACAGGACCGGCCTGACCCAGTTGCGCCTGCGCTTTGCCATGGATGATAATAATGATCTCGGAGCGGACTTCATGAAATTCCTGAGCGGCAACGCGGCCAGCAACAAGCCGGTGCTGATTATCACCTATACCCTGCCCTAAAAACCCTGAGCGGAGCGCCAGCCTGTCCCTGGTCCAACCTGCGGGGGCGAAGGGCCGTTCCAGGCAGAATGCAACAGCCCGCACCATGGTCTCCCGGTGCGGGCTGTTCTTCGTAATTTCTTAAGGGGTACAGTTTACAGAAAATCTTCCAGCTTGATGACCTTTAGATGGATACCTGAAATGGAAAGCTTGAGTGTTTTTCCGTGGAAACCTGCCCCGACCGGTGCTTCACCGAAGGCCGTCTCGCTGACGTAGATTTCTCCCGGGCCGGCCACGTCTTCTCCCAACTTGCAGGCCCGATTGACGGTATCGCCAAAGTAATCGGGTCCGCCGATCAGGAGCACATCGCCGTAGTCGATCCCGATTGAAACACGGATGTCGAACGGCTCGTCGGTATACACGTTCATGGCGTTGAAGGCCGCATTCAGCGCAACCGCCGTCCGCAGGCTGGATGAGACGTCGTCGAACATGGCGAAGCAGTTATCCGCCTCGAATTTGACCACCTGCCCGCCGTTTTGCTCGACGATCGGCTGGGTGGTGATCTGCATGCGTTTGACCATCGAAAGATAATGGACGATGCCGAACTTTTGGGTCAACAGGGAAAAGCCGGACATATCCATCACCAGGATGGCTTTTTTATGACCGAATTGTTTCCACAATGTTTTCTCGATGCGCTGGCGTTCTTCCGCGTCAGCAGCGTGGGCATACTCCAGAAGAAGCTGTTCAAAGGCCTGGTCCATGGGTTTCTCCGAAAACACTGGAATGATATTGCATCTCGTAAAGTGTAGCACCATAGGAGCGAAAAAGATCAATTTTTGAGCGATATTTGCTCTTTACAAATGCTATACTACGCCCTGCTCAACAAATTTGAATACCTTTGCTGTTTTGATATTATGCGCTTTCGCGTGAAGAATATAGGGTAGAATCTGCATCCACAATCGGGTCGTTTGGGTACCAAAAAAACCCCTGTATTTAGGCCTGTATTTAGGCCTTGACTTTGCGCTATTTTTCACTTACAATTGCGCGACTAAACACAAATACTTGCTGAGGATAAAACTGCATGGATGAGAATCGTATCCAACAAGTACTGATGATCGAAAAGGAAGCGCAGGAAATTGCTGATGCGGCCTTGCGTGAAGCGGAACAACTGCCGGTCCAGGCAGAACACGAAGCGCAAAAGTTGATCGAAAAAGCCCGCGCTGATGCCCAGGAAGAAGCCCGCAAGCTGGTCGCGGCTGCCCAGTCCCAGGATGCGTCTGCAAAGATTCAGGCTGAGGCTGAAGAAAAGGTCAAGCTCATCAAGAGTTCATCCTCCGGCAACATCGATCGCGCCGTCAGTTTCGTGGTCGATCGCGTGTCTGGAAAAGCGTAGCCAAACCCATGGGCGGAGTATCAGAATATGCGGCTCTTCATTCGCGCACGCGGATCATGTATTCCGAGTTGCTTACCCCACAGATCGGGGCCGGCCTGCGCGATGCCGAAGACCTTTCGGCGTTAGTGGCAATCCTCAAGAATACGGCCTATGGCTCGTACTTGCAGGATGTGGAAGACAAAGAGCTTAATCCCAAGCAGGTAATTTCCAGGGTCAAAGCCCGGGTGGCCGACGTATACCTGGCAATCATCCATGCGGCCCCGGTCAATACCCGCCCGCTGCTGATGCAGCTTTTCCGGCATTTCGAGATCGACAACCTGAAAGCCGTCCTGCGCGGTATTGTGACAAACTCATCCTGGGAACAAGTCCAGGATATTCTTTTCCCTCTGGGCAGCCTGACTGTTCTTCCCGCGCAGCAAATGCTGGAATCGGGGAGTTTGGAATCTGCAGTAGCGCTGTTGTCTCAAACGCCTTATTACGAGACCCTTACCATCGCCATGAAGCGTTACTCTGACGAACAGAGCCTCTTCCCCCTGGAGGTGGCGCTCGACCTGGCATACTGGCAGAAATTGTGGAGCAGCGCCAGCCTGCTGCCGGGCCAGGATCGCATGCAGGCCATGCGTGTGATTGGGCCGTTGGTCGACATGACCAACATTCTATGGGCGATCCGCTACCACCTCTATTACCACCTTTCCGAAGAAGAAATTATCAACTACACCCTGTCTTTCGGCTCTCGTGTTCACGACGAAGACATCCGCGGCATTGCCGGGGGCGGGGATTACGCCCGCACGCTGGAGCATATATACCCGGGCCTGAGCAATGTCGAAGAACTGCTGCAGGGGCCTGAGCACGGCCTGCCCAAACTGGAACTGCAAATACAACAACGCCTTGCAGAGCAGGTTAGGGTTGTCTTTAGCGGTTATCCATTCCATATTGGTCTACCGCTGGCGCTTGCCGTATTGACCGAACTGGAACTCCAGGATTTGACCGTCTTGATCGAAGCCAAAGCTGCTCACATGCCGGCCGAAAAGTTCCTGCCCTACCTGTTGATGGGCATGGCCGAGAACTCCGCTGTATAGTAAATACCGGGACAGCAAAACGAAAAGCTGAATCGTACCCGTTTGACCCTGTCAACTTCAAGCTATCCGGCGCCGCTTGCCGGCTGGCACAGATAATTCTCGCTTTACGCGATCATTTTGGAGGTAGTATGTTCTTTCCGCAAGAAATGACTGAGATGGAACTGATCGTCCCGGAAAAGGACCTGTTGGCCGTTACCAAGTTACTGGCCGGGCAAGGAGTATTCCAGCAGATAGATGCCAGCCAACTCAGTTCGCGCACCAAGCACGAGCCAAATGAAGAATCATGGAAAGAACGCGCTTCTGTGTATGCTGCTCTGGAACGCCAGATCCAGTCGCTCATGCAGTCTTTCGGCGTGGAGCCGGGTTCCCCGCAGGCAGACCAGGTTCAGATGGTCGAGATCGAAACGGTCCGCCCACTCGTCGAGAAAATAGAATCGGAAGCCAAGGATGCAACCAGCCAGCTGGCTGCCGACGAGAAGCTGATTGCGCAACATGAAGGCTACATCAGCGAACTGGAACCTGTCGCCGATATCAATCTGGATATCGGTGTGCTGCGCAACCCGCGTTATATCCATTCCATCCTGGGCGTCATGCCCGCAGCCAATATTGACCGGCTCGAGACCAGCCTGGCGCGCACTCCCTTTGTGCTGATGCCCCTGCGTGAAGACCGCAAGGAGGCCCTCGTCTGGCTGACCGGGTCAAAAGAAAATGCCGATATCCTCGACCGCGCGGCCCGCAGTGCTTACCTCGACCCGTTCGACTTCAGCGAAGTGCGCGAAGGCACGCCTGCGGAAATCATCCAGTCGCTGCGCAAGGATATCGAAAATGCACAGGCGGATATGGAGAAGCAGAAGGCTGCCATTGCGCAACTGCGCACCGCATACGAAAGCCAGCTGCAGGCGGCGCTATGGAGCATTCGCGCCAGCCGCATGCTGGCGGATGCGATGGCCCATTTTGGCAAGCTTAAATATACCTACCTGATCGTGGGCTGGGTGCCTTCCGCCAACGTACCGGCGCTGACGGCGCAGCTCAAACAAATCTCATCGAATATTATCATCGATACAACCGCCGCCAAACCGGCCGAGGCGGGCCAGGGCACCCCGGTGTCCCTGCACAACCCTCCGGTTTTGAACGCGTTCGAGTTATTGGTGAACACTTTTGCGCGCCCACGCTACCAGGAGATCGATCCCACCATCCTGATCGCCATAACCTTTCCGCTGCTCTTCGGCGCTATGTTTGGTGACGTGGGACACGGGCTTTCGCTGTCCCTGCTTGGCGTGCTGTTGATCGTGTTTGGCCGGAGATCATCTTCGCGTGCCATGGCAGACGGGGGCACGATCATCGTCATCTGCGGCCTGTCGGCTACGGTCTTTGGTTTCCTGTACGGCAGCATTTTCTCATTCGAAGACAAAATCCATGCCCTGTGGATGCACCCAATCGAGAATATCCTTCTCACCCTGGGTGTTGCCATCGGGTTAGGGCTTGTGATCCTCAGCATCGGTTACCTGCTTAACCTCTATAATGCCTTCAGAGCAGGTGATTGGGGCCGGTTCCTTTTCGATCCTAATGGCTTGGCCGGGCTGGTGTTGTTCTGGTCGATGCTCGGGCTGGTCGCGAGCTTTTTCCTCCCGGGCTGGTCTGGGCTTACACCGCTGTTCATCGTCTTGGTGGTCCTCGGGGCCGTGACCGGAGTGGTGCTCTCCGAACCGCTGAAAAACCTGGTAAACGGCCATCGCCCGTTGATCCATGGCGGTATTGGTATGTTTGCCCTGCAGTCTTTCTTCGAGCTGCTCGAGAAGTTCATCAGTTTATTCAGTAACAGCATGTCTTATGTGCGCGTCGGCGCGTTTGCCGTGGCGCACGCCGGTTTGAGCGCGGCGGTCTTCGTTTTTGCTGCCATGGCAAGCGGAGGCACGAATCAAGGCATTGGTTATTGGGTTGTGGTCGTGATCGGCAACATCTTCATCGTCGGTTTCGAAGGCGTGATTGTCGGCATCCAGACCATGCGTCTGCATTACTACGAGTTTTTCAGCAAGTTCTTCACGGGCGGCGGCGCGTCTTATGAGCCGCTCAGCCCCGTGCATGCGCAAGAAAAGTAAAAAAATAAAATCCCTATCATTCGGAAAATAAGGAGCAGAAAGATGATCAAAATTGTTATCGTTGTAATGGCCACCCTGATTCCCCTGGCCCCGGTCGTAATGTACTTCCTCAACCGCAGCAACAATAATCCGTTGAAAAGCGCCAAAGATATGGTCCTGGCTTTCAAGGTCTATAACCTCGCTATCCTTCTAATGGCTGTGGGTGTTAGTGTACTTCTGTTCGCCGTACCAGATGTAGCTCTGGCTGCCGGGTTGGTCCAGACAGCAAGGCCCGTGGACGCCTATGCTTCCCTGGCTGCTGGTATCTCGGCTGGCCTTGGTTCCATCGGCGCGGGTATTGCCGTGAGCGGCACCGGCGCGGCAGCCATCGGTGCGGTTGCCGAGAAGCCCGGTTTCCTCGGCATCTCGCTGATCTACGTCGGCCTGGCTGAAGGTATCGCCATCTACGGCTTGCTCATCGCCTTCCTGGTTCTGCCCAAGTAGGAATGCAATGAAAGTCTTTGTCATTGGCAATCAGGAAGCCATACTGGGATTCTCGCTGGTCGGAGTCCGTGGGAAAGCGGTTTCATCCGCGCCGGAGATGAATCAGGCGTTGGATGAGGCCCTGGCGACTACTGATGCCGGCATCGTCCTGGTGACCGCAGATGCAGCAGAAATGGTCCAGGCAAGAATGGACCAGCTCAAGCTGCGCAGCACCGTCCCACTTGTGGTCGAGATTCCAGGCCCGATGGGCGTGGGAGCAGACCAGCCCACCCTCAACGAAATTGTGCTGCGGGCGATTGGCGTGAAGTTGTAAACTGTCCTTCCTCGGCATCTATCGACTGAGGAGAACTGGATTGGGAGTATCTTATTTATGAAATCGACAGACGAGAACATCAAAGGGCTTTCCCAGGCGGTCCTGAACGACGCGCGCAGCGATGCCGAGCAGATCCTGGCCGACGCCAGGGTTAAAGCCGAAGAAATCCGCAGGCAGGCCGCCGAACAGGCTGCCGCCGAGCGCGCCAAAATCCTGGAAAAAGCCACCGTGGAAGCGGAACGCCTGCGCAGTCAGGCGGTTGCCACTACCCAGCTGAAGGCGCGCACCACCGAACTGGAGCAGCGCGAGACGCTGCTGAACGAAGTATTCGAAAAAGCCGGGCAGAAGATCGCTGCGGCCGATAAGGGCGCCGATTATGAGAAGACCGCCACCAAGCTGCTGCGCGAAGCCCTGACCCAACTGGGCGCCGAAGCTGCCGTGGTGCGCGTCGACCAGGCCACGCAGAAGTTCCTGACTACGGCCGCGCTCGAAAAGTTGTCGAAAGAGCTGAAGGTCAAGATCAAGCTTGGGGAGCCGCTGAAGGAAGGTCTCGGCGTCATGGTGGAGACCGAAGACGGTCACCGCCAGTACGACAATACGCTCGAGACCCGGCTCAAACGAATGCGTGATGCGCTTCGCTCCCCGGTCTATCACATTTTGATAGGAGAGGCTAAATGAGCGAGCAAGTCGGAACAATCACGTGGATCAATGGGCCGGTTATCCGCGCCCACGGTTCCCGCAAAATCAACATGCTCGACGTGGTTGAAGTTGGCGAAGAGCGCCTGATCGGCGAAGTCATCGGCCTTTCAGGCGACACCATCACCATCCAGGTCTATGAGGAAACTTCGGGCATGAAACCCGGTGCGCCGATCTTCACCACCGGCCTGCCGCTTTCGCTCGAACTTGGCCCTGGGCTGCTGACCAGCATCTACGACGGTGTGCAGCGCCCGCTGCCGCTGATCGAGGCCCAGTCCGGCACCTTTATCGACCGCGGAACGCATCTGCCGTCGCTCCCCCGTGACAAGAAATGGGGCTTCACGCCCAAAGTCAAGGTGGGCGACGCCGTCAGCGGCGGCCTCATCCTGGGAACCGTGCAGGAAACCGAAGCGCTCGAACACCGCGTCATGGTCCCGCCGGGCATCTCCGGGGAACTCACCTGGATTGCCAAAGCAGGTGATTACACCATCGAAGAAACGATTGCCAAAGTGAAGACCGCCTCCGGCGAGCAGGAAATCAAGATGCTGCAGTACTGGCCGGTCCGCCGCCCGCGCCCCTACAAGTCCCGCCAGGATAAGGGCACCCCACTGGTCACCGGCCAGCGCGTGCTGGATACCTTCTTCCCGCTGGCCAAGGGCGGCACGGCTGCCATCCCAGGCGCGTTTGGGTCGGGCAAGACAGTCACGCAGCACAGCATCGCCAAGTGGGCCGACGCCCAGGTGATCGTTTACATCGGCTGCGGCGAACGCGGCAACGAAATGACCGAGGTGCTGCAGGAGTTCCCGCACCTGATCGACCCGCGCAGCGGGCGCCCCTTGATGGAACGCACCGTGTTGATCGCGAACACCTCCAACATGCCGGTGGCGGCCCGTGAGGCCAGCATCTATACCGGCATCACCATTGCTGAATATTACCGCGACATGGGCTACCACGTCGCGCTCATGGCCGACTCGACCTCCCGCTGGGCCGAAGCCCTGCGCGAGATCTCGGGCCGCCTGGAAGAGCTCCCGGCTGAAGAAGGTTATCCCGCCTACCTGGCGGACCGCCTGGCCGAGTTCTACGAACGCGCCGGCGCCGTCGAGGCCTTCAACGGTCTGACCGGTTCGGTCAGCGTCATCGGCGCGGTGTCGCCTCCCGGCGGTGACTTCTCTGAACCGGTCACCCAGCATACCAAGCGCTTCATCCGCTGCTTCTGGGCGCTGGATAAATCCCTGGCCTCGGCGCGTCACTTCCCGTCGATCAACTGGCTGGATAGCTACAGCGAATACATCGGCGATATGGCCGCCTGGTGGGTTCAGGCAGTCGGACAGGACTGGTACGCCATGCGCATCCATGCCATGGAGATCCTGAGCGAGGAAAGCCGCCTTTCGCAGATCGTCAAGCTGGTCGGCCCCGATACCCTGCCGGATGAGCAGCGCCTGGTGCTCGAGACGGCACGCCTGCTGCGCGAAGGTTTCCTGCAGCAGAGCTCGTTCGACCCGATCGACAGTTTCTCGACGGTCGAAAAACAGATCGGTATGTTGAACCTGATCCTGTACTTCCACGAACGCGCCCAGCGCGTCATCAAGCGCGGCGCGGTCGTATCCGTCATCCACGAACTGCCGGTGGTGAATGCCCTGATCCGTATGAAAACCACCGTCACCAATGACGATTTGAGCAAGTTCGGCGACATCCGCAAGGAGCTCGACGAGCAGATGGAAAAACTGGAGGCGGAATATCTATGAGCGAATCATTCGATGTCAACGTCAATGAAGTCGTGGGCGTCAGCCGTATCGAAGGCCCGCTGGTCGTCGTCGAAGCCACCGGCAGTGTCGGCTACGACGAGGTGGTCGAGATCATCGACGCCCAGGGAAATATACGCCTGGGACGCGTGCTCGAAGTGGGCGAAGGCACCGCGGTTGTGGAAGTCTTCGCCGGGACCCGCGGCCTGTCCATAGACGGGACACGCGTCCACTTCCAGAGTAAACCGTTCCACATGCCGGTGGCCGAAGAGATGCTCGGACGTATCTTCAACGGCCTGGGCGCGCCGATCGATGGCGGCCCGCAGCCGCTCGCCGACAAATACGCCGATATCAACGGCCAGCCGATCAACCCCACCGCGCGCGTCTACCCGGTCGACTATATCCAGACCGGTATCTCCACCATCGACGGTGTCAACACGCTGCTGCGCGGCCAGAAACTGCCGATCTTCTCCGGTGCAGGCCTGCCCCACGACCAGCTGGCGGCGCAGATCGTGCGCCAGGCCACGCTGGGTGTGCCGGCCGGCCAGACCGCGGCCCAGGCGGACCAGTTCGCCATCGTTTTTGCCGCCATGGGCGTCAAGAACGACGTGGCCGCCTACTTCCGCCAATCGTTCACCGACAGCGGCGCGCTGACGCGCGTAGCCATGTTCCTGAACCTGGCGGACGACCCTCCCGTCGAACGTCTCGTCACCCCGCGCGCCGCGCTGACCTTGGCCGAATATCTGGCCTTCGAACGCGGCATGCACGTGCTGGTCATCCTGACCGATATGACGAACTACTGCGAAGCGCTGCGCCAGATCTCCAACATCCGCGGCGAAGTGCCCAGCCGCAAGGGCTACCCCGGTTATCTCTACAGTGACCTGGCCTCGCTCTACGAACGCACCGGCCGCATCAAGGCCAGCCAGGGTTCGATCACCCAGATCCCGATCCTGACCATGCCCAGCGACGACATCACCCACCCGGTGCCGGATATGACCGGTTATATCACCGAGGGCCAGATCGTGCTGGGGCGTGACCTGGACCACCAGGGCATCTATCCGCCGATCACCGTGCTGCCCAGCCTGTCCCGTCTGATGAAGGACGGCATCGGTGAGGGCCGCACGCGCGCCGACCATGGACGCTGGAGCTCACAGCTCTACGCCGCTTACGCCCACGTGCAGGACGTGCGCGCCCTGGCCTCGGTCATCGGCGAAGAAGAGTTGACGCCTATCGACCAGCGCTACCTGAAGTTCGGGCGCGAGTTCGAGAAGGAGTTCGTCAACCAGGGCCCAACCGATAACCGCAACATCGAGGCCACGCTGACGGTCGGCTGGCAGTTGCTCTCCATGCTGCCCAAGGAAGAACTGACGCGCGTCAGCCCGAAAGAAATCGAACAATATTACGTAGAGAGCCATGTCTCCCATTAATATTCCGCCCACGCGCAGCAACCTGCTGCGCATGAAGAAAGAACTGCAATTTGCGCGCGAGGGATACGAAATCCTGGATCGCAAACGCATCGTGTTGACGTCGGAGTTGATCCGCGTGGCGCACGATGCCGAAGCGCTCCAGGAAGAGGTCTGGAAACAATTGGCGGCGGCTTACGCGGCGCTGGAACAGGCCCGGCTGACGATGGGTCAGGATAACGTAGAATGGGCGGCGCTGGCGGTCAGCAAGACCGTCGAGGTGCAGCTCAAGTTCCGCGGAGTCATGGGCGTGGCGATACCCCACGTCGAGGCCCAGGGCGGCCCGATGGAGATGACCTACGGTCTCGGAGATACCCCCGCGACGTTGGACGATGCCAGTGCCGCTTTCCGCGCTGTGTTGAACCGCATCCCGGAGCTTTCCGAGATGGTGACGGCGGTATGGCGCCTGGCAGGCGAACTGCGCAAGACGCAGCGCCGTGTCAAAGCGCTGCAATACATCTTCATCCCGGAATACGAAGCGACGGTCCTGATCATCAAGGCTGCGCTCGACGAACGCGAACGCGAAGAGACCTTCCGCCTGAAATGGCTCAAGACGAAAATGACCAGGGAAGCCGCCGAAGAAGCTGCCAGCGTTGAAGCATAAGACAGCTGTTTGTTTAGAAACAAGAAGGCCGGTGTCGCAATGACACCGGCCTTCTTGTTTTAATGACTCACCTTACGCACCCTTTGCTCCCGAAGGGGCTATGCCCCTTCGGTTTCTTTCGCTAGACACGGCGGGCAACCCTAAAGGGCGCGAAGAACGCGAGCCCGCCTTTGAGCATTACTGCATAAGGTGAATGATTAATATCCTTGAGCCAGAAAAAAGTATGCCTGAATGGTTAAGCCAACAAACTTTCTAGTTAAGCCAGGGAACAAAAACGACCGGACGGAACCTTGCGGCTAGTGATATGCGCCGATCAACTCGACCAGCTTTGGATAGGAGACGTCCATTCGCTCAAAGGGGGAATCGGGCGAGACGAAGTCGTGCGACAGCCAGGGCAACGGAGGGAAACGGAAAACCCGGACCGCGCCGCCATGCCGGCGCCACTCGTCTGCCAGGCTGTCGGTGGCCTCCAGGTTGATAGCTGGGTCGCCCCAGTTGGTAATCATCAGCAGGTTGTGGGCGCGCGGGCTTTCTTTTTTTGCCAGTTCGCGCTGCGCAAGACCCAGGCGGAAAATCTCGCCCAGTGCGCGGCTGGAGAATCCGGGGTACCCATTCCTGGCCTGGAATCCGCCCTGATGGATCGGATCCCACCAGATATAAAAATCAGGTAAGCCTAGTAGCAGCCGGGTGGTCGCAGGCGAAAGAAAATCCGGCATAAATCGCAGCCCAAAAGCAGGTGACATGGGGGCGGCCAGTTGCAAGTCTGGGCGCAACTGCCCGGCCAGGGCAGCCACGTTTCCACCCAGAGACAGCCCGGTGATGGTGACTTGATCACCCAATCCGGCTGCCAGATCTATTGATGGATCCATTACGTTGACCAACTCTTCGGCGGTCAAGCCATAGAGAGCATTCGACTTACGGTCCGCCAGTCCGTGCCGGGGCAGGCGCGGGATATATACGTTATAACCCTGATCGAAAAACAAATTTCCCAGTTCGCGGTACTGGGCTGGGCAGGCTGTCAGCCCGTGGAGTAGGACGATCACCCATCCGGTCTTATGCCCATGCGTAAGCAGCACTGGTAAACATTTCGGGTCAAGGTCGCCCCGAGATTTTTCGGACTCCAAAAGATGGTCGAAGCGTGCAAGAGCGGCAGCGTAGCTTGTCGCCGGGTCCGGCCTGGATTCCAGCAGGACGGGCTGGACCGGCGGAAATGTCGATGACCAGAGCATGATCCCTAAAACAACCACAACCAGAATTCCTAAAAAGACCAGGATCATACGCAGGAAACCTTTAAGAAATTTCATTGTCACTCACTCCATCCCGCACTTGTTTGTGTTAGTAGGCGCCATTTCCAGTAATGACCACCCAGATCGTTTTGACGGATATAAAGAGATCCATCCAGATGGACCAGTTGAGGATATAGACCTCGTCCAGGCGTACACGTTCTGCATAAGGGAGATTGTTGCGGCCCGAGACCTGCCATAAGCCGGTAATCCCTGGCAAAATAGTTTTGTATAACTCCATTTTTTCGCCATAGAGTTCGATCTCTTGCTCCACAATCGGTCTTGGCCCTACCAAACTCATCTCACCAGCCAGAACGTTCCAGATCTGTGGGAGTTCATCCATACTGAATTTGCGCAAGAAATTGCCAAACCGCGTTACGCGCGGGTCATATTTTAATTTGTGGTTGACATCCCATTCAGGCTGCAAAGCGGGATTTTCTTGAAAGGTTTGATCCAGCGCCTGGTCTGCATTGGGCGCCATGGTCCTGAATTTCCAGGCTCTAAATTTTTTCCCTCTGTGGCCAATACGTATTTGCGCATAAAATGCCGGACCTGGGGATGTCAGGCGAACCAGGAAAGCTATCCAAAGAATGAGGGGCACGGAAATCGGACTGCTGGCAAGTATCAAAAATACATCCATTGTGCGCTTGAAATTCTGTCTGGCCTGGCTTTGCAAACTGTACAACATCCCACTCGCTATCGGATTTTCAGAAGAAAGGTTTCCCACTTCTCCTCCACAAATGATTTAAATTCCTTTTGAAAGCGCTGTTTGCTAAACTTTTCTGCATGTTGGCGCAATTCTTGAGGGTGAAACATGAATTTGTTGGCTTCAAATGTGTCGACCGCTGCAATAATTGCTTCTGGCGTTTGTTCGTGGAAGAATAGGCCGGTCTGATCTGCTCTTATCGTTTCAAGTGCCCCACCTTTTCCATAGGCAATCACAGGAGTTCCACATGCCTGAGCTTCGATGGGCATGATGCCAAAATCTTCCTCAGCGGCAAAAATAAATGCTTTTGCACGTTCCAAATAGCCCTTCAATGCGTCGAAGGGTTGGTAACTTTTGAAAATAATATTATTACCTGCCTTTGATTGTATTTTTTTTAGTTCAGGCCCATCTCCTATGACTACCAAAGTCCGATTTTCCATCTGTGAGAAGGCCTGAACAATCAGATCGATGCGCTTATAAGGGACCATACGCGAAGCCGCCAGATAGAAATCTTCCTTGGCCGCCTGCATTTTAAAACGATCTACATCCACCGGCGGGTAGATAAGGGTGGAATCCCTCCGATAGATTTTTGCTACCCGGCGGGCGATAAAACGCGAATTGGCGATGATTTCGTCAACATTGTTGATCGTTCTTAGATCCCACAGCCGGATGTAGTGCAGTAGCAGCCTGGCCATTAAACTTTTTACTCCGCTTGTCAACCCGGATTGGCGTAGATATTCATGCTGCAGGTCCCAGGCGTAGCGAATGGGTGTCTGAATATAGCTGATGTGCAATTGGTCTGGGCCAGTCAGCACTCCTTTTGCGACCGCATGAGAGTTTGAAATGATGATATCGTAGGAAGACAGATCGAATTGTTCGACGGCCAGAGGCATAAATGCCAGGTATGAGCGATAGGCTCTCTTCGCATAGGGCAGTTGCGCGATGAACGAGTTCACGATTTGGTATCTTGCAATGAGTTCTTTACACTGCCCGGCATCATCGGAGACGATGGTATAGACTGGCGCGTCCGGCCATATCTCGAGCATGCTTTGCAAGACCATTTCTGCGCCGCCCCAACTGGTGAGCCAGTCATGGACAAAAACAATCCTGGGTATTTTAATCATTGGTTTGGGCCATCCCTGTCTTCGAAGATTCCATCAGTACTTGCAAGGTCCGTTTGGCGCAGTTCTCCCAGGTAAACAGACTGGCACGGGAAAGCCCTTTGTTGATCAGTTGTACGCGCAATCCGTTATTTTCCGCAAGCTGCCTGATGGCATGCGCAATGGCTTCGACATCGTATGGATCAACCAGCCAGGCCGCATCTCCAACGACCTCCGGCAGGGAGGTGGTGTTGGATGTAATTACAGGCGTACCGCAGGACATGGCTTCGAGCGGCGGCAGGCCAAAACCTTCGTAGGTGGAGATGTAAATAAAAGCCAGCGCCCCTGAATAAAGCGCCCTAAGTGCGTCGTCGTGAACATAACCGAGCAAATGAACTCGAGGAGGGAGTGAAATCAGGCCCACCTCCTTGAAGATATTCGCTTTGCCTTTCGCGCCTGCAAGCACAAGCCAGATCTCTGCCGGTAAACTGGCTTGAATCGAACCCCAGGCTTGCAAAAGCCGGGCCAGGTTTTTTCGAGGTTCCAGCGAGCCTAATGCCAGAAAGTAATGTTCACATGGCATGCCCAGTGTTTTAGCCATTGCGGGACTTTTCTCCACCGGTCTAAAGCGTTGACCCACTCCACCCGGGATAACGATAATTTTTTCCGGGGCTATATCCCACAGATCAACGATACGGCTCTTGGTGAATTCAGACATGGTCGTAATGCTTATCACCTCGCGAGCCAGGCGGGGAAGAAGAAGGCTATACCAGTGAGAGAATTGGGGTGTAAACCATTCCGGATGTTCAATCGTAGATAAATCATGAATGCTGATAACTTGTTTTTTAACCAATAAGGGACCGATATTTGCAGGACTCCAGAGTAATTTTCTGCCTACCCTATGTGGCAGCATCAATTGTTCCCAGGCATGCCCTGCATACCCTTCAGCAACCTGCTTTGGCGGGGAAATTGTGTCAATATGGTTTGCAAGGCGACTGACAAGTTCGGCCGTATATCGCTGAACGCCTGTTAATTGAGCGGATAAATTTCTTATATTGACAATAATGTCCTTGTGATAATTATGTTTTGTCATTATCGTTCATAAATATCTTTTAATCAAACTGAGGAATGTTGTTCCCATCAAGCAAAGGGGTCAGCGGTGATGATAGTCTTTGCGGCCAGATAGGTCAACCTCCTATTTTTGGTTGGCACACATAGGCAGGTCTGCGTAGTGTTTTCAGCCTATTGAACGATCTGGTCGGAGGGGGTTATTCTCAGGGGCAGAAAGCTGCACACTTCCTGCCAAGTGGGCAGGGAAGTCATCGAATCTGATAGAACAAAAAAATCATATCGAAATAGCCTTGACAAAAACTACTAACTCGTATAATATTTATTAAGTAAACTAGAAACTTGGTTACTACTTAAAAACGGCTTCTTTTCTGTCTGAAATGACAGTTTGCGCTTATCGTCGAACAATGACGCGAGTAACTGAAGGAGCAAAAAGTGAATAACTTGATTGTAAAATCGTTTTTGGGGCTGGTCTTTTTGGATCTGTGCCTGGCTCTGGCCTTATTTTTATCAGCCGGCTCATTAGGATTCTGGCAAGCCTGGGTTTTTCTGGCCATTTGGACGGTTTGTGTTGTTCTCATCACTGCTTATTTGGTCAGGTATGACCAAAAACTATTGGCCAGTCGCGTCCAGGCTGGGCCAAGCGCAGAGACTCAAAAGATTCAGCAGGTGATTCAAAGCCTGGCCGGCTTGTTTTTCATTGGCCTGTTCATCATTCCCGGTTTGGATTTTCGTTTTCACTGGTCGGCTGTGCCGCTGGTCGTGAGCCTGATTTCTGACGGATTGGTGGCGCTTGGCTTTTTTATCGTTTTCCTGGTTTTCAAGGAAAACAGTTATACCAGCGCCGTAATCGAAGTAGCCGATGACCAAAAGGTGGTTACCAGCGGGCCGTACAGTGTGGTTCGGCATCCCATGTACGCGGGGGCCATCCTATTGCTTCTCTTTACGCCGCTGGCCCTGGGATCCTGGGTGGCGATTCCCTTTCCCCTGCCGTTGATCCTGGTCGTTGCGGTCCGCTTGCTTGAGGAAGAGAAATTTCTGCGGGCAAACCTAAGCGGCTATGAGGCCTATCGCCAGAAGGTGCGTTATCGCCTGGTGCCATTCATTTGGTAGATCGATAAGCCAGGTGCGCCCATTCTCCGCCGGGGACAGGGCGAAGCATCAAAACATCGAAGTGTATCGAAAGGAGCATTAAATTATGGGATTATATCTACGTCTTGCCTGGCGCAACATCTGGAGGCACCGTCGCCGGACGCTTATCGTCGTTGCGGCCATGGCGCTGACCCTGGGAATGATGATGTGGTATGACGGTTTCGTCGCCGGCTTCAACGATGCCATTTATGGCAATGCTGTCAAAGTCCTGGGGGGCAATATTCAGATACATGCAGCTGGCTATCGCGCAAAAGCGGACCAGACGCCCTTGCTGCCAATTCAGGACGACCAGGCTTTGGTAACGGCCGCCCTGGCTCAACCGCAGGTATTGGCTGCCTCGCGGCGGATCAGCACTGGCGGGTTGGCCAGCAGCCGCGAGGGCGCCTTCCCGGTGGGTATTATTGGCATCGAACCCGAGCAGGAACAAGCGGTGAACCTGGCTGCCCAGCATATGGTAGCTGGGCGCTATCTGCAGGCCGGCGATAGCGACGTGATCTTCATCGGCAAAGGCCTGGCGGACACGATGGCTGTGCAGGTCGGTGACCGTATCGCGCTGACGGGACGCGGTCTGCACCAGCAGATGCGCAAGCGCACCATGACGGTGGTCGGTATTTACGACCTGGGAATGGCCGATATCGAAAAGCAGACCATCTTCATTTCCCTGAGTGAGGCGCAAGACCTGTACGATCTGAGCGGAAAATCCACCGAAGTCGTGATTGCCCTAAATCACATCGGAGAGGAGGGCGCCGTTATCGCCGCACTTAAACCTGGTTTCCAGAGTGACGAAATCGACTCCTACGAAACCAACTTTCCCGAGCTCAAGAAGGCGTTGGGCACCAAAGATGGCGTAATGAATATTTTCAGCGTCGTGATCCTGATGATTGCCGGAATTGGCATCCTGAACCTGCTGCTGATGGCCGTCTATGAACGGACGCGCGAGATCGGCCTGTTGGGCGCGCTTGGTCTTCATCCCGGCCAGATTTCGTGGCTGTTCATCCTGGAAGGGACGATGATGGGAGCGGTCGGGGTGGTCGCGGGCATCCTGTTTGGTCTGTTGATCAACGGAGCGTTCAAGCTGGTTGGCGTTGATCTATCTTCGTTGTCTTCGGCCACCAGCTATATGGCGCTGATGGGCGGACGCATTTACCCAAGTTGGGGGCTAGAAAACATCGTCGGACGCTCGTTGACAGTCCTGATTATCGCCTCGCTGGCGGCTCTTTATCCGGCGCGTGAGGCGGCCCAGCGCGAGCCTGCCGAAGCGCTGCATTATGTATGAGGTCCCAAGATGATACAAATCCTTAGTATGGCTTTCCGCGACCTGGGTCGCAACCGCAGGCGCTCCTTCTTCTCGGCGCTGGCCGTGTCGATGGGTCTGGCAATGTTGATGCTTTTGGCCGGCTTCCTGAATGGAGAAATGGGAGGAGCAATTGATACGGCCGTCCGGTTGCAGAGTGGACACTTGCAGGTGCGGGCTAATAATTATGACGAGAACAAGACCAGCCTGAAGTGGGAAGACTTGGTCGAGAACCCAGACCAGGTGGCTGCACAAATCGGCGCACTTCCACAGGTCAGCGTGGCTTCGCCGCGCCTGTTCGCCAGCGGAATTGCGGTGGTGGGTGACAAGTCGGCGGGCGTCCGGGTTACAGGTATCGATCCGGCCTCTACGGCCAACGCTCCCTACCGGGAGGGCCTGTTGAGCGGTGAATTCCTGGCTGCCGACGATAACAGCGGTGTGCTGATTGGCAAGCCGCTGGCCGAAAAGCTCGACTTGAAGGCCGGCGACAGTTTTAGCCTGTCCGTCAACACCTCGAACGGTGACGTTGATGAGCAACCCTTTACCGTGCGGGGTATCTACACCACCGGGACCGGCAGTTTCGACGGCGCGACGGTATTCATGCCGCTTGCCAAGGCCCAGGCCATTACCCAGACCCAAAAACACGCCAGCACCATTTTTATTCTGCTCAAGGATAAGGCCCTGACGGGTACTGTGGCTGACGCGCTGAAAAGCCCGAATTTGCAGATATTGACCTGGGAGCAAATGAACGCATTGACCCTGCAGACGGAAGACCTGGCAAATTCGTATATGATCTTTTTCTATCTGATCATACTCGGCATCACGGCCACCGTGATCGTCAATACACTCATCATGGCGGTCTTCGAGCGCACGCGTGAGATTGGCATTTTGATGGCAATCGGTATGAAGGGTCGTCGCATCATGGCGATGTTCCTGACCGAGTCGGCCCTGCTGGCAGTGGGTGGCATCCTGATCGGACTGGTCCTGGGCGGCCTGGCGGTTGCCTACTTTACCACCGTAGGGTTTTACATCGGCAACGTGGGCTATACCGGCGTTCTGCTGGCGGATACCATTCATGCCAACCTGACCTTGGACGCTATCGTCAACCTGTCGACCCTGACCTTTGTCATCACGCTGTTGGCCGGGCTTTATCCGGCCTGGATGGCCGCGCATATGCAACCTGTCGAAGCCCTGCACGGCGGAAAATAATTATTCCGGGTGCATCGCACCCGACCGATAGCGAGCATCCACTTAACGGGATTTTTCCCGACAAGGGAAAATCCCATTAAACATGGTGCGATGCACTGTTATAAAGGAGAACAAAATGGAAGTCGCAAAAGTTGAAAATGTCACCCGTGTTTATAAAATCGGTAAGGTAGAGACTCAAGCCTTGCGCGGCGTCGATCTTTCGATTGAGAACGGCGAATTTACCGCCCTGGTTGGCCCTTCCGGCTCAGGCAAGACCACCCTTCTGCAGCTGATCGGCTGCCTCGACCAGCCCACCACTGGGTACGTCTTCATCAACGGCAAAGATGTCAGTGGCCTCAATCGTGACCAGCGTGCCGACATGCGCCGTGGGAATCTGGGCTTTATCTTTCAGTTTTATGCCTTGATCCCGACCTTGAGCGCCTACGAAAACATCGAAATGCCGCTGCTGCTGACGAGCCATCCTGCCACGGAACGTCGTGAGCGCGTCATGCAGTTGCTCGAAGCCGTTGGCCTTTCCGACCGGGCGAATAACCGTCCCGACCAGATGAGCGGCGGGCAGCAGCAACGCGTGGCCATTGCCCGCGCACTGGCAACCAGACCGGCCCTGATCCTGGCCGATGAACCAACCGCCAACCTGGATACCGTCAACGGCGAACAGGTCATGGAAATCATGATGCGCCTTAACAAGGAAACCGGCGTTACGTTTGTATTTGCCACGCACGATCCGCGTGTGATCAAATTTGCCAGGAGAGTCGTTACCCTGCGCGACGGTCTGGTTGTAGAGAACAATGGGACAGGCAAGAAATAAGCCCGGGAGTTCAAAATGAAATTGAAGGTACCGTCTACTCTAGTGATAGCGTTTGTCCTGACAGCCTGTGGTGCGGTCGGAAATACACCCACCCCATTGCCGACCGTTGTGCTGGGCGGTAATGGCAGCACATCGGCGCCAGTCACCCAGGCCTCGGCCTTGCCTCTCGACGGGGCCGGCGGCGTGACTGCCTCAGGGATCGTCATCCCTGCCCGCGAAGCCCACCTCGCTTTTCCGGTCGCAGGCCGCATCGAAACAGTGAATGTTGCCGTAGGGGACCAGGTGAAAGTCGGGCAGCTGTTGGCACAGTTGGATTATCTTGCTACCTATGCACAGACCGGTCAGGCTGCTCTCAGTTTCAAGGAATTAACTTCCCCAGCGTCGATTGCTGCCGCCGAAAAAGACGTTGCCTCCGCCCAACAGGCCCTGAAAGATGCCAGGGATAAAGCGGATAGTATGGTTTTTGCGCGTGCATCCGATGCGCTGATCAACAATACACAAGCGGAGATCGATCTGGCCAAACAACAACTTGCCAGGGCTTCAGACGCCTACAAACCACTTTCAAGACTCTCCGATGGCGACTCAAAAAAGGCGACAGCCCTGATTGCGCTGACCAATGCCCAGTTGAATTTGAACAGATTGACTGCACAGTACAACTGGTATACAGCCAAGCCGTCTGATATCGATGCTGCGCTTGCGCGGGCAAACCTGGATGTCGCGCGGGCCGCTTTGCAGGAGGCCCAGTGGTATCTCGCTGCCTTGAAAGGTGAACAAATCCCCGAGGATGCGACCGGCACTAAACTGGCTCAACTGGAACAGGCCCGCGAAAGGCTGGCTGCCACCCGCTTGATCTCGCCGATTTCAGGCACGGTTGCCGCTGTCAACGGGATTGCGGGAGAGATTGCCTCGCCTGGCCTGGTTTTCGTTGTCGTCAGCGACGTGGCACATCTGCAAGTCGAGACCATCGACCTGAGTGAGCGCGATGTTTCTCAAGTCAAGGTCGGGCAAACGGTTATCGTTCAGATCAAAGCCTTGAACGAGAGTGTGACGGGCCATGTGGTGATAATCTCGCCCGTAGCCGACACACTTGGCGGGGATGTGGTATATAAAACAACGATTGACCTGGATACGCTGCCCGCAGACCTGCGGGCCGGTATGAGCGTCGATGTGCAGTTCGCAACAGGACAATAACAGACCATCCTTATGTCAGTCAGACACGCCATTCTCGGCCTCCTCGCTCAACACCCACGCCACGGATATGAACTGCGCGCGGCCTTTTCGGCCGTCATAGGTGGTGACGAAAACTGGGACGTAAAACCTGCCCAGATCTATACCACGTTGAACCGCCTGGAAGAAGCCGGGCTGGTCCAGCAGCATTCGGTGGAACAGAGCGGCGGCCCCGAAAAACGTATTTATCAGGTGACCGAGTTGGGGTTGGAAACGCTCCAGGAGTGGTTTTCCAGCGGCGTGATGCCCGAACACCAGCGCGATGAGTTTTTTGTCAAGTTGATGACCGGGCTGGTCTCGGGTGAAGCCGACCCGGGTCGGATCATCCAGATCCAGCGTGCACTGCTTTACCAGGAACTGCATGCCGCCACTACGCTGCGCGACGGCTACGATCCGCGCACCGAGATCGCCCAGATATTGCTGCTGGATAAATCCATCATGCACCTCGAAGCCGACCTGCGCTGGCTGGATATCACCGAAATGCGCCTCGACGAAGTCAAAGGCCAGCCGCTGCCCGCGCCTGAACTCCGTCCGCGCGGCCGGCCCAAAAAAGTGATCGGCGAAGAGTAAAAAATCGTAAATCGTAAATCGTAAATCGTAAATCGTAAATCGTAAATTGGAGCACCCCATGCCTCTTGTTCAAGCGCAAGGCCTTACGAAAATCTATGGTTCCGGCGATACCGCCGTGATTGCCCTCGACCACGTCAATCTCAACGTCAATGCCGGTGAGTTCGTGGCGGTCATGGGTCCCAGCGGCTGTGGCAAATCGACGCTGCTGCATTTGATCGGCGGGCTGGACAGGCCCTCGGAGGGCAGGGTCATCATCGACGGCACGCCCCTTGCCGATATGAGCGACGATGCGCTCACCGAGCTGCGCCGTCGCAAGATCGGTTTCGTTTTCCAGTTCTACAACCTGATCCCGGTGTTGAACGCGGCTGAAAACGCTGCCCTGCCGGTCACCCTGGACGGGGCCACACCCGCCCAGGCCGGGGCGAAAGCCGCCGAATGGCTGGGTCGCTTCGGGCTGGGGGACCGTCTTTCCAGCCGGCCAGACCAATTAAGCGGCGGGCAGCAGCAGCGTGTGGCCGTGGCCCGCGCCCTGGTGGCCGAGCCGGCCCTGATCCTGGCCGACGAACCCACCGGCAACCTGGACACCCGTTCCGGAGACGAGATCGCCAGCCTGCTGCGCGAGGTCTCCAAAAAGTACGGCCGCACAGTCATGATGGTCACGCACGACCCGCGTATTGCCGCCTATGCCGACCGGATTGTCTTTTTGAAGGACGGCAAGGTGCTGGACGATACCCTTTTGGAACCAAAGAACGGCAAAACCGCCCGGGCCGTTGCCGGGAAGCTGAAGAAGCTGGGACATTAGGACATGAACCTGCAACTGACCCTGGCCGCCCGCTATCTGGCCGGCCGTAAGCTGCGCACTTTCCTGACCACGCTGGCCGTCGTCTTTGGCGTGCTGGTCATCTTTGGCATGAACATCATCCTGCCGACCATGCTGGCTGCCCTGCAAATCAACGCCATGGCCGTCCAGGGCACAGTCGATCTGACCATCGTCCACCAGACCGGCGACGCTTTCCCGCAGGAAATGCTTGCCAAGGTCCAGGCGGTGGATGGCGTGCGCGCCGTGGCCGCCTCGCTTCACCGCACTGTCAACCTGCCCGCAGATTTTTTTGACGGGGACCCTGCCAGGCCGGACCGCATTCTGGCGCTCGCGCTGATCGGCATCGATCCCTTCGGCGCGAAGACGGTTCGCGCCTACCCGTTGATATCCGGCCGTTACCTCGAGCCGGGGGACGCAGCCTCGGCCCTGATCAGCCAATCACTGGCCGACGACCTGTCCGTTAAAGTGGGTGACCGGTTTTCCATCCCTACCGTCAACGGCCTCACCAGGCTGACGGTGGTCGGCATCCTGCTGCCGCACCTTGGCCCCGGCAATGAAGAAGTGTTGGTGACCCTGCCTGAAGCGCAGGCGTTGACTGCCCAACCGGGTAGAGTCAATACGATTGATGTGAATTTCAATAGCACGGAAGAGGCGCGGCGCATCGAAATTGCGCAAAACGTCCAATCTGCGTTGGGAGGCGATTACCAAGCCGCATCACTGCTCGCCGGCGAGGAAATGTTTGCCTCGCTCAAGGCTGGGCAGGTGGCTTTCAGCATCTTTGGAATGCTGGCGCTCTTTATGGGCGCGTTCATTATTTTCAATACCTTCCGCACGGTGGTTGCCGAGCGACAGCACGACATTGGCATGTTGCGCGCCGTGGGCGCCAGCCGCAGGCTGATCGTTGGCATGATCCTGGCTGAAGGGCTGCTGCAGGGCATGATCGGCACGCTGGTGGGACTAATGCTTGGTTACCTGGCAGGGATGGGTATTCTCACCCTGGTGGGGCCGATCATGTTCCAATTCCTGAACATCAAGATAGGGCCGCCTGTCGTTTCCCCGCTGATCCTGGTCGTATCGGTCCTGCTCGGCGTGGGCGTGACGGTCTTCGCCGGGCTGGTGCCCGCCATCCGTGCCAGCCGGGTGACGCCCCTCGAAGCGCTGCGTCCATCGGGGACGGATTTGGAGTTCACGCGCGGGGCCGGCCGCTGGTTCGCGCTGGGCGTCGCCCTGATCATTTTGGCGATACTGGCCCTCGTTTCCGATGACGTGACCTTCATCGCCCCCGGCGGAATCCTGTTATTGGTAGGGATCGTGCTGGTTGCGCCGATGCTGGTGCGGCCGGTTGCATCCGTTTTCGGCAGGCTGGTTGCGCTGGTCTACGCCCATCAGGGGATGGGTGAACTGGCCCAGGGCAACCTCACCCGCCAGCCGTCGCGCGTGGCGGTTACGGCCAGCGCAACCATGCTCGGGCTGGCCGTCGTCGTTGCCGCGGGCGGCCTGGTGGCCAGCCTGAGCGGCACCCTGAGCGACGTGATGCAAAAAAGCCTGGGCAGCGATTATCTCTTCGTCCCGCCTTCGATCGGACTGTGGAACAGCAATATCGGCGCAGACTCCAGCCTGGCACAGCGCCTGCACGAGGTGGAGGGGCTCGGCGATATCAGCACGATGCGTTTTGCCGGGTCGGCCGTGAATGGCCACGCGGTGTCGCTGCTGGGCATCGACCCGCTGGTTTTCCCGAAAGTCGCAGGGCTGCACTTCCAGCAGGGCATCGAGTTTCTCGCCTACCAGGAGATCGCCCAAAGTCGCGCCCTGATCGCCAACGGCGCTTTCCTGGCCGCCATCGGCGCGAAGGTCGGCGATACAATCGAACTGACTACACCGCGAGGCAAGGCTCCTTATCACATTGCGGCCATGGCCTCCGACCTGCTGAATGTCAAAATCACCAGCGCTTTTATCTCACAGGCCAACATGCAGGCCGATTTCGGCGTGACCGAAGATGTATTTCTGCAGTTCAACCTGAAGCCCGGCGCCGACGTGGCGGCCGCCGACCCACAGATCAGGGCCGTTGCCGCCGATTACCCCCAGTTCCGGGTGGTGGCCGGGAAAGCTTATTACAGCCAGTTGCAGGCCCAAATGGACGCGGGCTTCTCCGGAATGTATTTCGTCCTGGCCCTGCTGGCGCTTCCCTCGCTGATTGCCATGCTCAACACGCTGGCGATTGGCGTGATCGAACGCACGCGCGAGATCGGTATGTTGCGGGCCGTGGGCGCGACGAAAAAACAAATCTATACCATGGTCGTGGCTGAGGCGCTGCTGCTGGCCCTGATCGGCGCGGTCTTTGGCATCTTGTGCGGGTTGTACCTGGGCTATATCATGGTCAGCGGCCTGAAGATGATCTTCCCGCTTGGTTATACCTTCCCGTTGGCGGGCATCCTGGCTGCGCTTGTCATCAGCCTGCTCTTCGGCGCGCTTGCGGCCATCATCCCGGCCCGCCAGGCAGCGCGTATGAATGTGGTCGAGGCGTTGAGGTACGAGTAGGGGCAGATGATCCCTACCCAATGCTGACAAAGCAAAGACCGGCCGGGAGCAGTTACTCTTGGCCGGTCTTGTTTTCGCAGACGCGCTTCCCGGCATCGGTCGTCATCTAAATGATCGCTTACATCCCCAGGCAGGCATCTACTGCCAGCCAGAACAAACTCTCGCGCACTTCTATACGCGATTGCCAGCCGCGGTGGTCCCAGGCTTCCCCGCTCAAATCGTCGCCGCCATACAGCACCTGCCCCAGCGTAACCTTCCTGTAGGCGGCGACGGCCATCAGCGCTGCGGCCTCCATCTCGACGACGATGCAGCCTTCGGCCTTGCGGGCCGCAATCTTTGCCGGCGTCTCACGGTAGGGCGCATCCGTCGTCCAGGTCTTCCCGATACGATAAGGCAGCCCCTGCCGTTGGAGCGTGGTCTCCAGCGCGGCCAGCCCCGCAGGATGCGCCTGCACCTCGCGCGCCGGCGGGAGGTAATGATACGAGACGCCTTCATCCCGCACAGCCCCGGAGACCACGACCAGGTTGCCCACGGCCATCTCTTTTTCTAAAACCCCGCAACCTCCGCAAACGACAAATTTTTTACAACCATACGCAATGGTCTCTTCCAGCAGCCCGGCGGCCAGCGCCGAACCGACGCCGGGATGATAGAAAGCCAGCCGGCGTCCCGCCACCATGATTTCATAGACAGCATGCGGACCGTCCTCCCAGCTGTTATCGACAACCACTTTTGCGTTATGCTCAACCGCCACTTTCTCGATGACTTCCTTGAAAAAACATACCACGCAATGTTCGGGCACGTCACGCCGCTTGATTACCAGGGATGGCTCGATCATGGCCATGCGCGCGGGGTCGTATTCCAGGATGGGGTAGGGTAGGTTCATGTAAATCTCCAGTTTGTATACTATATCCCGACTCTTTTCCCTACGCAACCGGGAACATGTTAAAAATATCGTACAATCAACCGAGAAGTCAGGTGACATTCACCTTCAACGCAAGCAACCCTATTTGTTCAGGAGAACGACCATGGCCAGGATCGAACTGCGCGACGTTAGCGTGTCCTTCCCTGCTCCACTCGTGGAGCGTTTCAACTTTCAATTTAAATCCAGGCCGCGGTTGCCTGAAGATCAGGCCGCCCACAGCATACAAGGAATCGCTGCGCTCGACCACATTAACCTGGCTATTCCCGACGGGCAGACCTTCGTTGTCGTTGGGCCGTCGGGCTGCGGCAAGAGCACCTTGCTGCGCGTGATCTCGGGCCTCCATCGCGACTACACCGGCCAGGTGCTCTACGATGATGTCGATATGGAGAACATCCTGCCAAAAGAGCGCCAGATCGGCATGGTCTTTCAAAACTACGCGCTCTATCCGCACTTCAAAGGTGAAGGCAACCTGTCGTTCTTCTTCAGGATGCACAACATCAGCGACGCAGAGACGCAGGAACGCGTCCGTTATACGTCCGAGTTGATGGGGGTGGGTTTCAATGAGCTTCTGCAGCGCAAGCCTGGCAGCCTGTCCGGCGGGCAGAAACAGCGCGTCGCGATCGCGCGCGCGATCGTGCGCGCTCCGCGCTTGTTCCTGTTCGACGAGCCGCTCTCCAACCTGGACGCCAAGCTGCGTATGCAGACCCGCACCGAGATCAAACGCCTGCTGCATCGCTTTGGGATCACCAGTATCTACGTGACCCACGACCAGGTGGAAGCCATCGCGCTGGCCGACCAGATCGTAGTCATGCGCTCAGGGAAGATCGAGCAGGTCGGGCCGTACCAGGAGTTGATCGACCACCCGGCCAACCTGTTTGTAGCCAGTTTTTTGGGGCTCTCCCCGATGACCCTGCTCTCCGGCGGACGCGTCTCTGGCGGAAAACTGGTCCTGCGTGAGTTTCAAATCCCCCTTCCAGAGCGGGCGCGGGCTGTTGTGCGGGACGGCCAGGCCATCGTGCTCGGGATGCGCGCGGAGGCGGTTTCCATGGCGGGCGAATCTGCTTTGCCAGGTGCGATCCCCCTGCAGGGCGAGATCGAAGCCCTCGAACCGGATTATTCCCACCACACCCAGTTTCTGCAACTGCGCACGGGAGATTTGAGCTATTCTGGCCTGTGCCCTCTCGATATGCAGCTCAATGTTGGGGATAGCGTCCAAGTGCGACTCGACCCTGAAAGTTTATATTTCTTCGACGAGATTTCCGGCCGGTCTCTCTAATACCGGACGAAAAAGGTGCCGGGAGCGATTACTCCCGGCACCTTTTTCGTCTCTTAGAAATTAAATCCTTGTGCCCTGGCCCGCGATCACCAGGGCGGGCAAAAAGCAAAGAAATTTACCATTGCGACACGGAGTCCACTGCCCAGTCACCTGGGAGAAAACCGAATTAAAAACTCCGTGCTCTCCTCGTCTCAGCGGTGAAAAATCTCTGTTCTTTTCCAGCTTGTCCGGGTTAGGATATCAAGCGGTCGAGCTCTTATGCTCCGGCTGCGGCGGCCTTTCCAGGTTGACCTGGATGATGATGCCCAGGATGAAAAGCCCGCCGGCGATCAGCCAGCCGATCGGGCCCGTCTGCTGCAGACCTTCGGTAATGAGCAGGGCGCCGGCCAGCGATGACAGGATGATCAGCGCCCAGTCGAAGAGCATGGCTGCCAGGGCGGCACCCGCGACACCACCCAGGATGAATGCGACCCAGGTGACGACCTCGCCGCCCGCGTTGGGGTTACCGGTCAGGCCGGCCATCAGCGTGAGCGCAATCGATGCGCCCGCCAGGAAACCGGCCACGACGATGGCAATTTCCTGAAAGAAAAAGGCCAGGATCGCGCCAACGATGCCAAACATGATCCCAATGACGAGTTGCATCCACTCCGGTTGGACGTGGAAAACGCGCGAGGCCAGCGTCAGCCCGGCCGCGAACCCCAGGACGGCAACATAGAACCAGAACAGCCTGCGCCCCAGTACGAGCAAAAGACCACCAGCGAGAATTCTTCCAGCGAGCATAACAAGACTCCTTTCTTTAAAGAAGCGCGGTAAATACTCACTGGTTTAACGTAGAAAAAATCTTTCGGTTACGGACGATCAGCTCAGGCTCTTGCAGTATCGCGTCAAAAAATAGTACGGAACGCAAACTACTTTTTCCGGATTCGTTTCCAGTTGGCAAACAGCAGCAGCCCGATGCCAATCACCACCATAATCCCGCCGTAAATGGCCCAATTCGGGTCCCCTCTCATGAAGCTGCGGGTGGTGATGACATCAATGCCCTGCAGGAAAAAGACAGCTCCTGCCAGGACCAGTATAGCCCCAAAAACCGTGAGCGCAACGTTCAAGCCTTTCATCATTTCAACCTCCGTCTGCACAAGGGAATTTGCACCTTTTACTTTACCACGCCCGGATCAGTTCCGCCACCAGCCTGGCGCGCTCGGGCAGGCTGTGGGTGAAAATATATTCGCGTTCCGAGTGCAGGCCTTCGCCGCAGGTACCCAACCCGTCCAGCAGGGGGATGCCCAGCGGCGCGACGAAGTTGCCGTCCGAGCCGCCGCCAGAGCCGCCGGCGGTAATGTTCATACCGATCGCAGCGGCAATTTGCTGCGCGCGTGCAAAGGTGGCTTTCATGCGCTCGTCATTCGGGAAGGGCGGGCGGTTCAGCCCGCCGCTGATCTCGATCGATGTATCTGGCATGAACGGCTTCAAGGCTTGTATTGCGGCCGTGATGCGCGCGGTTTCCTCGGGCACCAGCACGCGGAAATCCACCACCGCTTCGGCTTCCTCCGGCACAACGTTGTTGGCGGCGCCGCCTTTGATCATACCCACGTTGAGGGTTGTGCCTTTCGCGTAATCAGTCATTTTCTGGATCTCAATCACCTGATGGGCCAGCTCTTCGATCGCGTTGCGTCCGTCTGAATGCGCCCCGCCGGCGTGCGCGGCGCGTCCCTTCACCTTGACGGTGAAGTTGCCCACGCCCTTGCGCCAGGTCTTCACCCCGCCATCCGGCAGCCCGGATTCGAGTACCAGCACCAGCTCGGCTTCGCGTGCCAGCTTCTCGATCAGCGTGCGCGAGCTCTCGCTGCCGATCTCCTCGTCTGAAGTGAACAGGGCTGTCACCGGACGATTGAGCTGCCCGGCCTCCTGCAGTGCGTCCAGCGCCGTCAAGGTGATGACGATGCCGCCTTTCATATCCAGCACGCCGGGCCCGAAAATTTTGTCGTCCTTCTGGTGGAACGGCATTTTCGCCAGCGTCCCCAGCGGGTAGACGGTGTCCATGTGGTGCAGGAGCAGGACCTGCCTCTCCCGCAGGGAAGGGGGATGAGGATGTGGGTGAAAGTCTGCCAGCACATGGTTTCCGCTGCTGGCATTCTTCACCACCTGCACGTCCGCTCCCAGCCGGCGGCACTCGTCCGCCACGATTTTGCCTACCCTGTCCACGGCGGCTTTGTCATGCGAGGGTGATTCGCTCTCGACCAGGCGTTTGAGCAGGGCAATCATTTCAGGTTTGCGTGCTTCGAAATCAATCATAAAAGCTCCTTATCCACGAAGGAACACAAAGGAAAAACCCTTTTAGAAAGTGTTTCGAAAATCCAATTTAACCGGAGACCCCGGTACCGGCGTCGGTGCCGGTGTGAACGGCGACCCTGGCACCGCCCGTGATTTGCTACACTTGCGCCTGCGCGCAGTGCAGGTGAGCAAATCAGGCAGGTGTAAACGTAGATTTGGACTGATAAATAAGCCCAAAACGAGCCCTTGGAGCCGGGAGACGCCCGAGAATCTTCGTTCATCTCCGTTTATCGCTGGTGAATCCGAATTTCAAAATACTATCTTAGGCCTATGCAGCTTCGTGTCCTTTGCCTGCTATAAACTCCTCGATACCCCTCACTCATTACTCATTTCTCGTCCCCTTTCCCCTTTCCCTTCCGCCTTCTTCCTTTTTCCCCTTCTTTTCTTCCTCCCGATGATCATCAGCTTCTCGACCCATCCGGCAAAGGCTTCCGGCCGGGGGTAATCTTCCAGCGTGAAAGGTTGCATTCCGCGGGCCGCGAGCACTTCATTGGCGGCCTTGATGCCCGTCGCGCAGGCACGCTCCAGGAAGAAGGACGGCAGTTCGTCGCGCACCCAGTCTCCGGCGCAGAACAGGCCTTCCCAGGGCGTGAGAATGCCCAAATGCCTGTCTTTCGGCCCCAATGCCGGCAACGTGTGCGTGGCGGCGTTGCGCTGTAAATGCTGCCCGATCAGATACCCGCGTAACTCGGGGTAGCCGCGGGTTACGTCGGTGATAGCGTTCGCCAGCAGCAGTGCATCCGGCCAGGCCAGCACTTCCTGTGGGCCGTAGATGTGCACCTCGATGGCCGCGCCGCCTGTCGCCTCGCGCCAGGCGCGGTAGGGCGGGTAGATGCGGTCCAGCCAGAAAAAGTTGTGTATTACATAATCCCCGCTGAACAGGCCCGCCTCGGCGCCGGGCTTCGGGGCGCGCGCGAACCACAGCCTGATAACCGCATTCGCCATCCCGCGCGGGAAGAACAGCGAGCCACCTTCAGCGGGAAAGCTGCCCTTTAAAAGGGATTCGGCCGCAGGGGAGTCGGTGGCCAGGATGACAATGGGGGCGGAATCCCGGCCCGGGCGCCCGTCGCGTTCCCAGGCCACCGACCAGTCCCCGGCTTTCTCCAGGCGCGTCGCGCGCCCCCCCAAGCGGATTTCGCCGCCAAGCTGGACGACTCTCGCGGCGAGCGCTTCCGTCAAAGCCCCGCCGCCCGCGGGCAGGTAACCAAACTCCCAGGCGTCGCGACGTAGCAGGGTGTAAAAGCGCAGGAAGGCCAGGAAACCGGCCAGCGAGACATCGTCTGAATGCGTGGAGAGGCCGTTGCGCGTCAGCGCCACGAACAGCGCGCGCAGGGCCGGGGACCAGTCCTTGAGCGCCTCGGCCAGGGACAGTTCCTCCAACGGCTGGTTCTCGCCGAAAGGGTCCACGCCAACCGCCATGACCAGCACCGACCAGACGTGGAACAGACGCAGCCAGTCGCGCACATCGATGGTCAGCAGGAAGCGTGGGTTGAGGAAGAGCTGCAGGTAATGCAGTGGGGCGGGGAACAGGCTGTGACGGATGGCGCTACCGATCGACGCACTGCCGTTAAAAGTGCCATGACGGTAGAACCAGTGCTCCTCACGGGACGGGATCAGCCCGGGCAGCAGGCTATGGCGGGCCAGCATGGCTTTCAGGTTGACGTACGGTGACCAGATGCCGTGCACGCCATGTTCGAGCGGGAAGCTATGGCCGTTAATTTGGACGGGCTCCGCGCCGGCCAGCCGCCCGCCCGGGCGTGGGCCGGCTTCGAGCACCAGCGGCTTGAGACCGCGCTCGGCCAGGTGCAGGGCCGCGCTCAGGCCGGCAACGCCGCCGCCAATGATGATTGCATCAACGGACTCTTTCACGGACTCGCCCCGAGAGAACCAGGGCAAGCGGATGGGAACGGATTTTGGAAATGGATACGTAGAGACCGAATCGTGTTCAACCACCTAATTGACGCCGATGCGGCCGCGCCCGTCTTCCTTGGCCTGGTAGACGCGCTTATCAGCCACTTTCAACAGGTCTTCCGGGGTTTCCCCATCGGGGGGAAAGTTGGCGATGCCGGCGCTGAATGAGATATGGATGGGTGGGTCGCCGGGCACGGGGATGCTGAGTGTTTCGTCGAGCATGCGTTGGATCATGGCCTGGCCGCGTTCCTCGTCGGTGCCCTGCAGGATGGCTACAAACTCGTCGCCGCCGTAGCGGAAGAGCAGGTCCGTTGTGCGCAGGTTGGTCATCACCCGCTCGACGAAGGTGATCAGCACGTCGTCGCCGCGCTTGTGCCCGTAGGTGTCGTTAATTCCTTTGAAATGATCGAGGTCGAGGAATACCAGCGAGAAAGTGTACCTGTAAATTTGGGCGCGTTTGATCTCTTCCGGCAGGCGCTCATCAAAGGCCCGGCGCGAAAGCGCCCCGGTCAGATGGTCGTATAAACCGGCGCTGTATTCAGCCGGTTGCACTTCGCGCAAACGGGAGCTGAGCAGGCGCATGATTTCAATCCCAAAGCCCGGGATGAGCGCCAGGAAGGCCTCGAATTTATCCTGGCTGAGGGATTTCAAACGTGTTGGCGCAATGGCTGCCACGCTGGCCGTGCGCGGAATGTTTTCGAGCAGGGCGATTTCGCCCACGATCTGGCCGGGATGGCGGAAACCCAGCAAGCGCGGGTTGTCCAGGTCGCCCTGCAGGATGGCCAGCACGCCTGACTCGATCCAGTACATGGTTGTGGCAGGCTCATCCTGCTTGAACAGGATTTCGCCGCCCTCGATCGCGCGCTCGCCGCCAGATATTTGCAGGAATTGTTTGAGTGAGTCCGCAAACGGCGATTCGGTTGGGGCCGGTTTTGTGCGCTGCGGCATTTGGTCGTAGACGAGCTTCAGTTTTTCGAATGTCGGCTGGGGCAGGAACGGTCTCTTTTTCATAGTCACCAAGGGGAAGCGTAAAAGGATTTTTGAAATTGTAGCACGGATGGGATGAAAACTGCTGCGTCCGGAACTGTTATCCCAGGCCGATGCGGTTGGGCCCGGCTGCCTTGGCCTGGTTGGCGCGCCCGTGAGCGACTTTCAGCAATTCTGCCGCGCTTTCTCTATCTTCAGGGAAGTTGGCAACACCGGCACTAAAAGACGGTTTGATGGGCGGATCGCCGGGGATGGCGATGGTGAGCGTGTCGTCAAGCAAGTGTTGGATCATGGCCCGGCTGTCCGTCTCGCTGGTGTCTTGCAGGATCAAGATAAACTCGGTACCGCTATAGCGGAAGAACAGGTCTGTTGTGCGCAGGTTGGCGCTGATACGCTGGGCGAAAGTGCTCAGCAGCTCATCGCCGCGGGCGGGGCCATAGTTGTCATTGATTTCTTTGAAACGATCAAGTTCGATGAAAGCAAGCGAGAAACTGTACCTGTAAAGCCGGGCGCGCTCGATCTCATGCTGTAGGCGCTCATCGAAGGTCCGGCGCGAAAGCGCCCCGGTCAGAGGGTCGTATAAACCTGCGCTGTATTCAGCCGGTTGGATCTGGCGCAGGCGCGAACTGAGCAGGCGCATGATTTCAACGCCGACTCCCGGAATAAGACTCAGAAATGCCCGGAACTTTTCCTTGCTGAGGGATTTCAAACCGGTCGGGAGCACGGCCACGGCACTGGCTGTGCGCGGAATGTTTTCGAGCAGGGCCAGTTCACCCACAATCTGGCCCGGATAGCGGAATCCCAGCAGGTGCGGGTTGTCCAGATTACCCTGCAGGATGGCCAGTACGCCCGATTCGATCCAGTACATGTTTTCGGCGGGGTCGTCCTGCCGCAGCAGGATTTCACCCGGCTGGAGCTTGCGATCACCGCCGGTGCCCTCCACGAACTGTTTGAGCGTGTCTGCAAACGGAGCTTCGTTTGGGCCAGGTTTTTCATCTCCCGGGATGTGCTCGTACACGTCTTTTAATTTTGCGAAGGACGACTGGGGCATGAACTGTGTATTTTTCATGGGCACCATCACCAGGATGATAGGATGTTTTTGAAATTGTAGCACGGATGCAATGCCTTGAATTAGACATCTTTCATCAGCAGCGGGTTTGTTTGTTCACTAATCTTCGCGAATTTACGCGAATTTTTTCAAATCCATCCGTGAAGGCATCGCCCACCCATAGAGAGCCTGAGCCGAAGGCCCCTTAAGGTCGGCTCTGCCCTATGGGTATTAGCGTGAATTCGCGGATCAGAGTTTTTCGGCGGCGGCGATATGGTGTGGAAGGAGTTTCCCGCTTTTATTCCGGCTCGATCGAAAAATGGAGCGGGTAGCCTTCCAACCCGGCGGCAAAGTGGGCTTTGCTGATGCGGCTCTGCGCTTCGTTCCTGGGCAGGGTCTGCACATACGCCAGGCCGTTGAAATGGGCCGTATACATGATCTCGAGCGCATCAGGCCCGGAGATAAAGAAGATGCGCTCCAGGATGGAAATGACAAAATCCATGGGCGTGACATCATCGTTATGGAGCATCACCCGGTAGAGCGGCTCCAGCGCCGTCTCGGGGGTGCCGACGACTTCCGGGGTGGTGGCCGTTTTTGACATGGCTGGATTAATTTTCCGGTTCCTTCCAGACGCGCGCCGTGACCAGGCCGCCTACGACACATAGCATCAACCCGCTGGCCACATCCAGCCCGAAGGCCAGCGGGTCGAAGTTGCTGCGGTAGGAAAAACCGCCTTCTTCGAAGAACTGCAGCGGAAACCCGGCGCGGCGGATGTCGTCGGCGCAGCCGGCCAGATTGAAAAAAGCCGGCAGCCCGCAGTCCGAGCGCAGGTGCGCGGAGATGACGTTGACGGTGAGGAAAAGGAATAGGGTCAAGGTAAAACCCAGGAAGAAGGGGCGGAAGAGGGTAGGCATGGTATGCTCCTAAAATTGTTTGGCTTTTATTCGCAACGCTCGCCAGGGCTAAAGCCCGCAGCTCAGAGCGGAAGCCGCCCCAAGACGGCTCAAGGCTGGTTCCTATCTCCTTTTTATAGACAAAAGCCCACTATTAGTGGGCCTCTGTGCCAATAGATAAGATAAATTTTCTTTACTAAACAGGTATATCGTTGCTGTGGATAACACTTATAGGGTAGTCAGTAACTTCAACCCAATCTTGACTGCCGACTTCGCGTATCGATAGTTTTGCTAAATAATTGCCGGCTGTTGTAACAGGAAAACCAAATACTCTAATTGTATTTCTATGTCTAGAACCCGTTAGCTCAAATTTTAGAGTCACCTCTCCACTTTCTTCTCCATCAGGCGAAAGAAGCAAAGTGCGCTGTTCGTATTGTTTTCCCTCATCCTCTGGTAATTTGAGCCAATACGATACCAACGACCAACGCATCCCTGCTTGTACACCTGTTGCTTCTGGTGGAGGTACAGGAACAATAACTTGGTCAAATAATGTAATCAAAGAAGGAGACTTATCTTCTTCACCGACCAGGACTTTTTCACAAGCGATAAAATATACTAATCTTGGCATTTCGAGTTACCTACGCTGGAATAAAAAATATAGGCGCACGACTATTGCTAGATGACGATCCTATTCTAGGGGGTAATAATTTTGTTGTAGAAATTGAACTATTTGGAGTAGTAGATCTAGGTTGAGTTTGATTCGTGACTAAAACAGGAATATATAGCCCATCCAAAGTTAATTCTCTATGGGCCTCCGTAGTTTCTAAGATGTGTTTAATTTGTTCTACCGGATTCCATCCCTGTGGAATTGGCACATTGGCACTCCACCATCGCATTCCACTTCTAACCCACTTTTGCGTTAATTCTGCGTGAGAAATATCTAAATCATCATTGCCAAATTCAGTACCGCAAGATGGGCAAATGGTAAAACGGTTAGGTGGATAATTTAGATTAGCATAGCCACATACTGGACATGTGTAATTCATTTGCATTGCTCCCTAAAATAATCCATATTGGTTGGATATTTTGCTTTATTCCATGGATCTGGTTTGTAATAAGTCAAAATTGTTCTATCTGCTGACATCACACCAAATTCGTTTGTTAACGGATTATATCTCACAATATCACCGTCCGTTCTCACGCATTCATGTACATCATTGCTCTTCGGGCTTCCCAAAAAATTATCAGCTAAATTCTGATATTCATCTGGCCCGATTAAACCGAAATCGGCATGATGCCTTGAGTGATGGTCCAATAGCTGAACCCTATCTCGAAACCCTTTTGTGAGTGGCACAAATGTTGCCCCGGATATTTACCATGTTATCAAATGATATGATTTAGTGTACCTACAGTCTGTAATTAGCCATGAGCTAATTATACACATTTTTAAAGCCGTAAAAACCTATCATCGTCTATAATATTGATCTGCGTTGGTGTATCAGTCAACGTGCCGAGTCTTTACACGTTAGATGACTCTAACTTAAGGATAGGTAATATGAATAAAAACGGAATCCTTTACCAGCTTAACGTGGAAGATTTCCAAAATGTTGCGATGGAAATTCTCGATAGGAATTTAACTACTGCTGAGATGCAGAAAATTGCGGATCGGGTGGCAGATAGAATTCCCTGGTATGACCTGATTTCAGAAGGTATTGATGAATTGATTGGTGATAAAGAAGAAGCAGCCGATGACATGTCACCCTGAAGGCGCAGTCCCCGGCGCTATCGGGGGAGCGTTCTTCAGCGACTGAAGGGTCTCGGTTTTCGAGTAAAGAACGAGATGCTTCAGGGCAAAGAACGCCCTTCAGCATGACATAATTGAGTTGTTTGCATTTTACAAGCAAGTTCACTATAAGAGCACGCAATTGCCCGCTCTTTTTTTATTTCCCAACCCGTTTATAATCAATTTATGATCTACGTCCGCGTGGCCGTCAATGTGCCGGCCGTTATGGGGGAGTTCGATACCCACCTGTCAGTTCGAGCAGGCAGGCAATATGCTACAATACCTTTGAGAAAGGCAGGACAAAATGGTTCAGGTAAATTACGAGGAAGCAAAAACGCATTTACAGGACCTGATTGAAGCTGCCTTGCGCGGTGATAAAGTCATCATTGCCAAGGACGGCAAACAGATGGTGCAGATTGTGCCGGTCAGGCCCGTAACGCAGCGCAAGTTTGGCAGCGCAAAGGGAAAAATCAAACTGGCCAAAGATTTCGATGCGCCTGTGGTGGATTTCAAGGATTACGTGCCGTGAATCTTCTGCTGGATACGCATGCTTTCCTCTGGTTTATCACGGGCGATGCGGCCCTTAGCAAAAAAGCCAGGCTGGTGATCGAAGATAATGCCAATCAGGTTTTTTTGAGCACGGCGAGTCTGTGGGAAATAGCGATTAAAGTCAGCTTGGGGAAAATTCGACTGAATCGGGCCTTTGAAGAGCTCATTTCGGAGCAACTTGCAGAAAATGGCATTCAGCTTTTGGATATTTCTGTTGCGCATACGGCTTTGGTTGCTTCGATGCTGTCAACATCGTGATCCGTTTGACCGGTTGATCGCTGCACAATCGCAGATTGAACAAACGCAGCTCATCAGTACTGATACAATTTTTGACGACTATGGCGTAAAACGCATTTGGTAATGCTCGCAAAAAGGGAAAAGAGACCAGCCTTCTTTGTTTGGAAGGTTGGTCTCTTTCGTCTATAATGTCCATATGATCTACGTCCGCGTGGCTGTCAATGTGCCGGCTGCCAAACACAAGAAAAACGGCCGGGAAGATTTCTCATCGGTCGTTTGTACGCTTATTCGAACTTCAATGGAAAGCGTTCCGGTTCTTTCAGCGCCCCAACTCGATGTCCACGTCCAGGGCGGGCCAATGAAATTGCCCCCCAATTTGTTCGAAGCTATAAATTTGTTCCACTGTTGCTTTTTTGAATTCGGGGTAATCGCCAAACGGCACGAAATATTCGGCATCCGCTACCAGAAGCCAGAAGCCGATAGATTCAATACCGGTTACTTCACTATTTGTGGTCATCATACTTAAATTCAGTAAATCACAGGTTTGCCGTAGCTAAGAACTTCCCTGCACAGACCGCAGGACCGTGTCGTCATTTGCGCCCGGCTGATTCCGGCCAATAAGCGACTGCACCTATCCTGACGGAAGGTGTCAGGAAAGTCGCTACTACGAAAGGCCAGAACATTGAATCTGTGATTTACTGAAATTATTATACACAGTTTATAATCAATTTATGATCTACGTCCGCGTGGCCGTCAATGTGCCGGCCGTTACGGGGGAGTTCGATTACCACCTGCCGCCTGAACTGGAGGGCGCAACCGGGGTGGGACACTTGCTGCGCGTGCCCTTCGGGGCGCAGACCGCGCAGGGTGTGCTGCTCGAATTCGTCGAAACGCCGGCGGTGGCCCGCACCAAAGCCGTGCTCGAGCTGGTCGACCCGCTGCCGGTCCTAACCGCCGCGCAGATCGAGTTCGCGCGCCAACTGGCAGCCGAGACGCTCAACCCGCTGGCGGCGATTGTCGATCTGATGATCCCGCCGGGGCTGAGCCAGCACGCGGATACGCTCTACGAGGTGACTGGGGATCCAGGGCGGAGGACGGCTGCCAGACGACCAGGGAACGAGGACGACGGGCGACTGAAGGTGGTCGCGCGGCGGCTGCTTGATTTGCTGGAGAAACGCGGCCCGCTGCGTGGGCGGCAGATCGACCGGCATTTTGCGCGCGTCGAGTGGCGCAAACCGGCGCAGGCCCTGCTGCGGCAGGGGCTGCTCAAAGGTACGTCCGTGCTGCCCCCGGCGGGCGTGCGCCTCAAGTTCATCCGCACCGCGCAGTTGGCCGTCGCGCCCGAAGTGGCCGAAAGCGCTATGCTGGAGCTGGGCCGGACGGAAGTCGCGCTCGAGCGGCGCCAGAAAGCGCTGCGCTTTCTGATGCGCGAGCCCGAAGCGGTCAACGTCTCGTGGGTTTACGCCGAGAGTGGCTGCACCCTGGCCGACCTGCAGGAACTGGCCGAGCGCGAACTGGTCGTGCTGAGCGAGGCCGAGATCTTCCGCGACCCGCTGGAAAAGACCGCCAGACAGGTGGCCGGCAAACAGATCGCCAACCGTTACGGGTGGGCCGCGCTGACGACAGACCAGCTCACCGCCTGGGATGAACTGCTGGGCGCATTCGCGTTCCAATCCACGAATACGCCTTTTCTGCTGCACGGCGTGACCGGTTCCGGCAAGACCGAGCTCTACCTGCGCGCGGCGGCCGAGGCCCTGCGGCGTGGGAAACAGGCGCTGATCCTCGTCCCGGAGATCGCGCTGACCGCGCCGATGGTGCACCGTTTCATGGTGCGCTTCCCCGGCCAGGTGGGGCTGGTGCACTCGAAGCTCTCGGATGGCGAGCGCTACGATACCTGGCGGCGCGCGCGCGCCGGGCAGCTCTCGGTCATCATCGGCGCGCGTTCGGCGCTGTTCGCGCCTTTGGCGCACATCGGCCTGATCGTCGTCGACGAGTGCCACGACGGCTCCTACTACCAGTCCGAGCCGCCCTTCTACCACGCCGTGTCGGCCGCGCAGCTTTACGCGCGCATCAGCGGCGCGCTCTGCATCCTGGGCAGCGCCACGCCGCCCGTCGCACTGCGCTACCAGGCTGGTTCTCCTCTTCCCAAGGTAGAGGGGTCAGAGGCGGGGGGCTTGCGGTTGCTGGAACTGCCGGGACGGATCACGCCGCTCGAGGGCGGCGGTGTCAGCGAAGGCACCGTCCTGCCGCCCGTGCATATCGTCGATATGCGCGAGGAACTCAAGGCCGGCAGCCGTGGCATTTTCAGCCGCGAGCTGACCGAATCCCTGGCCGAGGTGCTGGAGCGCGGCGAGCAGGCTATCCTGTTCATGAACCGGCGCGGCACAGCCACCTATGTTTTCTGCCGCGACTGCGGATACGTGGTCAAGTGCCCCAACTGCGACACGCCGCTGACGCAGCATTTCGAATCTGCCGGCCAGGACGCGCAGTTGAACTGCCATCGCTGCGGGTATACTCGCAAGATGCCGCAGAAGTGTGCGAACTGCGGCGGGACGCAGATCCGCGCCTATGGGCTGGGCAGCGAACGCGTGGAACAGGAGGTGCAGGCGCTATTTCCCTCGGCGCGCACCCTGCGCTGGGACTGGGAGACGACCCGCGAGAAGGACGCGCACGAACTGATCCTGACCCATTTTGCGAACCACCAGGCCGATGTGCTCGTCGGCACGCAGATGCTGGCCAACGGCCTGGACCTGCCGCTGGTCACGCTGGTCGGCATCGTCCTGGCGGACGTGGGCCTGAACCTGCCCGATCCGTTCGCCGGGGAGCGCAGCTTCCAACTGCTCACGCAGGTCGCCGGGCGGGCGGGGCGCTCGTCGCGCGGCGGCAGGGTCGTTTTGCAGACCTTCCAGCCCGAGCATTATGCCATCCAGGCCGCGGCCGGGCACGATTACGCCGCCTTTTACGCGCGGGAGATCGCCTACCGCCGCACGCTGGGCTATCCGCCCTTTGCGCGGCTGCTGCGGCTGGAGTTCCGTCACCGTGACAACGCCGAAGCCGAGAAAGTAACGCAGGCGCTGGCCGAACGCCTGAAAACGGACTTGATCACGGAATCGCGGATTGAAACGGATTTGATCGGCCCGGTGCCGTGTTTTTTTGCGAAGTTGAACGGCCTGTACCGCTGGCAGATCATCCTGCGCGGCCCGGAGCCGGCTTCACTATTGCGCGGAAAATTTCCTGATGGCTGGCGTATTGAAGTGGACCCGATTAGTTTGCTATAATGCTTGTGCGCATCGTTTACTGAAAACTGATTACCGAGAAAACTGGAGGTTCTTCATGCAATCGCTCTCTCGCGGCTGGTCGTTCCTGACCGAGGCCTGGCGTATGGCCCGCGCCGATACAGACCTGATCAAGCCCTCGATCTATGCCCTGCTGGTCGGTTTTGTCGTCGGGTTGATCGGTATCATTCCGATCGCGGCGGCGGCATTCATCTTCGGCACCGACAACATTTTCGGACGCGTCATCCTGGGAGTGCTGGGAACGCTGCTGGTCTTTGCGCAGTACGCCGTCACTTACGTTTTCTCGGCCATGACGGTTTCGCTGATCTACGGCTATCTGACCGACGGCGACGGGCGCATGGACAAGGCCTGGGCCACGGTGCAGCGCGACTGGCTGGATATCCTCAGCCTGGCGGCGGCCTCCACCCTGGTCAACATCCTCAAGAACTGGGTACGGGGCAACGGGCGCAACCGCAACCCAATGCGCAGCGCGATTGCCAACCTGATCGACACGGTCTGGACGGAAGCCACTTATCTCGTCCTGCCGATCATGGTGATCGAGGACGTCAATCTGAAGGATGCTCTCGCACGGGCCACCTACATTGTCAAGAATAACCTGCTACTGGTGGGCATCAGCACAGTCGGTGTGGCCTGGGTCACCGGGCTGATCGGATTCGTGCTCGGACTGATCGGTGTCGTACTCGGCGTTGGGATCGCCTTCCCCATCATCAGCCTGGCCAGGGATTCCGTGCCGCTGATCGTGGTTGGCGTGGCGCTGGGCGTGCTGGCTGCCTCGGTCTTTTTCATGGCTGCCGCGATCATTAATTCCTACACATCCACTGCTTATCACACCTGTCTGTATCTGTGGGCGCGCGATGTGGAAAATGCCCGGGCCGGGCAGCAGGCCGGCATCCCGGTGCAGATCGCCGCTCCGGCCCCGCTGGCTGCGGTACTCGGACAGTAGTAGCGACTTCAGTCGCTGCCTTTCACAGACAGCGGGAGCGACTAAAGTCGCTACTACCCTAGAGAATTCATATGCAGCCAACTCAACCTCGCCGTATCTTTCTAACCTGGGATGATGTCGACCAACTGATCGACAAACTCATTCCGCAGTTCCAGCGCGAATTCAATGCGATGGTCATGATCACGCGCGGCGGCACCATCCCCGGTGGGATGCTGGCCGAGTCGATGGGCATGACCCACATCCTGACCGCGGCGGTGGATTTCCCGGCCACAGCGGCACTCGCCACCAAAAAGAACATGCTCATGGCCTGGCCGGAATTCATCCAGTTCCCTGCCGAAGACAAACTGATCGGGCGTGCCACCCTGATCGTCGACGACGTCTGGGGTTCGGGGCGCACGATCACGGCCGTGAAAAACCGCGTCTCGGCGGCGGGCGGCTTTCCCGAGACCTGCGTGCTGCACTTCAATCCCTACCGCAGCCTGTTCGGCTCATCTCGTCCCGATTACTATGCGGATGTAACCGACGCCTATATCATTTATCCATGGGAGGTGGACCGCGGCGCGGACCAGGTGCGACTTGGGGAGGGGGAGCATTAAAGAGATTAGAGATTAGAGATTAGAGAAAAGAAAAAAGACGGTGGGAGGCTTGCCAACCTTCCGCCGTCTTTGTTTTATGGTCTATCGTCTATGGTCTACAGCAGTTTTTCCGTGACCAGCAGTTCGGCATCATGGATCAAACCGCTCGCCGCGCCGCAAGCGGCCCGTTTATTTTTGCAGGAGCATGTTCATCTGTTTGGCGAGCGGCTCCAGGTGTGCCTGCAGGATCGTCTTCGAATCGGCGGACGGGTTTTCCCGCGCCTCTTTTATGATTGCGCCCAGTTCCATACACAACCTGGCCTCGAAACGCCGCCAGAGCGACACGTTGTAATAACTGCGTCCCTGGCTGGAGGCCAACACGACTGCCTCATGCAGGGGGTTGCCCGGAGGATAGCTTTCCTTTAAGGCATCCATGCGTAGCGGCAAAAGGTCGGCTCGCTGCCTCCAGCGCAGGTGACTCTTTTTGGTTGAAAGGAATTTCACCAGTTCAACCGCGGCGCGTTCGCGCTCGTGGTTGATGCGGGTATGTTCCCAGATCACAAAACTGCCCCCACCGATCCAGGGAGTGTTGGTCAGGTTGGCGAAACCGATATTTTCCGGTTTGACGGAAGATATTTCCGCATTGAGGAGTGTATGCGCCACATTGATGTCGACCACGGCAGCCGCGGCATGTCCCTGGATTAGCAGGTCGCGGCATTCGGCTACGGTAAGTTGTTGATATGATCTGGGCACTGACCGATAGGTATTCAGCCAATCGGCAAAGCCTGAAATCGCTTCGGGAGTATCGAAGAGCGCCTTGTCACCAGTGGGAGTAGTAAATTCGCCCCTGGCGGCCCAGACCCAGGAAGCTGCCGTATGGATATAATCGAGAAATGGATGCGGGTAATCGGCGTTGAGCCAGGGAATTTCGAGCGCGGATGTTGTTAGCGCAGCCAGCGTATCCCGGGTAGACTGGGCTGTACCAAAGGCTCTCGATGAGTCGATCCCAACGCTCTCCAACAAATCCTTCCGATAAGTGATGAGATACATCCAGCCAATCCAGGGGATCGACCAGACACGCTGGTCCCCGACGATTTTTGTGTTGTGCCAGGAAGGCGTAATGAAGGCGTTTTCCGCCCCAATCTCTGCGATCTCACTGAGCTTGAACGGGCGCAGCGCGTCCAGTTTTGCCAGCGTGCTTACCCAGGTGCTGCCGATACTGGAAATGTCCGAGCCCTTTCCCTCTGATGCCATGGTAAACAATTCCACCCAGGCGGTTTCCCAAGCCAACTTGCGCGTGCGGACCATGATCCCAGACTGCTGGCTAAACTCTTCCACCAGGGCGAGGAAAGTGGGTTCATGATCTCCCGCAGTATATGAAATCTCGATTTCGAGCATGGGGTCCTTGCCTGCCGTGATTAGAAGAGTTGAATGCGTCTCGCCAGCATAACGTTATTATTCTATAGTATTTTGGGCGGCGGGCAGTTTACAAAGTCATTAGTTCATGGGTAATCTTTTTGGAAAACGGGTCATACAGACGGCGGGCGGCTGAGGAAATCAGCCGCCCGCCGTCTGTATCGTCTCCGCCCAGTCTCCGCAGGGAGCCCACGATCTAAAGAAGCTTTTCTGCTACCAGCAGTTCGGCATTGTAGATCGAACCGCCCGCCGCGCCGCGGATAGTGTTGTGCGAGAGCACGACGAACTTCAGATGCAGCAGCGGGTCCACGCGCACGCGCCCGACGACGGTGGTCATGCCCTGGCCGGTCATGCGGTCCAGGCGCGGCTGGGGACGGTCCGCTTCGTCGCGCACCACGATGGCGGGCCTCGGCGCGGAGTGCAGCGCGCGCGCGGCGGCCGGGGCCTGGTATGCTCTCAGGGCGCGAACGGCTTCCTCGGGAGAGACTTCCCGACCCAGTTCCACGCTGGTGCAGACCACGTGCCCGTCGATGACGGCCACGCGGTTGGTATGCGCCGAGAATTTCACCTGCGCCAGCGCGATGCTGTCTGGGCCCAGCTTGCCAAGCATCTTGCGTGGTTCCCATTCGACCTTGTCCTCTTCGTCGCCGATGTTGGGGATGACGTTATCGATGATATCGACCGAAGGGATGCCGGGATAGCCCGCGCCCGAAAGCGCCTGCAGCGAAACGGCGAAGACGCGCTTCAGGCCGAAGGCATCCTGCAGGGCTTTCAATGCGACGGTCAGGCCGGTGCTGGTGCAGTTGGGGTTGGTCAGGATGCAACCGCTCCAGCCGCGCGCCTGGCGCTGGCTGCGGACCAGGCCAATATGGTCGGCATTGACCTCGGGTAGCAGCAGCGGCACATCCTCTGCGCGGCGGTAGGACGAGGCGTTGGAGCACACGGCGAAACCGGCCTGGGCGAAGCGCGGCTCGAGGTCTTTGGCCAGGTCGGTCGGCAGGGCCGAAAAAACGATCCTGGCGTCCATGGCTTCAGGTAAGCAGGGCACCACGACCATATCGCGCGCCCAGGCCGGCATGGGCTCCGGGAGCAGCCAGTGGCAGGCTTGGGCGTAGGGCTGGCCCACGGAACGGTCGGAGGCGGCCAGGGCGGTGACTTTGAACAGCGGATGGTTTTCGAGCAGGGAGATGAAACGCTGGCCGACGGAACCGGTGGCGCCCAGCACGGCGACGGGAATGGATTGAGGCATGATAAGGACTCCTTTTGGATCGTAGGGGCGGGTCTGAGACCCGCCCAAAAATTATTTCACAATCAGTTCATGCAGACTCTTGACGGCTTTTTCGGTATCGCCGGACTCCACAGCCATGCTGATGGAAACATCCGATGAGCCGTGGGCGATGGCCAGCACGTTGACGCCGCTCTCACCCAGCCGGGTAAAGATTTGCCCGGCCACCCCGGGCGTATTGCGCGTGCCCGTGCCGACGACGGTGATGATGGCCACGTCCTCCGTCGACCAGACGCGGTCGATATCACGGTCGATCAGTTCCGCGGCAAATACTTCCTCGAGCGCAGCCAGCACCACGGCGCCGGCCTCGGTCGGTACGGCAAAGCAGATGGATTGTTCGGAAGAGGCCTGGGTGATAAGCGGCACGCTCGTGCCGGTGGAGGCGACTGCGGCGAAGGCGCGCGCCGCGACACCCGGTACGCCCAGCATGCCGCGTCCCTCGATAGTGATCAGTTTTTGCTTGCGGACGGCGGTGACGGCTTTGATGACCTGTTTGCCGTTGCGTGGCCCGCCGTTGGTGCCGCTGGCGGCGAGGTTGGGGATCAGCCGTGTGCCAGGGTGTGACGGGTTGAAGGTGTTGCAGATGCGCAGGCCGATGCCTGCTTCGACGATCGGGCGGATGGTCTTGGGGTGCAGGACCTTTGCCCCGTAATAAGCCAGCTCGGCTACTTCGCCATAGGTAATCTCGGATAAGGTGCGCGCTTCCGAGACCATGCGCGGGTCGGCGGTCATTACGCCGTCCACATCGGTCCAGATCCAGACGTCATCGGCAGGCAGCACGGCCCCAATGATCCCGGCCGAGTAATCGCTGCCGCCACGCCCCAGGGTCGTGATGATGCCCTCGGGCGTGGCACCGATGAAACCGGTGATGACCGGCACGATATTCTGCTCAAAAAACGGTTCGAGTGCCTGGCGCGTACGCCGGGTGGTGGCGGCGAAATCGGGATGCGCGTTCTGGAAATGGTCGTTCGTGACGATCAGTTCGCTGGCTTCGATATACTTCGCCGGGACTCCCGCGGCGCTGATGGCCGGGGCCAGCAGGCGCACGCTCATGCGTTCCCCCAGGGAGGCGACCGCATCCAGCGCGCGCGGCGTGGCTTCGCCCAGCATGGCGATGGCCTTGCACAGGTCGACGAAAATTGCGATCAACTGCCCGACTTCTTCCCGGGCCCGCGCGCGGGCGGCCGGCTCCGGGATGAGTGCGTCTGCAATGCTGAAGTGCTTGTCGCGCAGGGATGCTTCGGTCCCGGCCAGATTCTGCAGGTCGCCCTGTGCGGCGCTGGCGGCGCTATCGAGCAGCAAATTCGTCACGCCGGAAAGCGCCGAAGTCACGACCACCAGGCGATGCCAGTCCGGGCGGGCCTCCAGGACGATCTGCGCGGCTTTCTTCATCGCCTCCGCCGAGCCGACCGAGGTGCCGCCGAACTTCATCACCAGTGTGCTGTTCGAGGATGATTTCTCGCTTGCCATAATAGCTCTCCTTCGATCAGGGATAAAAAAAAGCACCCCACGTTTGTGGGGCACTTGGTATACCGCTCGTTCAGGCTATTTTTCTTCCGACCGTTAACCCTGTCCAAGCACCAATGCCCCACGAGAGATCCGGGGGGTAGTGGTAGTCGTCATGGTCATGGTGCCGAGGTCGAAGGCAATGATTTTGTTCATATTAAGCGTTACTATACCACCGGGGAGGCATGGCGTCAAGGAATTTGGTTATTTCAGGACTTCGAAATTGCTGACGTCAAAGCTGATCTCGTCATCCGCGGCCTGTTCGACATAGTCGATGCTGATGGACGTTGGGTAGCCATAATCGGCGTTGTATTCTGCCGTGACCTTGTCTGCGCCGCCGTTGATGGCCGTATCCAGGATTCCGAAGAGTTTATCGACGCTGGCATATTGATCCAGAGTCTCTTTTGCATCTGTGACCGGTTTGCCCTGGTTATCGACCATCGAGATGATCTGCCCATCCAGGACTTCGATGCTCAGCGGCATCTTGTCACGGAAGGCGCACGCGTACCTGCGTTCGGTGCAGGCAAAAACAGCCGACCGTCAGGCCGAAGCGGTAATGCGTGATGTGTTTGGCCTCCCATTTCTGGCGGTTCAGGGTGAAGGCGGAGCCGGGGGTGGCGGAACAGGCCGCCAGGGCGATGAACAACACGAAAATGGCAAGATGTTTCAGGGTGGGCATGAATTTCTCCTTTTCGCGCTATGGACGAGGACACCCAGCGATAAGTTCCTTATCCCGTGGCACTCAACATGATGATGAAGCTCGTGCCTTTATTGATTTCAGTTTCGACCTGGATCTGCCCCCTCAATTCCTCGATAATGGACTTGACGATGTATAATCCCACGCCGCTGCCCGGGATTTCTGCCAGCGTGACGTTGCGGGCGCGGAAAAACTGCTCGAACAGGTTCGGCAGGTCTTCCGGCGGTATCCCCAGGCCCTGGTCTGAGATTGCAATACGGACTTTATCGGCCTGGCTTGAAGCGTCGATTTTGACCTGGCTGCCCTGCGGCGAAAACTTGACTGCGTTGTTGATCAGGTTGATGAAGACCTGCTGCAGACCGCTCTTATCTCCCCAGGCCATCAGCGCCGCAGCAGGTGCGGATACTTTGATGCTGATATCCCTTTTCTTCGCGATCGATTTGACTGCCAGGGCCGATTCTTCCAGGATGGGTTTCACATCCAGGATTTCGGGCTCAAGGATCAACTTGCCGCTTTCCAAACGGCCTGCCATCAGCAGCCGGTCGATCAGGCTTTTCTGACGATTGAGTTCACTGTTCAATATCTGCCAGTATTCAGCCTGTTCGGCCGGCTCGCCGCCGCCCTGGATGAGATCGCACATTAACATCGCGGTCGTGAGCGGCGTCCTAAGCTCATGTGAGGCGCGGTTGATGAAATCTGATTTCATTTGGATCAGCCGGGCCTGGTCGCTGATATCCCGGATCACGATCAGGGTTTCGGTTGGGCCGATCGGGTCGAGATGGGCCTCGTAAACATTATTGCTGCCAGGGATGTTGAATTCTTTGCGCTTGTGCGCGGAGACTAGGAATTGATCGCCGGTCATCCCAACGATCTGCCGCGATATATCCCCATTCCAGATTTCCGATAATTTTTTCCCGTTTACCGTCTCGCGCTGGAGGTATAAAGGGTGGTCTTGCCTGGCAGAATAGTCAAGAATATTTCCAAATTGGTCCACACGAATGATCAGGTCCGGCAGAGCGGCAAGGATGGTACGGCTGTGCTCTTCGCTGGCGCGTATTTTTTCTTCGATATACTGGTGCTGTAATGCGGCCCCAATGATGTTGGCGGAAGTGCGGATGGCCTCACGCTGCACGGGAGCCCACTCCGGCTGCGTTTCGGGCGCGAGCAGACCGAGAAAGCCCCAGGCGTGGTCGGCTTCCAGGAGCGGGATGAAGGCAATTGAAATGGGAGCAAAATCTGCAGCGTGCTGTGTAAAAACCCCCGCGTTGATGAATAAATCCCTGAAATTGACGCTCCTGTTGGAGAACAGATAACGCGTGATGACCTGCAGATCGATCTGCGTAGCGGCCGGGTTTTGCCACTTATAGGATATATCCACCCCATCTTCGAAATGATCCCGGTTTCTGGCTTTAATGATCGCACAGGTTGCCAGATCGGTGGTGATTCCCAGCAGTTGCAATATTTCGGGGATTTCCTTTTGAATGTCGGATGAACGCAGTAATCGTTCGGCGGCATCGTTGATGACTGCCATGACGCGATTGCGGTATTTCAATGAATATTCGGAGGCCTTGCGCTCGGTGATATCGCGCGCAATCGTTTGCACGTAGGCCGGAGTTCCGTCCTGGCTGTATACGATCGACGTACGGATTTCGACCGGCAGGATCGAACCGTCTTTGCAGTGCATCAGGCGCTCGAACAGGTTGGAGGTGTTGCCCAGGATGTTTTCGGTTGCGGAGGGCGCATCCTGGTACATGATCTCGCTGACAGGTTTCCCGATCAGTTCCTGTTCGCTGTAGCCCAGCAGGCGGGTGGCCTGGGGGTTTACGGCGATGTAGCGCAGATCGAAGCTGATGATGAAAACACAATCTTCCGTTTGTTCGAAAAGTGCACGGTGATGGAAGTTATGATCCTGGCCGGGATCGATTTGCTCTTTGGGCCCGGCTTTGCTGCGCCTGGGGCGTTTGGGGATGGGGATGGTATTCTGGTTCATTACGCAGCCTTTTGAGATTTCCCGGGAATGCTCATGGTTGCATGGCAACCCGTATCGCTGTCCACAAAAACAAGGCTGCCTCCCAGGCTTTCAGAAATTGCCCTGGCAATCGTCAGCCCCACCCCCAGGCCGTCGTAGTCGCGCGTATCACCCTGGCTGATCTGGTAGAAACGCTCGAAAACTTTCTCACGCAGCTCTACGGGAATGCCAATGCCTTCATCCCGCACGTCGACAATTACCCCGCCTCCTTCAGTGGAGTGAATTTTCATTTCCACCTTGCCGTCCTGCCGATTGAACTTGAAGGCATTGTCCGCCAGATGCAGCAGGGCCTGGGTAAATTCCTTGCGCGGCATGCGGATTTCCCCGGTTATTTGAACGTCCAGGCTGAGAACGATGCTCTTGCTCTTATACCTTTCCAGGCGTTTGCGGATCGGCTTTGTGATATGAATTTCAGGATCAATGGCTTGCCTGGTTGTACTTAGACTCTGTTCATCAATGCTGGTGAGGATGACCATGTCCGTCACCAGCGAATCCAGGTACTCAAGATTGGAAAGCGCCATTTTGACGAAACGGAGTTGTTCCTCGGGATCCTTGAACTTGTTTGTTACTGCCAGCTCCAACGGCATCATTACGTTGACCAGCGGGGTGCGGAACTCGTGATGGAAGTTTTGCGTGATTTCGCGCCGTAACTTTTCCATCTCCTGCTTTGCCAGGCTTTCCATCTCTTCACGCCCGCGCGTTTGTTCGGCCTTTACGCGCCGAAAGACCGTTTCGATGCGTGCGATCAGCTCTTCCGGATTAAAGGGTTTTGTAATGTAATCATCGGCACCCTCACGAATGCCGCTGATGCGATCTTCGGTGCCGGTCTTTGCAGTCAGGAAAATGAAAGGTATCGTGGAAAGTTCGGGATCCAGTCCCAGTAGTTTGCGCACTTCGAAACCATCCGGCGGCGGCATCATCACGTCCGACAGGATTAAATCGGGTTTCGAACTGCGGGCAAGCTCCAGCCCGTCGTTGCCATTGCTGGCAATGACCACCATGTATCCGTGGCGTTTCAACAATGCCGACACCCCGATCAATAAATTCGGTTCATCGTCTATGACGAGGATGGTATGCTGCTTGCTGCCATCCTGTTCTGCCAGGACGTCGTCCGGCAGTGCCTGCGTGACTCCGCTTGTCCGGCTGACGTACCTGAGATTGTTATTGACGAACATAATGTTCAAGCCCGCCAGGGAAATGACATCTCCCGAGTTGAGAACGCAGCGTTCGATGCGCTGGTTGTTGACGAACGTGCCGGAGGTGGATTGCTGGTCATACAGCACGTAACTACCGTTTTCATGGCGGATTTCCGCATGAAACCTTGAGATGGAGTCTTCATGCAGTACAACGTTATTATCCAGGTGGCGGCCAAGCCGCATAATATCCTGGTTGAGCGGCATGATTTGTTTGTTGATGATCAGGAATACGTTTTGTTCCGAAGCAGGTGGATCTTGAGGTTCGTTTTTCATGGTGCCTCACTGTGGGCTTCTTGAAATGATTCGTCAGAGGAGTTTCTCTCAGGCATTGCCAGGGTGTTTCAGGCCTTCTTATGCATCTGCATGAAGATCTCGACCACCTGCGGGTCGAAGTACACTCCGGACAAGGCCTGGATATATTCGAGCGCCTTTTCTTCAGGCCAGGCTTTGCGCTGTGGGCGGTCGGAGCACAACGCGTCCCATACGTCCACCACGGCAAAGATGCGCGCCGCGATGGGGATCTGCTTTTCCTTCAAACCTTTTGGATAGCCTGTGCCCTCCCATAGTTCATGGTGACAGTAGGGAATATCCAGCGCAGGAGCGATATAAGTGATCGGGGAGAGCAGGTCATAAGCATATTGTGGGTGTTTGCGGATGATCGCCATCTCCAGCTCCGTCAGCGGAGCGGGTTTCAACAGGATGCTTTCTGGAATGCTCATCTTGCCGATATCATGCAGCAACGAGCCAAGTTTTATATTGGCCAAGTCTGCCTGGCTGATCCCATAAGCGTCTGCCAGGCGCACGGTCGTCTCGGCGAGGAAGGAGGTATGTCCTGCCGGTTCTCTTTCACGCACGTCGAGCGCGCGCACAAAGGCTTCGACCATGGCCTCAAGGGCCCGGCCGAGCGGTTCGATGGGTTTGGCATTATCTGGTTTTAACATTGGAGACCATCTTGCTCTCTTACTATATCGTTTCTCCTTCTTTCAGACAATAGACATTTGTACTGAAATGCAGAGAGTCGTAGTTCAGCGATGGGAGGCATTTATCCGACCTATCTGGAACGCATTTCACTCAAACCATTCTTCGCTTAAGCCTTTCCACTTAGGGTTCATCGAAAAAATTATAGCATTCATGTCGATATCAGTTGAACGGGCATCCCTCAGCCCACCGTTTTCGAGTCGTAGGTACGGCCTTTCCAACGGACGCCCTGCCCGGAGAGCGCTTTCCAGGCCGAGGCGAACATCATGGCGGCAAAGACGCCCGCGCCCAGCGGGGTGCTGAGCGCGTACCAGCCCGAGATGCCCATTTTGCGGGCCACCCCGGCGCGCGCATATAACAGCACTCCCCAGACGAGCAGGGCTTCGATGAAGACAAGTAGGGCCGGAATGCCTCCGCCGTTGAAGTACCAGAGCAGCCCGGAGAGCAGCCAGAGCGGCATGAACAGCGCGGCCATCAGCGCCAGGAAGGCCCCGAATACACCGAGCAGTAGCATGGCGGGCAGGTCCTTCAGGCCCAGGTAGATATTCTTGGTCCAGCCTTCCCAGAGCGTGGGCAGGGAGGTGTACATGCGCGTCTGCGCCATGGCAAAGCCATCGGCCATCACCAGGCGGTACCCGTTCCATTTGACCTGCTCCGAAATGGCCTTGTCTTCCACGATCTGGTTCTTGACGGCCTCGTGTCCACCGATGGCGTCGTAGACGCTGCGTTTGATCAGGATGAACTGCCCGTTGGCAACCGCGTCGCGCTTGCGCGGGTCATTGATCTTGCGCGGCGAGAAGCCCACCGAGAGTGCGGTCAGCACCAGCGGCAGGACGGCTTTTTCCCAGAAGGTGCCCATGAGCTGTGTCGTCATCATAGTGTACAGGTCGGCGCCGGTTTGTTCGGCCATGGCCAGCGCGGCGGAGAGCGCATTCGGTTCGAGAAACGTATCTGCATCGAGGCAACACAGCCACCGACCGGCGGCGGATTGCGCTGCCTGGTACAGGGCATGCGGCTTCCCGGCCCAGCCCGCCGGGAGTTCGGCCCCGAACAGCACGACGAGGCGGGTCTCACGCTTGGAGAGCTCGACCAGGATCCCGGGGGTGGCATCCGTGGAACGGTCATCCAGGACCAGCACTTCGAAGTTGGGATAATCCTGTGCGAGCACGGCCTCGACGCAGCGGCGGATGTTGTTTTCCTCGTTGCGCGCCGGGATGAGCACCGAGATGAGCGGGCCGGCGGGAGGGGTCGGGACGGGCGAGGTGACGATCTCGAGCGCGGCCTGGCTGTGCAGCCAGTACAGGATCAGCGGCGCGCCGATAAAGATGATGGTGGAAAGCAGCAGATAGATAAGGGTTGGCATCTTATTTGATTTCCCAGAAGTAGACGGCGCCGTCCAGCGTGCCCACGGCCAATGTGTGCCTGCCGGGCCGGAAAGCCAGCCCGGAAACGGCGTGCGCAAGGCTGCGATTGAAAACCGGCTGCAGCGAGGCCACATCCCAGACCAGCAGGCTGCCGTCGCTCCCACCGCCGGCCAGCAGGCGGCTGTCGGAACTGAAATCCACACGCCACACGTACATTTGCGGGTTGTTTACGGATAGCTGGAGCGTGGTGGGGCCTGGCACGGGCTTGCCGGCCAGGTCCCAGATGGTCAGGGTGGCGCTGCTCTGTGCGGCAGCCAGCCAGCGGCCGTCCGGGCTGAAGGCCAGGTCGAAGATGGACAGGTCGCTTTTCAGCGTGGCGATGAGTTTGCGCGTGCCATTTTCGCGCAGGCGGATGTCGTGGATATCGACCAGTGCGAAGGCCTGCCCATCGACGCTGAAGGCTACGTCCGAGGCGGTGTAGGAAGCGCCGATCAATTCAGCGCCGGCTTTCACGTCGCAGCCGCCTGAGAGCACCGAGGAAATATCCCACAGGCGTGAGATGATCTCGCTGCCGGTCGTGGCAAGGAATGTCCCGTCCGGGTCAAAGGCCAGGCTGTTTGCGCCTTTGGGATGCGCGACGAAACTGCATATTTCGTTCCCACCGGTTCGATCTATATCCCAGAAACGGATGCGGCCGTCTTTGCCGGCTGCCGCCAGGATCGGCTGCGATGGATGGAACGCGATCCGCTCGGACCACACGCCGACGGCCAGGCTGTGCTGTTCCGCCAGCCCGTCGGCTGCATAAATATGGATGTTGGTCCCGGCGCTGACTGCGAGATGGCTGCCGTCCGGCGACCAGGCCAGGTCGTGGATCAGGTCTGGGGCGGGGTAGCGCAGGAGGGGAGCATCCGCATTTAACTGTGTCGGAGAAATTGTTGGGGTTGGGAGGACGGGAGTGATTTTTGTTGGCAAGGGAACGACGGACGGGGTAATCCTTTGTGCTGGCGTATGGGAAGTACAAGATGCCAGGCAAAGCGCCAAAAGAAATAAGGGAGGAGAAACGAGAAATAAGGGAAAGCCGGCTTTCCTGCCCACTTGTTTCTCGTTTCTCATTTCTCGTTTCTTCTTTACCCTAAACCACCCGCAAGGTGGACCCACTCGCCATCTTCTCGACTTCGATGCGGTTGGGGAAAGCGTCCTTGAGTTCGTCCAGGTGCGTGATGATCAGGATCTTGGCAAAATCCGCTTTGACCAGGTTGATGGCTTCCACCAGGCGCTGGCGGCCCTGGGCGTCCTGCGAGCCGAAGCCTTCGTCGATCACCAGGGTCTGCAGACGCGCGCCCGTGCGGCGGGCCAGCACTTCGGAAAGCGCCAGGCGGATGGCGAAGTTGACGCGGAAGGCCTCGCCGCCCGAGAACATTTCGTAATCGCGCGTGCCGGCCCCGTCGCTGATCTGGATATCGAGCGTCTCTTTCAGGTCGTCGCGCTTTTTATCCTTGTACTCAGCCTGGGTGACGAAACGTACCGACATGCTGCCGGAACTGCTGCCGTCCGACAGGCGCTCGAGCAGTTCGTTGGCCTTTTCTTCGATCTGCGGCAAGGCCTGTTCGATCAACAGGGCCGGGACACCGTCCTTGCCGAAGGCGCGTTCGAGCGTTTTGTGGCGACCGATCTCTACGGCCAGTTCGTGACGGCGGGTTTCGAAATCCGTTTTGCGGGTGCGCAGGTCGTCCAGCACGCTGACCTTCTGGCGCGAGGCTCCGACTTCGTCGCGCAGGCGATTTTCGCTCTCCTGCAGGCGCAGCAGTTCGTCGTAGGCCGTATCCACATCCGGGGCTTCCTGTTCGGCCCTGGCCAGGGATGCCGCGGCGGAAGCATATTCATCCTCCTGATCTTGGATTTCAGCCTGGCGGGTTTGGATTTCGGCATGTAACCCGGCGATCTCGCGCTCGAGCGGGGCCAGGGCGGCCCGGGCCGCCTCCAGCGCGCGGTACTCCGCTTCGGTGGCGCGCCCGGCGGATTCGGCGCGGCGGGCGCCGTCGTGTGCGGCGGCGTCGTAACCGACGGCGGCCAGTTCCGCGTCCACTTCGGCGAGTTCGGCGCGTGCTTCGGCGGCGTAGGTCTCGTTTTGAAGCAGGGTTTCGATCTGCGCCAGGCGTGGGGCGCCGTTCGTGCCCCATTCGGCTGCGGATTTTTGCAGCCCGTCCATTCTTTCGGTGAGCGAGGAGACCTGCCCGGCCTGGTGCAGGCGCTGGTCCTCAACCTGGGCGAAACCGTTCAAGCGATTTTCCAGTTCCTTTAGCTCGACGGTGAGCGTCTCCATGACGGCTTTGTTGGAGCGCCAGCCGTCGCCCTTGTCCTTGCCTTCCGCAGTCAACTGCTCCAGCGTGGACAGGCGATGTTCTTCGCTGAGCGGCTGTCCGCACAGCGGGCAGATGGCGCCTTCGATCCGCGACATCTGGTCGATACGCACCTTGAGCTCGTCCATCTCGATCTTCAGGCGTTTGTTCTCGCCCTCCAGCTCGCTGAAGTGCTCGCGCTCGGCGCGCAGTTTCCCGTCGATGACCGAGCGCAGGATCAGGCGCGTCTCTATTTCTGCCAGCGCTTTTTCGGCCAGCTCGATTTCAGATTTCAGATTTACGATCAACAATTGCTGTTCGCTGACGACTGAAGCCTGAACACCGAGAGACTGGCCTTCCTGTTCCAGCCGGGCCTTTTCGGTGTTGATCGCGTCCAGGGAGGGCTGGCGGCGTTTCTCGAACCGATGGAAACGCGCCTCGGCAGCCTCCCACTTTTCCAGGTCGGCACGGGCAAACTGCCAGGCGTGGTAGGCGGTCTCCACCTGTGTAGCGCGCTGGACGAGATCGGCCTGGGCGGCGCGTTCGGCTTCGCGCGCGGCGAGACGGGCCTGGCCCTCGGCCTGTTTCTCACGCGAACGCGCCAGGGCAACGGACAGGGCTTCCACGAGCCGGCGCTGTTCGGCCAGCGAGGCGGCCATGCGCTTCATGTTTTCAAGCGTGTTTTCGTGCGCCTTGCGCGCGGTGTGCATCTGCTCCAGTTGCGACTCAAGTTCTGCCAGGTGTTCCTTGCGGGCCGGCCCCTCGCCCAATTCGACGTTGATCTCGGACAGCCGGCCCTCGGCCAGGTCGAGTTCACGCTCGATGGCCTTGCGGCGCTCGGCGGTGCGCTCGCGGTAGACTTCCCAGGCCTCCAGGCCCAGGATGCTGGCCAGGATGCGCTTGCGATCGGCCGGGCGCTGCTGGGTGAACTGGTCGGCTTTGCCCTGCAAAAAGAAGGAAGCGTTGACGAAGGTGTCGTAATCCAGGCGCAGAATGCTCTCGATACGTGCCTGGGTCTCGCGCAGCGTGCGTTCTGTCAGGGGGCGCCAGGTGGCTTCCGGACCGTGGACCGTGGACGGTGGACGGTGATGGCTGGTCTCCGCGGCCCGTCCTTTTTTGGAGCTACGGTCTACGATGCTCGGTCCACGGTCTTTGGTCTTTGGTTCACGGTCCACGGTCTTCGATCCCCCGTCCAGGATCTGGAACTCCAGGATGGTGCCTTTGCCGCGCGGCAGGATGCGCTGGACGCGGTAGAAATTCTGCTCGTAACCGAAGGTGAAAGTCACTTCAGCGGCCTGGGCAGCCGTGTGGATCAGGGCCTCGTCCCGTTTGCGTGCCTGGCCGAAGAGCGCCCAGGTGATCGCGTCCAGCAGCGAGGATTTGCCCGCGCCGTTCGCGCCTGAGATGCAGGCCAGCTCGAAGCTGGTGAAGTCCAGCTCGACGGGCTCGAGATAGGAAAGAAAACCGGAGAGTTTCAGGCGCACGGGGATCATGTAAGTATTTTACTGTGTTTTGGGCCGGCGCAGGCCTGCCGCAGCGCCAGATCGGCTTATTGCCAAAAATGGGCCTATTACGGTGGTGCTATCGCGGCATCAACGATGGTGTACAGCTCACAGGACCGAGGACTATCCGGTGGCCGGAGTGACCCGGCTGCCGGGGGTACCCCCTTCTTTCTATGCTACACTGTATATGGGCTTGCAGCAAAACCGTCTTCAACCGGCCGGAGGGAACCCAAAAGCCTTTCCTTGTAAAATAAATCATCACCATGGAGTTGCCATGAAGCGATCTTATTCTTCCATATTCGCCTGTACCCTGCTGTGTATTACCCTGGCGGCCTGCGCGGCCGGCCCGGATACCGGGGCCACCGCGACCGCCGAAGCGCAGCAGCACCTGGTCGAGACCGAGTCCGTCGCCATGGTAGGCACGGTGATGGCCCAGTCTGGCACGCAGACGGCGCTGGCCGTGCCGACGGCCAGCGCGACGATCACACCCACCAGCACCCCGGCGCCCACCGCCACCGTCACACCCGGGCCGCTGGTGATCGACGACGATTTCAGCAGCATGAACGCGCGCTGGCAGGGCTGCGGCGTATGTGCCATCAAGGACGGGGCGCTGAACTTCGGGCCTTATCCGTCTTCGATGAGCGCCAAGGGTTACATCACGCTCTGCGATGATTGCGGCGTGGTGCATGAATACAAGATGTCTGTCGATGCGACCTATATCACCGGCCCCTCAGACCGCGGCTTCGGTTTTGTGGTGCGCGAATCGAACGGTGACTTTACCGACCTGGAGATCACTACCTGGCAGCTCTACGGGGTCTGGTCTTACGACTCGAAGCTTGGCGACGCCTGGAACGCCTGGCGCCCTCTGATCTCGAAGGGTTTTACACCTACGGGCTATTTGAACCCCGGCCTGATCAAAAACCACATCGAGGTGGAAGTCCAGGCCAGCGAGGCGAGCAGCAACACCGACCTGATCAAGATCAGCTTCAACGGGACGCTCTTGAACACGCTCGAAGTCCCCGCCGGCAGCGGTCGTGTGGGCCTGGCAGTCGGCCTGCACTCGCTCGGTGTAGCCTTCGACAACTTCCACTTCGAGGCCATGCCATAGTTGAGTTCTTGAGACGCGCCCATTCCGCCTTTTTTGTTTGCGAAATTACCCAAAGCAAAGTATCATAGCCCTGTGTTTCCCGCCGACGAAGCTACCAGCCGCCGCAGAAAATCCCTGCTGAGAATTATCCTCGCGACCCTGCCTTGCTATTGCCTGGGCTGGATCGCGCTTCAGTTTGCGCCGGGACCCAAAACCCCGACTCCTACGCCCACGATGACTGGTTCGCCCAGCCTAACCCTGATCATTCCAACCGGTGCGAGTCCCTCTGCCACATCCGGCAGCCTCACAGTTACGGCGACGGTCAGCCCGACGGCGTCGTTCACACCAACCTTCACGCTGACGCCTGAGCCTTCACTCACACCTTTCCTCCCGTCGTCGTCAACGCCCATTCCCTCCAATACACCCATCCCACCGTCGTTAACGCCTATTCCCTCCAACACACCCATCCCCCCCACCTTTACGCCATCTAACACGCCTGTGCCGCCCACTTTCACACCCTCGAACACGCCGGTCACACCCACGGATACGCCTGTTATACCAACGGAGACTGAAACGCCGGTGCTGCCGACGATTACGTCTACCCCTTAATTTTGCTGGAATTATGCCTGAACTTGCCCCCTTCCTGAAATCCCTGTTATCTGCGCCCGGTCTTTCTGGCTATGAAAAGCCGGTTGCCGGGCTGATCGAGGAAAAATGGCGCCCGCTGGTGGATCAGATCAGCCGCAGCCGCCTGGGTTCGCTGCATGCCCTGAAGAAAGGCACTTCGGCCACGGCGAAACGGCCCGCGATCATGGTCGCCACGCACATGGATGCCATCGGCCTGATGGTCACACAGATTGTCGACGGCGGGCTGCTGCACATCGCCTCGATCGGCGGCATCGATGCGCGCGTTATGCCTGGCACGCCGGTTGGTGTGCATGCCACGGGTAAAACGGCCACGGAAGCACTTTTCGGCGTTGTGGTCCAGCCTCCTGCGCGGAGCCTGCCTGCCAGTCTGGGCGACGGCCCGGTGGGTCTCAACCACCTGCTCGTGGACCTGGGCCTGCCGCACAACCGGGTGTTGGAAAAAGTCCAGGTCGGCGACCTGATCTCGTTTGCCACCGAACCGACCGAGCTTGCCGGGGAAGTCATCTCCGGCCATTCACTCGATAACCGTGTCTCGGTTGCGGCGCTGACGGTGGCGCTGGAAGAGCTGCAGGGAAAATCCCACGCCTGGGATGTGTGGGCCGTGGCTACTGCGCAGGAAGAAGAGACTCTGGGCGGCGCCACTACCTCGGCCTTCGACCTGCATCCTGATCTGGCGCTGGCTGTCGACGTGACTTTTGCCAAAGGCCCGGGCGCCAACGATTGGCAGACTTTTCCGCTGGGCAAAGGGCCAACACTCGGGTATGGCCCGAACTTGCACCCGTTTCTGCACAACAGACTCAAAGAGCTGGCCGACCGGCTTGAAATCCCCTACAACGTGGAAGTGCTGCCGCGCCACTCTGGCACGGACGCTTATGCCATGCAGGTCGCGGCCGAAGGTATCCCCACTATGGTGATTGGTATTCCACTGCGCTATATGCATACGCCGGTGGAAGTGGTGGCCTATAAAGATATTCAGCGCGCCGGCCGGCTGATCGCGGAGTTTATTGCCGCACTGGAAATGGATTTTGTCGAGAAGATCACCTGGGACGATGAAAAGTAACGAGTAATGAGAAAGAAGTAAGGAGTGAGAAGGTAGAAGGAACGAAGTAAGGCAAGCTTTCTCTTCTTACTTCTACCTTTTTACTTTTTTCTCATTTCTCCTCGCTTATTTCTTGTTGCTTCATTTGAGAACCCATGCCTGCTATCACGAACACACAACTCAAATTGCTTGAAAGACTATGCAACGCCGTAGCCGTCTCTGGCGATGAGGGCGAAGTGCGCCAGATCATCCTTGCGGAAGTGCGGCCTTTTGCGGACGAAGTCAAAGTGGATGCGCTTGGGAATGTGCTCGTGACGAAAAACGGTACTGAGCGAAGTCGAAGTCATACTGAGCGAAGTCGAAGTACCGGCAGCAAGCGCGTGCGGGTGATGCTGGACGCCCACATGGACGAGGTCGGTTTTATGCTGGTCGCCGATGACGGCGAAGGCATCTTCCGTTTCGAGACCGTCGGCGGGCTGGACGTGAGACAACTGGCCGGGAAGCCGGTGCTGGTGGGACGCAACAAAATTCCCGGGGTGATCGGCGCGCGTCCGATCCACCTGACCACGCTCGAGGAGCGCCAGCGCAAAATCCCGCTCGACCAGCTGCGCATCGATATCGGTCCCGGCGGCAAGGCCAGGCCGGGCGAGCGTGCCACGTTTGCGACAAAGTTTCGCCGCGCCGGGCCGTCCATTTTCGCCAAGGCGATCGACAACCGCATCGGCTGTGCAATTCTGATTGAAATCTTGAAAAACGCGCCCTGGAACGTGGATTTGTGCTTGTCGTTTTCTGTGCAGGAGGAGATTGGGCTGCGAGGGGCAAAGGTCGCGGCGCAGTATTTCAACCCGGATATGGCGATTGCGATCGACTCGACCCCGGCCAACGACCTGCCCATGCACGACGGCAGTGAAAATATTTCCTACAATACCAGGCTTGGGCTTGGTCCGGCCATTTACACCTTCGATGCTGGGACGCTCTCCGACCCGCGCCTGGTGCGCCTGCTGGCCGAAAGCGGTGATGCCGAGAAGATCCCTTACCAGTTCCGCCAGCCGGGCGGCGGCGGGACGGATGCCGGCGCAATCCACAAAGCGCTGGCCGGGATACCGATCGTGTCCGTCTCCGTGCCGGGACGCTATGCCCATACTTCCACGCTGGTTGCCCGCCTGGACGATTGGAAAAATACGCTGGCGTTGGTGCAGGCAGCGTTACGACGCATCGGCCCGGACCTGCTCGCGGCTGAAAGACGATAGGTTTGGTGGAAAAGGAGCAGCGATGAAAGGATTGATCGCACTGGTGGGCGCCGGCGAATATCTGCCGGTTATGAACGAAGTGGACCGTTACCTGTTAAGCCATAACAGCGCAAGCGGCGCCACGCCGCGCGTGGTCTGCCTGCCGACTGCGGCCGGGCAGGAAGGGGAAGCCTCCTGGCAGCGCTGGAACCACATGGGCGAGGAGCACTTCCGCAGCCTGAACGCTGAAGTCAGCGCCTTGCCGATCATCGACCGGGGCTCGGCTGACGATGAGCGTTACGTTGAAACCATCGAGAATGCCGACCTGATCTACTTTTCGGGCGGCAACCCGGCTTATCTTTATAAGACCATGTTGGGCAGCAAGGCCTGGGCCGCCGCCGAAAGAGCCTGGGAGCGCGGCGCAGTGTACGCCGGCTGCTCGGCGGGTGCCATGATCCTCGGCAGGCACATGCCCGATATCCGTACCGCCGGCCTGCGCCGCCTGGTTGCGTTTGGCGTCGTGCCCGCCAGCATTATCCTGCCGCACTTTGACCAGATCCCCTCGTGGGCACCGATGATGCTGCCCCTGGTGCGCAGCCGCATGAAAGCCGGTGAATTTTCCCTGGGTATCGACGAGGATACCGTCCTGGTGGGCAAACCCGGCGCAGACTGGCACGTGCTGGGACGGCAAAAGGTCTACGTCATCTCGAAAAAAGAAATGAAGTCCTATTCTGCCGGCGAAAGAGTCTCTCTGCCCTTCTAATCTCTATTCTCTCAAACTTATGAAACCTCTCATTCAGAAACTCACTGAAACGTTCAGCCCTTCGGGCTACGAGTCCGCCATCCGCGAGGTGATCCGCGCCGAGGTCAAGCCGCTGGCCGATGAAATCCGCATGGATGCGCTCGGCAACCTGATCGTCCGCAAAGGGAAAGCGACTCCCAAAGGCAGGAAGATCATGATCGCCGCCCACATGGACGAGATCGGTCTGGTGGCCTCACATATCGATGAGAGCGGTTTCGTGCGCTTCACCGCTGTCGGCGGCGTGCGCGCTTTCCATTTGATGGGCGGGCGCGTGCGTTTCGCCAACGGCGCGCCGGGCGTCATTTATGCCGAACCGCTCGAAAAACCCGGCGACCTGCCGCCCATCGAGAAGATGTTCATCGACGTCGGCGCAAGCAGCCGCAAGGACTGCCCGGTGAGGATCGGCGATGTGGCCGCTTTCGAGCGTCCGTACCTGGAGATGGGTGAGCGCCTGGTGGCCAAGTCGATGGACGACCGCATTGGCTGCGCAGTGGCCATCGAGGCCCTGCGGGCCCTGAAATCCACGCCGCACGAGCTCTATTTCGTCTTTACCACGCAGGAGGAAGTTGGCACGCGCGGGGCGGGCACCGCCGCCTACGGACTGGACCCGGACCTGGGTTTTTCCATCGATGTCACCGGTTGGGGCGATACCCCCAACCTGTTCCCGAAATTCGACGTCAGCCTGGGCAGGGGCCCGGCCATCAAGATCCGTGACGGTGGCATGATCTCCGATCCGCGCATTGTGGATTGGATGGTGCGCACCGCCGAAAAGGCGAAGCTGCCCTACCAGCGCGAAGTGCTGTTGGGCGGTACCACCGACGCGCGCGCCATGCAGCTCGTGCGCGCCGGTATTCCGGTTGGCTGTGTCTCGATCCCGTGCCGTTACGTCCACGCCCCGTCTGAAATGGTGGATTACAACGATGTGCGCAATGCCGTCAAGCTGATCGTTGCACTTTTGAGCAACCCCGTAAAATTGTAGAGGGGCATAATGCCCCGTATGCAAACGCCCGGGCGCATTTGCGCGCCCGGGCGTTTGTTGTATGCTGATGAAAACGGGATTAACTTTCCTTCTTCTCTTCTTTTTTGCCTCCGCCCAGACTTGCCATCAGGCCCGCGCCCGCGCCCAGAGCGAAACCGCCCAGTGTTGCTGCAGAGCCGAACTCGGTCAAGCCGATGATCAGCAGGGCTAAGCTGAAGAAGATCAGGGCCGGTACCTGCCAAGTCTGCTGGCCCTTGCGGAAGAACTCCAGCGCCAGGCGGGCGGTCCCGAAACCAAGGACCAGTAAACCGACGAAACGGACCAACTGTGCAAGCAGGTTCAGAATTACAATTACGATGGGTGGCATATTTTTCTCCTTTTTGGTGTGAATTTCTATCATTATAACCATATTTACAAGCAGCGTGTTTCTGCTGACGACCCTGGTTTATGGGCCGGGAGCATATTTCAGGCACTTTTTTTTGTTGGGTATAATAGCATCCATTCTATAGCTCCTAAGAGAGGTTTGATGAAACAACGCGTCTTGATAAAAGATATTCATCAGCACATTGGCCAGGCTGTGCTGGTGCAAGGATTTGTCCATGTAGTACGTGATCAAAAATCGGTTCAATTTGTCGTTGTCCGTGACCATACCGGAATGATTCAAACGGTGCTGGAAGTCAATGAGAATAATTCAAATCACAATCAAATCATTTCTACGCTAACCCGCGAGTCGTCTGTCGAAGTACAAGGGACTGTTGTTGAAAACCCCAAAGTCAAACTTGGACAAGTCGAAATTCTATTAGACAAGATCGTCATCCATTCTTTGGCTGACCCGGTTTTGCCTATTGACGTAACCGGGAATACGGAGACCGAAGTCGATAAACGCCTGGATTGGCGATTCCTGGATCTGAGACGCCCCGAAAATAATCTGATTTTTCAAGTGCAAACAACGATCGAGCGGGCGATGCGCAGTTTTTGGATTTCAGAAGGTTTTGTGGAAATCCATTCCCCGAAACTGATGGGAAGCCCCAGTGAAGGCGGCGCCGAGTTATTTACGCTCGACTATTTTGGGACAACCGCGGCACTTGCCCAGTCTCCACAATTCTATAAACAAATGGCCATGGCCGCGGGGCTTGATCGTGTTTTCGAAGTTGGCCCGGTGTTTCGTGCCGATCCATCGTTTACATCGCGACATTCCCCCGAATTTACCAGTGTGGATATGGAAATGTCGTGGATCGAGTCCGATGCAGACCTGATGGAGATGGAAGAGAGATGGTTAAGGCACATTCTTTTAGAAGTTAGAGAAAAATATGGGGAGAAGATCAAGGCCGCCTTTGGGATCGATGTGGCAGTTCCGACCCTGCCCTTCCCAAGAATACCAATGGAAGAGGCCCAGGCCATCCTCAAGAAGCTGGGACACGTCTCCCCTGCGGATACGAAAAAAGGTGACATCGATCCACAGGGTGAAAAGCTGTTGTGTGAGTATGTTCTGCGCGAATACAACCACGAGTTTATCTTTGTCACCGAGTATCCGGTCGAAGTCCGCCCCTTCTATCATATGCGCGATGCCAATAATCCAAAGATTACCAAAAGCTTCGATCTGTTGTGGAAATGGATGGAAATTACCACCGGAGCCCAGCGCGAGCATCGCTACGATAGGCTGGTCAAACAGGCTCAGGAAAAGGGCGTGGCACTGGAGCCGATCCAGTTCTATCTGGATTTCTTCAAGTACGGCATCCCGCCGCACGGAGGCTTTGGTTTTGGGCTGGCCAGGTTGTTGACTGTTTTGCTGAACCTTCCCAGCATTCGCGATGTGGCCTTCCTGCACCGTAGCCCGAACAGACTGGTACCTTAATACCGGTCGCATCGACGTACTCACCTTACGCACTTTTTGCTCCCGGAGGAGCTGTGCCCCTGCGATTTTCCTTGCCAAACACGGCGGGCAACCCTAAAGGGCGCAAAGAACGCGAGCCCGCCTTTGAGCATGGCTGCGTAAGGTGAGTACGTAACATGAAAACCACCAGTCCGCTTTTTCAAGCGGGCTGGTGGCGTTAAGCGCTACTTCCAGGCAAATTGCCGGTTCGATTACACCCATGCCCACAACAGCCATAGCCCGATCATCACCACGCCGATGGCGAACATGGCCGCGAACGACCAGCCGAACCCGATCAACCAGCCCTTTGCCGACTGGATGGCTTCGCGGCCGTTGCGCAGGCGGTAGAATTCTGCCAGGTACAGGGCCAGGGGAGTGATCAACAGCGCCGCGAAAGGCGACAGGAAAAAACTGGAGACTATACCCGCGATAAAGCCAATCGCGATGGAACTCCAAGGCGTGCCGGTCTCGCGCAGCTTGCGGGCCATAATGATTTCATCCACAAAATTGCCGGCGATCATCAAGATGGTGATCAGCGTGAACAGCAGCCAGCCCCAGATGTCCATATTTCCGGCCATGGCTTCGGTCACGGCATACATCAGCGCGGCCAGCCAGATGACGATAATGCCTGGAAAGATGGGGATGACCAACCCGAACAGCCCGACCAGCATGAAGGTCAGGGTGACAGAGCGCAGGAACAATTCTCCGAGAAGAGGCCAGTTGAGCATAGTTATCAAGTATACAGGTAAACAAAGTATTCTCGTAGTACGCGTCTACTTCGACATTAACCAAATGTTTTAATAACTTCGTCCTGCCTGCGCTTGTAGCGCAGCTACAGGTGCAGGCAGGACGAAAGCCCTCTGGAGCCGAAGGCCCCCTGTGGGTGGGTGGGCAGGTGAACGGAGCGTTCTCCAGCGCAGTCGAAGGATGAAAAAATCTTAATATGACATTGTCAAACTGCTTGTTACTTGATTACATCTATCGTCCCCATCCACGGACGGAGCACCTCGGGGACGACGATCGAACCGTCGGCCTGCTGGTAGTTTTCCATAACGGCGATCAGGGTGCGCGGGAGTCCCAGTCCCGATCCGTTCAGGGTATGCAGCAGGCGGACTTTTCCGCCGTCCGCGGGGCGGTATTTGATATTGGCGCGCCGGGCCTGGAAGTCCGTGTCGTTCGAGACCGAGGAGACTTCCAGCCATTCGTCGCAGCCCGGTGCCCAGACTTCGATGTCGTAGGTCATGGTGGCGCCAAAGCCAACGTCGCCGGTGCAGAGCTGCTTTACACGATACGCCAGGCCGAGTTCTGCGCAGGTCTGTTCGGCGTCGGCGCGCATCTTTTCGAGCAGCGCATCCGAGTCTTCCGGTTTGCAATAAATATACATCTCCACCTTGTCGAACTGGTGGCCGCGCTTGATGCCGCGCACATCGCGCCCGGCGCTCATCTTTTCGCGGCGGAAACAGGGAGTGTAGGCGGTATACAGGCGTGGCAGGCTGGCTTCGTCGAGAATCTCATCCATGTGCAGGCCGGTCAGCGGCACTTCAGCGGTAGGCACAAAGTACAGGTCTTCTTCGTGGTCTTTGTACAGGTTGTCGGCGAATTTGGGCAACTGGCCCGCCCCGTAGACAGTGGCGGTCTTGACCATGAAGGGCAGGTATTTTTCGGTGTAACCCTGCCCGCTGCGCGTGTGCAGGTCGAGCATCCAGGCAATCAGGGCGCGCTGCAGGCGTGCACCCGCACCGCTCAAGACATAGAAGCGCGAACCGGTCAGCTTGCTGCCGCGTTCGAAGTCGATCATGCCGAGTGCAGGGCCCAGGTCCCAGTGTGGCTGCGGTGTAAAGTCGAATTTCTTCGGTTCGCCGGCGGTCTTGATGACCACATTTTCACTTTCGTCTTTGCCGTACGGCGTGCGCGCGTCCGGGATGTTCGGCAGGGCGGCGGTAAGAGCCGTTAGTTCGGCTTCAACGTCTGCCACTTCTTTATCGAGCGCCGCGATCTTGTCGCCAACCAGGCGCATGGCCTCGATCCTGGCCTGACGCGCGGCGGCATCTTTCAGTCCCGCAATCTCTTTCGAGACGGCGTTGCGCTCGGCTTTCAGGTTTTCCACCTCGGCGATGGCGGCGCGGCGCTTGGCGTCCAAGGCCAGAATGGTATCGACGGGCGCAGGGTCCCCCTGGCGGTCGCGCAGTGCTTTGCGGACGATTTCCGGGTTTTCACGGATGATGTTGATGTCTAACAAGGCAGTACCTCCGATGTGTGTTATCCACGAACAGCTTCGTGGAAAAAAAGAATCCGCCCCTCCTGTGCAGGACGAGGGGCGGCTCGTGGTACCACCTGCTTTTACCCGCCCCCTCCTGTCCCTTCGGGACTTCCTCCCATGGCGCGGGGCGCCATGGGAGGCCAGGTGGGGGTTGGTCTCGGCTTGCGCTCTAACGGGCGTACCCGGCTCTCTTATGGCTCGTTCGGGTGAACGGCGTCCACCCCGATGTGCCTCTGCGAGAGCGACTGGTCTTGGGCTTCTGCTTCACTTTCAGTTCAGCATCCGCTCAGCCGCCGGAGGGGATTTCACTGCCTGCCCGCCTGCCTCGCACCGACCGGCAGGTCTCTGAACGGGATGACAGGTACTTGTCTCCGGGTAGTCATTTTCAATATGATATGATTATATCCAGCGGCAAGGAGATGTCAAGACGGCCGCGAAAGTCATATCACTTTGAAAGTATTTTCTCTTGTCCTTATCCTTGCGTTATTGGTCTCAGGCTGTGCGCCTTTCCTTCCGGCGGATGAATTGCCGACCCGGCAGCCGGTTGAGCCCATGCTGACCCCCATCCTTGTGGATACGCTGGTTCCATCCCCTACCTCGACCGTTACAGCAGTGCCCCTGCCCACGGTAGGCCCTGATGGCGAAGTCCTTACAATTGAACAGAAGGAACACCTCTATCAGGCTTCGCTCAAGTACCTGGCTCCCGGCGATGGGGATGCGGTCAACGTTGCCCTGGCGCTTAAATTTGTGCGCGGTGCGGACGTTTCGAATATGTGCGGGCCGCTGGCGATCGCGATTCTGCGGGATGCGGGCCTGGCGCCTACGGATGTGGACTTGCATGATTTCTGGCTGCTCAATCCGCGCCAGAAACAGAGTCGCGCTGTTCTGGAGCGGGTGTTTCCCACGTCGGAATATGTTGATTACCCCATCGATCAACCCATCAACGAGTTCGATTTCAAAAAGTTTCCGTTGAAAACGGGGGATTTTCTTTATATCTACGCCGGTACGCGCGGCTCATTCGAGCACATGCTGACGGTCACGCGCGTGGATGAAACCGGCCAGCCATACACGGTCACCAACTTGCATACCGATTCTTATCATTTCGCCATCCGCGAAGTGGTGCTCTACGACCCGGCGCAGCCCGGCGTGGGCCAGTTTTATGTGTGGACAGATAAGAAGAATTACGAACTCGGCCTGACGGGGTACGGTGGCTTCGAAATCTGGCGGCGGGTGGTTCCGCTCTCTAAAGTGTCTCAGTAGGGGCTTTATTGCCCATAAACTCTTCCATGGTGGCATGCCCTGGCTGGCTGATGCCTTCGCGCGTGAAGACTTTCCAGAGCGTCAGCAACAGAATTTTGATATCCAGCCAGAACGAGCGGTTGTCCACGTACCACACATCCAGCTTGAATTTATCCTCCCAGGTGAGCGCATTCCGTCCGTTAATCTGCGCCCAGCCGGTGATGCCCGGGAGAACGTCATGACGGCGGGCCTGCTCGGGCGAATAGCGCTCCAGGTACTGCATCAGCAGGGGGCGCGGACCCACCAGGCTCATCTCGCCGCGCAGGATGTTGAATAATTCGGGCAGTTCATCCAGGCTGGTCGCGCGCAGGAAACGGCCCAGGCCAGTCAGCCGCGCGGCGTCCGGAAGCAGGCTGCCAGTCTCATCGCGGGCATCCGTCATGCTGCGGAATTTGTAAATGTAGAATGGGCGTCCTTGATACCCCGGGCGCGGCTGGCGGAACAGGACCGGAGTGCCGTGCAGGAAGCGCACCAGCACGGCGATGATCAGCACGAGCGGCGAAATAATTACCAGGCCAAAGCTAGTGACGAGCAGGTCGAAGAGCCGCTTGTCGAGCGGAATGGGTTTCATGCGGCGGATTCTATCATACAGGATTGTGCCGACTTTTTTTGTGTGCGCTGGTCTGCCGTATGGAGGTTTGCGCAATTGTCCAAGAACATACGCCGCGCCAGCCAGAGTTAGGTATAATTTAACCAGGAGCGCGACTTTATGAACGAGCGAATACTCATCATCGAAGATGACCAGGCCATTCTAAAACTGATCCAGCGCGGCCTGGCTTATGAAGGCTACACGGTGGATGTGGCCACCGATGGCCGCGCCGGGCTGAACCTGGCGCGCGACCGCAGCCCGGACCTGGTGGTGCTGGACTGGATGCTGCCGGGCATGGACGGGCTCGAAGTCTGTCACCGGCTGCGCACGGGTGGGGCTATGCCCATCTTGATGCTGACAGCCAAGGATACGATCCAGGACCGTGTGCAAGGCCTGGACGCCGGGGCCGACGATTACATGGTCAAGCCTTTCAACCTGGATGAGCTGCTGGCGCGTATCCGGGCGCTGCTGCGGCGCACCCAGCCGGAGCGCATCCCGGTCTTGAAATTTGCCGATCTTACACTGGATACCGGTTCGCGCGAAGCCACGCGCGGGAAAAAACTGATCCAGTTGACGGCCAAGGAATACGAGCTGCTCGAACTTTTCATGCGCCATCCGCGCCAGGTGCTCACCCGCGAGGTGATTTTCGACCGCGTCTGGGGTTATGACTTTGGCGGTGAAAGTAACGTGCTGGAAGTCTATATCCGTTACCTGCGCCAGAAACTTGAAGTCGATGAGAGCCTGCCGCGCCTGATCCATACTGTGCGCGGTGTGGGCTACGTGATGCGGGAAACACCGTAGGTCGGTGAGTTAATAGATCGGTAGATTGGTAAATTCGTATCTTGGTCGATAACGAGAATGCGCACTACGGAAGACTTTCAACCTACTTCGTAGTGCGTAATTTATCACTGGCCTGAGCGTTACTGGTTTAATCGTCAGCCGGAAATCATCCATCGAAAATCGTATGTCCCTGCGCGTTCGCCTCACACTTCTATATTCAACCCTGCTTGGCGGCATTCTGCTGTTGTTTGGCGTGCTGGTCTATGTGCTGGTCAGTACTGTGTTGATCGACCAGGTCGACCATACTCTCAAGCAAACTACTATCGATATTATCAACACAGCGTTGATCGACCCTGTTGGCGGCATGGACGTCGTCGAACTGCCCGGTGTGGAGCTGGCTTCCAGCGTTTACGTCCAGCTGTGGACGCGCGACGGCCAGTTGAAAATGTCCTCGCCGGGCATCCGCCAGTTTTCTCAACCGCTGGATGCGCCTGACTTGAACGCCACCCAGCCTGTCTTGCATGATGTTAATATCCGTAATGTCCATCTGCGAGTATTAACCGTCCCGCTGGTGCTTGGCGGACGCCCGGCAGGTGTCTTGCAGGCCGCCACCAATCTGGCACTGGTGGACTCCATCCGCAGCACCTTGTTGTATGTTTTGCTTGCACTGGCAGTGCTCTCGATTGTCTTTGCCGCAGTGGCCTCCTGGGTCAGCATCGGACGCGCGCTTGCCCCTCTGCAGACCGTCACCGAGACAGCTGAACAGATCACGCGCGCCGACGATCTCTCGCGCCGTATTCCCTACAATGGCCCGGCCGGAGACGAAATCGGCCTGCTGATTGCAGCTTTCAACCACACGCTAGTGCGGCTGGAAAATCTATTCACTTCCCAGCAGCGCTTTATTGCGGACGTTTCACACGAATTGCGCACGCCGTTAACAGTCATCAAGGGTAATGCCGACCTGGTGCGCAAGTTTGGCGCCGATGATGAATCGCTGGATTCGATCAAGGACGAGGCCGACCGCCTGACCCGTCTTGTTGGCGATCTGCTTCTGCTTGCGCAGGCGGAATCGGGAAAACTGCCCCTCAACCTGCGTCCCGTTGAACTGGACCAACTCCTGACAGACGTGTTCCAGGAGATGCGCGTGCTGGCCGGGGAAAAGGTCAAACTCAAGCTGACGGATATCGACCAGGTACTCGTCAACGGTGACCCCGACCGTTTGAAGCAGGTCTTTCTCAACCTGATCTCCAATGCGATTCATTACACTCCGCAAGGCGGGGATGTTTACCTGACGTTGTCGAAATCCGGGGATATGGCCAAAGTCATCGTGCGCGATACCGGTCCGGGTATCCCGACCAGGGATTTGCCGCATATATTCGACCGCTTCTACCGCGGCGAGAAATCGCGCACACGCTCGAAAACCAGCGGATTTGGCCTCGGGCTTTCGATTGCCTACTGGATTGTGGACACACACGGAGGGCGGATCGAGATCGATTCACACGAAGGGCAGGGGACGACGTTTTGTGTCTATCTCCCTGTCCATCTGCCCGAACTGGCAAAGAAATGAAAAGACCGGACGCAGGGCTCTCGCGTCCGGTCTTTGCGAATTCTTACGGCGAAATCCCCAACTGCTGCCTGGCTCTTCTACATAAACTGCCGCCTGTGGCCGTTAGCCATGCGTCCATGCCCTCGGACTGGCTGGCGTTTTGTTGTGCATCGGTATAGATGGGATAGCCCCAGTGCACGTAACGAATGGTTTCTGCTGGCCAGGCCCACTCTCCCCGGCCAATGACGCCGATCCCGCCGTTGTAGCCTGCCAGTGCCAGGCGCGCATCACCTGCGGCTGCCTCGAAAGAGCGGCGCAAGTAAGCCAGTCCACGTTGGGCGTTAGTATCGGGGTCGTAGGCATTATCGGAGCTGTAAAAATGGAACGGCATCACCTGGAACAGGCCAATCGCTCCGGCGGAAGAACGCGCCGCAGGGTTGCCGCACGATTCGATCTGCATCACCGTGGCAGCCAGGTTTACATCCACATTGTTATCCGCGGCCCAGTGGCGCAGGCTGGCTGCCCAGAACTGGATCTCGGGCGTGAAGAGCGCCGAAAGCGCCCCGCTATTGGCAGCCGGGATGGGAGCCGCCTGTGGGACTGCCTGTGCTGATACCGGCCCGGCAAGCGGGTTGGCAAACCCGGCCACGAACGTCACCAGAAGGGCGCTTACGCATAGGGCGGCCAGTGGAGGTAGCAAAAAGCCAGACAGACAACCACTGCTTTCGGCTGTCTGTCTGCGTGTTCTGTTTCTTTTTGGTTCAGAGCGTGCAGAGGTCATAAGGTCCATTCATGTTCAGGTATTTTCAGGTACGCTCGGCTTGGATATTTTCCGTGAAACTTCACGGTTTTTTTATTTTGTTAGCCGCGTTCTTCGAAGTTGTTCTCCGCAGGGCGGGAACTCATCAGGTTATGGTAGGTCGGCTCGCCACGGGTATAGGAGTTTTCCGGGCGCTGAACCGGCTTGGGCTGAGGCCGGAAGCTCGAGGCCGGGGCCAGGATGGGGCGGGAAGCGGCCGTTGAGGTGGCAGCGGGGCGCACGGGGCGGTGGTTGTTTTGCGCGGGGGCGGCCTGCTGTTGGGAGTAAGCCCGGCGCGTTTTATCCGTACTGGCGAACATGCGCTCTCCGGCCAGTGAGAACGTCCCGATGATCAGGATGCGGATGACCCATACCATGACTGCCACGAAGACCGGGACGACGTTTTGAATGGTCGCATTGCTGACCACGGCGCTACCCTGGCTGGAATGATTGGCGATGGCGACAGAGACGCCCCACCAGGTGAGCGTGGCGTTCATGGCGGCAGCCAGGATCCAGGCGCCAAATAGGTACCAGACTTCGGCAGGCTCATCACGCCCCTGCTCGGGCGTGAACAGACGGGCAATGCCGGCGAAATCGATACCGCAGAAGGCGATGGAGAGAATCGTAGCCCAGCCAATGCCGACGAAATTCAAGTCGCCGAGTACGTCTCTCAGGGCAAATTCGGTGGTGCTGTAGTTGAAGATCTCGAACGCCAGCAGGGCGCCGATGATCATGAAACCAAATGCCTTACTGCGTTGGGTGACCAGCCCATTCCATGCCTTGCTGAGAGTTACATCAAGCGCTCTACTACGAATGGCATTATTCATATTGACCTCCAGACCTGAACCAACTAGAAAATGTGTTCTAAGCTGCCTACATTATAGAACATAAATTCTATCCGTGTCAAGTAGGAGTTTCGAAAAGCCGGGTAATAGTTCGGAGATGAAATGATGAGGGTTCGAAGGAAGCCGGAGCCTGGAAATAGTCGTGAATCGTCCGGCTGGGAAAAAGCAGGGCGACAAACGCGTTCGAAACTCTCAATTGACATTGTTCTCATAAGCATCTACAATTTTTCAGTAGGGATATTCTTCTATTTGTTATTTTATAAAGAGAGGCTTCAATGGCACAAAGAAAACGTATTCTGGTGGCCTGCGGCACCGCACTTGCAACCTCCGCAGTGGTTGCGAAGGCGGTTGAAGAAGCCCTCAAGGAACGCGGCATCGAAATTACAACCAAACCGTGCAAGGCCTCTGAAGTAGCCCAGCTCGTTAAAGGAATCGATCTGGTGCTGACGACTACACCTGTCTCCGGAAACATCCATGTACCCGTTATTCAAACGCTTTCATTTCTCACGGGTGTTGGAAAAGAGTCGACAATCCAGCAGATTGTCAAAGCGCTTGGGGAATAGGACCTCCACCGTTTTATGGAACTCTCTGCGGATCTCCTAGCTGCTTACCGCGCCCGGACGTTTTGCTTCCCGCCCGCGCCGCGTATCAAAAACCCCGAAGAAGCGCTCGCCTGGATCAATGAACGCGGGTTTGCCTATTTCTGGCCGATCAAAGGCATCACGCTGCCAAGCCTGTGGGCTACAGTGGCAGGCGACAGGCCAGTTGCCGAAGCACACGACGACGCTGGGCATATTACCTGGGGTTGGAAGGATGGTGCACTGGGCAAGCGTAGGTGGTATTACGCCAAAGTCCTGCGCCGCAAGGCAACCCTGATCTCGCTGGAAGTCGCTCCTTATTTTTACGCGCTTTCTGAAAATTACGGCTCACCGGAAGAGGACTATCTCGTCGCTTATGAGGCAGGCTACCTGACGTTGGCGGCGAAACGGGTCTATGAAGCGCTACTAAAGGGAGGCGCACTTAACACGGTTGAGCTACGCAAAGCCGCCCGGTTGACCAGCAAACAGAGTGATTCGGAATTCAACAGGGCTCTGGAGATTCTGCAGGCCGATTTCAAAATCCTGCCTGTGGGGGTGGCCCAGGCCGGCGCTTGGAACTATGCGTTCATCTACGACATCAGCGCGCGTCACTACCCCGATCTGCCCGAAAAGGCCCGCAGTATTGGCGAGGCGCAGGCGCGGGAAAAACTATCAACGCTGTATTTCCGTTCCGTCGGGGCGGCGCAGATGAAGGATGTGGCCAAGCTTTTCGGGTGGAGGCCGGAGATCACGCGCAGGGTAGTTAAACGCCTGTTGGACAGCGGCACGCTAAAAGGGAGTCTGACACTGGAGGGTCAGGCGGGGGAGTGGTTTGTACTGCAGGAACTGGTCGATGGCAAAAGCGGCTAAATCATCCCAATTTATGTAAAACGAACGGCAGGAATTGACGTATTATTAAAACAAGACGTACTTCTAAAGGAGCATACTATGAAGAATCGTGGTCAACTTGCCCTGGGGATCATCCTGATCTTGCTCGGAATCCTGTTTCTTGCGCAAAGGCAGTCGCCGGTGGTGGCGCAGTGGCTGGATATGTATATGCAGTGGCCGCTCAACATCGTCGTGGCCGGCGGGCTGATTCTGATTGTCGGCCTGTTGTTGGGTGCGCCGTCGATGGCGATACCCGCGGCGATCGTGGCCGGTATCGGCGGAATCCTGTATTACCAGACTAAAACCGAAGATATGCAGTCCTGGTCGTATATGTGGACACTGATCCCTGGATTTCTGGGGGTGGGCACGATCCTGGCCGGGCTGTTCAGCAGGAACATGCAGCAGGCGCGTTCGGGCATCAACCTGATGGTGATCAGCGCCGTGCTGTTTATTGTCTTTGCCGCGTTTTTCGGAAAATTGAACCTGCTGGGCTCATACGGGCCGGCCATTTTGCTGGTGCTGCTGGGGGTATGGATGCTTATCCGGGGTTTTCTGCGCAACCGCAAAGAAAATAACAACACCGACGAGTAGATATTTTGGGGCAGGATGTTGATCTTCCTGGGCAGCCTGTTTCTGTTGCAGGCTAATGGGATGATTTCGGATTTGCCTGGCTGCTTCTGGTCGCACCAGAACACGGCGGTTGTGTCACCTTTTTGGCGGTGGATCATCTAATGATTGATAACACAAGCAAGGATTTTTCTCTGGAAGCGCTGCGGGCCGGTGACAAGGCCGAATTTTCCCGCCTGGTGGAGGCTTATTCCACGCCCATTTACCGCCTGGGGCTCAAAATGCTGGCGGACCCACAGGAGGCTGAAGACGTGCTGCAGACGACCTTCCTGAAAGCCTTCCAACATCTGCCGCAGTTCGAAGGCCGTTCGAGCGTATCCACCTGGCTATACCGTATCGCCGCCAATGAAGCGCTGATGATCCTGCGCCGCAGACGGCCTGAGCTCCCGCTCGAAGATGAGCTGGAAGAAGAAGGCAAGGTCCCGCACCCGTTCCAGTTTGCGGACTGGGGCCAGCTCCCCGAGCGGGAACTGCTCTCTGGCGAGGCCAAAAAGAAGCTCGACCTGGCCATTCAGAAGCTGCCCGAAAAGCTGAGGGTTGTGTTCCTGCTAAGGGACGTGGAAGGCCTTTCCATCAAAGAAACGAGTGAAGCCTTGAATCTGAGCGAGACCGCTATCAAGACCCGCCTGTTGCGTGCCCGCCTGCAGTTGCGCGAGCAGCTTTCGGCTTATTTTGCGGAACGGCTTTCTGAGGAGGAGCATAAATGAGCCGCGAGGAGATCAGTTGTAAAAGCTTATGGGAATTGCTTTCCGATTACATCGATGGCGAGTTGAACGAGGAACTGTGCCGCAGGATCGAGCAGCACATGGCAGGCTGTGAGCACTGCCGCGTGGTGTTCGATACCACGAATAAGACCATACTGCTTTGCCATGACGCTGCCCGCGAAACCGAAATCCCGGACGATGTGCATGGGCGCCTGGTGGAGACGCTCCACCTGGAAGACTTCCTGAAACCGAAATCTGCCTGACATATGGAACAACCGGACCGGAATAACCAGAACCTGATCTTGTTGGCGATTGGCGCCGGGCTGGTGTTGATTGCCGTGGCCGCTTTCCTGTCGCTCCCCAAGGCGCAGGCCATCGTCCAGACGGTAGATATCGCCGGTGCGCCCGCGCCGGTTAACTTTCCGGCTCCCAACATCAAGCTGACCGACCTGCAGGGCCGGCCTGTGGCGTTTTCCGATTACAAAGGCCAGGTCATCCTGTACAACGCCTGGGCTACCTGGTGCCCGCCTTGTAAGGCGGAAATGCCCATCCTGGAAGCCTATTACCAGGCGCATAAGCAGGATGGTTTTGTGGTCATTGCCATCGAAGACGGCCAGCCGCTCGCGGAAGTGGCCGCCTACGTAAAAAACTACGGCCTGACGTTCCCCGTTTGGCCGGACCCGGAATGGATCGCGACAGGCACGTTCGGGATCAAGAATTTGCCGACTTCATACGTGATCGACCACGGCGGCATGGTGCGCCTGATGTGGGCCGGCGCGATCACGCGCGACTTGTTGGAAAAATACGTCACCCCGCTTGTGAAGGAAAACTAATTTACTGCTTTCTCCGGGGTTATGCCCGGCGATCTGATTCACAAAATACGGCGGGCTCAGCCGGCTGCGTCGCCGGCAGTGCAGCCCGCCTTTGTGCATAGGTTTTTCAATAGAGGAACAAGGTAATGGATGCAAAGGTGATCTGGAGTGAGGGACTTCGTTTTACCGGCAGCGCGGGCAGCGGGTTCGAACTGCCGCTGGATTCGGGTTCGGGCGGCGGCTTCGGTCCGCTGGAACTGCTGGCCATCGGCCTGGCAGGCTGCACCGCCATGGACGTGATCTCGATCTTGCACAAGAAGAAACAGGATGTGACCGGCTTCCACGTGCAGGTACGCGCTGAACAGCAGATTGAACACCCGCACGTGTTCACTGCGGCGAAAATCCTGTATCTCGTTACCGGGTATAACGTCGACGAAGCTGCTGTGCGGCGCGCGATCGAGCTTTCGACGCTCAAGTACTGCCCGGCCCAGGCTATGCTTGCCAAAGCCTTCCCGATGGAGTTGTTCTACGAGATCTTTGCCGACCTGGGGAACGGCGCGACGGAAGTGCTGCAGCGCGGGCAATCCCGTGACGGAATGAACTGGCTGCCCTCTGACGCCTGATCTTTTTCAGCGGCGCAATCCCTTTTGAGCAATATAAAGAAATCGGAACGGCCTGTGGGTTCTCGCGGGCCGTTCCGATTTTCATTGTTTCAGCCGTGATACCCTTTGGGGTACCCCGGCTGAAACCGGGTTTGTCAGGGGGTTTTGATCACGTCCCCGGATTTGATCACGCTCTGGATCTCGGAGGCGCTGGAGGCGATCACGGTTTCAGAATAACGCGTAAACGTCCCGCGGTAGGGCGCGGAGCCATTGTGGGCCACCCAGCCTTCCAGGTTCAGCGGCAGCACGCCGTCAGCCAGTATCCACTCGCCGTTGTATTTGCGCGCAATGTGGACGTGCGTGCCGGTGGTCTCGCCGCCTTCGCAGGACGGGTGCCCGATGTGGTCGCCGGCCTTGAGCTGCCTGCCGGCGGGCACGCGCCCGTTGCCGCCGATGTGCAGATAGAAGATTACCCAACCGGTCTGTTCGTTACCGTCGCCGTCCAGGTCCAGCAGGACTTCGGCCCCTTCAGAGCGGGCTACCACGCCGTCAGCTGCGGCGGTGACCCATTCGCCGGTGGCGTTGCATTCCGAAACGCCGATGGGCGCAAAATCCACGGCGGCATACGGTTCACCCTTGCCCCAGCCGGTGTGCGGGCCGCCGGTCAGGTTCCAGGCTTTGCCGCGTTCGAAAGGCAACAACAGCCCGGGCTGGCGCAGGCTGCCAGGGATGAGCGCCTGGGAATCTTTCCATGGGTCGCCGAACAGGGCCGCATAAGTTTGACCCAGACCGCCGGGGCCCACGGCCTGGTCGTATAGCGGGCTGGAATAGGCACGCGAGAAAAGGTACTGCACCGAGACCGTGCCGGCGTTCTGCCAGGGATCGGGGCGTTCGATGCGGCCATCCGGATGGCTGAATTCGATCAAGTTGCCGCGCCGCCAGCTGTAATAACCGTTGTTGAGCGTATTGGCCGCCCAGACGAGCTGCAGGTACAGCCCCTGATGGTATGGCTCGTAATAGTTCAGCGGGTAGGGACTATCTGGCGCCACAGGGCTGGAGAGCGCACCGGCATAATAATCCAGCACGGCCAGCAGCAGCCGTGGGCTAACGCTGAAGTCCCTGGCGACGATCTGCACCAGTTCTGCGCCACTGTGCGGGCCGTCCGAGATCTGTTCGCTGTAGGATTTCAGCCAGCCGGGCCGGTTATTGACGAAGTCCAGCACGTCGAAACCCACCTGGGCAGGGCCGTTGACGAACAGGCTATCGGGGATGATCTGGTAGGGCGTGCCCCACAGTGCGCGGTAATAAATGGGCATCTTCATTGGCAGGCCGGGCGGCATGCTGGTGGCGTCGTTGGGGATGATCGGGTTGGCGGCGCGTATCTCATCCACACTGGTATTGAAGCGCCCGGCCAGCCCGGGCAGGGTATCGCCGCTCTGGGCGGTGTAGTCCACCAGCTCGCCGGGCAGGTAGGGCGGGCGGGTGGGCAAGGGCGTGAAGGCCGCCGCCGGGGTGGGGAAGGCGCGCGTCGGCGCGGGCTCGGGCGTCGAGGGCGGCTCGTCTGTGTTGCCGCAGGCGCTGAGCAAGAGCAGGAGAATCAGGCAAAAGGAAGATGGGAGATGCGCTCGGTTCATATGTCAAAATGGAAGGGAGAAGGGAGAAAGGAAAACCGCTTTACTCATTCCTCGTTTCTACTCTCTATTCTCTACTCTCTATTCTCTATTTTCTAATCACTTATCCCTAACAATCCGTGTCTCAAACGTGCCGCAGGCGCAGGCTTCGATGGTCTTGTCGCCGCGCGTCAGGCTGCCTTTGTAGGCGGTGCCGTTGCTGTGCGCGATCCAGCCGTCCATGTTGAAAGGGATCGGGCCGCCGGCCAGAATCCACTCGCCATTGTATTTACGTGCAATGTGAACGTGCGTGCCACTGCTGGCGCCGCCGGCCTTGCAGAACGGGTGGCCGATATGGTCGCCAGGTTTGAGCATTGCCCCGGCGTTGACACGCTCTTTTGGGCCGATATGCAGGAAGAGTATGTCCCAGCCAGTCTGTTCCAGCCCGTCGCCGTCCAGGTCGAGTATGACCACGTCGTCGGCGGCGCGCACGACCACCCCACTGGCCGGGGCTACCACCCACTGCTGTGATTCGACGCAGCCGGGCTTCTCGGAAGCCGGGGCAAAATCGAGCGCGGCCAGCGCCCCGCCTTCCAACTCCCAGACGGAGTGCGGCCCACCGCTGAATGACCAGACCCTGCCCGGCTCGAAGGGCAGAGTTAGTGCGGGCTGGGCCAGCCCCGCGGGGATCATTGGCTCCACGGCTTTGGAGCGTTCCCACGGATCGCCGAACATGCGTCGGTAGAGCGAGGCAAAGCCACTGTCCGCTACGGCCTGCTCCCAGCCGGCGCGGTCGTGCGTCAGAGAGAAGAAGAACTGGATGGCGGCCGTGCCGGCGTTCAGGCGCGGGTCCAGGCGCATGGTCGCGCCGTCGGTGAAAGTCACTTCGGTCAGGTCGCCCGAGCGCCAGCGGTAATAGCCGTCCGAAAGCTGGCCGGAGGCCCACATCATCTGGCGGAACAGGCGCTTGTAATAGAAGCTCTGGTAGCCCAAGGGGTAATCGCCTTGAGCCAGGTTGGTGGGCTGGCCCAGAACCCAGTGGCTCTCGTATTCGATCACGGCCAGCAGGATACGCGGGCTGAGCGAGTTATCCAGCGAGATCTGGTCCACGGCTTGGGCGCCCCCGGTGTTGCCATAGGTCATCAGGTATTCGCTGTAGGTGGCCAGGTAGCCGTTCTGCTGTTTGACATATGCGGCGGTATCGAAACCGATGCTGGATGGCGAGAAAGGCACCTCGCTATCGGGAATGCTCCACGCGCCTGGCGAGAGCTCTTCGGGCAGGCGGTCTGGGACAAGCAGCAGCGTCCCCGGCTCAAGCAGTACGCCTGGCGCGGGCAAGTTGACGTCCGAGATGATCTCCTCTGGCAGCACGCCGAAGCGCTTGGCCACGATCTCGCGCGTATCGCCACCCTGAGCGTTGTAGCGCACCAGCGGGCCGGTCTCGTTGATGGGCGGGAGGGTGGGCGTAGGCTGGAGCGGAACCACGGCCGCACCGGGCGTAGGCGAACCTTGCAGGGGGATCACCATCAGGGGTGTGGCGCTGGGCGGCAAGGCCGGATCCGGCGTGGAGGTATCCGGCAGCAGGACCGTGGGCGTATCTTGCGGGGTGGGCGTTGGTAGCGTGCCCCACAGTGAAGACTCGCCACAGCCGCTTAAAACGGCGGCGATGAGCAAACCGGTACAGAAAAGTTTCAGGGTGGACATAGGATGGGCCTGATTATACCAGTGCGGCGGTGTACCGCCCGCAGGCATCCTATCGGCACAAGGCCGACGGGGCAGTGCCGTTGCATGGGCATTCCCTTTTTGGACATGCCGCTGCTCAGGGCGGGTAGGAATATGGATTAACAGTCAGCGTGGACGGCTCGTTTTTGGCGTCGCAGCGCGGGATGGCCTCGACGTCGGCTTTGATGTCCAGGGTCTGGCCTGTTGTCAACGCGAGCTGAATGCTCGGGCCGTCCGCAAGCGCTGCGCCGCAGTAATTGCGCCAGATCAGGATGACAATGGCGCTTTCGCCGGGGGAAATCGTCAGTGCTGTCGGAGAGGGTGAAGCCTGGTCAACCCGGACGATTTGCACGTCCAGTGGCCGCCCGCTGACTGTGAGCGTGACCTGCGGCGGCCCCACCAAAACGCATGGGCTTTTGGAGCTGTTAACCAGCGTCACACCCAGCACGATCGAACCTGTCGCGCCGTTCGAGTTGGAACTGGTTTGCAGGTCAGCCGTGCTGCACAGGCGCACCTCGCTGGTGGGGGAGGGCCGCGGCGCGAGCGTGCTGGCCGTGCGGGTGCAAGCGCAGCTCACGATGAGAAGCGTCAAAACAAACAAGGTCTTCCGTCTCATAGTAAGGCGAGTCTACCACCAAGCAACAGGCATGTCATGGCCGACCTTTCGACTATGGACCTTAATCTTAATAAAGAACGTTTCCACGCTCATCTCCTCGCCATAGGAATCTTCGGCTCTGCCTGCGCCCTTCCTCTGAAGAGGACATATTAACTTTGTTTAAAGAGGAGTCTACTGTTTTGCGCCAACACGGTTTAATTGCCTCTTGCAATTTTTTTTGGAGTATGCTATTATCTGATCGAATATGATCGTTTATGATTGTTTCAAGCGCATTTCTATCATATTGTGACGGACTGTGATTAAACTATGAGCCTCGAATCCATTTCCAGCGTTGAACGCCAACAGCAAATCCTGCAATTTCTTAACCGTCAGCAACGCCTCTCGGTGACCGAGATTTGTGAGCAGTTCTCGATCAGCGAAGCAACTGCCCGTCGCGATCTGGAATCGCTAGCTGAGCAGGGCAAACTCCAGCGCGTGCATGGCGGCGCGATCCCTCTCGAGCAGGCTCCGCCAGAATTGCCGATCCTCGAACGCGAGACCCAACAATCAGAGGAAAAGACTCGCATTGGCCATGCTGCTGCAAATTTAATTGCCGATAACGAAACGATTTTTCTCGGTTCTGGCACAACCATCCTTGAAGTGGCGCGCAACCTGCGCGATCGTCGCAATCTGACGGTAATCACCAATTCTCTCCTGGTATTGAACACCCTGGCCGGAATTGCGGAGATCACGGTCATTGCCCTGGGTGGCATGTTGCGCGGCACCGAACTCTCTTTTATCGGGCATATTACCGAGCAGGCGCTGGCTGAAGTGCGCGCGGATAAGGTCTTAATAGGCGCGCGCGGTATCAGCCTTGAACAAGGCCTGACCAATGATTACCTACCTGAAACCATGACCGACCGCGCCATCTTGAAAGTTGGGCGCGAGATCATCATCGTGGCCGACCACACCAAAGTCAATCGCGTATCCACTGCGTTTCTCGCACCGTTGAATAGTATCCACAAATTGGTGACCGATAACAAGACGTCCGACGAATTTGTGTCTGCACTGACACAACAAGGCGTTGAGGTCATCAAGGCTTAAGCGTTGAGTGTTTATCCTCCTAATCCAAAAATTGGAAAAAACCAACCATGCTCCTCGAAAACTTTCGGCCTCGATCGAAACTCTCGACGAAAACGACTCTGGTGGATAAACCAAAGTTCCCTGTCGTCGACGCGCACAATCATCTTGGCGAACCCTTCGGCGGCGGTTGGGACAGGAAGCCCTTGCCTGAACTGCTCGACCTGCTCGATGAAGCCGGCGTGACACACTATGTTGATCTGGACGGTGGCTGGGGCGAGGAAATTCTGTATCGCCATCTGGATGCTTTCAAGGCCAAAGCGCCGGAACGATTTCGAATCTTCGGCGGTGTGGATTGGAACAAGTGGCCCGAGCTGGGTGGGAAGTTCCCCGAATGGGCTGCAGGCAGGCTCAAAGTCCAGAAGGAGCAGGGCGCGCAAGGATTGAAGATCTGGAAGCCTTTTGGATTGCATGTCAAAGACGATGCGGGGCAACTGGCCAAAGTGGATGACGCGCGCCTTGCCCCTATTTGGGAAATGGCAGCCGAGCTCAAACTGCCCGTCATGATCCATGTAGCCGACCCGGCGGCTTTCTTTGACCCGATCGACGAAACCAATGAACGCTGGGAAGAGATTGGCGCACACCCCGATTGGGCGTTTACCAGTCCGCCGTTCCCGGCATTTATGGAAATCATGAACGGTTTTTTTTACCTGGTGAAACGCCAGGTGAACACGGTTTTTATTGGGGCACACGTGGGCTGTTACGGCGAGAACCTCGGCTGGGTCGGGCAGATGCTCGATGCATGCCCAAACTATTACATTGATATTTCTGCGCGGCTTGGCGAACTGGGACGACAACCTTACACAGCACGAAAGTTTTTCATCCAATATCAGGACCGCATTCTGTTTGGTTCAGATATGAGTCCCGACCTGGATGCGTACCGTCTTTATTACCGCTTTCTTGAAACGGATGATGAGTATTTCAATTACAACACTTCTGAAGTTCCAGGGCAGGGACGCTGGTACGTGTGCGGCCTGTATTTGCCTGATGAGGTGTTGAAGAAGGTCTATTCCAGGAATGCACAGCGTGTACTGAGCCTTGGGAGGCATAGTGAGTAACGAACATTTTACATATCGAGAAATTATTTCGCAGACCGAAGCCTGGACGCAAGGCCTTGAACTGACGCGCACTGCATCCCTGCCCAGGGCAGTGAAGTATGAGCTGGTGATTTTCACTGGCTGCGGCTCCACATATTATCTTGCGCTGGCAGCAGCTGCGCTCTATCAGGAACTCACGGGCTGCGCTGCGCGCGCTGTGCCGGGCGGGGAGCTGTTGTTGAACCCGCAAACGGTGTTGACCGCAGGCAGAAATGGCGCCCGCACCCTGCTGGTTGCCCTGAGCCGCTCCGGCACAACCACTGAAACCGTGAAGGCGGTTGAAAAGTTCAAGGCTGAGGCACGCGGCGATGTAGTCGTGATCAGTAATTATGGTGAAACGCTTTCAGAACTTGGGGACGTGAGCATCATCATTCCAGGTGGGCAGGAAGAGAGCGTGGCGCAGACGCGCTCATTCGCTTCGATGTACGTGGCCGTGATGGCCTTATGCGTGCGGATGGCGGGGCGCGATGATTTGTTGGATGCGATGTCTGCCCTGCCCGAGACGGGTCAACGCCTGATGCGAGATTTTGAGTCTGTCGCGCGCGAAATTGGCGAGGACCTCGCCTTCGATCGTTTCTACTTCCTTGGCAGCGGGATCCGTTATGGATTGGCCTGTGAAATGAATCTGAAGATGAAAGAGATGAGTCTGACCCACAGCGAGCCGTTCCATTTTCTCGAATTCCGTCATGGGCCGATGAGCATGGTCAACGCGAACACGCTGGTCGTGGGGTTTTTGTCGGAGTCGAATCTCAGCTATGAACAAGCCGTGTTGAACGAGATGCAAGCGCTGGGGGGGAAGATTCTCGCTCTCGGAGAATCCGGGGCAGATATAAATTTGGATAGCGGCATTCCGGAACCGGTGCGCGGAGTCCTTTATCTCCCGATCCTCCAATTAATGGCCTTTTACCGCTCTTTGGCGAAGGGATTAAACCCCGACCGTCCCACCAATTTGACGGCAGTGGTGAAACTCAATCTGTAGTTGAGAAATTAAAAAAGGAGAAAAAGATGAAAAGAATTTTGTTTTCCGTTTTTATGGTGGTAGGTATATTGTTGACCGCCTGCACAGGCCAGACCACTTCCGCGCCGACAGCCACAAGCGCGCTTGTTGCCGGCACACCCGCCGAAATCACCTTTTCGGCCTGGGGAGCGCCCGAAGAGCTGGCAGTTTGGAAGCAAATTGTCGCCGACTTCGAGGCTGCCAACCCCAATATCAAGGTAAATGTTGAAGTCTCTGACTGGGAATCCTATTGGGACAAGCTTAAAACCCAATTGGCCGCCGGCACTCCGCCAGATGTGTTTGCCATGGATGCGCCGCTCTTTCTGGATTATCAGAGCCGCGGCGTACTGCTCAACTTGCAACCTTACGTTGACCAGAACCCCGATATGCTCAAGGATATCTACCCACAAACATTGGAAGCTTACAAAACTCCGGATGGTTACTTTGGGCTGCCGCGCGATTTCCAGACCATCGTCCTGTTTTACAACAAGGATATGTTCGATAAGGCTGGCGTTGCTTACCCGACTGCCGACTGGACCTGGGATGATTTGCGCGCCGCCGCCAAAAAGTTGACGCTGGACAAGGATGGCGATGGCAAAACGGACCAATATGGTTTTGTCTTCGACCAGTGGGATATGGAAGTTGGCTGGAGTGAAGCCCTGTGGGCCTATGGCGGCGATATTATCAGCGCCGATCACACCAAGACGTTGATCGGCGAACCGAAGGCGCGCCAGGCCTGGCAAATGTTGGACGATATGGTCTTCGTGGACAAATCCGTCCCGGATGCCAACGCCATCGGCCAGTACGGCGGCGACCTGTTCCAGGCTGGCGTTGCAGCCATGACCCCCATGGGCCACTGGGCTGTGCCGGGCTATGCAACTGCCGGTTTCAAGTTCGACGTAGTCCCGATGCCCAAGGGGCCGGCCGGCCAGGCGACCAGCGTCAACAGCGCCGGCTTCGTCGTTGCCAAGGCATCCAAAAACCCCGACGCGGCCTTTGCTTTCATCCAATATGTGGAAAGCGCCAGCGGGCAGACTCGCCTGGCTGAGTTGGGTTTTGCCGTCCCGGTGCTTAAGAGTGTGGCTGAGAGCCCGGTCTTCCTCGAGCAAAAAGGCTCCAGCCTGAACCAGAAAGTTTTCCTCGACTCGCTTGCCTTTGCCCACATGAAGCCTGTTTTCAAAGGCTATGACGAATGGGCCTCCACCGTGGGTGACGGACTGGGCGCGGTCTGGCGCGGAGAAGCCGAACTGGGCAAAACGCTCGATGAAATTATCACACAGGCAGATGCCGTGCTGGCAAAGAACAAGTAAGCGCGAAAGATAACTGTTTTCTGGTGCTCCTCCAATTTCTGGAGGAGCACCAGAGATATGAACCTGTGCAAAAAATAACTTCGTTGTTTGGGATGCAGTTGCACTGCATCCCAAACAGATGTTATCTGCCTAAGGAGTTGTGCATGGAAGACGGACTTAAACCATTGGGACGCGAGAAACTCGCGCTTTGGCTGATGCTGGTTCCCACGCTGATTGGGCTGGCGTTTGGCGTGTTCGGCTCCATCCTGGCCACGCTGGGTCTCAGTTTTGCCAAATGGGACTTGCTCACCCCGGTTCAATGGGCAGGCCTGGCGAACTACTTTGCACTATTCAATGACCCCAAGCTCGCCAAGGCGCTGACCAACACCTTTATCTTCAGCCTGCTTTACGTCCCGGGCGTGGTGGTGATCTCATTATTTGTGGCCGTTTTGATGAACCGCAAACTGCCCGGCATATCCGTTTTCCGTACCATCTACTTTTTACCGGCAGTTACCTCTGCCGTTGCCACGGCGCTGGTATGGAACATGATCTATGGAAAAGACACCGGCATTCTGAATCACGCCATCGAATCGTTTGGCGGGCAGGCCGTTTGCTGGCTATGCACCGATAAAGTTCTCATTGCGCTCATTATTGTCAATGTTTGGGGAGCTATCGGTGAGGGCATGATCATTTTTCTCGCCGGGCTTACCGCCGTCCCCAGGGAATATTACGAAGCTTCCACGCTCGACGGGGCCAATGGCATGCAGCAGTTTTTCCGTATCACTCTTCCGCTGGTGACCCCTAGTATTTTCTTTCAGACCTTGATAACCACCATCAATGCCTTCCAGGCCTATGACTATATTTACATGCTCACCCGTCGCGGCCAGGGCGACAGTTCCTTTCCGGTGGTCGTTTATTCCATTTACCGCAACGCCTGGGCATTTTTCAACTACGGCGGCGCGAGCGCCCAGGCAGTCGAACTTTCACTTTTCGTCGTTTTGCTGATGGCATTCTACTTCTGGCTTGAAAAACGTTACGTGGTCTACGAATAGGAGCTCGCCATGAACAGACAAATCCAAAAACTCATTCTCGACCTGATTACCTATGCCCTGCTCCTGATCGGATCGGTCATCATGGTCGGCCCCTTCCTGTGGATGGTTTCCACCTCCTTCAAACTCCCCGCCGACCAATTTACCCAGACCCTGATCCCGCCGACCTGGACCTTGCAAAACTTCCGTGATTTGTTTGCCGTTGATATCAATTTTCCGCAGTTATTTTTCAACAGTACTTACATCTCGATTTTGATCATGGTGGGGCAGTTGATTACCTGCGCGATGGCGGCGTTTTGCTTTGCGGTCGTCAATTTCAAGGGCCGCGATTTTCTTTTTACGCTTTTGTTGGTTACGTTGATGATCCCGGCCCAGGTGACGCTGATCCCAAACTTTATCGTTTTCAAATTGCTCGGGCTGGTTGGGTCGAGTATTCCGCTCTGGCTGCCCGCTTTTTGGGGCGGAGCCTTTGGCACGTTTCTGCTGCGGCAGTATTTCCTGACCATCCCGCGCGACCTGGTGGATGCTGCGCGCATCGATGGTGCTTCCCTGTTCCAGATTTTTTGGAAAGTGTATATGCCGCTCTCCAAGCCGGCCCTGGCTGCCCTGGCGATCTTCACCTTTCAAGGCGCGTGGAATGATTTACTGCATCCGTTGGTGTATATGCCCGCTGTGCCCAACACCACCTTGACGGTGGGGTTGGCCTTCTTCCAGCAGCAACTTACCCAGGGCGGAAAGTTCACCGTCCTGATGGCCGGCGCGCTCATCAGTATTCTTCCGTTGGTGATCGTCTTCTTCCTGGCCCAGAAGTACTTTATTGAGGGCATAGCCTTGAGCGGTGTCAAACGCTAACGCTTATGAAAATATCCAGGCTTGCAACCATCCTCGTCTTCCTGTGCATGCTCTTATCTGCATGTGCGCCTGGCATCTTCGTGCCGGCCACGTCCATATCGCAGATCCCGCCAACGACGGGGCCGGCCCTGTCTCTGCGCGAACGGATCAAATCGATCAAAGATTACACCGTCTATTATGGAAAAGGCCGGGTCGCGGACCTGGCGCGTTACAACCTGGCCATCCTGCAACCTGATACGCTTAGCGCGGATGAACTGGCGCAGTTGAAAGCCAAAGGCACGCTGGTTGTCGCTTATTTGAGCGTCGGTGAAGTGGAACCGGAACGCCCCTGGTACACCGATGGCCGCGCTGACCCACGTTGGATTCTCGGCAAGAATGAAAATTGGGGCTCCTACTTCATCGACGCCCGTCAGCCTGGTTGGCAAAAACTGATGATCTCCCTGGCCGGCGAATTCATCGCCAAAGGTTTCGACGGGATATTCTTGGACACGGTCGATACTGTCAGCGTCTATCCTGAAACCAAAGACGGCATGCTTGCCACCATCCGGGGCCTGCGCGCCGCCTATCCGGACGCGCTGATTGTCCAGAATCGCGGCTTCAGCCTGGTGGAAGATGTTGTACCAGCGCTGGACGCCGTTATGTTCGAAGACGTCAGCACATCCTACAATTTCGAGAGAAAAGAATATATCTACGCGGATAACTCCGCCGAAATTCTGGATATGGTCGACCTGCGCAACCGCACCAAGCTGGTGGCGCTCGGCCTGGACTATGCCCCTGCCGATAACCCCGGCATGGCTGCCCGGGCTGTGAAAATTGCCCGCCGTTACGGTTTTATCCCCGCCGTTTCGGTGATCAATCTCGACGATATTCCCAACTATCACCTCGATGAAAGCGGTCCGGCCGACCTGCGTGTGAATTCCATCAGGGTCGAAGGTGATGAAAAGAAAGTCACGCTGCTCGTGCGTATCCAGAATGCCGGCTTAGCCGATGCGAAAGATATCCCGGTCACATTGAGCATTGCCGGGCAGGAAGTTGCCAGCATCAAAGGCACATTTTCCCCTGGTGATTCATTCAATTGGCAGGTTCCCTGGGAAAATCCGCACGAAAACGTCACTGTGAGCGTGACCATTGGTGCCGACGACCCGACACCCGCCGATAACAAAATGGATTGGATCTTTAGCTATGCCGCCATCGCCATGGAACCGATCCTGCCCTTTGACCAGCAGAAACATCGCCCGGACTCCAACGGCCCGAAACTGACCGCCACCTATCTGACCGCTGCGCCGACCATCGACGGCAACCTGTCCGAATGGCAGAAGTTGCCCTGCATCGACATCAGCACCAAAGAGCAGGTTTCGTTTGGGGATGCCGCCACCTGGGGCGGTCCGAACGACCTGAGCGGCTACGCCTGCTATGGCTGGGATGACGAAAACATCTACATCGGTTTCAATATCAATGACGATGCCATCGTCCAAAAATATACCGGCGCCAACCTGTGGAAGGGTGACCACGTCGAATTGTGGTTCGATACCCAGCTTCAACTCGATTTCGACTCCAACCAGGCCGGTGACGATGATTTTCAACTCGGGATCAGCCCCGGTGATTTCAAAGATATCCCGCCCGATCTCACCATTTTCGCCCCACCCACCTCGCCTGACCAGTACGCGAATCTGGTGGAGTATCAAGTCATCCGCACTGGCAGTGGCTATGCCGGCGAGATCAAAATCCCGGCCAAAGTACTCAAGGGACTGCGCCTGGCCCCCGGGCAGAGCATCGGCGCGACTTTCGAGCCCAGCGACACGGACACCCCGGGCGGCTCAGACCAGGAAATGATGATGTCCAGCGCGCCGCAATCTTCGTCCAACTGGGGCAACCCGACCCTGTGGAACAATCTCGTTTTCAGCGGCAAACCTTAAGCCCGGCGGCGGAGTCTTACTGTGCGCTGCGCAGCAGTATGTTTCTCATCTTGCTATTCATGGCAAATCATCGGTCGCTGGCAAAAGATTTGAATCCAGACCGGCCGGATAACCTGACTTTATTTGTTCAATTGTGAGGAGGTAAATGCGAAAATAATTACTGAGTTTCTAAAACCTTTACCTGTCAACTTTCAATTCAGAGGAGTGAGAAAATGAATAAGAGAATTCTATTTATCTTGAGCCTGTTATTAAGTGCTTCGATCCTGCTGGCCGCATGCGCCCCTGCCGCGGCTGTAACGGATACGCCTGCCCCAGCAGACACAGTTGCCCCTGCTGACACGGCTGCTGCTCCCGCTGAAACAGTAAATATCAGTTACGCTATCTGGGATAACAATCAGCTCCCGGCTCATCAACAGATCATCGCCGCCTTCGAGGCCAAGAATCCCAATATCAAGGTGACCGTCGAGGTTGTACCGTGGGAAGCTTACTGGACCAAGCTCCAGACCGCCGTGGCCGGTGGTGAGGCCTACGATGTGTTCTGGATGAACGGCCCGAGCTTTCCTGTTTACGCATCGAAGGGTGTCCTGACGGATCTACAAGACCGGGTCACGAAAGACAATGTAGACATGAGCAAGTATGCGGATGCGCTGGTCAAGCTTTATTCGTACAACGGCCATGTCTATGGCTTGCCCAAAGACTTTGACACGATCGGCTTGTACTACAACAAGGATCTGTTCGACCAGGCCGGTGCGGCCTATCCGACCGCCGACTGGACCTGGGATGACCTGGCCAAAGCCGCCAAGCAGTTGTCCGATCCCGCCAAGGGTGTCTGGGGCCTGTCAGTCCCCGGCGACCAGACGGGTTATTGGAACTTCATCTACCAGAACGGCGGCGAGGTTATCGCCCCGGATGGCAGCAAAGTCCTGATCGACCAACCAGCTTCCTGTGAGGCGATCACTTTCCTGTATGACCAGATGAAGGCCGGTTCCATGCCGGATGCAGCCACCACCGCTTCCATGGATCCCAATACACAGCTCTTCCCGGGCGGCAAGATTGCCATGATCACAGCCGGCTCATGGGCGGCCAAGTCTTTCAGCACCGCCGGTTTTAAGCTGGGCGTAGCCCCGCTGCCCAAAAAGGTCAAGCAAGCTACCATTATCCATGGCCTGTCGAATGTCGTCTGGTCCGGAACAAAACACCCTGAAGAAGCCTGGACGTTCGTCAAGTTCCTGGGTGGTGAAGAAGCTGCCACGATCCTGGCTGAGTCTGGCACGGTGATCCCCGCGTACCAGGGCATGCAGGACAAATGGGCGAAATCTATTCCGGGCCTGGATCTGCAAGTGTTTGTAGATGCGCTTTCGTATTCTGTGCCCTACCCGACCGCGGCGAAGGGAATGGAATGGAACACCAAAATCTCCGATGTTATGGGTGATGTCTGGCTGGGTAACATCCCAATCGACAAAGCCTGTCAATCAATGGCCGAGGCTGCCAACGCAGTTCTGAGCCAACCATAAGGGTTTGAATCTATCGCTCAGTTGCCGGGGATTATTCATCCCCGGCAACTGAATGCAGAGGTTCTGAAAACGCCATGCCAAAACGACGATACAAACGATCATTTCAATCGAAACACCTGTTTGATGCGATCTGGGGCTATACCATGATCGCCCCAATGCTTTTGGGATTGGGTATTTTCTTCTATCTATCGCTGGGAATATCTGTCTTGATCAGTTTTACGAGATGGGATGTATTGACAGCGCCTGAATGGGTCGGATGGCGGAACTATATTTTCCTTTTCAATGATCCGACTTCCCAAAAAACACTTTGGAACACGGTCCGCTATGCATTAATGGTGGTCCCACTGGGGATGCTCGTATCGCTTACGCTGGCACTGGCGCTCAATACCAAGATCCGTTTTCGTGAGCTGTACCGCATTATTTACTTCCTGCCCGTCCTGACCATGCCGGTGACGATTTCTATTGTCTGGAAGTGGATCTATAACCCCGATTTCGGTCCGCTCAACCAGTTCCTGCACCTGTTCGGTGTCGGCCGCTTGCTTTGGCTGAGTGACATCAACCTGGCCATGCCGGCCCTCGTCCTGATGGATATATGGATTGGCAGCGGCTACGGCATGATTATCTTCCTGGCCGGTCTGCAGAATATTCCACACGAGTTTTACGAAGCGGCTGAGGTGGATGGGGCCAACTACTTGCAGAAACTTATTTACATCACCTTACCCTTGCTTACCCCCACGCTATTTTTTAGCATGGTCACATCGTTAATCAGCGCCTTTCAAGTATTCGATATCGTTTACACGATGACCAAAGGTGGGCCGCTCGATTCTACCCGTACGATGGTCTACACAATTTACGACAATGGCTTCCATTTCTTTAAAATGGGCTTGGCCAGCGCAACTGCCTGGATATTGTTTGCCATGATTCTCGTTGTCACCATCATTCAATTCTGGAGCCAGAAAAAATGGGTAAATTACTTGTAAAGTTCTTTCGATCCACCTATTGGTGGTTGCACATCCTGCTCATTTTGGGCAGCGTAGCCACGCTGATGCCCTTTATTTTGATGCTTGCCACATCCTTGAAAACACCGGCGGAGGTTTTGACCACCACTCCGGTGTTGCTACCCCAGGCCTGGCGTTGGGAAAATTATGTGGATGCTGTTAATCAGATTCCCTTCTTGCGTTTTTACTGGAACACCATCTTCGTTACTGTTTGCCGTGTAGTAGGCCAATTACTGTTTGCATCGATGGCAGCCTACGCTTTTGCCCGGCTGCGATTCCCCGGACGTGACGTCTTGTTTCTGGCAGTTCTGGCGGTCATGATGGTGCCGGGTCAGGTGACGCTCGTTCCGAACTATATCATTCTAAAAAATCTTGGCTGGTTGAATAGTTATACCGGTCTGATCGTCCCCAGTCTGTTTACCGCCTTTGGCACCTTCCTGTTGCGACAGTTCTTTAGGACAATTCCCCAGGATATCGAGGATGCTGCCATACTGGATGGCTGCAACCCATTCCAGGTTTACTCCAAAATTGCATTACCGCTTGCCGGCCCGGCGTTGGGCGCCCTGGGGCTGCTCATCACGCTTTGGTCGTGGAACGATTTCCTCTGGCCGTTGATCATCACCAGTAGCACTGATATGCAGATGCTATCCGTAGGCCTTGCTTACTTCCAGGGACAGTACATCACGAATTACACCGTGATGATGGCCGCAGCCACACTGGCCTCTCTGCCCATGTTCATCATTTTTGCGCTGACTCAGAAATCCCTCATCGAAGGCATTACGATGAGCGGCATGAAACAATGACCCGGCTTTCTATACTACGGAGTTGTAAAAGAATAACTCCGCCCCGTGCACCGTGCAGGAACCGGGACTACATCGCTGGAACCGGGACTACTCCGCGGATTCATTTTTCAAGATCAGCTTAAAATTCGCCGTATTGAAAGTTTTAACCACCCTGGCCCGGATCGCCAGAACAGGTGTCGTGGTAAATGATTAGATTTTTGCTCTAAGAGAGTTTTTTGAAAATAGAAATAGCAACTTGAATATATCTGTAGTGTGTCATTGCGAGCCGCGGTCTCCAGCGGCGAAGCAATCTTCAGGGATGAATTATAAGATTGCTTCGTCGCAAAGAGCGCTCCTCGCACGCGTACCTGCGTTCGGTGCAGGCAATGACACATGAGAGTTACTTGAATTTCAAAACACTCTCTAAAGCAAGACTATCGGAAATGCGGATTAATACTTTTACAGACCCTAATCACAGGAGTTTCTCATGACAAAAATTGCATTTATCGGCGCGGGCAGTTTGGGATTTACATCCGAACTTGTGCGCGACATCCTTACCTTCCCATTGCTGGAAGACGCAACGATCTCGTTGATGGATATCAACGCCGAGCGGTTGGAGTCCTCGAAGCAGGCGGTTGAAAAATTGATCAAGGAAGGCAACCGTCCCGCGCAAGTGACGGCGACGACGGATCGCGCCGGAGCCCTCAAAGGCGCGGACGTGGTGTTGACCACGATCCTGGCCGGCAGCACCGAAGTCTGGCGGCACGACATCGAGATCCCCAAAAAATACGGCGTGGATCTCAACGTCGGCGATACACGCGGACCGTCAGGCATCTTCCGTTTCCTGCGCACGCTCCCGCCGATGATGGATATCGTGCGTGACATGGAGAAGTATTGCCCGAACGCAGTGCTGCTCAACTACACCAACCCGATGGCGATGTTGTGTGCCGCACTGCAACGCCAAACGTATATTCCCGTCACGGGCCTGTGCCACTCGGTACAGGGCACGGCCATGATGCTGGCCGAATGGATCGGCGCGCCGTTCGACGAGATTGATTATTTATGTGCGGGTATTAATCATCAGGCCTGGTATCTGGAATACAAATGGAATGGCAAGGATGCGTATCCGCTGATTCACAAAGCCATCGCCGAACGACCTGAGATTTACAATCATGAGATTGTCCGCAACGAGATGTACCTTGCCCTGGGCAAATACGTTACCGAGTCGAGCGGACACAACTCCGAATACAACTGGTGGTTCCGCAAGCGGCCCGACCTGATCGAAAAGTACTGCACGCACGGCACAGGCTGGAACCCGGGTGAGTATGCTTACATCTTGAAATATTATCAAAACAATGAAGCCACCTGGAAGGATATTGTCAAGGAACGCCTGGCCGAACCACTGACTGCGGAAGACCTGCAGCGCGGGCACGAATATGCCGCATACATCATCAATGCGCTCAAAGGCGGTGAGATGTTCAAGTTCAATGGCAATGTCCGTAATACGAATCTGATCACCAACCTGCCCGAAGGTGCGTGTGTGGAAGTACCAGTCGTCGTGGATAAGGCCGGCTTCCATCCCATCCACGTCGGCATGTTGCCGGCTGAATGCGCATTGCTCACGCAACTCAGTTCGGGTATCGAAGAGATGGCGATTACCGCCTCCATCGCAGGCGACCCGACCATGGTCTACCGCGCCATCTGCCATGACCCGCTGACTGCGGCTGTATTGTCTTTGGCGGAGATCAAGCAGATGACGAATGAATTGTTTGCGCAACACAAAGATTACCTGCCACAGTTCAAGACACATAAAGTCTAATGACACACATCTCCATTGGTAAACTTCGCGGGTTGCAACAAATCTCCTCTGCGCGCGGCACTTTCACCGTGCTGGCGCTCGACCACCGCCAGAACCTGCGCAAGGCCCTCAACCCGCAAAATCCATCTGCCACCACAGACGCTCAGCTCTCACGCTTCAAATTGGACGTGACCGCTGCGCTTGCTCCCGAGGCGACGGCTGTTCTGCTCGACCCGGAAATTTCCGCCGCCCAGGCCATCGCCGCGCACTGCATTCCCAACAACGTTGGCTTGGTCGTGGCGGTTGAATCCACTGGCTATACGGGCGACGCAACTGCCCGCCAGGCACAGCTCATTCCTGGCTGGAACGTGGAGAAAGCCAAGCGCATGGGCGCCAGCGCGATCAAACTGCTCGTCTATTACCATCCTGATTCGCCCACTGCTTCCGAGGTCGAAGCGTTCACAAAACGGATCGCAGATGATTGCGCCAAACATGATCTCGCGTTGATGCTCGAGCCGCTTTCCTATTCTTTGGATGAAACTAAAAAACTTTCCTCCGAAGAAAAAAGATACGTGGTGGTTGAAACGGCCAAACGCTTGACCCCTCTGGGCGCGGATATTCTCAAGGCAGAGTTCCCTGTCGATGTTGCCGATACAGACGAATCGAATTGGGCCCAAGCCTGCACGGATGTTTCGTCTGCCTCCATCACGCCCTGGATACTCCTATCTGCCGCAGTGGCGTATGAAACCTTCCTGCGCCAGGTGACGGTTGCCTGTAATGCGGGCGCCAGCGGCATTGCCGTGGGTCGCGCCGTCTGGCAGGAGGCGGTATCGCTGAGCGGCGAAGAACGGGCAAAGTTCCTGGCTACCGCTGCCCGCCAGAGAATGGCATGTCTCACTGCGTTGTCTCAAGCCCTGGCCAGACCCTGGACGGATTTCTACAGCGCCGAGCCGGGCTTCGATTGGTATAAGACCTACTGATATGTTTGATATCCTCGTTGCAGGTGAAATCAACCCCGACCTGATCCTGACAGGCAACGTCAAACCGGCCTTCGGGCAGGTCGAAAAATTGGTCGATACTGCCGCCCTGACCATCGGCTCGTCCTCCGCCATTTTTGCCTGCGGCGCGGCGCGTCTTGGATTGCAGGTTGCGTTCATCGGCGTGTGTGGGGATGATATTTTTGGTCGCTTTATGCTCGACCAAATGAAAAAACGCAATGTGAATATTGACCACGTCATCGTTCGCGCAGGCGGACAAACTGGACTGAGTGTGATCCTCAACGATCGCGCGGACAGGGCGATCCTGACGCACCCCGGCCTGATCGCCGCGTTACGGGCCGCGGACCTGCCCGATAGCTTGCTCCGTCAAACGCGCCACCTGCATGTCGCCTCTTACTTCCTGCAAACAGGCCTGCAACTCGATCAGCCCGATCTGTTCCGCCGGGCCCGCGCCCTCGGCCTGACGACTTCACTCGATACCAATTACGATCCCAGCGGGCAGTGGCGCGGCTTCGACGAATTGCTCTCCGCCACGAATGTCTTTCTGCCGAATGAAGCCGAAGCTCTTGCCATCACGCGCGCCGACAACCCCGAATCCGCCGCGCGGACTCTTGCAACCCACACCGAACTTGTGGCCGTCAAACTCGGTGTACAGGGCGCACTGGCTTGCAAAGGCGGTGAATTTACGCGCGCTGAATCGCTTTCGGTGAATGTCCTGGATTCTGTTGGGGCAGGCGACTCGTTCGACGCCGGATTTCTGTTTGGCTATTTGAATCACTGGGATATCCAAAAATCCCTGCGGCTGGCGTGTGTTTGTGGTGCCCTGTCGACCCAAAAAGCGGGCGGCACGCAAGGCCAGCCGAATTTGGAAGAGGCCATGAAATACATTGTCTGACCGCAAGGCTATGCTCAATACGGTATTCTGTCTTCTTGATATATCTCTACGGGAATTGAAACTATGTATTATCTTGATGAAATCGTCCAATCTCAAAAGCGCGGAGAAGCGATTGGCATTCCCTCGATCTGTTCGGCGCACCCGTGGGTATTGAAAGAGACCCTGAAAGCGCCGGAGACTCCCAGGGTGCGCCTGGTTGAAGCCACCTGCAACCAGGTCAACCAGTTTGGCGGATACACGGGCATGACCCCCGCAGGTTTTGTCCGCTACGTACGCGAGATCGCGAAAGAAAACAATTTTCCGTTCGAAAATATTATCCTGGGTGGCGACCATCTTGGCCCGAACGTCTGGCAGGACGAGCCTGCCAACCTAGCCATGCAAAAGTCCGCTGTGATGATGAAGGATTACGTGCAGGCGGGTTTTGTGAAAATCCACCTGGATTGCAGTATGCGTCTGGGTGATGACCCCGCAGGCGCGCTCGACCCTGGGATTTCTGCGCGGCGCGCGGCGAAACTGGCGAAGGTGGCAGAATTATCTGTAGGGGCGGGGCTAAGCCCCGCCCGGTTGCCGCGTTATGTGATCGGAACAGAAGTGCCGATTCCGGGCGGGGCGCAGGAGCACGAGGCAGGCGTCAGCGTGACAAAAGTCGAAGACGCGCGACAGACCATTCGGGTCACGCACGAGGCTTTTGTGCGCGAGGGGCTCGAATCTGCCTGGGAACGAGTCATCGCGCTTGTTGTCCAGCCCGGGGTCGAATTTGGGGACGATTTCGTTTTGGAATACCAGCCGGCGGCGGCACGTGACTTGTCGCGCTTCGTCGAAAGTCAGGCAATGGTGTATGAAGCGCACTCCACCGATTATCAAACGCGTGAGGCGCTGAAAAACCTTGTGCGCGATCATTTCGCGATTCTCAAGGTTGGCCCGGGGCTGACGTTTGCATTTCGCGAGGCGGCCTTTGCTCTGGCAATGATGGAAAATGAATTATTCCCGACTTCACGCTCGAATTTGATCCGCGTTTTGGATGACGTGATGGTACAACATCCTGAACATTGGAAAAAATATTATCACGGCTCGGAAGAAAAACAGGCTTTCAAACGCGAGTTTAGTTTTAGCGACCGCATCCGCTATTGCTGGCATGATCCGCAAGTGCAAGCCGCATGGGAAATGCTGATGGGAAACTTGCGCGAAAAACCGCTGCCGCTTTCACTGTTGAGCCAGTTTGCTCCCAGGCAATATGAGCATATCCGCCGTGGGGAGATCGCCTGGACGCCCGAAGCGGTGATCCTCGATCACATTCGTGCGGTCCTGCTGGATTATGAAACGGTTTGCGTGTCTTGAATGCCCTGAAAACAAACAACCAGGTAAGCCCCAAAGCTTACAGCATTGATTAGCAGATGACTGACAAATTGGAACCATAATAAATTATGTACCATACTTTGCGCATCGGCTCTCAGATCGGTTCCTATGATCCTTTTTGGGTTCAGGTGCGCGAGGCTGTCTACCAGAAGGCCCAACAGCTCAAGGTCAACCTAATCCCGATCGAGATCACCGAGGAGGCGCAATCGCTTTCTTTGGAAGAACAAGCCAGCCTGATGGACGAGCTGCTCGCCGAGGATCTAAGGGCGCTGATCAGTTGGAACCTGCCAGCCGATATGATCCGGCGCTTGCTGGATCATGGCCTGCCTGTTATCTATCTGTGTGAATCCGGGATTCGGCATCCGCTATTCGTATCGCCTCGCGGGTTGGATCAGGCTGCAGCTATGGCCGGGGAATATTTGGCCCAGAAGCTGAACAGGCATGGGCAGGTCTTATCCGTGGGCGGGCTAATGAACCCGAATGAAGAAGACTACAGCGGCACCCGCGTGATCGGGATCAGGGAAACGCTGAAAAAATACCCCGAGATCTCTTTTTTCCATATACCTAGTTTCTGGCGCTACGATGATGCGCTTCCCCAAATTGAAACGGCCATGCGCGAGTTTGATCAACCCTTCGATGCCATCTTTGGCCTGTGCGACTCACTGGCTTTGGCAGCACGAGATGCCGGACGGGGCCTTGGGTTGGTGGATCAGCATACCATTATTGCAGGCATCAACGGTGACCCGTTGGCCCTGGCTGCCATCGCCGAAGGCAGCATGAGCGCCACGGTGGAAACTTCGACGCTAGACTTTGGGTCTCAACTGGTTGAGCTGGCCTGCCAGGCGGCCCATGGCGAAAGACTGCCTGACCATTTTGGCTATAAAATGCGCTTGATAACCACCGAGAACGTGGCCGAGGTGGCCCTGGAAAAACTGATTGGCATTGCGAACATTCCTTCACGCCTGGTGGGCGTAAACCTGCACCTGGAGCAAAACCGGTTGACCCAGTTGGAGACCAGCGCGGCGATCAACCGGCGGGTCGGGGCGCTGCTCGACCGCCAGGAACTCTCGCAGGAAATAGCCGACCTGATCCGCGCAAACTATGGTTATGACCGCGTCCAGCTTTTCTTGTGGTCCGAACAGGAACAACTCCTGGTGCTCGACGAACCTGCGCCGCCTGCGGGCGGAAGGGTATCCCTGCCCCTGCATAAATCGGGCTTGCTTGCCGAAGCCTTGCTGCGGAATGAAACCATCTCCATCCCCGATACGCATCACAGCAAGCGCTTCCCACCAGATATTCGATGGATGGAGGTGTACTCGCGCGTGATCCTGCCCATCCGTCTCGGCGATAAAATTCTGGGGCTGCTCGACCTGCATAGCCGGTATCCGAAGGCACAGCAGCGCCAGGAGCTGATCGGCCTGCAATCGCTGGCGGATCAGTTGGGGATCGCCATGCGCAACGCTGAATTGTACAGCGAGGCCGTGCAGGCCCGGGCTACCGCGGAAAAGGCCGATGAGTTGAAAACCCGGCTGTTGGCGAATGTCAGCCATGAGTTGCGCGCGCCCCTGAATGTAATCCTGGGGTACAGCCAGGCCGCACTGAGAGTGCCCAACCCCTATCATGCAGAGCTTCCAAAAGAGGCTTTGCAGGATATCGGGCATATCTTTGACAGCGGTGAGCAATTGATCCGCCTGATCAATGACCTGCTTGACCTGTCCCGGGCGGAGATCGATGCGCTCGACCTGTTCCCTGAGACCTTTGACCCTCGTCCATTTCTGGAAGATACTTTTCACAGCCTGGCGGACCATGCGGATGCATCGAAAGGTGTGGAGTGGCGCCTAGACCTGCCGACGCATCTGCCGACAATCCAGGCTGACCCGGGGCGCTTGCGCCAGATCCTGCTCAACCTGCTGCACAATGCCCAGAAATTTACCTCCAGTGGTGCGATCACCCTGGGTGCTGAAGTCGAACCGCCGCACCTGCACCTGTGGGTGAAAGACACGGGGTCGGGGATCCCGATCGAGCAGCAAGAGCGCATCTTCGAGCCTTTCGTCAGCGTCGGACCTCCCGGCGGCCGCCCGAACGGAATCGGACTGGGATTAAGCATCACCCGCCGGCTGGTGGCGCTGCATAACGGTTCGATGACGTTGGAGAGCCAACCGACGCAGGGTAGCACTTTCCACGTCTACCTGCCGCTGCCGAGTCTCTCCGGCGGACCGGTTCGAATTGCCAGCAAGGCGGACCATCCGGTTTTGGTTCTCCTTTCAAGTCGTGAGCAGCCTCCTCAAGCATTGCTTGAGTTAAGCCAGCGACGCAGATTAGTCATCCGCAGGCTGGAACCAGGCGACGATCTGGACGCGCTGCTGACGGAAGTCCAGCCGATGGCGCTGGCCTGGGACATGGCCGGTGCCAGTCTTGGTGATTGGACCTTGATCCAGCGCCTGCGCAGTCATGCTCAGTTGTGCCAGCTGCCGTTTATCCTGTACAGCCACGATGAAGCCGGGAGTTCGGGCCTCTCCACCGGCATAACGGACGTCATAATGAAGCCGGTCCATGGAAAAACACTGCTCGAGATGCTGGAGAGCATGCGCCCACGGTCAGGGGCTGGCCCGCTGCTAATTGTGGATGACGACCCGCAAGCCCGCCAACTTTATCAGCGCCTGGCGGCTGATGCGCTGCCGGGTTGTCCGGTGATTGCTGCTGAGAATGGGGCAGCAGCATTGGCGATCCTGGGGCAGGAGACACCCTGCCTGGTGATCCTGGATTTGACGATGCCGGAAGTGGATGGCTTTACGGTGCTGGAACGGATGCGTCTCAACCCGCGCACGCGGCAGGTGCCCGTCCTGGTGATGAGCGGCAGGATGCTTTCGCTTGAAGACGTGCGCCGCCTGGACTATGCCCAGGTGACTTTCCACAGCAAGGAGCTTTTATCGACCGATGAGGCGGTGGCCAGCTTGCAGCGGGCGCTTGCCGGGGAGCAAACGCTGCCCCAGCCAACCAGCATTCTGGTCAAGCATGCCTTGGCGTATTTGCACCAGAATTTTGCCAAGCCGCTCACTCATCGGGAGATTGCGCAGGCAGTGGGTGTGAGCAAGAATTACCTGGGTGAGATCTTTCGCCAGGAGCTTGGTTTTTCGCTCTGGGATTGCCTGACCCGCTTCCGCCTGCAAAAGGCCAAAGAATTGTTGCGCAGCACTGGGGATAGTATCACTTCTGTGGCTGCCCAGGCCGGGTTTGAAGACTCCGCCTATTTCAGCCGGGTTTTTCGAAAGCATGTGGGCATGTCGCCCCAGGAATACCGTAAAGGGGTGGATTAGCGCCAATTTTTTTCCCGCAAATTTCAGTTCCACAAAAAGTAGAAGAAGGGCGTCTTACCCATCGACACAGTGAGCCGCGACACTCCGATATCCTTCGGGAGTGCAGGTGAGCGAGACGAACCATCAGGACATCGCTCGACCAGCGGACCTTGCAGTTTTATGCTCGAAACATCGCAATTCGTGATCGTGTTTAGCAAACATACAGCGTGATATTGTCCAAGAGGCCCATGATATTGTCCAAGACAAAGCGGGTCTCATTTTGCTATTCTGGTAATAAGCGAAAAGAGGACTATGTCAAGCATACTGTCCACTGTTCTAATCATCGAAAACGACGCGGTTACACTCGATTTATATCGCCGGGAGTTGAGTCAGGATTTTGATGTGATTACCTGTTCAGGGAAAGACGAGTTATTGGAAACGATCCATCGTCAGGACTTAGGTGCTGTTGTCCTGGAACCGGTCGCACTGAATGGGCAGGGATGGGATTTGTTTGATAGCATCCTGGCTTTGCCTGCTGATATACGTTCTTTTCCTGTGATCCTATGCAGCGTGCTGGATGAGCGCAAACGTGGCCTGGAGATGGGAGCGGCGGTCTTTCTGGTCAAACCAGTCCTGCCGATTCAACTCATGGAAACTTTGCACCGTGTAATTGGAAAGACAGAAGTTACCAAATTATAACTATCATAAAAACCATTCAATGCGTCAAAGTCTGGTCGTGGCATCCTCTGAAAAAACTTTTCTGAACTTGTATTGTCCGCACTGTCCTAACCGTTCTCTATTTAGCAGTATGGAAAGGAAGGATCAAATGAACAAGTATTACCTCAGATTGGTTTCAATCTTGATTATGGTTGCTCTGGTATTCTCCGGTTTTACGGTGACAGTTCTGGCTGCCGCATTGAGATCCATTAGCAGCTACCAGGCTACCAATGACGCCACGAATGTCTATTACCAGCTTAATTACAGCAGCACCTATAGTTGGTACCGTGTTTACATTGACACCGATCAAAGTAGCGCGACCGGTTACAACGCAAACGGCATCGGGGCGAACTATATGGTCGAAAACGGCAGCCTGTACAGCCATCCTGCCAATAATTCAACCTGGAGTTGGACCAGCCTTGGGGCGGTCACGTACACCAACACCAGCGGCGTGGCCAGTTGGACGATTGCCCGAAGTGCTATTGGCGAGATAGCCAATCCCAACACTGCGGATTTGATATTCCAGGTTGAGTCGCCGCTGACCACATCGGCTAAATATACCCACACGTATAGTGGAGGCTCGACCTCCACCCCAACGAGTGTCCCGCCCACCGCGACCCGTACGAATACCCCCGTTTCTCCCACTGCGACTCGCACCAATACACCTCTTGGCCCAACTGCCACTCGCACCAATACGCCAACGAGTTGCGGAACAATCTGCAATCAACAGGCGACCAACGACGGCACCAACGTGTACTATGGTTTCTCATATACCGGCGCCTTCAGTTGGTACCGCGTTTACATTGACACCGATCAGAGCAGCGCGACCGGTTACAACGCAAACGGCATTGGGGCGAACTACATGGTCGAAAACGGCAACCTGTACAGCCACCCTGCAAATGATTCGAATTGGAGCTGGACCAGCCTCGGGGCAGTGACCTATACCAATACCGGTGGCGTGGCCAGTTGGACGATTTCCCGAAGCGCTATTGGCGAGACGGCCAATCCCAACTCCGCGAATTTGGTATTCCAGGTTGAGTCACCGCTCACGACAACAGGCATATACACCCACGCCTATAGTGGTGGAGGCGCAACCTCTACCGCGACGAACACACCCCTTGGCCCCACTGCTACTCGCACGAATACGCCGGTTGGTCCCACCAATACGCCGACTCGCACACCCACTCCTGCGTCGGGAGGCTCCACAACGGTCAACTACAGCTCGTCAACGGCCGTCATCACCAATCCTGAGCGTGGCTTCGATCATACCAACACAGCTTGCGATAGTAGTCTCTATAGCCAGGCCACACTCCAAGGTTATCGCACCAGTGAAAATATCAGCGTAGTCTTGTGTAACTTCTATCTTGCCAGCTTCAAGACCAGCGCCATCAGTCAGGCAGCCTTGAACACGCTCCAAACGCAGTTGAATACAATCCGTTCAGCCGGTTTGAAGGTTGTCCTGCGCTTTGCATATACCAGCACGGATAACGTTGACGCGAGCCTGACCCAAATCCAAGCGCACATCAACCAGCTCGCGCCGATCGTTCAGTCCAACAGCGATGTGATCCTGGTCTGGCAGGCCGGTTTCATCGGCGAGTGGGGCGAGTGGTACTATACCAACCACTTTGGCGATGCGGGCAGTATTACAACCCAACAATGGGCTGACCGCAAAGCTGTAGTGGATGCAATGCTTGCAGCATTGCCCAGCACCCGCATGGTTTCGCTGCGCACGCCTAATTTCACGCGCACCATGTATGGCGCAACCACCGTCACGTCGGGCACAGCTTTCAACGGCAGCGCCATCGCGCGCCTTGGGCAGCATAATGACGCTTTTGTAGCCAGCGCTGATGATATGGGCACTTATCTGAACACCTCTGTGGAATACCCCTGGCTGCAGGCCCAAACGGCCTATACGGTGATGGGCGGTGAAAACGATGCCTGGGCGCCCCCACGCACAGACTGTACGACCGCCTTACAGGAAATGGGCATGTTCCACTGGTCGTATATCAATACCGACTATTTCCCAACGACGATAACCAATTGGAACAGCCAGGGATGTTTGGTCACCATGAAGAAGAACCTCGGCTACCGGTTCGTGCTCACGCAGGGCACGTATCCCAACACGGTTGCAGCCGGTGGCGGGTTGAACGTCCAGATCAGTATCCGCAATGATGGCTATGCTGCGCCGTTCAACCCGCGCGGGCTTGAACTGATCCTGCGCAACACTTCCAACGGGACGGTCTATCGCTTTGCCCTGGCAAGCGATCCACGTTTCTGGCTGGCGGGCACAACCACAAATATCAATCAGACGATCACGCTGACGGGCGTCCCGGCCGGAAGTTATGCGCTCCTGTTGAACCTGCCGGACCCGGTCAGCGCGTTGAGCACCCGTCCGGAATATTCGATCCAGACGGCCAACACCGGCACCTGGGAAGCCGGCACCGGCTTCAATAACCTGCTGATGACGGTGACGATTCAATAGATTGTATTTCTTTCAACTCAGATCAACCTGCCCGCAGGCCGCAAGCCTGTGGGCAGGTGAGAAATTAGCTTCAGAAGCTGCTCACTCCAGGTTTTCAATAACCAGCTCCTCGTTCAGTTCCGTTTTTGCACATATTTCCAATCATTCACAAAGGAGATTCGAAATGTTGCAGGTCAAAAAGATTTTCTGGAGCGCAAGACTGCTCGCCCTTCTGGCGTTGCTTGGTGCTTTATTTGTCATGCCATTCTCTGCCTCGGCTGCCCCATTGAGATCCATCACCAGCTACCAGGCCAGCAACGACGCCAGCAATGTCTACTACCAGTTCCAGGTGTCAAGCTCGTGGTCTCTCTATCGGGTTTACATTGACACCGATCAGAGCACCAGCACTGGCTTTGCCGTTGGCACGATTGGCGCCGATTACCTGCTCGAAAATGACATTCTCTATCAGCACACGGGCAGCGGTTGGAGCTGGACACAGGTGAAAGGAGTCAGCCACCAGGTGGGCAACAACATCGCCCATTGGGCGTTGGCGCGGGCCGATATTGGGGAAACGGCTACCCCGAACACAACGGATCTCATTTTCCAGGTGGAGACCTCGGGTACGACTGAGACCTCCAGCAAATACACGCACACCTTCACCAGCATCGACCGGCCGGTCTACACCAGCGATTACGATACCGCCAGCATGGATTATGGGTTCAGGCAAAAGGTGTCGTGGACCACGAATCGGGTCTATATTGATACCGATCAGAACGCCAGCACAGGCTATTCGGTGGGTGGCATCGGCGCAGACTACAAGCTGGAAGGGTGTACTTTGTATCACTATGCGGGCGGGTCGAACTGGACATTCGTCCGGACTGTCGGCTTCGATGTTACGAACGGCCTGGTTACGTGGTCAGATGTGCCGCGTTCGGCCATTGGCGAGTCCTCGTTACCGAACAGCGCCGACCTGGTTTTCCAGGGAGCATCATCCGGGTCCAGTGAAACGACGCGGAAATACACGCAGAAATACAGCAATCGATTCTCGCAACATCTCGCCATTCCGTCCTATTTCTATCCGGGTAGTACAGGCGCTGCCTACTGGACGCAGCTTGAAAGCAGCGCGCCGAATGTTGGGTTGGCGGTCATCAACCCAGACAACGGCCCTGGCAGCAGCGCTCAAGGTGTCTATGTTATCCAGGCTGCCAGCACTCAGGCCAAGGGCATTCCAGTCTTTGGTTACGTCCGCACCACGTATGGCGCCCGGTCCATAACGGATGTCAAGGCCGACATCGATCATCACTTTGCCTGGTATGGCGTCGAAGGCATTTTCGTGGATGAGGTGACCAATACCTGCGCGACTGCGGACATAGCGTACTATCAACAAATTTATAACTATATCAAAGGTATAAACGCCGACGTACCTGTAGTCATCAATCCGGGTACGCGCGTTCCGGAATGCTACGCCAGCGTCGGCGACATCATCATCAACTTCGAGGATACCTACGCCAACTACGTAAACTGGCAGCCGCTGGGCTGGGAATATAACTACCCCGAAGAAATGTTCTGGCACCTGATTCACACTACTAATACATCTGATTTGTCCAATGCGATCGCGCTTGCCAAGCAACGAAACACAGGTTGGATTTACGTGACATCTGATATCCTGCCCAACCCCTGGGATACTTTGCCAACCAGCACTTACTGGTCGGACGAAATTAACTTGGCCTGGCAGTAGTCAAATCTTCGGGGATGAGGCTGAGGCATCGCCTCATCCCCGCTTTACGTGTTTTAAGGAGGCCCATCAAAAGAGATAATGTCCAGGTGTTCTAATCATGTCGTCGCGCGTGGCGGGGTGTGTTCGCGCATATCTGTGTCCCTGTCAGGCACGCGGAAACGCGGTGTCGCAGATATGCCAAACAAAGGAAAATATCATGAAACGAATCGTTTTGTTGAACCCTTCCATCATCATCGCGATGATGATCGCTCTCTTCACATTCCCTGCCGGAACTGTACTCGCGGCGACCTCCTGCACCCATTACGTGTCCACGACCGGCAATGACAGCAACCCCGGCACGTTGGCTGCACCCTGGCGGACAGTCCAGAAAGCCGCCAACACGGCCAGCCCCGGAAATGTGGTCTGCGTGCGCGGCGGCAGTTACAACGAACGGGTAACGATCAACGTCTCCGGCTCGGCCACCGGCGGGTATATCACCTTCCAGAGCTATCCCGGTGAAACGGCCATCCTGGACGGAACAGGTCTCATGCCTCCATCCGGTTGGTCAGCCATGATCTGGATCCAGGACAAGAGTTACCTGATCATCAAAGGTTTTGAGATCCGCTATTACAAGAGCTTGGCCAAGGCTCACGATCCCATTGGGATATTTGTAACAGCAGCAGACGATCATATCGAAATCCGCAACAACAAAGTCCATGATATGGGGAATTACGCAAGCGCCAAGAATGGCACCGACGCGCATGGCATTGCCGTGTATGGCACCTCTGCGCCGCAGTCGATCAATAACATTGTCCTCGACGGCAACGAGCTGTACAACCTGACGCTGGGGTCGAGCGAGTCGCTGGTGGTGAACGGCAACGTGGATGGGTTTACGATCACCAATAACAGTGTCCACGACAACAACAATATTGGCATTGACGTGATTGGTTTCGAGGGCAAGTCGCCCGATCCTGCTTATGACCAGGCCCGCAACGGTGTGGTGCGCGGCAACACAGTCTACAACATCAACTCGTACGGCAATCCTGCCTACGGCCACGAGCGCAGCGCGGATGGCATCTATGTGGACGGCGGGCGCGATACGCTCGTCGAGCAAAACATTATTCACCACACGAATATCGGTATCGAACTGGCCAGCGAACACGCCGGTCGCGCCACGAGTAACATCACGGTGCGCAACAACTTCGTGTACAGCAACACGCAGATCGGCATTGCGATTGGCGGATACGACACCAAGCGTGGCAGCACCGTGAACTGCGTGATCGTCAATAATACGCTCTACAACAACTATACCCAGCGCGATTGGGGCAGCGAATTGTACGTCCAGTACGACACCCAGAATAACATCATCAAGAACAATATCATCTTCGCCAATGATGCGCGGCTTTTCATTACAAGTTGGAGCGCAGTCATGACCGGCAACGTGGTGAACACGAACCTGTACTTTGCGGTGGGCGGCGGGACGAATGGCACCTGGCAATGGAAGAACGTGACCTACACCACCTTCGCCGCTTACCAGTCTGCCACCGGCAACGATGCCAACGGGCTGGCCGGTGTCGACCCGCTTCTGGCCAGCACCGCAACGCCTGACCTGCACCTGCAAACGACCTCGCCTGCCATTGATCGCGGCCAGACGTTGGCCGTCTCCGGCACGCTCGATATTGACGGGCAGGTGCGCGTACAGGGCGCGGCCATTGAGATCGGCGCGGACGAAGTACGTTAAGATTTCACATGATGGGAGCAGGTCCGAGACCTGCCCCTATTTATGTCGGTGATGGCTGGGACAACGAGTCCCTTTCTGAATTGCTCGACCCGCTCCGTGGAGCAGGCTTGAGGCATTATGTTGATAAGGAGGCGCATCCAACGAAATAATACCTGGCTATTCTGATTATGTCGTCGCGCGTGGCGGGGTGTGTTCGCACATATCCGTGTCCCTGTCAGGCACGCGGAAACGCGGTGTCGCGGATATGTCAAACATTCACAAGGAGAATCAAGATGTTACAGTTCCAAAAGATTTTTGGCAGCATGAAAATAACGACAAGACTGTTCGCCATCCTGGCGTTACTCGTCGGCTTATTTGTCATGCCGTTATCTGCCGCGGCGGCTTCCAATACGTTATCGCCTGTTTCCTATACCACGACCAGCGGTACATCTGGCGGCCAGCCTGTGGCCAACCTGGCCGTACAGGACCAATCTGGTACGGCGAACGACTGGAATAAGTATGTCGAATTCGGCGGGACCTATGCAGGCTATCGCACGTACACTGTGCCAGGTAGCATCACGCCTGCGTCCATCACAGCTATTCAAGTGAAGGCCAATTACCAGGGTCCGGCTAAGAGCACGCAAACCTGGACCTGGAAGATCTATAACTGGAGCACCAGCACCTGGGTAACCCTGGGCGACAATGCCAGCGCACCGGACTGGGGAGCCTGGACGCTTTTTACCTTCAACGCCGGCGGCACCCTGTCGAACTACGTCAGCGGCACCAGCCAGATCCAGATCCAGGTCGTATCGAACAACGCGTTGGATGCCATGGATCTCGATTATGAAGCCGTGGTGATCACCAGCGGTACCGGCGCAACCTCCACCGCGACAAGTGTTCCGCCGACCGCGACGAATACGGCAGTCGGCCCGACGGCGACCAGGACCAACACGCCTGTCGGCCCAACCGCTACCCGCACGAACACCTCTGTCCCGCCGACTGCAACCCGCACGAATACGCCCGTCGGCCCGACTGCTACCCGCACGAACACGCCTGTGCCGCCTACGGCAACGGCCACGGTCGCAGCGGGCAGCTGGTGGAAGCCGGCAGTGCATACCGCCTGGCACTGGCAGTTGGATGATCTGGTTGACTTCAACAACATCCATCCGGTGGTGTTTTACGACATCGACCTGTTCAACAACCCCACAGCTGATGTCACTCACCTGCATTCCCTGGGCATTAAAGTCGTCTGTTACTTCAGCGCGGGCAGCTACGAAGATGGACGTCCCGACTCCGGCCAATTTACCGCCGCCGACAAAGGCAGCAAGATGCAGGGCTGGCCGGAATACTGGATCGATACGCGCAGCACCAACGTGCGCAACATCATGACCGCCCGCATCCAGTTGTGCCATGACAAGGGCTTCGATGGTGTCGAGCCGGACAATATCGATGGCTATAGTAACAATACCGGTTTCCCCCTGACGTACGACACCCAGCTGAACTACAACCGCTTCCTGGCCACCACCTCGCATAACCTGGGCCTGATGGTCTTGTTGAAGAATGACGGCGACCAGTCCGTGGATCTCTGGCAGAACTTCGACGGGGAACTGAACGAGGAGTGTTTCAAATATAGCGAATGCGATATCTTGCATACCTATTTTGTCAACAACAACAAGCCTGTCTTCCACGTCGAGTACGGAACAGCACTGTCAAGTTTCTGTCCCACGACTGCGGACCAGCTGCACTTCAACTCACTCCGCAAGCCGGGGACGACGGTCGATATGACGTACGACCCGTGCCCGTACAATGGCTGGTAACCAAGCTAGCTTGCAGTAGTTAGGCTATATCTGCCCGTGCCCCTCTCACAGGCTCCGGTGAACCCAGGTTCGCTTGACCTGTGGGAGGGGCCATGAATTTATCAGCCCTCTCTTCGTGTATACCCAACTCCCACATAAAAATACAGCGTTATTTTGTCCAAGAGGCCCGTGATATTGTCCAAGACAAAGCGGGTCTTATTTTGCTATTCTAGGAGGGATACTTGGCCATACCCTCCACTGTTCCAATCATCGAAGACGCCCCGGTTACATTCGATACTCATACCGACTAATGAAGGAGACTTGAAGTGAAACAGTTCAAAAGGATTTTTCTCAGTGTCACGATGATCACAATACTGCTCGCGAGCATGTGGGCAGCGAATCTGAATCATGTTCAGGCTGCCCCTAAACCGACGAGCACACCTCTCCCGACCGCGACGACTACCTCAGGTGGCGCGCAGAAAATGGCGATCCCGTCGTATTTCTATCCTGGCGCATACTGGACCCAATTGGAAAATGCCGCGCCGGTCGTTGGCCTTGCCATTATCAACCCTAACAGCGGGCCCGGTACCGCGTTTGACCAGAACTACTACGATGAGACCAGGCGCGCGCAGGCCAAAGGGATCCTGTTGCTTGGCTACGTTCATACCAGTTACGGGGCGCGTGCCGCATCGGTGGTCAAGGCCGAGATCGACCAATTCTACAGTTGGTACGGCGTGAGTGGCATCTTTTTCGACGAGGCCAGTAATGATTGCGCTTTCCAAGGCTACTATCTTGACCTGTATAACTATGTTAAAGCCAAAGGGGGTGCCGCTGAAGTGGTTATCAACCCGGGTACCAATACGCCTGAGTGCTACGTTACAACCGCTGATATCATCCTCAACTTTGAATCCACCTATAGAGCATATCAAACCTGGGCACCCAGTGGATGGGAATTCAACTATCCTGCCGGCCGCTTCTGGCATCTGGTCATTGGCGCAAGCAGTGCGAATATGCCCAACGCCATCGCACTTTCCAAACAACGCCACGCAGGTTGGGTTTATGTGACCAATGACAAGCTGCCCAATCCGTGGGATACGCTGCCTGCGGATCCATACTGGACCAACGAACTGTCTCTTATTAACCAATAGGCGCCCTTCTCCGCCTGTCGGACAAAATGGCAAAGGGTAGCATGACTCGAGAAGGCTGTCTTCATCAAAAGAGGTTTAATGTCCGGCTATTCTGAGTATGTCGTAGCACGTGGCGGGGTGTGTTCGCACATATCCGTGTCCCTGTCAGGCACGCGGAAACGCGGTGTCATTGATATGTCAAACATTTACAAGGAGCTTCAAAATGAAACACTTCAAAAAGATTTTTGCCAGCATTACGACGACCACTAGACTGCTTGCCATTCTGGTATTTCTGGCCGGTTTATTTGTCATGCCGTTCTCTGCCTCGGCGGCTACCAACTTGCTCTTGTCGTCTTACGGCGCCACCAACGACGCCACGAATATCTATTACCAGTACCAATACACAGGCACGTGGAGCTTTTATCACGTCTTCATCGATACAGATCAAAGCGCCGCCAGCGGCTTTGCCATTGGCGGGATTGGCGCCAACTACCTGTTGGAAAATAACGAGCTATACAGCTACTCCGGCTCGGGGACGAACTGGAGGTGGGCCTTCACCAAGAATGTGACCTACTCCAACGCCAATAGCACCGCCAGTTGGACGGTGGCCAGGGCCGACATTGGGGAAACGGCCAACCCGAACTGGGCCGATCTGATCTTCGAGGTGGAAGCAAATGGCGGCGGTGGTACAGATATATCGCCGAAATATACGCATGTATACAGCGGCGGTGGTGCCACGGCC
>WNFL01134810.1_pt1 | contig 164103 bp, 138 predicted proteins | sample 5400361 | NCBI WGS metagenome assembly WNFL01 (sample SAMN13153351, study PRJNA577476) | soil metagenome | isolation source: 40 cm soil on Douglas fir-dominated hillslope | place: USA:California | collected 2013-09-17
CCCGCTTCGTCTACGACGAGCAGGGCAAGCTGATCGGGGAGTATCTATCCGATGGCACGCGAATACGGGAACACATCTGGCTCAACGACCTGCCGGTGGGGGTGCTCCAATGAAGCCCGCCATGCAGCATGCCCTGCGTGCGGCCCTCGTCGCCCTTGCCTTGCCGGCACTGCTGCTGATCCAATCGACTGCCTATGCCCTGCCGCCGCCCTGCGACCCCGCAGTGGATCCCCCCACCACCCAGATCATCACGATCAGCTCACCGGCGAACAACACGGTATTCGCCGCCGGCACCACGCCGATCACGGTGACGTTCACCGAATCCGGCACCCGATCGTATAACGGGGCAACTTGGACGCTTTACAGCAGCGCTGCGGCAACCCAGACCGGTTCGTTGGGCAGCACGGTCTATTCCGTCTCGTTCGCCAATTTGGGCGCGGCAAATTACTCCGTCGTTGTCGCGCCAAAGATTGGAATCATCGGTGATGGCTGCGAGGTCGATCAGACCAATGGCACGGTAGCCTTCTCGGTGGCGCCTTCAACAACACCCCAGACCATCACCGGCTTTGCCCCGGCCACCCCGATCAGCTACAGCCCCGGCGGCACCTTTGCCTTGACCGCCACCGGTGGCGGCTCCGGCAATCCGGTCACCTTCGCCTCGACCACGACAAGTGTCTGCACCGTATCGGGAACCACGGCAACGATCGTCGCCGTCGGCACCTGCACCCTGACCGCCAATCAGGCGGGTAACGCCAGCTACAGTGCGGCCGCGCAGGTGACCGCCAATGTCGTGATCAACAAGGCCGGCCAGACCATCAGCTTCGGTGCCCTCGCCACCAGGAACTACGGCGATGCGCCGTTCACGGTGGCGGCCACGGCCTCATCCGGCCTCGGTGTCACCTTCAGCTCGACCACCCCAACCATCTGCAGCGTGTCCGGTTCGACGGTGACCCTGATCGCAGCGGGCACCTGCACCATCGCGGCCGATCAGGCGGGTAACAGCAACTACAATGCCGCTGCCCAAGTCGCGCAATCGTTCACGGTCAATAAGGCCGCACAGACCATCACCTTTGGCGCATTGACCAGCAAGGCCTATGGCAGCGCGCCGTTTACGGTTGCCGCCACCTCGTCGTCCAGCCTTGCCGTCAGCTTCAGCTCGACCACCACGGCAGTGTGTACGGTGGCGGGCACCACCGTGACCATCGCCGCCGTCGGCACCTGCAGCATTGCGGCAGACCAAGCGGGCAATGCCAACTACAATGTGGCCACCCAGGTAGTCCAGTCATTTGCCGTGACCCAGGCCGGCCAAACGATTACCGGCTTTGCACCCGCCACCCCGATCAACTACAGTCCCGGCGGCACCTTCGCGCTGGCGGCGACGGGTGGAGCTTCCGGCAACCCGGTCACCTTTGCATCGACCACCGCAAGTTTCTGTACCGTATCGGGAACAACGGCCACGATCATCGCGGTCGGCACCTGTACCTTGACGGCCAATCAGGTCGGCAATGCCAACTACGCCGCCGCCGCCCAGGTCACGGCCAGTGTCGTCATCAACAAAGCCAATCAGACGATTACCTTCGGCACGCTCACCACCAGGACGGTCGGCGACGCACCGTTCGCGGTCAGCGCCACGGCCTCATCGGGACTGGCGGTCACCTTCAGCTCGACCACGGGAACCGTCTGCACTGTCTCCGGCTCCACGGTGAGCCTGCTGACGGCAGGCACCTGCACCATTGCGGCCGACCAGGCCGGCAACGCCAATTACAACGCGGCGCCGCAGGTCAGTCAATCGTTCACAGTGAATGCGCCGCCCATTCAAGTGTTCTATGTGCATCCCGATCATCTGGGCACCCCAAGGGCGATCACCCGGGCGAGCGACAACGCCAAGGTGTGGGAGTGGCGGAACGATGATCCGTTCGGGAACAATCCGCCGAATGAAAATCCTTCGGGGCTAGGCCAGTTCCCCTACAACAACCGGTTTCCGGGGCAATATTACGATCAGGAGACCGGCACCAGCCACAACTGGTTCCGCACCTACAACCCGGCGCTTGGGAAATATGAGCAGAGTGATCCGATCGGACTCAAGGGCGGGATCAGTACTTATGGGTATGTCAGGGGAAATCCGCTCGGACTCACTGATTGGTACGGATTGGCAGTCGATTTGCAAGTCATGGCAGATTGGCTTAACAAGAATGCTTATCTAAAATCACATGGACAATGCGCAAATCATGTTCGGCGTGGCCTAGAGGCAGGCGGTGGAATTTCGGGGTATCCAAATACCAATCCAGTTTCCGCAAAAGATTGGGGCCCCACCTTGGTAGATAACGGCTTTGAGGTAGCTAGTCCTTCAGGCTACATGCCACAACTGGGTGATACAGTAATATTCCAACCTACCCCTGGACATAATGACGGTCATATTGAAACTTATAACGGTACCCGCTGGGTATCGGACTATAGCCAAAATAACTTTGTTCCGCCCGCATACAAGGGAGCACCATTTACTATTTATAGGCAACCGCCAATCCCATCTCCGCCTTCACCTTCCCCAACTTCAGTTGATACTCCATCTCCGTCGCCGGTGGAGTCATGCGGCTGTGGCTAATTTACATATTTTTAGGCCTGAATAAACATGAATAAAAAATTACTTATTTTTTTCTATTTGCTATTGGGTTTGATTGCTAGTTTTTTTGCTTCACAGGCATTGGCACAATCGACCAAAGTCGCAGTATCGCCGGATATGGTAGTAAAAACTTTGTATCGTAATTATGCATGGGAGGTGATTTTCCTTAATTCAGCATCCGATGAACTAACCGACCAGTCCAGTGGGGAGTTACTAAAATATTTCACGCCAGAATTGGTTAAGTTAATAATTAAAGATCGCGCTTGCAGAGAAAAGACGGGCGATGCGTGTGCCTTGGATTTTGACCCAATATTTTCTTCACAAGACAGAGGATCAGTGCGTGATTTGGAAATCGGCGCGATGGACGCAACTGGAATTGTCAAAGTCAAATTTCGTACTTCAACTATTAGGCCAATAGTCGAATTACGTTTAAAGATGAAATCTACGTCTCTGGGGTGGCGTATAGACGATATAAACTATGAGCAAGGCAGGCCAAGTCTTCACCAGTTGCTGAGTTCGCGCTAAACACATCCCGACCACCTGGGCACCCCAAGGGCGATCACCCGGGCGAGCGACAACGCGAAGGTGTGGGAGTGGAGGAACGACGATCCGTTCGGGAACAATCCGGTGAATGAGGACCCCGACTCGACCGGCACCAGCTTCAGGTACAACCTGCGCTTCGGTGGCATGACGTACTTCGACGCCGAGACCGGCACGCTGCAAAACACCCACCGCGATCTCGATCTGCTGTCGGGACGCTACATCCAGAGCGATCCGATTGGGCTGGCGGGTGGGATCAATACGTATGCTTATGTTCGTGGGAACCCGCTGGGCTATGTCGATCCTTTTGGGCTTAAAGATGATGCAAGCCCTTGGCAAGTAGGTTGGGAATGGCTAACTGGGAATGGGCCAAGGGAGCATCACTTCACGGATGGGGATCCATTCACGGAGCTGCTAAGAAATCATCGACATATTCAGAAAATTAAGCAGGAGGTATGTAATGGAACAAGGCCACCCAAAGGTAATGCCCCTTATTCTGTAGCGGGAATCGAAGGTGTTCCGCTATATTTTCATGACTACTCAAATTTACTTACGGCAGGTAATACAGGCAATCTCGCGGTAACGTACCTCGGTTCTTATAATCTAAGTTACTCGCTGTCAGGTAGTACGCTCACGATTAACGTAAAAAATAATTCAACCATTGCATCTGCCACTCATCCACCAGTTATTGGCTATACAGATTGGTGGAATAAAAATATAGGTGTCCCGTTGAATGATTACTTTGCGACTGGACCATTGTCAAAGACGAGTCAGGAGTTTGTTTTTCATGAAAATATGTCGAATTGCCAATGCAAGTGAGAGTTTCCTATGAGGCGACTTTGGATAAGTGCTCTTTTCCTTTTTTACGGGCTTGTTGGCTGTACAGAGACCAAAATTACTCCAACCGACCTAATTGGGAATTGGGACGTCACAGAAGACACTCAGCGGCATTTGCCAGCTCAATTTCGGACTGTATCGAGCCGAATCACCATCGCCGAAAACGGGACATTTAGTGCTATTCAAGTCCCTAGTTCCATAATTAATATGTCTGAAGAAAGACGCGTTGAGTTCGTCAATGGGGCTGGGTCATGGAAGCTCAACTCGGATGACAAAAAACAATATTTGTTGCTTGTTTTTAAGGTCATTGAAGGTGCCAAGAGCGCAGAGGTGCCGTTTGGCACACAAGTAGAAATTGCCCATGTTGGGGCGAAAATAGTTCTGTTTTATTTTCAAGGTGACCCCGACGAAGCAAAGAGAATTAAGTTTGAGAAAAAAGCTTTTGGTGCGAATTGATTTCATCCCGATCACTTGGGCACGCCCAGAGCAATCACCAAAGCCACGGACAACACCAAGGTGTAGGAGTGGCGGAATGATGATCCGTTCGGGAACAACCCGCCGAATGAGGATCCCAACTCGACCGGTACCAACTTCCGGTACCACAACCGGTTCCAAGGGCAATATTACGATCAGGAGACGGGCACCAGCCACAACGGGTTACGCACCTACAACCCCGCGACTGGACGATATGAGCAGAGTGATCCGATTGGACTTGCAGGGGGCATTAACACCTACGCTTATGTAAATGCTCAGCCATTGAAATTGGTTGATTCCACGGGCCTAGCACCACCGGGCGTTGTAATAGTAATTGGAGGGGGCGTATTAATTTATGGCGGCTATAAGGCGGGTTCTGTCATCACTCAGAAAGTCTACGATGGGTATTGTCTAGTAAGTGATCTTCTTAATTCAGAGCAAAGAAGGAAAGAGATGGACATTTTGGAGAACGCTTGTGCGCACGGAATAACTGGTGCGTGTGAACTGTTGGCGAAGGGCGCGGTTGAAAATAATGCTTCTTTGAGAGAAAACGTGCGGCAAGGCGGCAACATTAGCAATTTTCCGGCGGGCGCAGGAAGTGAAGCAACTGTTGTAGATATGGGTAAGCTTGCTGTGGATCCAATCAAGCAGGCTCTAACTCCAGTCAAATAATTCTTATCGCTATTTGGGGAATTTAAATATGTCACAGCTAGAGTTTTGGATATGGATGGGTTTGCTTGGGGCCGCAGCAATTATTGCTTTCGCGTGGGTTGCGAAAAAATTACAACCCAGTTTTACTGTGCACAGCGGCGCTTACATAACGAGCATCGCATTATATTTTTTTTGTTGTGGAATGGCAGTTGGTAGCGGCTTTGTGGCTCACAAGTTAGCCCTAAATGCGGATGCGATGTTAAGCCCTACAACAGCGACGAATATTGCGGCAGATTGGCGAAATGATTTACGCGGAGACGAACGAACTAGGCTTACTAAGGCGCTGGCCCAGAGTATTTATATCAATAGTGGAAGGGTAGTTTCTTATCTTGATGACAAAGGGGTATTGGTGCCACTTACTCCTAGTGATGAAGATCAAAAGGCGCGACAATCGGTAGTTCAAAAAATTGATGACACAAATGCGTTTGCGCGACATGCATTTGTCGCGAGCATTATTTGGCTATTAGTTCCATTAATTGGTCTAACTCTGTTCGTTCTAACTTCAAGACGTAATTTAGTGGGCCATCTCAGTTGAGAACTTGAAAACATTTCCCCAAAAAATCGGTAGTGTAAATCAGATGAAATTATTATTGTGCCTATTGGCGCTCGGTTTCATTACTTTAGTAGGATGCGGCGCCGCCACGTCGCCAAATACCCAGGCTTTAGAGAAACAAAAAATAGTCTGTCCATTGCCTGCTCGATTGGAATATGTCCCTTGGGGTAAATCGGGTCTCATGGCTATATGTAAGGTTGATCACGGTCCATTTGCTGCTGCCGAAAATGGGAAAATTCTGCTCATTGGGGAGAACGCTCAGGGTAAGCCTACTGGAGAATGGCGATGGTTTAATTCGAATGGTGATTTGGAAAAATCTGAAATTATGAAGTGAAGGAAAAATCGGGACAACTTAGGCACCATTTAAACGACAATGCCCCTGGCTCTCATCTATATCTGTGCCTTCATGCTCTTCGTCGGCGCCTTGCCGATCTCCTGGTACGACTACTACACCCTGCTGCGCATCGTCGGCTGCAGCGTGTTCGCCTTCGCTGCCTTTATTTCCTTCCGCCGCAAGCACCGACCGCCGGCCTTGGCATTCGCAATCCTGGCGGTGGCGTTCAACCCCTTCATCAAGGTGCATTTCCCGACCGAGATATGGAACCTCGTCGATGTTGTGGCGGCAGTGCTGCTGTTGCTTAACGCGAAAAAATTGAAGATGAAGGCCTGAACGCGAACAGGTCCACTTCATCCCTTGGTGCCCGCCCTGTTCCGCGGCCCGGGACGCAGGCGTAATTGCCTCGCCAGCAGCGCGCTTCAGGCAAAATGGGGGCGCTGAACAGGTCGCTGTTGAACAGGCGAAATACCGCCTCTCCGCATCCAGAACAAAAACCGGGACACACTATGAGTGCGCAAACCCAGTCGCCAACCGTATCGGAACAACTTGTCGCCATCATCGCTGGCCTGCCGCGCGCCACCCCGGTCGCGGTGGAAACCATTTGCCGGTCCCTGCTGATCGATATCGCCGGCATCTGCATCTCGGCGCGGCATAGCGACTTCATGCAGTCCACGCTCGCCGCCACCGACGAGGCCGGCGCCTGCACCGTGATCGGCCAGGTGGCCGGACGCAGTCTCGGCATGGCGGCGCTATGCAATGGCACCGCCGCGCATGGCGATGATTTCGACGACACCTATGAGGGCGGGCCGGCGCATGCGGGTGCGGTGATCGTGCCGGCGATGCTCGCCACCGCCGAGCAGCATGGCCTCAGCGGCGCCGATCTCGGCCTCGGTATCGCGGTCGGCTGCGAAGTGATTTGCCGTATGTGCCTGGTGGCGCCGAAACTGGTGCACAAGGCGGGCTTTCATCCCACGGCGGTGTTTGGCGCCATCGGCGCGGCGGCGGGTGTGGGTGCCGCCTTGCATCTGAATGCCAAACAGCTGGTCGATGCGATGGGCATCGCCGCCAGTATGTCCTCGGGCATCATCGAATACCTGGCCGAGGGCGCCTGGACCAAGCGCATGCATCCGGGCTGGGCCGCGCAGGCCGGTTATCGCGCGGCGCGCATGGCGCAGGCCGGGTTCATCGGGCCGCGCACCGTATTCGAGGGCGAGCATGGATTTTTTCATGCCTTCGCACGCACCCATGAAGGCAATTTCAAGGACATGCTCGAAGGCTTCGGCGCGCATTGGCTGGCCGCCGGCATCGCCTTCAAGCCTTATGCCTGCGGCACCATGGCGCATCCCTACATCGATTGCGCGCGCAAGCTGGTCGCGCAGGGATTGAAGCCGGCGGATATCGCCGGCATCGAATGCGAAACCGCCGAGGGCGTTGTGCACCGCCTGTGGGAGCCGCTGGCCAACAAGCAGCACCCGCCGAACGGCTATGCCGCCAAATTCAGCATTCCCTACGCCATCGCCGTCGGCATGTTGCGCGACGATGCCGGGCTCGGTGAATACCAGGAAGCGGTCGTGCACGACCCGCAGGTGCGCGCGCTGGCCGCCAGGGTGCGCTATGTGGTCGATCCGGATAATCCCTATCCGCGCCAGTTCACCGGGCATTTGCGCGTGACCCTAAAAAACGGCGAGGTGCGCGAAGCGCGCCAGGGCCATTTCCGCGGCGGCGTCGATGAGCCTCTGTCGTTCGACGATCTGGTCAAAAAATTCCGCGCCAATTGCCACTATGGCGGCATGACGGCGGCGCAGGGCGATGGCATGCTGCGGCATCTCTCGAATCTGTTGAACGCCGCAAAAATAGATTTGCATCCACTGCGTGGCGCCTGACGAAAGTAATTCATGAAGACTCTGGACAAACAAGTCGCACTCGTCACCGGCGCCGGCCGCAATATCGGCCGCGCCATTGCCTTATCGCTCGCCGGCGCCGGGGCCACCGTGGTGGTCAATGTGCGCAGCAGCCGCGACGAGGGCCAGGCGGTCGTCGATGAAATCGTCGCCGGCGGCGGCGCAGCCTTGCTGTGCTTGGCCGATGTCACCCGGCGCGATCAGGTCGATGCCATGATCGAAACCGTGCGAACGGTTTACGGGCGCCTCGATATTCTGGTCAACAACGCGGCGGTGCGTGACGAAGCCGAATTCGAGCGTCTCGATTTCGCCGCCTGGCAAAGAGCCATCAGCGTATGCCTGGATGGCGCCTTCCACTGCACGCAGGCCGCGCTGCCGATGTTGAAAGCCGGCCGGAACGCCAGCGTGATCAATATCGGCGGCCTCACCGCGCATACCGGCGCCAGCCATCGCGTGCATGTGGTCACCGCCAAGGCCGGCCTGGTCGGCATGACCCGCGCGCTGGCGCATGAACTCTCGCCCGGCGGCATCACCGTCAACTGCATTGCGCCGGGCATGATGGATACGCAACGCAAATCCGCCGCCGGTGCTCCGCATCATCACGCCACGCACGCGACCCTGGTGGGGCGCCGCGGCTTGCCCAATGAAATCGGCGAAGCTGTGCTATGGCTGACCGGGCCGGGCGGAAGATTCGTCACCGGGCAGGTGATTCATCTGAATGGTGGGACGTATCTGGGGGGGTGATCGGCACGCTTTTAGAAGTCCCAAATACGGCAAACAAAAGGGCGTACCCGGTACGCCCTTTTGTTTGTTGCCCGGATGCTGCCTGGGTAATGCGTTAAGCGCTTACTTGCTGAGGCAATCCTTCATGAACGCTTTGCGCTCATCGCCTTTCTTGTCGCTGGCATCCTTGTTGCAGGCCTTCATTTTTTCCTGCTGCGCGGTTTTCTTGTCGCCGTCTTTCTTCAGGCATTCCTTCATGAATGCCTTGCGCTCATCGCCCTTTTTGTCGCCGGCGTCCTTGTTGCAGCTGGTCATCTTGTTTTGCTGCGCGGGTTTGGCTTCGTCCGCCGCGAATGCGGTAGTAGCCGCCAGGGGCAGGGCGAGCATCAGGGCTGCGATCAGTTTATTCATGTAAAGCTCCTCGAAGGGGTGGATGGATTATGCGTATGGCGGCCGGAGAACGCCAATGAACAGGCAGCCGCCAAAACCTCCAACGAGGCCGTGCCGACGGCGGTTGACTGGACCGCCCGGGGGGCGCCCCCGATCAAGAGGGTCAGTAAGAGAGCGTATAAGCCCCGTCGCCGATGGCGAGAGTGGCATCGGCGCCGAACGGCAGGGTCAGCTTCTTGGCGACATGCCCGAACGGCAGCCTGCTGAGCACCGGGTAGGGCAGCAGGGTGCGCAGGGTGTCGATCACATGAGCCATGGAATAGGGGAATCTTCCCGCGGCCGGCTCGCAGTCGGTGAAATCGGCGAGCAGCAGCGCCCGCTGTTTTTGCAGGATGCCGGCATGGAACAGCTGCAGCAGCATGCGTTCGATGGCATAGGGCTGTTCGGCGATTTCCTCGACAAACAGGATGCCGCCTTCGATGTCCGGCATATACGGCGTGCCGACCAGATGGCTCAGTATCGACAGATTGCTGCCCCAGAGCGGTCCTTCGATGGTCTGCGCGCGGTAGTTATGCTCGCAGGCAAAGGCCTCCGTGAGGACCGGCTCGCCGCGCAATGCCGGCCAGCAGTGGGACTGGGTGTAGCGGTGCAGAACCTGGGTATCTTCAGCGTCGTCTTCGCCGCCGAAGTCGATCGCGGCGCCGGGCCCGGCGAAGCTGACCAGATTGGCCCGGGCGAGCGCGGCCAGGCTGAAAGCGGTGAAATCGCTGAAGCCGCAAAAAGCCTTGCGCGAAGCGGCCACCGCCGGCCAGTCGATGCGATGCAGCAGGCGCGACCAGCCATAACCGCCGCGCGCCATCATCATCATATCGATGCCCGGATCGGCCAGCATGCTGTGAAAGCCGGCGAGACGCTCCTCGTCGGTGCCGGCGAAGTAGCGCCATTGCGCGCCGGTTTCCGGGGCCACAATCATGCGGTGGCCGAGCCCTTCAAGGGCAGCGATCGCGGCGCCCAGGCGCGCCATATTGACCACGCCGGAAGGCGCAAACACGCCGATGCAGGCATTGGCCGGCAGCGGCTCGGGCAGATTGAAACGGGCGGAATGCAAACGGGGGGACGGGCGGTTGCCGCCGCGTCAGCGCTGGCGCAGTTCGTTGAACACGAACAGATTGCCGTCGGGATCGCAAAGCACGAAATGCAGGCGGCCGAATTCGTCTTCGCTGGGCGGGGTCACCACATGCTCGCCGGCAGGCACATGGGCAAAGCGCTTGTGCACATCGTGGATATCGAGGTGCAGGGTCGGCGAAGGCGCGGACGGCGCCGCGCGGGTGCCCCCCGCCGCCTGGCGCAGCATGATGCGCACGCCGCCGCCGCTGAGAATGGCGTAGTGCGCGGCACTGCGGCCTTCCAGCGAATCGAGCAGCTGCCAGCCGAGAATATCCCGATAAAACCGCAGCGATTTCTGGAAATCGCTGGGGGTGAACACCAGATAATCGAAACGGTCAGCCATGGGAGTCGCGCCTTATTTGCGGTGCTTGCCGGGTCGGTTCATTTGTTCTTGTTGCCTGCGTTTATTTCTGCGTTTACTTTCTAAAGGCCTGTGCATCGACGACTGCCAGCGCCGTCATATTGATGAGGCGCCTGACGGTCGCGGTCGGTGTGACGATATGCACCGGCTTGGCGGCGCCAAGCAGGATCGGCCCGATGGTAATGCCGCCGCCTGCCGCGGTCTTCAGCAAATTGAACGAGATGTTCGCGGCGTCCATGGTCGGCATGATAAGCAGATTGGCTTCGCCCTTCAATCGCGAACCCGGCAGGGTGCTGTTGCGCACTTCCTCCGATAGCGCGGCGTCGCCGTGCATTTCGCCGTCGACTTCGAGTTCCGGCGCGCGCACATTGATCAGCGCCAGCGCTTCGCGCATCTTGACGGCGGAAGGTTCATCCGAGGTGCCGAAGCTGGAATGCGACAGCAGGGCGACCTTGGGCACCACGCCGAAGCGGCGGATCTCCTCGGCGGCGAGGATGGTCATCTCGGCGATCTGTTCGGCGGTCGGGTCGTGGTTGACATAGGTGTCGCAGATGAAGACGATGCGCTTGGGCAGCATCAGCAGGTTCATGGCGTACATATGCTTGACGCCGACGCGGCGGCCGATGACGCGCTCCACGTAGGGCAGATGCAGCTGGTGCGTACCGAAGGTGCCGCAGATCATGCCGTCTGCGTAGCCCTTGTGCATCATCATCGCGCCGATCAGGGTCAGGCGACGGCGCATCTCTATCTTGGCGTACTGCTCCGAGACGCCGCGGCGGGCGGTGAGCTTGTGGTATTCCTGCCAGAACTCCCGGTAACGCTCATCCCATTCCGGATTGATGATTTCAAAATCCACGCCGGCCTTCATGCGCAGGCCGAATTTCTCGATGCGTTTTTCGATGATGGCGGGGCGCCCGATCAGGATCGGACGGGCCAGTTTTTCATCGAGCACCACCTGCACCGCGCGCATCACGCGTTCGTCCTCGCCCTCGGCGTAGACGATGCGTTTGGGCGCCAGCTTGGCCTTGGCGAACACCGGTTTCATGATCAGGCCGGATTGGTAGACAAACTGGTCGAGGCGCTGGTGATAGGCGTCCCAGTCGGTGATCGGGCTGGTGGCGACGCCGCTTTCCATGGCGGCGCGCGCCACCGCCGGCGAGATTTTCAGGATCAGGCGCGGGTCGAAGGGTTTCGGAATCAGGTAATCCTTGCCGAAGCCGGCCGCATTTTCACCATAAGCCATGGCGACGATATCCGACTGCTCGGCCTGGGCCAGTTCGGCGATGGCATTGACCGCCGCCAGCTTCATCGCCTCATTGATGGTGGTGGCGCCGACATCGAGCGCGCCGCGGAAAATGAAGGGGAAGCACAGCACATTGTTGACCTGGTTCGGATAGTCCGAGCGGCCGGTGGCGATCACGGCGTCGTCGCGCACTTCGCGAATCTGTTCCGGCAAAATTTCCGGCGTCGGGTTGGCCAGCGCCAGAATCAGCGGGTTGGGGGCCATACGCTTGACCATGTCCTGCTTGAGCACGCCGCCGGCCGACAGGCCGAGGAATACATCGGCGTCGGCAATCACATCTCCCAAGGTGCGCGCCTCGGTTTTCTTGGCGTAGCGTTCCTTGTTCGGGTCCATCTCTTCCTTGCGGCCCTGGTAGACCACGCCGGCGATATCGGTCACCCAGATGTTGGACATCTTCATGCCCAGCGCGACCAGCATGTCGAGGCAGGCGAGAGCCGCCGCGCCCGCGCCCGAGGCGACCAGCTTCACATTGCCGATGTCCTTGCCAACCACCTTGAGGCCGTTGACGATAGCGGCGCCGACGATGATCGCAGTGCCGTGCTGATCGTCATGGAAAACCGGAATCTTCATCCGCTCGCGCAGCTTGCGCTCCACATAGAAACATTCCGGCGCCTTGATGTCCTCGAGATTGATGCCGCCGAAGGTCGGTTCCAGCGAGGCGATGATATCGACCAGCTTGTCCGGGTCGCGCTCGCTGACTTCCAGATCGAACACATCGATGCCGGCGAATTTCTTGAACAGCACCGCCTTGCCTTCCATCACCGGCTTGGAGGCCAGCGGGCCGATATTGCCGAGCCCCAGCACGGCCGTGCCATTGGTAATCACCGCGACCAGGTTGCCGCGCGAGGTCAGGTTGCGCGCTTCGGCAGGGTTGTCGACGATCGCTTCGCAGACTGCGGCAACGCCGGGCGTGTAGGCCAGGGCGAGGTCGCGCTGTGTGGCCAGCGGTTTGGTGGCGCAAATCTCGATTTTGCCCGGGGTTGGCTTGCGGTGATACTCAAGCGCGTTGTGTTTGAGATCGTCGTGCATGAAGTTCCTGCCTTGCATGGGATATAGGTAAATAATCGGCCTGAAGTTTAGCACGGGCGGAAAAGCGGCTTTTCATCGTCTCATGTGCCGGAACAATGTTTGCCCGGGCCGGCGACGAACAGCACGCCGCGTCGGCGCTTGACAAACGCAACCATATAACCAAGAATGTGATTATGAATCGCGATTACACCAAGGCCGTCCCCAGTGCCTGGAAAAATTTCTCCAAGGTGTTTACCGCCCTGGGCGACGAACATCGCCAGCGCATCCTGCTGACCTTCGAGCCGGGAGAACGCCTGAATGTCGGGCAGATCGTCGAGGTATCGACCTTGTCGCGTTCGGCGGTCTCGCATCACCTGAAAATCTTGCGCGAGGCGGGCGTGCTGGATAGCGAAAAAATCGGCAAGGAAGTCTACTTCTGGCTTAACAAAAAACCCATCAAGGAGTCCCTGCAGGCGGTACTGGACTACCTCAAGTCGCAGTGAGTTTTTTTGCGCAATATGTCGAAATGATTGGTTATATCGATATGAAAGAAAGGTCGACGATGGATAGGCGCGAATTTCTTGCCGGGCTGTGCCTGTGCTGCTTCGGCGGCGCGCTGAAAGCGGCTCCGTTCAGGGTCGACGAGGGCACGCAGATCATGAATAGCTGCCATGCCGGCATGCCCGAGGCATTGCGTGCGCACGAACTGGTACAGGCTGCCTGGACCGGGCTGTCGCCGGACAGGGTATGGGATGTGCATGCGCATCTGCTCGGCGACGGCAAATCCGGCAGCGGCTGCTGGATCAATCCGCATATGCAGTCGATTTTTTATCCGGAGCAATATTTGCAGCGCAAGTTCATCGTCAATGGCGCCTGTGTCGACGACGGCGCTTCCAGCCTGGACGAGGACTATATAGCCCGGCTGGCGCAACTGATCGCCGAGTTTCCGGCGGGGGCCGGCATGTTGCTGTTCGCTTTCGACCACACGTACAGGGAAGACGGCACGGTGGATGCGCCGCGCGCCGCCTTCCATGTGCCTGACCGCCATGCGGCCGAAATTGCTGCGCGCTTTCCGCAGCGCTTCCGCTGGGTAGCGTCGATTCATCCCTACCGCCCCGATGCACTTGAGGCTTTGGACAAAGCCGTAGAGGGTGGCGCGGCGGCGATCAAATGGCTGCCATCGGCGATGGCAATCGATCCGGCTTCGGCGCGCTGCGACGATTTTTATGCGGCCCTTGCCAACTATGATCTGCCGCTGATCACGCACGCCGGCCAGGAACGCGCCGTCAAGGGCGCGCACCAGCAGCAGTTCGGCAATCCCTTGCGCCTGCGCCGCCCCCTCGATCACGGCGTGCGGGTGGTGATGGCGCATTGCGCGAGCATGGGCCGCGATCGGGATCTTGACCGTGGTCGCCATGGTGGCGAGGTGGAAAGCTTTTCGCTGTTCGAACGCATGATGGGCGAGGCGCGTTACGAGGGCCGTTTGTTTGCCGATATTTCAGCCATGCCACAGCTCAATCGCGCTGCCCATCTGGAAAAAATCATCACCCGACCGGAGTGGCATGGACGCTTGCTGAATGGTTCCGACTATCCCCTGCCCGGAGTCATCCCGCTCTTTTCCGTTGACGCCCTGGTCGAAAAAGGCTGGCTGAAAAAAACCGAAGGCGGCGTGCTCAAACAGATTCGCGAATACAATCCGCTGATGTTCGATTTCGTGCTCAAGCGCAGCCTGCGGGTGGCGGGGCGGCGGTTGAGCGATTCGATTTTCGAGACGGGCGCATTCTTTGCGAAAACATGAGGACAGCAATATGACGGACGCACAGACCGCGGCGAACACCGGTACGCATGCGCCGGCACCCGTGCCAACGCGGAGCCAGTTTCAGCTGCTGACGCAGCGGCGTTTCGCGCCGTTTTTCTGGACGCAGTTCCTGGGCGCCGGTAACGACAATATATTCAAATTTGCGTTCAGCGTACTGGCGACTTATCAGGCGGCGGCCTGGGGCGGGCTCGATGCCAAGGTCGCCGGGCCGATCATCGGCGGCCTGTTCATCCTGCCCTTCATGCTGTTCTCGGCGACGGCCGGGCAGCTGGCCGACAAATACGACAAGGCGCAATTGGCGCGTCTGGTCAAGAATCTCGAGATCGTGTTCATGCTGGTGATCGGCGCGGGCTTCATTTTCAGGATGCCCGCATTCCTGTTCACCGGCGTGTTCCTGATGGGCTGCCATTCCACCCTGTTCGGCCCGGTCAAGTTTGCCTACCTGCCGCAGCACCTGGCCGAAAGTGAATTGACCGGCGGCAATGGCCTGGTGGAAATGGGCACCTTCGTGGCGATCCTGCTGGGCACCATGCTTGGCGGCGCGCTGATCGCGATTCCCGAAGCCGGGCCGGCTTATGTGGCTGCTTCCTCGCTGCTGATCGCCATCGTCGGTCGCATCGCGGCGGGTATGTGGCCGGTGTCGCCGGCGCCGGATCCCCGGCTGAAAATCAACTGGAATCCGTTTACCGAAACCTGGCACAACCTGAAAATTGCCGCGCGCGACCGCACCGTGTTTCATTCCCTGATCGGCAACTCCTGGCTGTGGTTTTTCGGCTCGATCTTCCTTACCTCGTTCACCGGCTTCGCCAAGGAAGTTTTGGGCGGCAACGAGCAGGTGGTGACCTTGTTGCTGGCGCTGTTCTCGATCGGCATTGGCCTCGGCTGCGTGCTGTGCGAAAAAATGTCCGGCCACAAGGTGGAGATCGGACTGGTGCCGTTCGGCTCGATCGGCATGACGATATTTGCCGTCGACCTGTTCTTCGCCAGCAATGGCATGAAGCCGACTACGATCGAAGGAGTCGCATCGTTTCTGCATATCGCGCGCAACTGGCGGGTGATGGCGGACCTATTTTTGCTCGCCATGTTTGCCGGCTTCTACTCGGTACCGCTGTATGCATTGATGCAGGCGCGCGCCGCGAAAGTCTATCGGGCGCGGATCATCGCCGCCAACAATATTCTCAACGCCATTTTCATGGTGATCGCCTCGATCATGGCTGCGGTCCTGCTGTCTCTGGGACTGAGCCTGCCGCAATTGTTCCTGGTGGTCGGCATCATGAACCTGGCGGTGGCGGTGTACATTTTCCTGCTGGTGCCGGAATTCCTGATGCGCTTCCTGGTGTGGATGCTGATTCACACCTTTTACCGCGTCAGGAAGGACGGCCTGCAAAACATCCCCGACGAAGGCGCCTGCGTACTGGTGTGCAATCACGTCAGCTTCGTCGACGCGCTGGTCATCGCCGGCTGCATCTTGCGTCCGGTGCGCTTCGTGATGGACTACCGCATCTTCAAGGTGCCGCTGCTCAATTTCGTGTTCCGCACCGCCGGTGCGGTGCCGATCGCCTCGGCCAAGGAAGACCCGGCGATGCTGGAAAAAGCCTATGACCGCATCGATGAATACCTCAAGAATGGCGAGGTTGTGTGCATTTTCCCGGAGGGCCGCATCACCGATAACGGCGATCTCTATCCTTTCAAGAAGGGCGTGATGCGCATCATCGGGCGCACCCCGGTGCCGGTGATCCCGATGGCGCTGCGCGGACTGTGGGGCAGCTTCTTTTCGCGCTGGGGCGGCGTGGCCATGCGCTATCCGCGCGGCGTGTTTTCCAATATCGCCCTGGTGATCGATCCGGCCTGGCCGCCGGCAATGGTGACGCCCGAGGGACTGCAGGTGAAGGTGGCGCAGCTGCGCGGCGACTGGAAATAAAAAGCGAGTCATAAACGCCATGCCAGGAAATTGTAGAACGCCATTTGGCGCGGCTTTCGGGGCAAAAATGCTCTGAACGCCGCGCCAGTGCTTGAGTTTGCAATTCTGAATTAGCCGCGATCCAGCGCGGAACCAGCGACATTTTCACCGGCGTTTCTCGCGCATGGCGCCGCGTTTGGCACCCCGGCCGCGCCGCGTGCGCATGCTAAACTCGAAAGCAATTCGCTTCGGCGCGATTTTCTCCCCGCCCTTCATTCTCTGCCTTTAATTTCGAAACCATCCTATGTCCGGCAGCACCCTCGGCAAACTCTTCACCGTCACCAACTTCGGCGAATCACACGGCCCCGCCATCGGCTGCGTCATCGACGGCTGCCCGCCGGGGCTGGCACTGAGTGAGGAAGACATCCAGCTTGATCTCGACCGGCGCAAACCGGGGACTTCGCGCCATGTCACCCAGCGGCGCGAGGAGGATCGCGTGGAAATCCTGTCCGGTGTGTTCGAGGGCAAGACCACCGGCACGCCGATCGCGCTGCTGATCCGCAATGAGGACCAGCGCAGCAAGGATTACTCGAACATCGCCGCCAGCTTTCGCCCGGGTCATGCCGATTACACCTATCTGCAGAAGTACGGCGTGCGCGATTATCGCGGCGGCGGACGTTCCTCGGCACGGCTGACCGCGCCGACCGTCGCGGCGGGCGCCGTCGCCAAGAAGTGGCTGCATGAGCGCTATGGCGTCCTGGTGCGCGGTTATCTGGCGCAGATCGGCATCAACAAGATTGCCTTCGATACCTGGGATGTGGTCAACGACAATCCCTTCTTCGTGCCCAATGCCGGCGCCGTTGCCGGCCTTGAAGCGTATATGGACAAGCTGCGCAAATCCGGCGACAGCTGCGGCGCGCGCATCAATGTGGTGGCCAGCGGTGTGCCGGTGGGCTGGGGCGATCCGGTCTACGATCGGCTTGATGCGGCGATCGCCCATGCGATGATGGGCATCAATGCCGTCAAGGGCGTGGAAATCGGCGCGGGCTTTGCCAGTGTCGAGCAGTTCGGCACCGAGCATTCCGACGAAATGCTGCCCGACGGTTTTCTTTCCAATAACGCCGGCGGCGTGCTCGGCGGCATTTCCACCGGCCAGGATGTGACGGTATCGATTGCGATCAAGCCGACGTCCTCCATTCGTCTCGATCGGCAGACCGTCGATACCGGCGGCAATTCGGTGGTGATCAATACCCACGGTCGCCACGATCCCTGCGTCGGCATTCGCGCCACGCCGATTGCCGAAGCCCTGCTGGCTTTGGTGCTGATGGACCGCGCCCTGGTGCATCGCGCGCAAAACGCCGACGTTGCCGTGGCAACGCCGCGCGTACCGGCGCAGGCGCCGCTGTCCGCGCGCCGTGCGCCCAGCCGCAAGGCTGATGACCCGGATCCCAGCGAGGCCTGATTCATGAGCAAAAAAACGGCGCCGATCAAGGTTGATCGCGCGCGCAAGAAAGCTTTGCGCAAGGCGGCTCTTTTCCAGTTTGCGATTGCCGATCGCATCGATTTTCTCAGCGCCCCCGCCTGGGACGCGGTCACACAATCCGCCACCTTTTTCCTGCAGCGCGACTATTTGCGCATGCTCGAGGCCGTCGCCCCGGACAATCTTGAGCCACGCTATGCACTCATCTTTGATGAGGGCCGGCCGGTGGCGGCGCTGTACATGCAGATGGTTGAGCTGACGCCGGATCGCCTGCGCAAGCCGCCGGAGGCAGAGGGCAAGGCCGGCAAGCGAAAAAAAGCCCTGGCCCTGCTCAGCAAATTGAGCGGCAAGGCAGGTGCCAAGGTGGGCGATGTCCTGAACGATGCCTTGACCAGCCGCGTGCTGGTCGGGGGCAATCTTTTGTCCTATGGGTTTCATGCAGCGGCCTTTGCGCCCGATGTTGACCTGGATCGCGTCTGGCATGCAGTGGCCGAAGTGTTTTACCGCATCCGCCGCGCGGAGAAATTATCGGGGCAGGCCGGTTTTGTTCTGGTGAAGGACCTGACCGAGAGTGAGCTGCACGTAGACGAAGTCATGGTTGGTTTGAGCTATCGACGCATCGATACCGAGCCGAATATGGTGCTGGCGGTGCCGGCTGGCTGGAAACGCTATGACGATTACCTCGGCAGCCTGGCCTCGAAATACAAGAGCGCGGTGCGCAACCAGATTTTCAAGCCGATCGAGGCGGCCGGCTACCGGGTTGAGCGTCTGCTCGACGTCGCCGCGGAAGGCGCGCGCTTGCATCAGCTGTATATGGCCGTGCACGGCAATGCTTCGCTGCGCCCGGTCACCCTGCCGACCAGCTATTTTCCCGCGCTGGCGGCGATGGCCGGCGAGCGCCTGCGCTGCAGCGTGGTGCGCAATGATGAACATCTCGCCGGCTTCATCATCACGCTCAGGGACCGCGATGAATGCATTGGCTATCACATCGGCTTCGACCGGAAGTTGGCCAAGGACCTGCCGGTGTACCTGCGTTTGCTGCATGCGTCCATCGAGGAATCAATTGGCCTCGGCTGCAAGCGCATTTCTTTCGGCCGCACCGCGCTGGAGCCGAAAGCGCGTCTGGGCTGCGTGCCCGAACCGATGTCTGTCTGGGTGCGGCATCGCCAGCCGGTGCTGAACGCGTTCATCAAGAATCTGCTCGGCAATATCGACCATGACGAGGCGCCGGCGCGCAATCCTTTCAAGAAAAGCGAAGCAGCAGCCGAGAGCTGAGGCCGGGTCGAAAAAAAGCGCCCTGCACAGCCTTTATTGCGGCGCACCATAAGGGGGCGCTCTCTCTGTATAATTAAAGGTCATTTTTCATCGATGGCCGCGCTCATGCCGCAAACGCTGTACGACAAACTCTGGCAATCCCATCTGGTCAATGAAGAACCGGATGGCGGGGCGCTGATTTACATCGATCGCCATCTGGTGCATGAAGTGACCAGTCCACAGGCCTTCGAGGGCCTGGAAATCAACGGCCGCAAGCCCTGGCGGATCAAGTCGATCGTCGCGACTGCCGATCATAATGTGCCGACCACGGGGCGCAAGGAAGGCATTGCCGACCCGATCTCGCGCCTGCAGGTCGAGACCCTCGACCAGAACATCGAAAAATTCCATGTGCCGGTGTACTTCGGCATGAATGACATGCGTCAGGGCATCGTGCATGTGATCGGACCGGAGCAGGGCGCTACCCTGCCGGGCATGACCGTGGTGTGCGGCGATTCGCATACCTCCACGCACGGCGCCTTCGCGGCCCTGGCCTTCGGCATCGGCACCTCGGAAGTCGAACATGTGATGGCCACGCAATGCCTGGTGGCGAAGAAATCGAAATCCCTGCTGATCCGCGTCGAGGGGAAGGTCGGGCGCGGCATTACCGCCAAGGACATCGTGCTGGCCATCATCGGCAGGATCGGCACTGCCGGCGGCAATGGTCACGCCATCGAATTTGCCGGCAGCGCGATCCGCGCCCTGTCGATGGAAGGACGCATGACGGTGTGCAATATGGCGATCGAGGCCGGCGCGCGCGCCGGCATGATCGGCGTTGACGACAAGACCATCGCCTATCTGCGCGGACGCCCGCAGGCGCCGGAGGGCGAGATGTTCGACCAGGCCACCGCCTATTGGCGCACCCTGGTCAGCGATGCGGGCGCGGCATTCGACCGTGTCGTGGAGCTTGATGCCGCCGCCATCCAGCCGCAAGTCACCTGGGGCACCTCGCCGGAAATGGTTGTGGGCATCGACGGCAAGGTGCCCGACCCGGTCAAGGAAAGCGACCCGACCCGCCGTGAAGGCATCGAACGCGCTTTGCAGTACATGGGCCTGAACCCGGGTACGCCGATCGACCAGATCAAGATCGACAAGGTGTTCATCGGCAGCTGCACCAATTCGCGCATTGAAGATTTGCGCGCCGCCGCCGGCGTGTTGCGCGGCCGGCATATCGCCGATAACGTCAAACTGGCCCTGGTGGTGCCGGGTTCCGGTCTGGTCAAGCGCCAGGCGGAGGACGAGGGGCTGGACAAAATTTTTCTTGCCGCCGGCTTCGAGTGGCGCGAGCCGGGTTGCTCGATGTGCCTGGGCATGAACGACGACCGCCTGTCGCCGGGCGAGCGCTGCGCCTCGACCTCGAATCGCAATTTCGAGGGGCGCCAGGGCGCCGGCGGCCGTACCCATCTGCTCAGTCCGGAAATGGCGGCGGCGGCGGCGATTGCGGGGCGCTTCGCCGATGTGCGGCAGATTCTGTAAGTCGTGAATCCATCAATCATTATGGGAAAAAAGATGCGCAAGATTGTTTACGTAGTAATCGCTTCATTGCTGGCAATGGTCGTCCTGGCCGGCTGCAACACCATGGAAGGACTCGGCAAGGACATCAAGAAGGGCGGCGAAGCCATCGAGCAGGCCGCGGATAAAGCCAGAAAATAATGGAAGCTTTCCGTCAACATGCCGGACTGGTGGCGCCGCTCGACCGGGCGAATGTCGATACCGATGCCATCATTCCCAAGCAATTCCTGAAATCGATCAAGCGCTCCGGCTTCGGCCCGAATCTGTTCGACGAATGGCGCTATATGGACCATGGCGAGCCGGGCATGGACAATTCACGGCGTCCGCTCAATCCCAATTTTGTCCTCAACCAGGAACGCTATCGCGGTGCCACGGTATTGCTGGCGCGCAAGAACTTCGGCTGCGGCTCCTCGCGCGAGCATGCGCCCTGGGCATTGCAGCAATACGGCTTCAAGGCCATTGTGGCGCCATCGTTCGCAGACATTTTTTTCAACAATTGCTGGAAGAACGGGCTGTTGCCGATCGTGTTGGGCGAGGCCGAAGTTGACCATCTGTTCAATGCCGCGCTGGCCACCCCCGGCATGAAGTTGAATATCGATCTGGAGCGCCAGGTGGTGGAAGTGCCCGGCGCCGAGACATACAAATTCGAGGTTGAAGCCCACCGCAAGCAGAGCCTGCTCAACGGCTGGGATGAAATCGGCCTGACCCTGCGCCATGTCGACAAGATTCGCGCCTACGAAGCGGCGCGGGCAACGCGGGAGCCGTGGATTTTTTCCTGAGTGTCGGCGCATTGGTTGGGGCCCGAATGCAGGATTGAAGCGCGCACTCATCGTACTTAACAACATAAAACAAAGCAGAACATGAAAATTGCAGTCATGGCCGGCGATGGTATCGGCCCCGAAATCATGACCGAGGCCTTGCGCGTACTTGAAGTGCTGCGCAAGGATGGCCTCAAGCTGGAATGGGAAACGGCCCTGGTCGGGGGCGCCGCCTACGATGCGCATGGGCATCCCTTGCCCGCTGCCACCCTGAAGCTGGCCAAAGAAGCGGATGCGGTTTTGTTCGGTTCGGTGGGCGGCCCGCAATACGATGCCCTGCCGCGCGAACATCGTCCGGAGAAAGCGATTCTGGGGCTGCGCAAGGAATGCGATTTTTTCGCCAATCTGCGCCCGGCCAATGTGTTTCCCGAGCTGGCCGATGCCTCGACCCTGAAGCCGGAAGTGGTGGCCGGCCTCGACATCATGATCATCCGCGAGCTGACCGGCGATATCTATTTCGGCGAGCCGCGCAGTATTTCCGGCGCCAAGGGGAATCGCGTCGGCATCAACACCATGCATTACACCGAGGCACAGATCCGGCGCATTCTGCACGTCGGTTTTCGTACCGCCCGGCAGCGCGGCAAAAAACTGTGTTCGATCGACAAGATGAATGTGCTGGAGGCGATGCAGCTGTGGCGCGATATCGCCATCGAGATCGCACCCGAGTACCCGGATGTGGAACTCACGCATATGCTGGTCGACAATGCCGCCATGCAGCTGATCCGCAACCCCAAGCAGTTCGACGTGATGGTTGCCGGCAATATGTTCGGCGATATCCTGTCGGATGAAGCCTCGATGCTGACCGGTTCGATCGGCATGCTGCCCTCGGCCTCGCTGGATGCCAACGGCAAGGGGCTCTACGAACCGATTCACGGTTCGGCGCCGGATATTGCCGGCAAGGGCGTGGCCAATCCGCTGGCGCAAATTCTGTCGGTGGCAATGATGCTGCGTTACACCTTCAATCTGCCGGAGGCTGCCAATCGCGTGGAAAGCGCGGTGCGCAAGGCTCTGGCCAATGGCTTGCGCACCGGCGATATCGCCAAGCCCCGTGAGGCGAAGATCGGCACCCGGCAAATGGGCGATGCCGTCATCGCCGCGCTGTAATTTTCGTTGATTGATATCCGTTGAACCAATGAGCAGGGAATGAGCATGTTGAAAGTCGGAATGGTGGGTTGGCGCGGTATGGTGGGCTCGGTGCTGATGGATCGCATGCGCGCGGAAAAGGACTTTTCGCTGATCGAGCCGGTGTTTTTCACCACCTCCAACATCGGTGGTCAAGCGCCGAAGGAAGCGGGCGGTACGCCGTTGAAGGATGCGAAGGATATCGCGGCGCTCAAGCAGATGGATGTGATCATCACCTGCCAGGGTGGCGATTACACTACCGAGGTATATCCCCAGCTGCGTAGCGCCGGCTGGAATGGCTACTGGATTGATGCGGCGAAAACGCTGCGCATGAAAGACAATGCCGTCATCATCCTCGACCCGGTGAATATGCCGGTGATCAAGAATGCCCTGGCCAAGGGGGTCAAGGATTATATCGGCGGCAATTGCACGGTGAGCTGCATGCTGATGGGGCTCGGCGGCTTGTTCAAGGCCGACCTGATCGAGTGGATGACGTGCATGACCTATCAGGCCGCCTCGGGCGGGGGCGCCACGCATATGCGCGAGTTGCTTACGCAATTCGGCAGCCTCAATGCGGAAGTGAAGGCATTGCTGGATGATCCCGCGTCAGCGATTCTCGAAATCGATCGAAAAATTCTCGCCAGGCAGCATGCCTTGTCGGCCGGGGAGACGCAGCACTTCGGTGTCCCGCTGGCGGGCAATTTGATCCCGTGGATCGACAAAGACATGAACAACGGCATGTCGCTCGAAGAATGGAAAGGGATGGCGGAGACCAACAAGATACTCGGCCGCGGCGACGGCTTCGCAACCCCGGCGACACCGATCGACAGCCTGTGCATCCGCGTGGGGGCGATGCGCTGCCATAGCCAGGCGCTGACCATCAAGCTCAAAAAAGACCTGCCGCTGGACGAAATCGAGGCGATTATCGCCAGCGATAATGAATGGGTGCGCCTGATACCGAATGAACGAGAGCGCTCGATTCGTGAACTGACACCGGCCGCCGTGACCGGCAATATGCATATCCCTGTCGGTCGCCTGCGCAAGCTGGCGATGGGGCCCAGCTATCTGAGCGCATTTACGGTAGGCGACCAGCTGTTGTGGGGCGCCGCGGAGCCACTTCGCCGTATGTTGCGGATTTTATTGAATAAATAGCGGTCGATCCCGCTTGGGTGACGCGGGACTTGGGCGCTGCGGGGCGGCCGCTCTCGTCGTTGGTCCATTTTTCCGGTTGAAAATTCGCCGGGATTCGCTTCTAATGTGAGAAAGCGAATAAAGTTGCAACAATAACTCGTTGATGTTATTTTAATTTGTCTCGAAATCGAAGGGCTGGGGATCACGCATGAACCGTCCACCAAAAACAAAATTGATCGTGGCATTGGGGGGGGCTTTACTGGCCGCATCCGCATCGTTATCGCATGCGGCTGGTCTCGGTAAGCTTTCAATCAACTCTGCTCTGGGTCAGCCGCTTTCGGCTGAAATTGAGCTGGTTTCATTGCAGCCGGGAGAATTCGAAGCTATTGCGGCGCGCGTCGCCAGTCCCGAGTCTTATGGCGAAGCGAAAATCGATTATTCCCCCTTGCTGCGCCAAGTCAAATTCGTCACGGCCCGCCGCGCGGACGGCAGGCCGGTATTGAGAGTAAGCAGCAGCGCGCCGATCAACGAGCCTTTCCTGGATATGCTGGTTGAGGTCACTTGGCCCTCCGGTCGCTTGCTGCGCGAATATCCGATCCTGCTCGACCCGCCCGGCTTTGCCGAGGCCCGTCTGGCGCCGGCTGTGCCCGCTGCACCCGTAGTGGCGCCTGTGGCCGCGCCGGTGGCAGAACCCCCACCCGCTGTACCTCAGGCCAGCGCCGAACCCGCCACCGCGCCAGGTACCGAACCCGCCACTGCGCCGGGTGCGGAGCCGGGCACGACGCCGAGCGGCGAGACTGCCGCGACACCAGCGCCAGCGGAAACTGCCGCGCCAGCGCCAACGGAAACGGTGAAACCTGCCGCGGAGACGGGTCCCGGTCCTTCCGCCAAAGCTGAGGCGCCTGCGGATAGCTACGGACCAGTGAAGCGTGGCGACACGCTCAACAAGATTGCATCGGAAGTGAAGCCGGACTCGGTATCGCTTGAGCAAATGCTGGTCGCTCTGTATCGCGAAAATCGGACCGCCTTCATCAACAACAATATGAACCAGCTGAAGACCGGGCAGATTTTGCGGGTACCTTCAGCTGACGATACGGGCAAGATTTCCCAGGGCGAAGCGCGCAAGGAAATCAGCGTGCAGGTTGCCGATTGGAAAGCCTACCGGGAACAACTGGCGGGCGCGGCTGCCTCGGCGCCGGCAAAACCTGGCGCCAGCAGCAACGAGGCGAGCGGCAAAATTGCGGTTGCGAAACCGGACAAGCCGGCGCCCGCAGCAGCCTCTGCTGACCAACTGAAGATCGCGAAAATGGACAGCGCCGCCGGTAAACCCGGAAGCGCGGGCGCGAAGGGCGGTACCCAGGATCAGCTGAATGCGCTCAAGGAAGAGGCGATCGCCAGGGAAAATCAGCTCAAGGAGGCAAATTCGCGGGTTACCGATCTGGAAAAGCAGATCAAGGACATGCGCAAGCTGATGGAGTTGAAGGGGGCTGCGCCCTCATCAAAAGCGCCGGATGCAAAAGTCCCGGCCCCGGCTGTTGTGCCGCCCAAGGCCGCTGAGCCGCCCAAACCTGCGGCGGAAACGAAGGGCGTTGCGCCCACGCCAGTCAAACCGGGTGAACCTGCCAAGCCAGTCGATGCCAAGACCCCCAATGTATTACCCGCAGATTCCAAGTCGGCAGGAGCAGTCAAACCGGCCGATACCAAGCCCGCAGAGGTAAAGCCGGCTGATACCAAGCCCGCCCCCCCAGCCAAGGCCGCAGTCAAAGCGCCGCCGCCCCCGGAGCCCTCGATCCTCGACATGATCCAGGACAACGCCATCCTGATTGGCGGCGCCATCAGCGTGCTGTGTTTTGGCGGCCTGTTTGCTTTCATGCGCCGGAAAAAAAAATCCTCAAATGGGGGGCCGACTAGCCAGTTGATGAATACCTCGTCGATCATGCCCAGCGACCTGAAGCCGAATACGGTTACGGGTAATCGCGCTGGCGGTCTGGTCGATACGGGCAACAGTTCATTTCTGACGGACTTCGATAAAACCGGTCCTGGCACTATCGACACGGATGAAGTTGACCCGGTGGCCGAAGCCGAGGTTTACATCGCCTACGGACGCGATGCCCAGGCAGAGGAGATCCTCAAGGAGGCGATGACGCGCGACAAGAGTCGCCATGAAATCGCCTTGAAGCTGCTGGAAATTTATCATGCACGCAAGAGTACCCAGGCGTTTGAAACGGTGGCGCGTCAATTGAAAGATTCGATAGGTCCCGACCATCCGATCTGGGCCAAGGCGGCCGCAATGGGGGCCTCGATCGACCCGGCCAATAGTCTTTATGGCGGTCAGGCTTATGCCGCTACCGGCGTCTTTGCCGCCGGCGGTGCGGGCATGGTTGCCGCCGCTGCCAGCGATGATCGGGCCGCAGCCCCGCCCGATCTCGATTTCGATCTTGGCTTTACGGATTCCGCCGCTTCCCCGACGGCCGCTTCGAAACCGATTGACATTACCTCGGCGAATACTGATCAGCCTGCGGCCGGTTCGATGGATTTCGACCTGGATTTGAATTCTTCGACGCCTGAAGTCGCACCGGTCGCGGCCAAGGCCGGCGGACTGGATTTTGATCTGGCGCTCAGCGCCAGCGCGCCTGTCGGCAACCCGGCGCCGGCTGCAGCGGTTGCTGCCGAGTCCTCCGGGTTTGATTTTGATCTTTCCGCGCTTTCCCTCGATGCGCCGGCTGCGACACCAAAGGCCGAAGCGACGGTGGCAGTACCCGCTGCAGCCATGAGTCTCGGCGACTTGAGCCTTGACCTTGATGCGCCTGCCGACGCCGGCTCCAGTGGGGCCAGCGCGGTGGCAACCAAGCTGGAGCTTGCCAAGGCTTACATCGAAATCGGCGATAGTGATGGCGCCAAGGAAATTCTGACCGAAGTTGCGCGCGAGGGATCGACGGCGCAGCAAGACGAAGCGAAGAAAATACTGGCAGGGCTCTAGCCCCCCGCTTCACGCCAGACCGGATTTCGATGGTCAAATTTTGGGGCGCGGCACACCGCGCCCCTTTCTTTTCAAAACATAACTTGCATCATGCGCATCGCGTTGGGTATTGAATACAAGGGTTCCGGATTCTGCGGCTGGCAGTCGCAGGCATCCGGTTGTGGTGTGCAGGACTATGTAGAGGCTGCGCTGACCGCTTTTCTTGGCGAGCCTGCCGCTGTGGTTTGTGCCGGGCGCACCGACACCGGTGTGCATGCTCTGGCGCAAGTGCTGCATCTGGATACCGGCATCATGCGTGACGAAGTGTCCTGGGTGCGCGGAACCAATGCCGGCTTGCCTGCCGCCGTGCGGATTATCTGGGCAAAGCCTGTCGATGATGCTTTTCACGCCCGGTTTTCCGCACGTTCGCGCACTTACCGGTATCTGTTGCTCAATACGCCTGTCGACAATGCCCTGCTGCAGGGCCTGGCCGGCTGGTTTCACGCGCCACTTGACGCGAAGTTGATGCAACAGGCGGCCGATATGCTGATCGGCGAGCATGATTTTTCGTCATTTCGTGCTGCAGAATGCCAGGCAAAGACACCGGTAAAGACTCTTTATGAAGCCTCGGTTTTCCGCCAACGCGAACATTTGATGTTCACCTTTCGCGGCAATGCTTTTTTGCATCATATGGTGCGTAATATCGTCGGCAGCCTGGTTTATGTCGGCGCGGGGCGTCAGGCGCCGGAAGAATTCCGCGACATTTTTGCCAGCCGCGACCGCAAACGCGCAGCACCTACCTTTGCAGCCGACGGCCTGTACCTGAGTGCAATCGAATACGATGATGTTTTCGCGCTGCCTTCCTTCCCGGCCCGTTTTCCCTTGATTGACTGAAGCATGCACCGAACCCGTGTAAAAATTTGCGGAATGCGCAGCGTTGACGACGCTTTGGCAGCGGCTGCCGCCGGCGCGGACGCCATCGGCCTGATTTTTTACGAGCAGTCCCCGCGTGTTGTCAGCATCGACCAGGCGCTGGCGATACGTTCGGCATTGCCGCCTTTTGTTTCGACCGTAGCCCTGTTTGTGAACGCTTCTCGTGCGCAGGTCGCATCCGTGCTTGCCGATGTCAGGCCCGAATTGCTGCAGTTCCACGGCGAGGAAGACGAAGCTTACTGCGCCTCGTTCCAAGTGCGGTACTTGAAGGCCGTTCGCGTGGGGCCGGGGACGGGCGCGAATGATTTGCTACAATCCAAGACTCGTTTTGCCTCCGCCAGCGGCTTGCTGCTGGATGCCCTGCATGCCTCCAAGTATGGCGGCACCGGCGAGTCGTTTGACTGGAATCTGATCCCGGAAGCAATGCGGCCCCAGATCGTGTTGTCGGGCGGTTTGACGCCGCAAAATGTGGGCGGCGCGGTTCGTGCAATACGCCCTTGGGCTGTCGATGTTTCCAGCGGCGTCGAGGCGGGCAATGGCGCGACCAAGGGCATTAAGGATCACGCAAGAATCGCGGCATTCATCAACGAAGTCAGACGGGCAGACCAAGGATCATAGCGATGCAAATGTACGACTTACCGGATGCCAAGGGACACTTCGGGTCCTATGGCGGCGTGTTTGTTGCCGAGACGCTGCAGGCCGCATTGCATGAGTTAAATCTTGAATATGCCAAGGCCAAGTCCGATCCAGCCTTTATCGCGGAATTTCAGAGCGAACTGAAGCATTATGTGGGTCGTCCCAGCCCCATTTATCACGCCAGGCGTCTGTCCGGAGAGCTGGGTGGTGCGCAGATCTATCTGAAGCGTGAGGACCTCAACCATACCGGGGCGCACAAGATCAACAATACGATCGGCCAGGTGCTGCTGGCGCGTCGCATGGGCAAACCGCGCGTCATTGCCGAGACCGGAGCAGGGCAGCACGGCGTTGCCAGTGCAACGGTTGCCGCCCGCTATGGACTTGAGTGCGTGGTCTACATGGGGTCGGAGGACATCAGGCGCCAGGCGCAAAATGTGTATCGGATGAAGTTGCTCGGAGCAACCGTGGTGCCGGTTGAGAGCGGCTCGAAGACGCTGAAAGACGCTCTCAACGAAGCCATGCGCGATTGGGTTACCAATGTAGAGACTACCTTCTATATCATCGGCACGGTCGCCGGCCCGCACCCGTATCCGATGATGGTGCGCGATTTCAACTCGGTGGTCGGCAAGGAATGCCTGTGGCAGATGCCGGAAATGATCGGTCGCCAGCCGGATGCCGTGCTGGCCTGCGTTGGCGGCGGGTCGAATGCGATGGGTATTTTTTATGACTACATTGTGCATGAAGGCGTACGCCTGATCGGCTGTGAAGCCGGTGGCGAGGGGATTGCCAGCGGCAGACATGCGGCCTCACTGTCGGCAGGTTCGCCGGGCATTCTGCACGGCAATCGCACTTATCTCATCCAGAATGCGGATGGACAAATTACCGATACGCATTCGGTTTCGGCAGGATTGGACTACCCCGGAGTTGGCCCAGAGCACGCCTGGCTGAAGGACTCGGGACGCGCGGAATATGTCGCCGTCAATGACGATGCTGCATTGGCCGCCTTCCACCGCCTGTGCCGGACCGAGGGGATTATCCCGGCGCTGGAGTCGAGCCATGCGCTGGCGCACGCCATCCAGATCGCCCCCGGCATGGACAAGGACAAGATATTGCTGGTCAACTTGTCCGGCCGTGGGGACAAGGACATGGCGACCGTGGCCGAGCGATCGGGGCTGCAATTTTTCTGCCGCCCGGGCTGCCAGGCGAACCAGACGGTCAATGCCGCCGTCAAAGGTACGTGATGGCGCAAACAGTTTCCCGTATTGCCGCCACATTTGCGCGCCTTGCGCGCGAGAAGCGCAAGGCGCTTATCCCGTTCATAACCGCCGGCGATCCCACCGCGGAAATTACCGTGCCGCTGATGCACGCCTTGGTCGATGCCGGTGCGGACATCATCGAACTCGGCGTACCGTTCTCGGACCCGATGGCCGACGGGCCGGTTATCCAGCGCTCTTCCGAACGTGCCCTGAAAAACGGGGTGGGCCTGAATGGCGTCATCGACTATGTGCGCCAGTTCCGAACCGCCAACCAGGCGACGCCGGTGGTGCTGATGGGCTATGCCAACCCGATCGAGCATATGGGCCTGCGCGTCTTTTCCGAACGCGCCAAGTTGGCGGGCGTGGATGGCGTGTTAATCGTCGATTATCCGCCGGAAGAAAGCGCCGAAGTCCTGCAGGTGCTTGATGAAGCGGGTATCGACTCCATCTACCTGTTGTCGCCGACATCCACGCCGGAACGTATACGCATGGTTGCGGACAGCGCGCGCGGCTATATTTACTACGTGTCGCTCAAGGGCGTCACCGGTGCCGCGAATATCGATACCACCGAGGTGCGGGCGATGATTGCCGCCATCAAGCGGCAGACCAGCTTGCCGGTGGGTGTCGGTTTCGGCATACGCGACGGCGAGACGGCGAAAAAGATCGCCGAATTCGCCGATGCGATCGTGATCGGCTCGCGCATCATCCAGGAACTTGAAGCCGCAACAGCCGGGGCCGCGCTGGAGCAGGTGCGGATGCTCGTGAGCGGAATCCGCCACGCAATGGACGCCTGAGGAGGCAATATGTCATGGTTCAGAAAACTGCTGCCACCCAAGATCAAACGGGAAGGCACCGGTACAAAAAAGGCCGTGCCTGAAGGCTTGTGGAGCAAATGCCCAAGTTGCCAGGCTACCCTTTACTTTACCGATCTTGAAAACAATCAGCACGTCTGCCCCAAGTGCAGCTATCACAATCGGATTTCCGCGCGCCAGCGCCTTGATCTGTTTTTTGATGCGGACAACCGTGCCGAGATCGGCTCCGAGGTGCTGCCGGTCGACAGCCTGAAATTCAAGGACAGCAAGAAATATATTGACCGCCTGGAAGACGCCGAAAAGGCAACGGGCGAGACCGATGCGCTGGTGGTGATACAGGGCAAGGTAAGGGAAGTGCCCCTGATCGCGGCCGCCTTTGAATTCAATTTTCTGGGCGGTTCGATGGGTTCGGTGGTGGGCGAACGCTTTGCGCGTGCAGTCGAGGCCTGTTCCGATGAGAAACTTCCGTTCGTGTGTTTTACCGCCACTGGCGGCGCGCGCATGCAGGAAGGTTTGCTGTCGCTGATGCAAATGGCGAAAACGACGGCCGCCCTGCACCAGTTGTCGCGCGCGCGTCTGCCCTTTATCTCGGTGCTGACCGACCCCACCATGGGCGGCGTGTCCGCGAGTTTTGCCATGCTCGGCGACGTTGTCATCGCCGAACCCGGTGCGCTGATCGGGTTTGCCGGTCCGCGCGTGATCGAGCAGACGGTGCGCGAAACGTTGCCGGAAGGATTCCAGCGCGCGGAATTTTTGCTGGAAAAGGGCGCGATCGACATGATCGTCGACAGACGACAGATGCGCGACAAAGTGGCCACCTTGGTTACCCTGTTGCAGAAAGAACCCGCGCCGCCGGCATCTGTTGCAGCTGCCGCGAACTGATGCCCCGGCAACCGGCCACGCTGGATGCATGGCTTGATTACATCTCGAGGCAGCACAGCGCCGAGATCGTCATGGGCCTCGACCGCGTTCATTCCGTATGGGAACGCATGCGCGCCGGCGGGGTGTTGCCGCGTGCACCGGTCAACATTGTCGTCGGCGGTACCAATGGCAAGGGCTCTACTTGTGCGATGTTGGAGGCAATGCTGCATATTGCCGGGTTCAAGACGGGGTTGTTCACTTCGCCGCACCTGGTTCGTTACAATGAACGGGTCCGTATCGATCGGCAGGAGGCGGGCGACGAGCTGTTGATGGCCTCATTTGCCGCGGTGGAAGCCGCGCGCATGGATCCGGTGGCGATACCGCTGACCTATTTTGAGTTCAGCACCTTGTCCGCGCTGTGGATTTTCGCGCAACAGGAGGTCGACGTTGCCATCCTCGAAGTCGGATTAGGCGGGCGGCTTGATGCGGTGAACATGATAGACGCCGATGTCAGCATTCTCACCAGCGTGGACCTGGATCACCAGCAGTTTCTGGGCGATACGCGCGAAAAAATCGGCTTCGAGAAAGCGCATATCTACCGGCCCGGTCGGCCGGCCATCTTTGCGGATCTTGATCCACCCCGGTCGGTAATGGAGCATGCCGGCAAGATCGGCGCACATTTGCTGCTGTTGAACCGCGACTATCGCTACCAGCGCATGGACAACCAGTGGCAATTTACCGGCATGATCGGGGGGCGCGAATTCAGTCGTCATGCGCTGCCGGTCCCGGCCCTGCGCGGCGCCTACCAGCTGAAGAATGCATCTGCGGCAATTGCCGCGCTGGCGGCGCTGCACGACAAACTCCCGGTGTCGCTTGGGCATATCAAACGCGGCCTGCTGGAAGTCGAGTGGCCGGGCCGCCTGCAGGTACTGCCGGGGCGTCCCCTGGTCGTGCTCGACGTTGCGCATAATCCGCACGCGGCCCGTGCGCTTGCAGATGCACTGGGAACAATGGGGTTTCATGAGAATACCCATGCCGTGTTCGGCATGCTCAAAGACAAGGATATTGACGCGGTTATCGACATCATTCGCGATCGAATCGACCATTGGCATATTGCCGGGCTCCCCGGCGAGCGCGGCGCATCGGCAGACCTGCTGGCCGCAAAACTGCGTGCCCACGTTCCCGGCGACCGGATTTCGGTTTACACCACAATCGTGCGTGCGTTTGACGGTGCGCGGGAGCAGGCCGGCCAGAATGATAGAATTTTGGTGTTTGGGTCGTTTCTCACGGTTGCCGACGTGATGCAAGCCGTTAAGCCCCACTAAATTTTGGACCGCCGATGGGAATTTCCCCATCATCTCCTGAATTCCATCCATGGCATCGCCTAAATCCACCGAACTTTCTGCTACTGAATTGGAGTTGAAGCGCCGCGGTCGGCGGCGACTGATCGGCGCGATCACGCTGGGGCTGTTGATCGTCGTTTTTTTGCCGATGCTGTTCGACGCAGAACCCAAACGGGACAAGGCGATGTCCCAGGAAATTTCCATTCAACTGCCGTCCAAGGACAGCCTCGCACCCCTGCCGGCGCCGATGGCCATGCCGTCATCGCCGCCCGTCGGGCCAGCTGCCGCGGTGAAACCTGCGGAGTCGTCGCCTTTGAGGGATAAAGCCGGTTCCACGGCTGAACCGGCCAAAAAAACGGCTGAAAATGTGGCGCCGCCGATCAAGGATGCCGCCAAACCCGTGGCTGCCGCGCCCAAGCCGGAACCAAAGCCAGCCAAGTCAGCCGACCTCAAGCATGGATTTGTCGTGCAGATCGGCGCGTTCAAGGATGCCGACAATGCGCAGCAGACCGCCGCCCGCATGAAAGACGCAAAGCTGCCCGTATATACAGACAGTGTTGCGACCAAGAGCGGCACGGTGACACGTGTGCGCGTTGGCCCGTTCAGCCATAAGGAACAGGCGGACGTCGCGCTGGCGCAAGTCAAACTGGCCGGGGCCGATGGCAAAATTGTCCCGCTGCCCTAGGCTGGCCGGGGATGAATGCGCTTGATTACGCAATCATCGCGGTACTGCTGATCTCAATCCTGGTCGGTATTCTTCGCGGCGCAGTTCGCGAATTGCTGAATATGGGCGGCTGGGTGCTGGCCTTCCTGCTGGCGCATGCCTTTGCCGACGATCTGGCGAGCTGGTTGGCAGATTGGGCTGGCGATCCCGTGTTACGCATGGTGATGGCCTGGGCGGCGATATTCCTGTTGGTGCTGATCATTGTTGCGCTCATTGCTAGTCTGGCGTCTGAACTCATGAGAAAATTGGGCCTGGGCGGTCTCAATCGCAGTCTGGGGGCGCTGGCGGGGCTGGCACGCGGGCTGGTATTGCTGATTGTGCTGGCGCTGGGTGCCGGGCTGACCAAAATGCCGCAGTCGGTTTTATGGCGGCAAGCAGCGCTGACGCCATGGCTCGAAGTGGCGGCCTTGTATTCGCGCGGCTTGCTACCAGATACGGTTGCAGCGCGTATCAAATACCGTTCTCCGCCGGCGCGCACGGCCGCAGATCGGCAGTGGCAGGACAGGTCCAACAGGGGTTAATTTATGTGCGGTATCGTCGGAATAGTCTCGAAAAGCCCGGTCAATCAACTGCTGTATGACGGGCTGACGGTGCTGCAGCATCGCGGCCAGGATGCCGCCGGCATTGTTACTGCGGAAGGCCGCACCTTCCATATGCACAAGAACAAAGGCCTGGTGCGCGATGTATTCCGCACCCGAGATATGCGCAATTTGACCGGCAATATGGGAATTGCGCATTGCCGTTATCCCACCGCAGGCTCGGCTTCGAGCGCGGCGGAGTCCCAGCCTTTCTACGTCAATTCCCCGTTCGGCGTGGTGCTCGGCCACAACGGCAATCTGGTCAACACGGCGGAATTGCAGCGCGAGCTGTTTCAGGACGATCTGCGCCATGTCAATACCAGTTCGGATTCCGAGGTGCTGCTCAATGTGCTGGCGCACGAGTTGCAGATCGCGGCGCGCGGCATGCGCCTTGATCCGGACGCCATCTTCAATGCGGTCGCCGGCGTGCATCGCCGCGCCAAGGGGGCGTACGCGATTGTCGCCATGATCGCGGGTTACGGCCTGCTCGCATTTCGCGACCCCAATGGCATCCGGCCGTTGATTATCGGCAAGCATGAAAGCGCCGAAGGCGGTGTGGAGTTCATGGTCGCCTCGGAAAGCGTCGCCATCGATGTGATGGGTTTTCAGGTCATGCGCGATGTCGCACCCGGCGAAGCCATCCTGATCGACACCTCGGGCAATTTTTTCAGCCGGCAGTGTGCGCAGAATCCCAGCCTGCACCCGTGCATTTTCGAATTCGTCTATCTGGCGCGTCCGGACTCGGTGATCGATGGCGTATCCGTCTATGAGACCCGCTCGCGCATGGGGGCGTCGCTGGGCGAAAAAATCAAACGCGAATATCCGGACATCGAAATCGATGTGGTGATTCCCATTCCCGACACCAGCCGTCCGTCGGCAGTCGAGGTTGCCCAAGTGCTGGGCGTCAAATATCGCGAAGGATTTATCAAGAACCGCTATATCGGCCGCACCTTCATCATGCCGGGGCAGGACGAGCGCAAGAAATCCGTCCGTCAGAAACTGAATGCCATGGCGGTTGAATTCAAGGGCAAGAATGTGCTGCTGGTCGATGACTCCATCGTGCGCGGCACAACCTCCAAAGAGATCGTGCAGATGGCGCGCGACTGCGGCGCCAACAAAGTCTATTTCGCGTCGGCTGCGCCGCCGGTACGGTTTCCCAATGTTTACGGTATCGATATGCCGACCCGCGCCGAACTGATCGCGACCGGCCGCGACGCAAAACAGATTGCGGAAGCAATCGGCGCCGATGCGGTGTTCTACCAGGAACTGGATGCGCTGATCGACGACATTCGCGCCTGCAATCCGAATATCCGGAGCTTCGATGCTTCCTGCTTCGACGGCAAGTACATTGCCGGCGACGTGACGCCCGAATACCTGGCGGCCATCGAAGCCTCGCGCAAGGACGGTAAAACACGCGGCAGCGAGCTCGCCGAGAGCAGCGCCGACAGCGGCGCCGCCGCGTACCAGCTCGACCTGGGGCTGTCGGCGATAAATTCATGAACGATGATCACAAGGGAAAACGCCCGGGCTTCGATACCATGGCGGTCCGCGCCGGGCAGTTGCGCAGCAATTTTCAGGAGCATTCCGAAGCCCTGTTCCTGACGTCGAGCTTTGTGTACAAAAACGCGGCTGAGGCCGCCAGGCGCTTTGCCAACGAAGAGCCGGGATACCTCTATAGCCGCTTCACCAATCCGACGGTGACGATGTTTCAGGACCGTCTCGCCGCGCTGGAAGGCGCCGAGGCGTGCACGGCAACCGCCACGGGTATGGCGGCCATTGCCAGTGCGGTGATGGGTTCCCTGAAGCAGGGCGATCACCTCATTTCCTCGCGTAGCGTATTCGGCACCGTGGTGCCGCTGTTCGACCAGATATGCAAACGCTTCGGCATTGAGACAAGCTGGGTATCGCCATCCAGCCTCGACGAGTGGCGGGCGGCGATGCGCCCCAATACGCGCATGCTGTTCTGCGAGACGCCGTCCAATCCGCTGGCAGAGATATGCGACATTGCCGGCCTGGCCACCATCGCCAAGCCGGCCAAGGCGCTGCTGGCGGTGGACAACTGCCTGCTGACGCCGGCTCTGCAGCGCCCCCTGGAACTGGGGGCGGACCTGGTCATCCATTCCGCCACCAAGTATCTCGATGGACAGGGCCGGGTGTTGGCAGGCGCAGTCTGCGGCCGCAAGGAATTGATCGATCCGGTATACGGCTTTGTGCGCACCGCGGGCCCGGCACTGTCCCCGTTCAACGCCTGGATTTGCCTGAAGGGTATGGAAACCCTCAAATTGCGCATGCAGGCGCAGTCGCAGTCGGCGCTCGAGATCGCGCGCTGGCTTGAAACGCAGCCGAAGGTGAGGCGGGTCTATTACGCGGGCCTGGAATCGCATCCGCAGCATGACCTGGCAATGCGCCAGGCGCCCCGGCAGGGCGCCGTGCTGGCGTTTGAAGTGGACGGCGGGCGCGATGCAGCGTGGCGCTTCATCGATGCGCTACAGGTGCTCTCCATCACCGCCAACCTGGGCGATACCAAAACCACCATCACGCACCCCGCCACAACCACGCATGCGCGCATTTCGCAGGCCGAACGCGACGCTGCGCATATCAGCGACAATCTGCTGCGCATCGCCGTGGGACTGGAAGATATCGCGGACCTGCGGGCAGATATGGGTACGGGCTTGCAGGCGATTTAAGCGCCTTGCAATGATGCCTTCAGATCATTCGTTCAGCCGTCCACGCTGATCCGCGTCAAGTTGCCATCGATCTCGCCGAGGTACTCGCCGCGCTCATGCCAGTCGGCCAGTACCCAGCGCCGGCAGTCATGACCGTCGACGACATGCCGATGGGTGGCCGGGCGGTGTGTATGACCATGAATGATTGTTGGATAGTCATGCGCGCGAAAGGCGGCATCGACGCTGGCCGGTGCCACATCCATGATTTCTTCCGCCTTGCCCGATTTTTCACTGTCGCTTTGCATGCGGATTGACCTGGCCAGCGCCAGCCGGACGGAAAAAGGCTTGGTCAGCATCTCGCGTTGCCAGGCGGGATTGCGCGCCTGTACACGGAATTTCTGATACGCGATATCGTCGGTACAAAGCGTGTCGCCATGCATCAGCAGGGTCGGTTTGCCATGCAGATCAATCAGCGTGGGATCGGGCAGAATCGTCAGGCCGGCAGCGGTGGCAAAGCGGTCGCCGAGCATGAAATCGCGATTGCCGTGCATCAGAAAAATATCCGTCCCCGACTCGGCAACACGCCGCAGTCCCGCGGCGACATCGCGGCCCAGCGCATCGTGTTCCAGCTGGTCATCGCCGACCCAGTAATCGAACAGATCGCCGAGAATGTAAAGGGTGGCCGCCCCGCGCGCTGTCGTTTCGAGAAAACGAAAAAAAAGCGCGCTGGTGGACGGCCTTGCATCGCCCAGGTGCAGGTCGGAGATAAACAGGGTGTTATGCATTCACCGGCACAAACAGTAAGGGGGGGCGGTGGCCCTCCGGTTGCGCAGGCGCCCGTACATGCTGCCTAGAGACATTCCGCTTTTTCGATTACCACGGTTTCCTGCGGTACATCCGAATCGAACATGCCCTTGGGCCCGGTTTTCACGGCCTTGATCTTGTCGACCACATCGGTACCCTCAATCACCTTGCCGAACACGGCATAGCCATAGTTCGACGGGCCCGCATGGTTCAGGAAGCCATTGTCGGCGACATTGATGAAGAATTGCGATGTGGCGGAGTCAACCACGCCGGTGCGCGCCATGGCCACCGTATAGACTTCATTGCGGAGGCCATTGGTGGCCTCGTTCTTGATTGGCGGATTGGTCGGCTTCTGCTTGAGGTTTTTGTCGAAACCGCCGCCCTGGATCATGAAGTTGCCGATGACCCGGTGGAAGATGGTGCCGTTGTAGTGCCCGCTTTCGACATATTTCACAAAATTCGCGGTGGACAGCGGCGCCTTTTCGTTGTCGAGCGCCAGCGTGATGTCGCCCATATTGGTGGTCAGTTTTACTTTCACGGCAGTGATTCCTTTGTCATTTAGTTTGCAGGAGGCGGCCTTGGCGGCGGCAGCCGGTTTAGCGGTTTTGGCACTGTCCGCGGCAGCCAGTGCGGCGACGGGGTCAAGAATGATGGCGCCGAACAAAATGCCGGCGACCAGATGAAGGCGGGAACGGTTCATGTCTCAATATCCTTGGAAAAAATCATGCGAACAACTGAACGGTATTCATGACGCGGCAGCCTCATAGACGATTTTCCACTGGCCTTTCTCGCGCTGCCAGTACTGGCGTTTTTTCATCTTGCTGCTGTTGTTGCTGCTGCGATAATCCTGATCGAAAGTGACGATCATCATCGGTGGCGTGGTTGGCGAAAGCGGATACTCGAAAATCGACAGATTGCTGATGCCGACCTTGACGAAGCTCTTGGCGGCGTTGATACGGCGCTTGAGTGCCGACCAATCCGCGAACCCTTTGCCGTCGGCGCTGAAGTGCGGGGAATAATGATTCAGGTATTTGTCCGTGTCCAGGCTCTCCCAATCGTGCTGCCATCCTTCCAGAGCGCCATCGAACGCGGCGCGCATGTCGAGCCACTGATCCGGCGATCTCCATTCGACGCTTGGCGTAATGACGATCGGGGTGACGCCCGGATCCACATATTTCTTGATCGATTCGAAGTCGTCATTGGTCAGCACCACGCAACCGTCGCTGGCACGTGGCGGCCGGCTGTAGGTGGTCGACGGCGTGCCATGCAGCCAGATTCCGGACCCGGTCTTGCCGAGTCGCTTGTCCCACTCATTGGGAAAGTTGAGCGGAAATGCGCCGGGGCCGTAGAAATCGCTAAGCCGTTCTTTCGCCACGGCGGGATTGATGGTGTAGACCCCAAGTGGGGTGCGCTGATCGCCTTCGCGTTCCTTGTCCACCCCGTTCTTGCCTGCCGAAATATAGAAGTCGGTGACGAGCTGCGGCGCGCCATCCACATTGCGGAAGATATAGAGGCGCGATTTCTCGCTGTCCATCAGCAGGGCATATTCCTGCTGAGGGGCGAGCTGCAGGAGAGCGGTGGGCAGGTGTCCGAGCGGTGGCCCGTCGAAATAACGGGTCAGACGGGCCTTGGCTTCCAGACGCAGGCTGGCCACCATTTCCGGCTGGGGTGTGCGGCCGGCATAATTGCCCGAAAAGAATGCTACCGGCGCGCCCGATTGCGCCATCAGCAGATCGCCCTTGATCAAGTGGCCGAGGCGGAAATTCGGGTTTTTTTCCAGCGCCAGATCGATCTCGTGGAGCGCTGCCTGAATGCTGCCCTCCTTGAGCGTCTCCAGGGTGCGCACCAAGGATGCTTCCACTTCATTGCTGAAGACCACCGAGGTGGCCGGCGCGGTTTGCGCCCACGATGAATGAACTGCCATCGACAGCAGCGCTGCCGCCAGCAGGACACGAAGCGGTATCAGGAAAGGGCGCATCCGCAATTTGCCGATCGTCGTCGTATTCACATCACAGCAGCGGCGATCAGCCGCCGGCGCGTTCCGTGCGAATGAGCCAGTTGTCCCCGGACTTTATCAGCCGCATTGTTTTAGTGTTGTTGCTGGTGGTCTTGTCGGATCTGTAGGTCTGGCGAAAAACCGCGGTTGCTTCGTTACCGCTGATCGTCACCTTCGAAATTTTGGCTGTCACGCTGATACTTTTGGGCGCGTTGATGCGCTCAATGCGCTGCGCTTCCCAGCTTGCACGCGGAATGCCACCAGGCGTTTCAAAGTCGGGCGCATAGGCTGCCAGATAGGCCGCGACATTCTTGTCGGCCCAGGCCTTTGCCCAGGCTGCAATCACGGCGCGCACCTGCGCATCGGCGTTCGCCGGGACAATCTCCGGCGTCGCTGATAAGGGCTGTGCGGGTTCAGCTTTGGCAACCTGCGTTGCTGCCGGCTTGACGACGGTCTCGGCGACAGCTGCCTTCGGCGGTACGAAAAGGTCCTTGACCATGGCCAGCTTGGATTGTGCGGTGGTGTTCGATTTATCGAGCTGCAGCGCCTTGTCGTAGGAACGACGCGCCAGCTGGGCATAGATATCACCCAGGTTCTCGTAAGCCGTGGCATAGGCGGGGTGGGTGTGAATCGCCAGTTCCAGGGCGGCTTTGGCCTTGTCGTAGTTACCCTGGCTCGCATACAGCACGGCCAGGTTGTTGTAAGGCTCCGGCAGTTCCGGATAGTCCTCGGTCAGGCCGGTAAAAACCTGGATCGCATCGGCCGATTTTTTCTGCTCGGTGAGAATCAGGCCTTTGACAAATCGGCCCTGCGCGTCCTTGGGCTGCTGGGCGAGTGCCGCGTTAACCTTGGTCAGCGCATTATCGAGCTTGCCCTGTTGATAGAGTTGCGACGCCTCCTTTACATCCTCGGCGGGCCCTGCCCAGGCGGAGGTGATTCCCAGCGTTGCCAGCGCAGCAATGCAAAAGGGCAGGGCGGAACCGGCCCGGCGGAGGAAGTTTTCACTGAGCATTGCGTTATAATTCATTGAATTTAATAAAAAACAGCGCGATATTGACGCCACACATTCTACCAAGAATGCTTACCTCCTTCACAAGCGTTTGTAATTCCTGTGCCAGTCTGGTCGCAGACCCGCTGCCTGCACGGAGAAACACCGTGCCTTGCCGGCGGTATGCGCTGATTGGGCGATGTTGTTAGCGCCGTAGCTGCCTGGCCCGCACCGCACCACCCGGATAAAGATCGAGCGGTGTCGTGGTCCGGCCGGTTCCACTTTGCAAATTGCCTGCCCCCGCTTGTGACTGGCGGGCTCGCGACGAATTCACTCTTTCCCATAAGTCGACATCCATGCAGATTCTGTACAACACCCTTACCCACACCAAGGAAACTCTCAAGCCTATCGAACCGGGCAAGATACGCTTGTACGCCTGCGGACCCACGGTTTACGATTATTTCCATATCGGCAATGCGCGCACTTTCACCGTGTTCGATATGCTTTCCCGCTGGCTGACGGCGATCGGCTTCGAAGTCAGCTATGTGCGAAACATCACCGATATAGACGACAAAATCATCGAGCGCGCCAACGCCAACGGCGAGCCGATCGGCGCATTGACCGAACGCATGACAGCGGCCATGTTTGAGGATGCCGACCGGCTCAATTTGCTGCGTCCCGCCGCCAGCCCGCGCGCCACACAGCATATTGAACACATGCTGGCGATCATCAAGACGCTGGAGGACAAGGGGTTTGCCTACCGGGCCGCCAATGGCGACGTCTATTATGCGGTGCGCAAATTTGCGCCTTACGGAAGGCTTTCACGCAAAAACCTGGATGATCTGCATGCGGGCGAGCGGGTGGCGGTTGACGCCAACAAACGCGACCCGCTCGATTTTGTATTGTGGAAGGCCGCCAAGCCCGGCGAGCCGCAATGGCCGTCCATTTTCGGCGGTGGCCGGCCCGGCTGGCATATCGAGTGTTCGGCGATGTGCAAGGCGGTATTGGGCGAGACCATCGATATTCACGGCGGGGGCTGGGATTTGCAGTTTCCGCACCACGAAAACGAGATCGCCCAGAGCGAAGCCGCTTCCGGAAAACCGTTCGCGAATCTCTGGATGCATGCGGCATTTCTCAATATGGACCAGGAGAAAATGTCGAAATCGCTGGGTAATTTTTTTACCTTGCGCGAAGTTCTCAACAAACTCGACCCGCTGCAAGGCGGCGAGACGGTTCGCTATTTCCTGATGCGCGGGCACTATCGCAGCGAGATCAATTATTCATGGGATACGCTCGAGGATGCGCGACAGACCCTGCTGGGTTTTTACGTCACGCTCAAGGATGTCGCGGCGGTCGATACCGCACCCGACTGGTCGAACGGATTTGCCGCCCGCTTCCGCGAGGCGATGGAAGACGATCTGAACACGCCAATCGCCTTTTCGGTGCTGCATGAATTACGCGGTGAAATCAATCGTAGCCAATCGCCGCAATTGGCCGGCCTCCTCAAGGCGCTGGGGCGCAGCGTGGGCCTGTTTCAGGCCAATCCGGAACAATTTGTGCGCGGCGCCGCCAATACCGGAACGCTTGATATCGACGCGCTGATCGCCGAGCGTAACGCTGCCAAGAAGGCGAAGGATTTTGCCAGGGCCGACGCGATCCGCCGCAAACTTGATGAGAGCGGCATTGTGCTTGAGGACAAAGCGGGCGGAATGACCGAATGGCGCCGAAAGTAGCAAGCAAAAAACACCGGAGCAAAAACGCAAAGGGCCCGAAAATCGGGCCCTCTGTTTTGCGGCAACTGGCGAAGAGGTTCCGGTTGCGCGGTCGCGTGCCTAGTTCATGAAGGTTCCGCCGCGACTGACGATGGTCAATTCCACGTATGAGGATCCATTGTGATTGGCGGGGGAATAGGAAACCTTGAATCCACCCAGGTCGATCGTGCCCAGGCTGCCCATGGCATCGACCAGGGATTCGCGGGTGAGGTTGCGGCCGGCCTTTTTTAGTCCTTCGACCAGCACCTTGGCCGCGATATAGCCCTCCAGCGACGTGAACGAATAATTTTTCTCGGCGCCGATTTTTTTCTGGTATTCGGCCACGATTGGAATCGCGGTCGACCAAGGCAGGGGCACCACTTGCGAAATTCCGGCGCCGCGCGCGTTTTCGTCGCCCAGCTCACTGACCAGCGCCTTTGAACCGACAAAGCTCATGTTCCAGAATCGTGGATAGGCGTTGGCGCGCTTCATTGCGGTGATGAATGCGCTGCAACTCTTGTAGGCGCTGATCATGATCACCGCTGCCGGATCGGCCTTGGATAACTGTTGCACGGCCGCCGCGACATCGCTGGTGTTACGTTCGACCGTGGCAGAGGCGATGATCGGCAGACCGCGCTTGTTCATTGCCTTTTCAACGCCGGCCAATCCTGCCTTGCCATAGGCATCGTTCTGGTAAAAAACGGCGATTTTCTTGACCCCCTGGTTTACCAGCGAGTCGACGATCTGTTCGGTTTCATCGAAGTAGCTGGCACGCACATTGAAAATATAGCGGTTATGCGGATCGCGCAGGCTTTCCGCACCGGTGAAGGCGCCGATGAAGGGCACCTTGGCCTCGGTGAACAAGGGCAGGGCTGCGTTTGAAGTGGGGGTGCCCACATAACCGAACAGAGCCAGAATCTGGTTTTCGGCAATGAGTTTTTGCGTATTGGCTTTGGCGCGATCGGGTTCGTAGCCGTCGTCCAGGGAAACCAGTTTGATCTTGCGGCCGTACACGCCGCCATTCTGGTTGACGAAATTGAAATAGGCCTCGGCACCAGCCTTCATCTCCTTGCCCAGCAACTCGGCCGGACCGGACAGCGGCGCCGATTGACCGATCAAAATGGCATCACCGGTAACCCCCTGCGCTCGCGCGCCGACCGACAGCAAAACAAGAAATACGGGAGCAACACAGCTTGCGACACGACGCAGAAACTTCAGATTCACACAGGCCTCTCGGAAAAACCGCCGGCGGCGCCGGCACAAAACAAAAAAGGCGCCTAAGCGCCTTTCTCATTATCGGATGTTTTGCCCGGGTCTTTATAGGACCGCGAGGAAAAGCAGTTTTTCCTGCTGAAGAGCTGGTGTGAGGTTTGCGTTGCGGGCGGCGGGACCGCCCGCAAGCACGACGCCTACTGTTTGAAGCTTCCGCCGCTGCTGATGACGGTCGAGTCGACCATGCTGGAGCCCGCGTGATTGCCGGTGTTGTAAGTCATGCGATACCCGCCGAGATCGAAGCTGCCCAGCTTGTCCAGTGCATCGATCAGCGACTCTCGACTGGGGGCCTTGCCCGCTTTCTTGAGCGCTTCGGTGAACACTTTGGCGGCAATGTAGCCTTCAAGGGAGCTGAAACCCGCCTTGCCCTGACCACCGATACGACCCAGGTACTCGCGCAGCAGTGGATCGTTGCCGGAAAAGGGAAAGGGCACAACTTGCGTGATTTCAACGCCGCGCCCTTCATCGCCCAGTAGCGTGGCCAGGCTGCGCGAGCCGACGGAGCTTAGCGTACAGAACCGGACCGGTGCCCCCAGTTTTTTCATTTCCTTGATGAAGGCTGCGCTGGTGGTGGCACTGGCGGCGATGATCACGGCCTGGGCGCCCGATTTGGCGATGGTTTGCGCGGCCGAACCTACCTTGGTCGAGTTACGGTCCACGCTGCCGAAAATGACGATGCCGAGTTTGCGCTCACGCATGGCGCGATCGACGGCAGCCAGTCCGGCGCGGCCATAGGCATCGTTCTGGTAGAACAGCGCGATCTTGTTCACCCCGCTATTGGTCAGCTGGGTAATCATGCGATCGGCCTCGTCGTTGTAACTGGCGCGGATATTGAATACATAACGGCTGCCCGGATCGCGCAAGGCTTGGTCGCCGCTGGCTGCACCGATCAGGGGCACCTTTTGTTTTTCGACAATCGGCAGGATCGCGTTTACTGTCGGTACGCCGACGTAACCGAACAGGGCCAGAACATTCTCCTCGCCGATCAACTTCTGCGTGTTCGCCTTGGCGCGATCGATCGCGCCGCCATCGTCAATCGACACCAATTTGATTTTGCGGCCGTTCACACCGCCCGACTGATTGATGGCATCGAAATAAGCCTCGGCGCCGAGCTTGAAGTCCCGGCCCTGATCGTCGCCGGGATCGTCGAGTGGCGCCGACTGTCCGAGCACGATGAGGTCCGTATTGCCACCCGGCTTGACGGCTTGCGGGCTGCCTTGGGCGGCTGCCGACAAAACGAGGAAACCGGAAAAAACAAGTCCTACGACTGCGATTGCCCGACGCGGAAAAATTGTGATTGTGCGCACGCTATCTCCCTGGGTGTGCCGGCTTGTGACCGGCTGTGAGATTTAAAAATTATTTTTATGATTACCGATGCAACGAAATGATTGTAAACCGCCTGTCGGTAATTTCGTGCACCGCTTGTCGGTCGAGCGCCCAAATGAAAACGGGCCGCATTCGCGGCCCGTTTTTTGGCTTAATTGAGCTTAAGCGCACCTGATGGGTGCACCAGTCTAACCGGCGAAAAAGCTCTTCACCTTGTCCATGAAGCTTTTGGCACGGGGATTGTGCTTGTCGCCGTCGGCGATATTGATTTCCTCCAGCTCGCGCAGCAGTTCGCGCTGGCGATCGGTGAGACGCACCGGCGTTTCCACCACCACATGGCACATCAGATCGCCGGCGGAAGTCTGCCGCACCGGCTTGATGCCCTTGCCGCGCAGGCGAAACACCTGCCCGCTCTGGGTTTCAGCCGGGATTTTGATCTTGGCTTCGCCGTCCAGCGTGGGGATATGGATTTCACCGCCCAAGGCCGCGACCGTGAAACTGACCGGCATTTCGCAATGCAAATCGGCGCCATCACGCTGGAACACCGAATGTTCCTTCAATTGCACCACCACATAAAGGTCACCCGGGGGGCCGCCGTTGACGCCGGCCTCGCCTTCACCGGCCAGGCGGATGCGATCGCCGTCATCGACACCGACGGGAATCTTGACCGACAGCGTCTTGTGCTTCTTGGTGCGGCCGGCGCCGTGACAGGTCGGGCAGGGCTCTGGGATCACCTTGCCGGTGCCGTGGCAGGTCGGGCAGGTTTGCTGAATGGAAAAGAAACCCTGTTGCATGCGCACCTGACCGACGCCGCCACAGGTATGGCAGGTCTTGGCGCTGGTGCCTTTCTTGGCGCCGCTGCCGCCGCAGGTTTCGCATTCTTCCAACGTCGGGATGCGGATCTTGGTTTCGGTTCCGCGCGCCGCCTGCTCCAGCGAAATTTCCAGGTTGTAGCGCAAATCGGCGCCGCGATACACCTGCGGGCCGCCGCCGCGTCCGCCGCGCTGGCCGCCAAAAATCTCCCCGAAAATATCGCCGAAGGCTTCCGAAAACCCGCCGAAGCCCTGGCCATCGCCGCCGCCCATCTGCGGGTTTACCCCGGCATGGCCATAGGCATCATAGGCGCGGCGTTTCTCGGGCTCGGATAAAACCTCGTAAGCCTCCTTGGCTTCCTTGAATTTCTCCTCGGCGCTTTTGTCTTCCGGATTGCGGTCCGGATGATGTTTCATCGCCAGCTTGCGATAGGACTTTTTGATTTCTTCGTCCGAAGCGTCGCGGTTCAGGCCGAGGACTTCGTAGTAGTCGCGTTTTTTCGCCATTGCTCAATATTCCGTATGCATAAAACCGATGGCCGAGTCGAATGCCTGCAACAGGACATTCGAACCCGGCCAATAACCCGCCAGGATAGTCGCAGAATTACGCTTTTTTGTCTTTGACTTCCGTGAACTCGGCGTCCACCACATTGCCCATGTCTTTTTCCTTGGCCGGCTCGGCGCCGCTCTGGCCTGGACCTGCCGCACCGGGGCCGCCCGCGCCACCAGCCGCCTGCGCCTTGGCCTGCATATCGGCGTACATCTTTTCGCCCAGTTTCTGCGCCACGGTTTCCAGGGCCTTGGTCTTGCCTTCGATGCCGTCCTTGGTGACGGAGCCGTCTTTCAAGGTCTCTTCCAGTTCCTTGATGGCGGCTTCGATAGCGGATTTTTCGCCCGCGTCGAGCTTGTCGCCGTACTCGGTCAGCGATTTTTTGGTCGAATGCACCAGGGCGTCACCGGTATTGCGTGCCGTCACCAGTTCCAGCATTTTCTTGTCGTCCTCGGCATTGGCTTCGGCATCCTTCACCATGCGCTGGATTTCTTCCTCGCTCAAGCCGGAGTTGGCCTTGATGGTGATCTTGTTTTCCTTGCCGGTAGCTTTGTCCTTGGCCTGCACATGCATGATGCCGTTGGCGTCGATGTCGAAGGTGACTTCGATCTGCGGCATGCCGCGTGCAGAAGGCGGAATGCCCTCGAGGTTGAACTGGCCCAGCGATTTATTACCCGAAGCCATTTCGCGCTCGCCCTGCAGCACATGGATGGTCACGGCCGATTGATTGTCGTCGGCAGTCGAGAACACCTGGCTGGCCTTGGTCGGCACGGTGGTATTTTTCTTGATCAGCTTGGTCATCACGCCACCGAGCGTTTCAATGCCGAGCGACAGCGGGGTCACGTCGAGCAACAGCACATCCTTGACGTCGCCTTTGAGCACGCCGCCTTGAATCGCGGCGCCAACGGCCACAGCTTCGTCCGGATTCACGTCCTTGCGCGGCTCGCGGCCGAAAATCTCTTTGACCTTTTCCTGCACCTTGGGCATGCGGGTCTGGCCGCCGACCAGGATCACGTCCGAGATATCGGAAATCTTGATGCCCGAATCCTTGATCGCCACTTCGCAAGGCTTGATGGTGCGCTCAATGAGCTCGTCCACCAGCGATTCGAATTTGGCGCGCGTCAGCTTGATGGCCAGATGCTTTGGGCCATTGGCATCTGCCGTGATGTAAGGCAGGTTCACCTCGGTTTGCTGCGCCGAAGACAATTCGATCTTGGCTTTCTCGGCGGCTTCCTTCAGGCGCTGCAGGGCCAGCACGTCCTTTTTCAGGTCGATGCCCTGGTCTTTCTTGAATTCATCGCAGAGATAGTCCATCAGGCGCTGGTCGAAGTCTTCGCCGCCGAGGAAGGTGTCGCCATTGGTGGACAGCACTTCGAACTGGTGTTCGCCATCGATTTCGGCAATTTCAATGATGGAAATGTCGAAGGTGCCGCCGCCGAGGTCATACACCGCAATCTTGCGGTCGCCTTCCTTCTTGTCCATACCGAAAGCCAACGCAGCCGCGGTGGGCTCGTTGATGATGCGTTTCACGTCCAGGCCAGCGATGCGGCCGGCGTCCTTGGTCGCCTGGCGTTGCGAGTCGTTGAAGTACGCCGGCACCGTGATCACGGCCTCGGTGACTTCTTCGCCGAGATAATCTTCGGCGGTCTTTTTCATCTTGCGCAGCACTTCGCTGGAGACTTGCGGCGGCGCCATTTTCTTGTCGCGCACCTGCACCCATGCGTCGCCATTGTCGGCCTTGACGATGGCGTAAGGCATCATGTTGATGTCTTTCTGCACTTCTTTTTCTTCAAAGCGGCGGCCGATCAGGCGCTTGACCGCGAACAGCGTGTTCTTGGGGTTGGTCACCGCCTGGCGCTTCGCCGAAGCGCCGACCAGGATCTCGCCATCGTCCTGATAAGCGACGATCGACGGCGTGGTGCGCGCGCCCTCGGCGTTCTCGATCACCTTCGGCTGGCCGGCTTCCATGATCGCCACGCAGCTATTGGTGGTGCCCAAGTCAATACCAATGATTTTTCCCATGATGTATTCCCTCTTGATTTTGTGTGTTGCGAATTAATTAACCTGTACAGCAGATAGGGTTATCCACAGGCTTTTCAAGCAGCCGCGGTCTTATTGCTTGGCCTTGGCGACGGTAACCAGTGCCGGGCGCAGGATGCGATCGTGCAGGGCATAGCCCTTCTGCATCACGCTCACCACCGTGTTGGCTTCCTGGTCCGACTCGACCGCGGCGATGGCCTGGTGCCTGGTCGGGTCGAACTTCGCGCCCAGCGGATTCACCTCCGCGATCGAGAATTTCTCGAACACGGTCGTCAATTGGCGCGCGGTCAGTTCCACGCCCTGCTTGAACGATTCGATCGAGGTGTTTTCCACCACAAGGGCCGCGTCCAGGCTGTCCTTGACGGCGAGCAGGGCGTCGGCGATTTTCTCCACGCCGAATTTCTGTGCCTTCAGTACATCCTCGGCGGCGCGGCGGCGGATGTTTTCTGTATCGGCCTTGGCGCGCAACCACTCGTCCTTGTGTTTTTCGGCTAGCGCGATGGCCTCGGACAGTTTGGCCTCAATGGCGGCCATCGGATCGTTCGCTGCCGCAGTTTCAGCAGCTACATTGGCAGCAGCACCGGTCGCAGCGGAATCATCGACGCTGCCGCCGGAAGTCGTCGGCGCATCGTTTGTTGTTGTGCTCATCCCTTAAATCTCCAATAAAAACAAAGTCTTGGAAAATATGGGGATGCCCCTATTAATTTCAAGGGCTTTGTTGGAAATTTTCTTAATTCGGCAGGTTTTTCTCCTGGTTGGCCTTTTTGTCGCTGAATACCAGCCAGGAAATCACCAGCGAAATCACGCTGTACATCAGCGAGCCGACCAGGGCCGCCATGAAGCCGTTGACGTTGAATCCCTTGATGATCTCGGCCACGAACCAGAACAGCAGGGCGTTGATCACGAAAATGAACAGGCCCAGGGTCAGCAAGGTCACCGGCAGGGTCAGGATCACCAGCACCGGGCGGATGACCGCATTCACCAACCCCAGCAACAATGCGGCCATCAGCGCCGGGAAAATGCCGTCGACTTGCACGCCGGAATACAGATAGGCCACCAACATCAGGGCCAGGCCGTTCAACAATAGTCTGAGCAGCAGTGTCATGTTTCCCCCTCCTGGGCTAAAGCGGCATAATACCGCCCCTCACCTTATATTCTGTCGATCATGAGCGTCCACAAGGCTGCAAAGCGCATTTCCATTCCCGATCTTCGCGCCATGAAGGGTCCGGGAAAGATCGTCATGCTGACCGCCTACACCAAGCCGATGGCGCAGCTGCTCGACGCGCACTGCGATGTGCTGCTGGTCGGCGATTCGCTGGGCATGGTGGTCTACGGCCTCGACAGTACCTTGGGCGTTTCGCTCGACACCATGATCGCCCACACCCAGGCCGTGATGCGCGGCTCCAGCCATGCCTGCGTGCTGCTCGATATGCCCTTCGGCAGCTATCAGGAATCGAAGGAACAGGCCTATCGCAACTGCGCCCGCGCCATGGCCGAATCCGGCGCGCAGGGCTTGAAACTCGAAGGCGGCGCCGAGCTGGTCGAGACCGTGGAGTTCCTGGTCGCGCGTGGCATCCCGGTCATGCCGCATATCGGCCTGATGCCGCAGCGCGTGAATGAAATGGGCGGCTTCAAGGCGCAAGGCCGCGAAGACGATGCCGCGAAAAAGTGGACCACCATCGCCAAGCAATTTGAAGCTGCCGGCGCGTTTGGTTTGTTGATCGAAGGCACCGTCGAACCCGTCGCCCGCGCGGTGGCCGAAGCGCTCAAGGTGCCGCTGATCGGCATCGGCGCCTCGCCCGCCTGCGATGGTCAGGTGCTGGTGACCGAAGACATCCTCGGCCTGTTCCCCGACTTCACGCCCAAGTTTGCCAGGCGTTATGTGGAGATGGGGACGGCGGTCAGCGAGGCGGCGGCGGCTTATGCCAGTGATGTCAGGACAGGAAAATTTCCCGCGCTGGAGCATTGCTTTGGGGTGAAGAAGTAGTCGCGGTGCGAGTTACCGTGCACAGTGGAATTCAACAGGCCGGATTTTAAAAGTCCAGCACTGGCGCGCATTTCTGGGCATTTTTGTCTGAAAAGGCGCGCCAAATGGCGTTCTACATGTTTTTTTCCTAGAGATGAGACGGCGCAATTTGTAGGGTAGACCCTATTTATATACGCCCGCCATTATCCTTGATCATCACAAAGTCGCGCGCGGGCCTGTTCTAAAAGCGCCTGATAGTTTGCTGCGAATGGCTCCGATAAAAGTTTTTCAAGTCTGTTGCATAGACTCCAAAGAGCGCGCTTCTCCGCTTGGTCCTCGATTGAAAGGGCTTCAGTGTTGCTGAATCTTTCGAGGAGCTCGAAGAGAACGAGCGCCTCATCAGAAGTTAATTGAATGGTGACGCTGCTCGAGTTTTCAAGCGAAGAATCTTTGTTCATTTTTTCGTCTATTTATGGATTGGATGAATGGGTCGAAATTTTAACTACTCCCACTCATCGCCTTAGCCCGCTGCGAAGACAACTCATTCTCCCGCCCCGCCGCATCCCGATCCCAACTCTCGCTGACCCAACCCTGCAAATGCTCCCGCGCAATATCGGTCAGAGCGCCGACATAGGCGTCAGTGTCATTGGCTACCGGCAGGTAATTGAATTCCTTCCCGCCAGCATGCAGAAAAGTTTCCTTGCCCTCATCGGCAATCTCTTCCAGCGTCTCCAGGCAATCCGCGGCGAAGCCGGGACAGATCACATCGACCCGACGCGTACCGTCCTTGCCCAGCGCCTCCAGCGTCTTGTCGGTATACGGCTGCAGCCATTCCGCCTTGCCGAAGCGTGACTGGAAAGTGACGATGTAATCGCCTTTTTTCAGGCCGAGGCCTTCGGCGATGAGGCGCGCGGACTTGTGGCTTTCGCAGTGGTAGGGGTCGCCCTTGTCGAGGTGGAACTTGGGCACGCCGTGGAAGGTCATGAGCAATTTATCTTTGGCGAAATCGGGGCGGCCGAGTTTCATCCAGTGCGCTTCGACATTGCGCACGATCGCCTGGATGTAAGCGGGATGATCGTGAAAGCTGCGCACCAGGCGAATGCCCGGCACATTGCGCCGTTTCATCAGCACCTGCGCGACCTTGTCGAAGGTGGAGGCGGTGGTGCTGGCGGCGTATTGCGGGTACAGCGGCAGCACCAGGATATTGTCGCAATGCTGCGCCTTGAGTTTGTCGATGCCGGCTTCGATGCTGGGCTTGCCGTAGCGCATGGCCGGCACCACCACCAGCGGGCTCTTGATGATTTCGCCGAGATAGCCGCGCAGCATTATCGCCTGGCGCTCGGTGTAGACGCGCAAGGGCGAGCCTTCCTTCATCCAGATGGTTTGATATTTGGCGGCGGATTTGGCCGGGCGCACATTGAGGATGATGCCGTTGAGAATGAGCCACCAGATCCACCGCGGGATTTCGACGATGCGCGGATCGGAGAGGAATTCCTTGAGATAGGTTTTGACCGAGGCCTTGGTCGGCTCGTCCGGCGTGCCCAGGTTCACCAGCAGGATGCCGGTTTTGCGCTGGGTGCCGTGGGGGAAGGGGGGTTCGGGTTGGTAAGCCATGTCGCTTATGCAAAATGAAACTCAAGCATTGGCGCGGCGTTTGGGGCAAAAATGGCTGGAACGCCGCGCCAATGCTTGAGTTTTGTTATTTTATCTGGAGAATCGGTGCCGACTTAGTGTTGACTAAGCGCCGCCGACAACAGCTTGGAAGTGACATCGACAATCGGGATCACGCGCTCGTAGGCCATGCGCGTCGGGCCGATCACACCGACCGTGCCCACCACCTGGCCATCGACTTCATAGGGCGCAGTGACCACCGAGAATTCGTCCAGCGGCACCAGCGCCGATTCGCCGCCGATGAAAATCTTCACGCCTTCGGCCTGCTGCGAGATATCGAGCAGTTCCATCAATTGCGTCTTCTGGTCGAACACATCGAACAGGCGGCGGATCGAGGCCATGTTCGAGGAGATATCGTCGACATTGAGCAGATTGCGCTCGCCGGACATGACCACGCCCTTGTTCTCGCCGGCATTGGCGCGGGCATCGACCACGGCCGACATCAGGGTGGAAATATCGTGGTGCAACTGCGAGAGCTCGAACTTGACCTTCTCGCGGATGCGGTCGAACTCGTAGCCGCCGTAATGCTGGTTGATATAGTTGGCGGCCTCGACCAGTTGCGCGGGGGAATAGGGTTTGTCGGTGATGATGATGCGGTTCTGCACATCGCCGTCGGTGGCGACGATGATTAGCAGCACGCGTTTTTCCGAGAGCTGCATGAACTCGACATGCTTGAGTCCCACGCCCTGGCGGCGCGGGGTCATGACGATGCCGGCGAAATGCGTCAGATCGGAAAGCATCTGCGAGGCTACCGTCACCATCTGGCGCGGATCGGCCGGACGCAGCTGTTCGCGGATCTGCTCATGCTCCATATGTTCCAGCGGCTGGATCGTCAGCAATGTATCGACGAACAGGCGATAGCCCTTGGGCGTCGGCACCCGGCCGGCCGAGGTATGCGGACTGGCGATATAACCCATTTCCTCGAGGTCGGCCATCACATTGCGGATCGACGCCGGGGACAGTTCCATCCCCGAGAATTTCGACAAGGCGCGCGAGCCCACCGGCTGACCGTCGGCGATATGACGTTCGACCAGGAATTTGAGCAGTGTGCGTGCGCGTTCGGAGAGCATGATCCCATTGTATGTAAAACTTGCCCCGCGGTGCAAAACGATTCCGGTGTCCGCCGATTCGGCGCGATTCGGCGCGATTCGGTGTTTTCTCGGTCGCGGCTGTCGCCCTGGGCCGATTGTTATGCTTTAATCGCCGAAATGAATAATAAATTCCAGATTGTCGCAATCATCGGGCGGCCCAATGGGGTGGCGCTGGCCGAACCGGTCCGGGCGCTGCATCGCCTGCTGCTCGCGCGCGGCGTGCGCGTGCATACCGACCCGCGCGTCGCCGAGCTGCTGGAGCGCACGCCCGACCAGGTGCTGCCGATGGAAGCCCTGATCGCCAGCGCCGATCTGGCGATTGCGGTGGGCGGCGACGGCACCCTGCTGGGGGTGGCGCGCATCGCCGCCGCCGCCAAGGTGCCGATTGTCGGCGTCAACCTCGGCACCCTGGGCTTCCTCACCGACATCCCCAAGGATGAGATGGAGACCCTGGTTTCCGCCCTGCTGGATGGCCGCTACACCGAAGAGGCGCGTCTGATGCTGGACGGCGAAGTGCGGCGCGGAGCCGAGACGATTTTCAAGAGCGTGGCCTTCAACGACGTGGTGGTCAGCCGCGGCGCGATGGGCACCATGATCGAGTTCGCGGTCGAGGTCGACGGCGAGTTCATTTATTCCCTGCGCGCCGATGGTTTGATCATCGCCACGCCCACCGGCTCGACCGCCTATGCGCTGTCCAGCGGCGGGCCGATCCTGCAGCCCGGCCTGGCGGCGATGGCCCTGGTGCCGATTTCGCCGCATACCCTGTCGAACCGGCCGATCGCCATTCGCAGCAATTCCGAAGTGCGCGTAAAGCTGATCAGCGGCGCCAATGCGCGCGTCAACTTCGATGTACAGGCCTTCTTCGATCCGCGCACGGACGATGAGGTCATCATCCGTGCCCACCCGAACCCGCTGCGCCTACTGCATCCGATGGGCTATTCCTATTTCGGCATGCTGCGCACCAAGCTGCACTGGAACGAAAGAACGTCATAGGAAGAACCATGCTCCGCGCCCTGGCCATTCGCGACTTTGTCATCGTCGATTCCCTCGAGCTTGATTTCGACTCGGGCTTCACCGCGCTCACCGGCGAAACCGGCGCCGGCAAGTCGATCATGATCGATGCCCTGTCCCTGGCCCTGGGCATGCGCGCCGACGGCAATGTGGTGCGCGTCGGCCAGGCGCGGGCGGAAATCACCGCCGAATTCGAGCTGTCCGGCGCCGCCGACGCCAGGCAATGGCTGGTGGACAACGAACTCGCGGACGACGACGCCAATATCTGCATCTTCCGCCGCGTGCTCGACGCCGGCGGGCGCTCCAAATCCTTCATCAACGGCACCTCGGTCACGCTCAGCCAGGCGCGCGATCTGGCCGAGCGGCTGATCGATATCCACGGCCAGCATGAACATCAATCCCTGCTCCGGCGCGACGCCCAGCTGACCCTGCTGGACGATTTCGCCGATAACGCGAGCGTGCTGGAAACGCTGGCGGTGAAACACGCGGCATGGTCGCAACTTGCCGCCACCCGCGCCGCGCGCGAGGCCAATGAGGCCGCCATCGTGCGCGAGTTCGAGGAGCTCAGCTACCAGATCGCCGAATTCGAAAAGCTCAATTTCTCCGCCGCGCGCTGGGAAGACACGCAGGCCGACCAGCGCCGCCTGGCGAACGCCGCCAGCCTGATCGCCAGCACCGATGCCGCCATCAACGGATTGTCGGAATCCGAGTCGGCGGCGCTGTCGCAAATCGACGGCATCGCGGCCGACCTCGGCCATGCGGCCGATACCGACCCGGCCCTGAAAGAGGCGGTGAGCCTGATCGAATCGGCCGGCGTGGAATTGCGCGAGGCGGTTTCGTCCCTGCGCCACTATCTGCGCAAGCTCGAGGTCGATCCGGCGCGGCTCACCGAACTGGATCGCGAAATATCGGATGTGCAGGAAATCGCCCGCAAATTCCGCATCGAGCCCAAGCGTATTCCCGAAATGCTGCAGCAAAAGCGCGATCGTTTGAGTGCGCTCGGCGGCGGCCAGTCGCTGGACGCCCTGATCGAGCAGGAACGCGCCGCCGAGGCCGCATACATGGAATTGGCGAAAAAGCTGACCAGATCCCGCCAGACGGCGGCGAAGAAATTTGCCACCGAAGTCACCAAATCGCTGCAGCTGCTGGCAATGGCCGGCGGCCGCTTTGCCGTCGAATTTTCGCCGCGCGAACCCTCGGCCGCCGGACTTGAAACCTGCGAATTCCAGGTCGCCGCGCACGAGGGCCAGCCGTTGGGCCCGCTGGCCAGGATCGCCTCGGGCGGCGAGTTGTCGCGCGTGTCGCTGGCGATCCAGATGATGGCCAGTGCCCGGGGCGGCGTGGCCACCATGATCTTCGACGAGGTCGACGCCGGCATCGGCGGGCGCGTGGCGGAAGTGGTCGGCCGCCTGCTGCGCGCGCTGGGGATGAATCATCAGGTGTTGGCGGTGACGCATTTGCCCCAGGTCGCGGCCTGCGCGGTGCATCAGTTCCAGGTGGCGAAGATGGCGCGCGACGGTGTCGTCACCACGTCGATCACGGCGCTGGCGGCGGAACAGCGCGTGGACGAGATCGCGCGCATGCTGGGCGGCATCACCATCACCGCGGCCACGCGCAAGGCGGCGGCGGAAATGCTGGAGAATGCCGATCGGGTGCTGCGCTAGGTTTCCCGGCCCGCGCCGCGCGGGCAAGATCGTTCAGTGCAGCAAGCTGGTCCAGGCCGCGATGACCGCGTGGCGTTCATCGCTCAGTTCTTCCGTTCCGATCCAGGTCTTCTGCTCGTTATTGGTTCGCGCCCGGTGCTGCCGGTCGCGATAGGCCAGGTAGGCCTTGGCGACGCGCGCGGCGATGTCCTCGTCGAGAATGCCCAGGGCGCCGGCCCGCGTCAGCAGTGCGAAATTGCCGAGGTTGCGCAAAAACTCCGGGTGCTCGTGCGCATAGGCGAGGATCAGGTATTGGACGATGAACTCCACGTCGACAATGCCGCCGCGGGTGTGCTTCAGATCGAGCTGATCGGCGCGATCTTTTTTTTCGGCGCGCATCTTGTCGCGCATCTCGACAATTTCCGCGCGCAGTTTTTGCCGGTCGCGCGGTTTGCACAACACCGCGCTGCGGATCGCCTCGAAGGGCACCGCCAGCGTCTCGTCGCCGGCGCACCAGCGCGCCCGGGTCAGCGCCTGATGCTCCCAGGTCCAGGCGCGCTGCTGCTGGTAATCGCGGAACGCGTCCATGCTCGATACCAGCAGGCCGGCGGCGCCGTCGGGGCGCAGGCGCAGATCGGTTTCATAGAGCACGCCGCCGGCGGTCATGGTATTCAACCAGCTGCTGAGGCGCTGCGCCAGCTTGCCGTAGGTTTCCGCGGCAATGCCGGAAGCGCCGTCGTATAAAAACACCAAATCGAGATCCGAGGCATAGCCGAGCTCCTTGCTGCCGAGTTTGCCGTAGCCGATCACGGCAAAGCCGGGCGGCGCGGAGGCGTCGCTGCCCGGCATGATGGCTTTCCAGGCTTGCGCCAGCGCGGTCGCAAGCAACATATCGGCGAGCGCCGAGAGCTCGTCGGACAGCGCCATCACGCCCAGCCGGCCCTCGATATCGGCGATGTTGAGCCTGAGGGTGATCACCTGCTTGCAGTGGCGCAGAATTTCGTAAAGCCGCTCGACGTCCCCGGCCGCGCGTGCGCATTCGGCATTCAGGCGCGCACGTTCCGCCACCCAGTCGATGGTGGCCTGGCTGGGGCGCCGCGCGCGCAATTCATCGAGCAGCACCGGATGGCGGCGTAGCAGTTCCGCCGCCCAGGCACTGCGCGCGGCGATATGCGTCACGCGCGCCAGCACCTCGGGATATTCGGCGAGCAGGGCGACATAGGTCTCGCGCTTGTCGATGGCGTCGAGCAGATCCAGCACGCGGAAAAAAGTCTGCTGCGGCGCGAGCTCGGCCAGCGCCAGCGTCAGGGCGGCGGGAATCAGCGCGGCGATGCGCTTGCGCGTGCGTTCCGACAGGGTTTTGGTGCGCGTGGCATTTTGCCAGGCGAGCACGCGTTCAATGACGGCCGGGCGTATTTTTGCCGCCGCGCCGTCCGCATCAATAGTGTCGAGAACCGCATGGATACTGGCTTCCAGGGCAGTTGCCCCGGCGGGTTCGGTGCGTGTGTCGGCATCAAACCCGGCGGCCGGATCGATCCCGCGCCGGGTTTCGGCAGCGGCAAACAGGGCGTCGAACTCGCGCGTGACCACGCCGCGATGCGTCGCCAGCTGCGCCTCGAATGCCGGCCAATCGGCGGCGTTCATGGCTGCGGCGATGCGTTGCCGCTCGCCCTCGTCGAGCGGCAGGGCCTGGGTCTGCTGGTCATCGGCATATTGCAGCCGGTGTTCGAGGTTGCGCAGGAAAGTATAAGCATTGCCCAATTGTTCGACACGTTGCGCATCCAGCAGGCCCAGCCGGCCGATTTCAGCGAGCGCTTCACGCGTCGAGGTCAGTTGCAGGCGATGCTCGCGCCCGCCGCGAATCAACTGGTGAAGCTGCACGATGAATTCGATTTCGCGGATGCCCCCGGCGCCGACCTTGATATCGTTGAGCCGGTTGCGCTTGCCGGCCTCGGCACGGATCTGCGCGTGCAACTCGCGCATTTCGCCGATGGCGCCATAGTCGTGATAGCGGCGGTAGACAAAGGGCGTCACCAGATTCATCAGGGCCGCCACGGTCGGGACCGCGCCGGTGATGGCGCGCGCCTTCAGCCAGGCATAGCGCTCCCAGGGGCGCGCCTGTGTCAGGAAATAGTGTTCCATCGCGCGCAGGCTGGAGACGAGGGGACCGCTGTCGCCAAAGGGGCGCAGGCGCATATCGACGCGAAACACGAATCCGTCCTCGTCCACCGCGTCGAGCGCGCGGATCACGCGCTTGCCGACCTCGGCGTGGAACTCATGCCAAGAGCGTTCGGCAGTCGCCTCGCCGTCTTCGGCGTAGACAAAAATGAGGTCGATGTCCGAAGACACATTCAGCTCATGCGCGCCAAGCTTGCCCATGCCGACGATGAGCGTCTGCGCACCGGCCCCGGCCAGCATTGCATTGTCGAGGCCAAAGGCGGCGCCCACCATCCGGCGATGAAAATCGAGCGCCGCGATCAGGGTGATGTCGGCAAGCGCGGAAATCGTGGTGACGGCTTCGGCCAGATCGGCAAGCCCATTGATGTCGCGGAAGATCAATCGGAGCATGACGCGTTGCCGCAATTTGCGCAGGACACGGTGCAGCGCGGTTTCCGATTCGCCCGTGGTCACCAACTCCGCGCGCATCGCTTCTGCCGTATACACCGTGTCGCTCCCGACCAGGAGGGCTTCGCGTTGTCCCGGATCGGCGGCGCAAAGCCGCTCCGCATAACGCGAGCAGCGAAACGTTTTGGCGAGCCGGGAGTCGAAAAGGGCGGAAATGGGTCTTACCTGCGGCAAAAATGCGTCTGTCGTCCAGAATGGCGGCGCGACCGTTAAAATAGCATGTAGATCAACAATAACCAGATTGCGCCGCCGGAGCCGGATCATCAGCAAGTTTCGCTTTCATGTCCATATCGGACTTTTTTGCGCCCGAACCCTGTTCTGGGCGGCAATTGTCGTCGCCATCCTGGTTTCCCTGGCTGCACTGGTACTGCGCTTTGCCGTGCTGCCGAATGTGGAACGCTATCAGACGGATATCATCAGCCGCGCCGCCACCTCATCGGGCATGGATGTGTCGGTCGGCGCGATCCGCGGCGGCTGGGTCGGCTTTCATCCCTATATCGAGATCGAGAATCTGGTTTTTCTGGAGCCGGCCTCAAGCACCTCGACCCTGCGCCCGGCGGGCGCGGTTGCCCTGAAACTGCCGCATGTGGACGCTTCGCTGTCCTGGTGGTCGCTGCTGCTGGGACAGATACGTTTTGCCGAAGTGAGCCTGCAGGCCCCTGAACTGACCCTGACGCGCGGCAAGGATGGGCTGATCTATTTCGCGGGCCGCGCCCTCAACCAGCCAAAAAACGGCGAGGACGACAGTCGTCTGCTCAATTTCCTGCTCGAGCAACCCGGGCTGCGTGTACAGCGGGCCAGCCTGACCTGGCGCGACGATCTGACGGCGCACGACGAATTGCGCTTCACCGATGTCGGGCTGCGGATCGAAAAGGCCGGCGCCTTCCATCATTTGGGCTTTGTCGCCACTCCGCCGCGACAGCTGGCGCGTGCAATCGAGGCTGCCGGCGATCTGCGGCTGGACAATAGCGATGGCCAGTGGCGCGTCAATGGCCGGCTGTTTGCCACAGTGAGCGGCGCCGACCTGAGCGCCTTGCGCGAGCATATTGCGGTTCCCGATGCCTTGCAGTCCGGGGTGGGCAATGTGCGGGTCTGGGTGGACATCGATAATTCGGCCATGGCAGTGATTGCCCCGGCGGCGGCGAGTGTGGCGCCGGCGACCGTCGTGTCTAATGGTGCGGCCACCGCAAATACGGCGCCGGATGCCCGGCCGTCCGGCGCCGCCAACGATACCTTGGCCCTCTTTAATCCGATCCGCCTCATCACCGCCGATCTCAATCTGGTCAATGCGCGTGCGCAACTGCAGGCCGACCTGGCCCCGCTGAATCTTTCCAGGCTGGCCGGGCGTATCGAATATCAGGCCCGCGAGGGCGGCTTCAGTATCAGCAGCAAGGGGCTTGAGATACGCACCCGCGACGGCGTGGTGTTGCCGGCCGCCGATTTCTCGTTGACCCTGCAGAACCTCGGCGATGCGGCCAGGGCCAGGGGCGAGATTAGCGGCAATGGGGTCGATCTCAAGGTGATCGCGGCATTGCTGCAGTATTTTCCGGTCGGCAAGGAGGTGCGTGAAGGCGTTGCCGGCTTCGGTCCGCGCGGCGTGGTCAGGGAGTCGGTGTTCACCTGGACCGGGCCCCTTGAAAAACCTTCCAGTTACCGCATCAAGGGCGCCCTCAGCGATTTCGGTGTCAACGCGGTCGGCCGGATTCCGGGGGTCAGCAAATTCTCCGGCACCGTCGAAGGCGACGACAAAGGCGGTAAATTCACCGTGGCCGCCAGGAATGTGTCGCTGGACGTGCCCAATCTGTTTCGCGCGCCGCTGGGATTCGATACTTTCGATGGCGATGGCGCCTGGCAGGTGACGCCGGAAGCGGTCGTGGTCGAGCTGGCCCGTCTCAGTTTCACCAATGCCGATCTCACGGGCGAAATTGCCGGGCGTTATTCGCGGCTGCGCAGCGCATCCGACCATGCCGGTACGGCGATCTCCGTGGAAAAACAACCCGGCTCGCTGGATATCAAGGGAACATTCGCGCATGTGAAAGCCACCAGCGTGGGCAATTATCTGCCCAATGGCATCGCCCAGACCCGCGACTATCTGGATTGGGCGATCCGCGGCGGCGAAATGACCTCGGCAACCTTTCAGCTGAAGGGCGATATTTACCAGTTCCCGTTTCGCCACGGTAAAGGCGGCGAGTTCAAGAGTGTCGCCCACCTTGCCAAGGTGGATTTTCGCTATGCCGAAGGCTGGCCGATCATCAATGATATCGGCGCCGAAATGGTGTTCGAGAACACCAAATTCAGCGTCCGCTCGGATCGCGCGCAAATTTTCAAAACCAGGCTCGGCGTTACCTCGGTGCTGATCAATGATCTTGCCGAGCAGCCGCAAACACTTGAAATAAGTTCCAGTGCAGATGCACGCGCCGAGGACGTTTCGCGCTTCCTGCGCGAAAGTCCGCTGGCCTCCAGCGTCGGGGCGTTCACGCGGGTTGTGAGTCTTGAAGGACCCGGCAGCCTTGAACTGGCGCTGAAGATACCGCTGGGCAGCAAAGGACAGGTCAAGGTGGACGGCAAGTACAGTGTCAATCGCGCGACAGCGAAAACCATTTTCGGTCCGGTGATCAGCAGTCTTTCCGGCGGCGTCACCTTTACGGAAAACGGCGTGAAAAGCTTTGCGCCGACCGGGACCGCCAATGCCCTGAGCGGCACCGCGTTCGGCAACCCCTTCTCGATCAGCATCAATGGCGGCGGTAGCGCCGGGGTGACCACGGAATTCAGCGCCCGCGCGGACCTGGCGCAATTGGCCGATGTGCTGCCGTTCAAAATGCCGCAGCAAGTCGCGGGCACCGCGAATTTCGATGGGCGCATTCTGTCCCGATCCGGCGGCACCGAGGTCATTATTGATTCTCCGCTCACCGGCATCGCATCGGCACTGCCGTACCCGCTCGCCAAACGCGTGGATGAGGCGCGCGCGCTACGGGTGCAGATTGTCGATACGGCGCAGGCCACGGAGCGCATCCTGGTCGCGGTTGCGGGCAATGCGGCTGCCGGCGGGCAGGCCGAAGCGCTCGAGACGCGGATTGAAGCACGCTTTCAGCGGCGCTTTGACAGCAATGGCGTGCCGCAGGGACTGTTCGGCGGCATGGCGATGGTCGGCATGCCGGCGAAGGACGAGACGATTCCGGCGGGCTTATGGTTGGGTGGCACCCTCAGGCAATTCGATTTTGATGCTTGGCTCAAGGCCTTCAAGGATTTTTATCCGCCTGCGCAGCCCGCAGGCGCCGATGCGCCGACGCCGACAGGCAGCGGCGCAGTTCAGATCGCCGGCTTCGATGTCAAATTGGACAGTCTGCTGGCCTACGGCCGTCCGTTTGGCGCCATGAGCCTGAAGGGCCGCCAGACCAGTAACGAATGGCAATTTAATGTGGACAGCGCCGAGGCCGTCGGCGAATTCAATTGGCGGCCTGCCGCTTTCGATGATCGCGGGGAGGTGCGCGCGCGTCTCGTTAAATTTGTGCTCAATGACGAAAGTTCGCCGCTGACCGCGCCGCAGCCGATCGTTGAGGCGGTGCGCGAGGCGGACTTCCCGGCGCTCGATATCGTCGCCGACAGTTTTACGCAAAAGGATCGCTGGCTGGGCAAGCTTGAATTGCGCGCCAGGCCGCAGGGCCGCGATTGGAAAATCGACCAGCTGAATATCTCCAATGGCCATGTCACCCTGCAAATGGATGGCATCTGGCAGCGTGCCGTCGAGCCGGCGTCCTCGGTGGATGGGACGCCGACATCGCGCACCACGATGAATATCAGCCTCGATTCATCGAACCTGAATGCCCTGCTGGGCCAGTTTGGCTATGGTGATCAAATCCGCGGCGGGACCGGCAAACTGAGGGGAAAACTTTCCTGGCCGGGCCATGTCTACCAGATGAAGCTGGTCAATTTGTCGGGGAACTTCGCCATTGAAGCCAACAAAGGACAATTCGCCAAGATCGAACCCGGTGCCGGCAAATTGCTTGGCCTGATGAGCTTGCAGTCCCTGCCGCGCCGTCTGACGCTGGATTTTCGCGATTTATTCTCGGAGGGATTCGCCTTCGACTCCATCGAGGGCGACTTCAGCATCAAGGACGGCATCATGTTTACCGATAATTTCCAGCTGGCCGGCCCGGCTGCCGGCGTGCGCATGACCGGCGATATTTCGTTGCCTGCGGAGCGTCAGAATTTGCTGGTGACGGTGGTGCCCAAGCTCAGTGAAGGGGTTGCTCTGAGTATTGGTGTGGCCACGCTCAATCCAGCGATAGCGCTGGCTGCCTTGTTCGGGCAAAAGGTGCTGCAAGGCCCGGTCGAAAAGATTTTCTCGTTTCAACTGGCTGTTTCGGGGACATGGGATAATCCCCAAGTGGAACGCCTTGCCAAAGGGGGGGCGCCGGTGGTACTGCCGCCGGGTGCCATTTCCCCGGTTCCTCCAGTCGCGCCTGCCCCGGGCGCCGACCCTGCCAAATCCGAACCTGCTGTCAAGGCGACACCGTGATCCTGACCCGCAACTCCTCGCCCCTGCCTGACGACCTTGCCAAAGTCCAGCAGTCCACGCAATCGTTTTTTCGCGTCGCTGCCATTCAGATGGCCAGCGGTCCGAACATCCAGGCCAATCTCCAGGAGGCAACCCGTTTGGTCGAGCTGGCGGCATCGACCGGCGCGCGCATTGTCGCCCTGCCGGAATACTTTGCGATCATGGGGATGAAAGACACGGACAAGGTGGCGGTGCGTGAGCGCGAGGGGGATGGTCCGATTCAGAACTGGCTGGCCGAAACGGCGGCGAAACATCGTATATGGCTGATCGGCGGCTCGATCCCGATGGAATCCGGCATGCCGGGCAAGGTGCGCAATTCCTGCCTGGTATACGACAAGGAAGGCCGCCAGGTCGCGCGCTACGACAAGATCCACCTGTTCAATCTCTCCCTCGGCACCGAGAATTTCTCGGAAGAACGCACCATCGAGCCGGGTAGCCGCGTGGCGGTGCTGGATTCGCCGTTCGGACGCATCGGCCTGTCGATTTGCTACGATCTGCGGTTCCCCGAGTTGTATCGGGCGATGGGCGATGTCGATATCATCCTGATTCCCTCCGCGTTTACCGCCACCACCGGCAAGGCGCACTGGGAACCGCTGATTCGCGCGCGCGCCATCGAAAACATGGCCTATGTGATCGCTCCGGCGCAGGGCGGCTATCACGTCAACGGCCGCGAGACGCATGGCGATTCGATGATCGTCGATCCCTGGGGGGTGGTGCTGGACCGTCTGCCGCGCGGCTCGGGTGTGGTGGTCGCCGGCGTTTACCCGCAATATCTGAAAAAAATCCGCCAGAGCCTGCCGGCATTGAAGCATCGCACCCTGGGCCTTGGCCGCGGCGACAGCGCCGACGGCTAGCCTGGAATTTACCGCAATATCCCCCAAGTTACCCTTGTCTCCGGCCATTCGCGCCGCATCTGGAATGTCATGAACACTTCGCACCTCAGTATTGCCCGGCAAACCCTGCTGGCTCCCTACGCGCTCACCGAGTCCTCGCTCGAATCAGTGTTCGGCGACATCATGCTGCATGACGCCGACTACGCCGACCTTTACTTCCAGTACTCGCGCTCCGAGGGCTGGAGCCTCGAGGAAGGGCGGGTGAAATCAGGCAGCTTCAATATCGACCAGGGGGTCGGCGTGCGCGTGGTGTCGGGCGAAAAGACCGCCTTCGCGTATTCGGACGACATCAGCCTGCCCGCCTTGCAGGACGCGGCACGCGCCACGCGCAGCATCGCGCGTGTCGGCGGCAACGGTGGGGCGACGGCGTCGACGCAGAAAGCCAGCCACGCGCTGTATATGCCCACCGACCCGGTGTCGAGTTTTGCCGATGGCGAAAAAGTGAAGATCCTCGAGCGCCTCGAGCAATTCGCGCGCAGCATCGATCCGCGCGTCAAGGAAGTGATGGGACGCCTGTCGGGCGAATACGAAGTGGTGATGGTGGCGCGGCACGACGGCGTGATGGCGGCGGATGTGCGCCCGCTGGTGCATATTGGCCTGACCGTGATCGCGGAGCAAAACGGCCGGCGCGAGCAGGGCCACACCGGCGGCGGCGGTCGCTATGACTATCACTACTTTACCGACGAGGTGCTGAAAGGCTATGCGCAGGCGGCGGTGCGCGAGGCGCTGATCAACCTCGATGCGCGCCCTGCGCCGGCCGGGCAGATGTCGGTGGTGTTGGGCCCCGGCTGGCCTGGAATCCTGCTGCACGAGGCTGTCGGTCACAGCCTCGAGGGCGATTTCAACCGCAAGGGCAGCTCCGTATTCGCCAACCGCATGGGCGAGCGGATTGCGGCCCCCGGCGTGACGGTCGTCGATGACGGCACCATGACGGACCGGCGCGGCTCGCTCAATGTTGACGACGAGGGCAACCTCACGCAGCGCAATGTGCTGATCGAGGATGGCATTCTCAGGGGCTATATGCAGGATTCGCTCAACGCCAGGCTGATGAAAGTGTCCGTCACCGGCAATGCGCGCCGCGAGTCGTATGCGCATATTCCGATGCCGCGCATGACCAACACCTATATGCTGGGCGGCGACAAGAGCCGGGATGAAATCGTCGCCTCGATGAAGCGCGGGCTTTACGCCGTCAATTTCGGCGGCGGACAGGTGGATACCACCAGCGGCAAGTTCGTGTTTTCCGCCTCGGAAGCGTATATGGTCGAAGACGGAAAAATTCTCTACCCGGTGGTCGGCGCCACCCTGATCGGCAACGGCATCGAATCGCTGAAACAGATCACCATGATCGGTAACGATATGCAGCTCGACGGCGGCCTCGGGGTATGCGGCAAGGAAGGCCAGAGCGTGCCGGTCGGCGTGGGCCAGCCCACCTTGCGTATCGAGGGACTGACCGTGGGCGGTACGGCGTGAACGGCGGAGATCGCCAATAATGACTGAAGCGTTGTCCGGGGCCGATGTACCGACCATCGGCCCCGAACGGATTCCACTGCGTTTTCCGGATGGGTTTTCGACGCGTGCCGTCATGGCGGTGATGACCGAAAAGTTCGGCCTGCGCGGCCTGCGCATTGCCGCCATGATCGGCTTCATGGTCGGCTACCTGTGGTGGAAGGGCTGCTCGTCGATTCCTTGCGCCTTGCTCTATGGATTCGCAGTGCTTTGCCTGGTGTTCTTTGCTGGCGTGGTGTGGGCGGCCAAGGATGCGCTGGACAAGTTCGTGGCACGGCACCAGGGCGATGCCTGGTTGATCGTTGACGAAGCCGGCATCGGCGGCGAGGCGCGCGGTGAACGGTTTCAGATACCCTGGGAAGGGTTTCGGCGCATCGTCGCGCGCCGCGATTTCTGGCTGTTGGAAACCCGGCAGGGCGGCTGGATGGTATTGCCCACAACGGCGTTCACCGCGCGTGCCTGGACCTTGTTCAGGCAAAAGGCCAGAAACCGCTAGCCCGCGCTGCTGAGGCTCGTCACAAACTGCCAGGCACCGAAATGGTGCCGCGGTAGGTCAATGGTGTCGCATCTGGTCGTGTGCGTCGCTGTTGCCGATGTTAAGATTTGGGAATTGTTTTTTTGACTGAGCCGATGAGCAACGATTTCATTCTCGAAACGCGCGATCTCACCAAGGAATTCCGCGGCTTCATCGCCGTCGACAAGGTGAATATCAAGGTCCGGCGCGGCAGCATTCATGCCTTGATCGGCCCCAACGGCGCCGGCAAGACCACCTTCTTCAATCTGCTCACCAAGTTTCTCCCGCCGACCCGCGGCTCCATTCTCTACAACGGCATCGACATCACCCACGAGAAGCCCGCGCAGACCGCGCGCCGCGGTGTCATCCGTTCCTTCCAGATTTCGGCGGTATTCCCGCATCTGACGGTGCTGGAAAATGTGCGCGTGGCCCTGCAGCGCAAGCTTGGCACCAGCTTTCACTTCTGGAAATCCGAGGCGACGCTTTCGCACTTGAACGAGCGCGCCATGCAATTGCTCACCGAAGTCGATCTCGCCGGTTTCGCCGATACCAAGACGGTTGAATTGCCCTATGGCCGCAAACGCGCACTGGAGATTGCCACCACGCTCGCGGTCGATCCCGAGTTGATGCTGCTCGATGAGCCCACCCAGGGCATGGGACACGAAGACGTAGGCCGCGTGGTTGAGCTGATCCGCAAGGTCGCCGCCAATCGCACGGTGCTGATGGTTGAACACAATATGAATGTGATCTCCAACCTGTCGGACATGATTACGGTGCTGGCGCGCGGCACGGTGCTGGCGGAAGGGCCCTACGCCGAGGTATCGAAGAACCCGCTGGTGCTCGAGGCCTATGTCGGTTCCAGCGAAGCGGAGGCCGCATGAGCGCCTTGCCGCAAACCGCCGTCCAGTCCGCACTGAGCATCTCGGATCTGCATGCCTACTATGGCGAGTCGCATATCCTGCATGGCGTCTCGATCGATGTAAAACGCGGGGAGCTGGTGACCCTGCTGGGCCGCAACGGCGCCGGGCGCACCACCACGCTGAAGGCGATCCTGGGCCTGACCGGCAAGCGCGCCGGCTCGGTGAAAGTAAACGGCACCGAGACCATCGGCCTGGCCTCGCACAAGATTGCGCGCCTGGGGCTGGGCTACTGCCCGGAAGAGCGCGGCATTTTTTCCAGCCTGTCCTGCGAGGAAAATCTCCTGCTGCTGCCCAAGGTCGGCAAGGGCGGCATGGGCATCGACGAAATTTACGCCATGTTCCCCAACCTCAAGGAGCGCCGCAGCAGCCAGGGCACGCGCCTCTCCGGTGGCGAGCAGCAAATGCTGGCGATGGCGCGCATCCTGCGCACCGGCGCCGATATCCTGCTGCTCGATGAAATTACCGAGGGCCTGGCCCCGGTGATCGTGCAGGCGCTGGGTCGCGTGATCCGGGAACTCAAGGCCAAGGGATTTACCATCGTCATGGTCGAACAGAATTTCCGCTTCGCCGCCCCGCTGGCCGATCGGCACTACGTGATGGAACACGGCAAAATTGCCGCGATCGTCGAGAAGCACGAGCTGGCGGCAAAGACCGCCATGCTTCACGAGTTTTTAGGGGTGTAGGCGGCTTCGCGGACCCGGCCGGGGCCGGCGTCCGATGCAGGACATCCCGCAAGAGTGTAATAAGGCGTCTTGGTAGTCCAATAAAACAAAGGAGGATTCAACATGAAACGTAACTTGATTGCGGCGCTGGTTGCCGCCGCGTTTGCAGCAGGTGCAGGCAGCGCTTGGGCTCAGCAGGGCAAGCTGTCCGACGGCATCGTCAAGATCGGTGTATTGACCGATATGTCGGGCGTGTATGCCGACTACGGCGGCCAGGGTGCGGTTACCGCAGCCAAGATGGCGGTGGAAGACTTCGGCGGCAAGATGTTCGGCAAGACCATCGAAGTGGTCAGCGCCGATCACCAGAACAAACCCGACGTCGCCAAGAACGTCACCCAGCAGTGGTTCGATCGCGACCAGGTCGATGCGACCTTCGAAAACCTGAACTCCGGCGTCGCGCTGGCGGTGCAGGCGCTGGGCAAGGAGAAGAACCGCATTACCGTGGTCACCGGCGCGGCATCGGCGCGATTGACCAATGAAGACTGCTCCCCCGGCACCGGCATCCATTACCTGATGGATACCGTGGCGCTGGGCAATGTGGTCGGCAAAGCGATCGTCAAGGATGGCGGCGACACCTGGTTCTTCCTGACCGCCGATTACGCTTTCGGCCATTCGCTGGAAAAAGACACCGGCGAAGTGGTGAAAGCGGCCGGCGGCAAGGTGCTGGGCGCGGTGCGTCATCCGCTCAATACCGGAGATTTTTCCTCGTTCCTGTTGCAGGCGCAGGCTTCCAAGGCAAAGATCATCGGCCTGGCCAATGCCGGCGGGGATACCGTCAACAGCATCAAGGCCGCCTCGGAATTCGGCCTGACCCAAAACCAGAATCTGGCGGCATTGCTGATGCTGATTACGGATGTGCACGCGGTGGGCCTGAAGACCGCGCAGGGCCTATACCTGACCGAAGCCTGGTACTGGGACCTGAACCCGGAATCGCGCGCCTGGGCTGCTCGTTATGAAGAGCGCATGAAGAGAAAACCGAATTCGAATCATGCGTCGGTCTATTCCGCGGTGATGCATTATCTGAACGCGGTCAAGGCGACCGGTACCGACGACACTGCCACGGTGCTGAAGAAGATGAAGGAAACGCCGATCAACGATATGTTCGCCAAGGGCGGCAAGATTCGCGAAGACGGTCGCATGGTGCACGATATGTATTTATTCCAGGTGAAAAAGCCCTCCGATTCCAAGCAGCCCTGGGACTACTACACCTTGAAAGCCACGGTTAAGGGCGAGGATGCGTTCCGGCCGATGTCGGCATCGCTGTGCCCGGCATTCAAGAAGTAGGCATTGATCCAACGGGTGGGTCGCCCGCGGCGGCTCGCCCGGTTTTGCGTTGATGCCGGCCTCTTGCCGGCAAGTTTTTGGCCTTTGCACCGACCAATCCATCCGAACCCGCAGAACAATAAATGACTGAAATTTTTGGCGTACCTGTCCAGGCCCTGATGGGCCAGCTGATGATCGGCCTGGTCAACGGCTCGTTCTATGCAATCCTGTCGCTGGGACTGGCGGTGATTTTCGGCATGCTCAACATCGTCAACTTTGCGCACGGCGCAATGTACATGGTGGGCGCCTTCTTTTCCTGGTTGCTGCTGGATCAACTTGGCATCAACTACTGGTGGTCGCTGCTGCTCGCGCCGATCGGCGTGGGCCTCATCGGCGTGGTCATCGAAAAGACCATGCTGCGCTGGCTGTACCAGCTCGATCATCTCTACGGTCTGTTGCTGACCTTCGGATTGGCGCTGATTTTTGAAGGCCTGTTCCGCGACAAATATGGCGTATCCGGGCAGCCCTATGAGCTGCCGGATATCTTCAGGGGCGCCTTCAACCTGGGCTTCATGCTGCTGCCCAAATACCGCGCCTGGGTGGTGCTGGCCTCGCTGGTGGTATGCCTCGGTACCTGGTACACCATCGAGCGTACCCGGCTCGGTTCCTACCTGCGCGCCGGTACCGAGAATCCGAAACTGGTGCAGGCCTTCGGCATCAATGTGCCGCTGATGGTGACGCTGACTTATGCTTTCGGCGTCGGGCTTGCCGGGCTTGCCGGTGTGCTGGCCGCACCGGTTTACCAGGTCAATCCGCTGATGGGCTCGAATATCATCATCGTCGTGTTTGCGGTGGTGGTGATCGGCGGCATGGGGTCGATCATGGGCGCCGTTCTTACCGGTCTTGCGCTGGGCCTCGTCGAGGGCCTGACCAAGGTGTTTTATCCCGAGGCTTCGGCCACCGTGGTGTTCATCATCATGGCGATCGTGCTGCTGATCCGGCCCGCAGGCCTGTTTGGTCGCGAGGCTTGATGATCATGGACAAGACAATGAATACTGCAATCACGGTCCCCGCCGCTGCCGACCGGCAAAAACGCAGCAAGATCCTCTATGCCATCCTGTTCGCCGGCCTGTGTGTGGCGCCGTTCGTGGGCTATCCCATCTTCTTGATGACCTGCCTGTGCTTCGCCCTGTTCGCCTGCGCCTTCAATTTGCTGATCGGCTTTACCGGCTTGCTGTCCTTCGGGCATGCCATGTTCTTCGGCTCGGCCGCCTATGTATGCGGTTATGCCGCCAAGTTCTGGGGACTGACCCCGGAACTTTCCATTCTGCTGGGTACCCTCGGTGCCGCTTTGCTGGGTTGGGTGGTCGGCTGGCTGGCGGTGCGCCGCCAGGGGATTTACTTCGCGATGGTGACCCTGGCCTTGTCGCAGCTGGTTTACTTCATCTGCGTGCAGGTGCCGTTTACCGGCGCCGAGGACGGCATGCAGAGCATTCCACGCGGCAAGTTGTTCGGCCTGATCGATCTGGGCAATGATATCGCCATGTATTTCGTGGTGCTGGCCTTCTTCGTGTTCGGTTTCTGGCTGATCTATCGCACCATACATTCGCCCTTCGGCCAGGTGCTGAAATCGATCCGCGAAAACGAGCAGCGCGCGTTGTCGCTCGGCTATGACGTCGACAAATACAAGTTGATGGCCTTCGTGATCTCCGCCGCGCTGGCGGGACTGGCGGGCGCCGTCAAATCGCTGGCGCTGGGGCTGGCCAGCCTGACCGATGTGACCTGGCAGATGTCTGGGGAGGTCGTGCTGATGACCCTGCTGGGCGGGATGGGCACCATCCTCGGCCCGGTATTGGGTGCCAGCACTATCGTCACCATGCAGAATTACCTTTCCGGCTACGGTTCCAAGGTGACCATCATCATGGGCGTGACCTTCGTGGTTTGCGTGCTGGCCTTCCGCCGCGGCATTGTCGGCGAGATCGAGCACCGTCTCGGCAAATAACCGGGTTCGCCAGAAGCCGGGCGACCGGACACTGTCAATCACCCCCAAAACCATAAAAACCGGTTCTGCCGACCGGCACGGTGTCGGTTCTCGTCTATAATTCAAACGCTCGTTTTAATTCGTCGCTGTTCCCTGTTCCCCTCCACTGCAGGCTGTTTCCGCCATGAAAATTCTCGTTCCCGTGAAGCGGGTTGTCGATTACAACGTCAAGGTCCGGGTCAGGGCCGATCAGACCGGCGTCGATATCGCCAACGTCAAAATGTCCATGAATCCCTTCGATGAAATTTCCATCGAAGAGGCGGTCAAGCTCAAGGAAGCGGGCATCGCCACCGAAATTATCGCTGTTTCGATCGGCGTGGCGCAAAGCCAGGAAACCCTGCGCACCGCGCTCGCCATGGGTGCGGATCGCGCGATCCTGGTCGAAACCAGCGCCGAAGTCCAGCCCCTGGGCGTGGCCAAATTGCTCAAGGCGATCTGCGACAAAGAGGCGCCGCAACTGGTGATTCTGGGCAAGCAGGCGATCGACGACGATTCCAACCAGACCGGGCAGATGCTGGCGGCACTGTTGAATTGGCCGCAGGCGACCTTCGCCTCAAAAGTGACCATCGCCAACGGCGAAGCCGAAGTAATGCGCGAAATCGACGGCGGCATGGAAACCGTGGCGATCAGATTGCCGGCCATCGTCACCACCGATTTGCGTCTGAACACGCCGCGCTATGCGACCCTGCCGAACATCATGAAGGCCAAGAAAAAACCACTGGACATCACCTCCACAGAAGCGCTGGGCGTGGATATTGCGCCGCGTCTTAAAACCCTCAAAGTGGTGGAGCCGCCCAAGCGCAAGGGCGGAGTGATGGTGGCCGATGTGGCGGCGCTGATCGACAAGCTGAAGAACGAAGCAAAGGTAATCTAGATGGCCATTCTCGTCATTGCGGAACACGATAACCACGCGCTGAAATCCGGTGTGGCCAATACCGTCGCCGCCGCTCAAAAATTGGGCGGCGAAATCCATGTGCTGGTGGCTGGTCAGGGCTGCGCGGCCGCAGCGAGCGCGGCGGCGGCCATCGCCGGCGTCGGCAAGGTGCTGGTGGCGGATGCGGCGCATCATGCCGGCGGCGTCGCCGAGAATCTGGCGCCCCTGATCGTCGGCCTCGCCAAAAATTATTCGCATCTGCTGGCCGGCGCCACCGCCTTCGGCAAGAATGTGATGCCGCGTGTGGCGGCGCTGCTCGACGTGATGCAGATTTCCGATATAGTCGCGGTCGAATCCGCCGATACCTTTGTGCGTCCGATTTATGCCGGCAATGCCTTCGCGACGGTGCAATCGTCGGATGCGATCAAGATCATCACGGTGCGCTCCACCGGCTTCGATGCGGCGGCGGCGACCGGCGGAAGCGCCCCCATTGAAAATATCGCCCCCGGCGCCGATGCCGGCGTATCGCGCGTGATCAAACAGGAGCTCACCAAATCGGATCGCCCGGAACTAGCGGCCGCCAAACGCATCGTCTCCGGAGGGCGCGGCATGGGTGACGGCGACAAATATCGCGCCGTACTGGAACCGCTGGCCGACAAGCTGGGCGCCGCCCTCGGCGCATCGCGCGCGGCGGTCGATGCGGGTTTTGTGCCCAATGATTATCAGGTCGGCCAGACCGGCAAGATCGTCGCGCCCGAGTTGTATATCGCCGTCGGCATTTCCGGCGCGATCCAGCATCTGGCCGGCATGAAGGACAGCAAGGTGATCGTCGCCATCAACAAGGATCCGGAAGCGCCGATTTTCCAGGTTGCCGATTACGGCCTGGTCGGCGATCTGTTCCAGCTGGTGCCGGAGTTGACTGCCAAGTTGTAAATTCAGCGCTTTTATTTTTCCCGCAAGCCGCACCCGTATCGATTGAAAGCGACCGCCATGAGTGAATACACCGCCCCGCTGAAAGACATCAATTTCATCCTCAAGCATGTGGTCGGCCTCGACAAGATCGGCGCGTTGCCCGGCTGCGAGGAAGTGACCGCCGATCTCGCGGAAGCCATTCTTGATGAAGCGGGCAAGTTTTCGGCCAATGTGCTGTCGCCGCTCAATCGCTCCGGCGATATCGAGGGCGCCAAATGGGACCAGGGCAAGGTAACGACGCCAAAGGGTTTCAAGGAGGCGTACTGGAAATATATCGAGGGCGGCTGGAGCCTGCTGGCCGGTCCCGCTGAATACGGCGGCCAGGGTCTGCCGCATACGATCGCGATCCCGGTCAGCGAAATGCTGGGCAGCGCCAATATGGCGTTCAAGCTCTGCCCCCTGCTGACCAATGGCGCGGTCGAAGCGTTGGTGCAGCATGGCTCCAAATACCTGCAGGACACCTATTTGCCGAAGATGGTGGCGGGCGAGTGGACCGGCACCATGAACCTGACCGAGCCGCAGGCCGGTTCCGATCTGGCCCTGGTGCGGACCAAGGCGGTGCCGCAGGCCGATGGCAGTTACAAAGTATTCGGCCAGAAAATTTTCATCACTTACGGCGAGCACGACTACACCGAGAACATCATCCATCTGGTGTTGGCGCGCATCGAAGGCGCGCCCGAGGGCGTGAAGGGGATTTCGCTGTTCGTGGTGCCGAAAAATATGGTGAACGCCGACGGCTCGCTCGGGGCGCGCAACGATGTGAAGTGCGTGTCGATCGAACACAAGCTCGGCATTCACGCCAGCCCCACCTGCGTGATGGTCTACGGCGAGGACGGCGGCGCCACCGGCTATGTGGTGGGCGAGCCGAATCGCGGCCTCGAGTACATGTTCGTGATGATGAATGCCGCGCGCCTCGGCGTCGGTCTCGAAGGCGTGTCGATCGCCGAGCGTTCCTACCAGCATGCGCTGGTGTGGGCGCGCGAACGCGTGCAGGGGCGCCCGACGGTGCCGGTGCCGGCTTCGCTGGGCCCCTCGCCAAAATCCGTACCGATCATTTTTCACCCGGATGTGAAGCGCATGTTGCTGACCATGCGCGCTTACACCGAGGCCACGCGGGCGCTGATTTACTGGACCGCAAGCTGCCTCGACATCGCCGAGCGCTCGACCGATCAGGCTGAAAAGCACATGCATCAGTCCCTGGTCGACCTGATGATCCCGATCGTCAAGGGCTGGAGCACCGAAGTCGGCATCGACGTCACCTCGCTGGGCGTACAGATCCACGGCGGCATGGGCTTCATCGAGGAGACCGGCGCGGCGCAGTACTATCGCGACTCACGCATCTCGGCGATTTACGAAGGCACCACCGGCATCCAGGCGAACGACCTGGTCGGCCGCAAGGTCGGTCGCGAGGGCGGGCAGACCGCGCTGGCGCTGATCAGGGAAATGGAAAAACTGCTGCCGCAGCTTGAGGCGGCGAACGACGTGAATTTGACGGCGTTCGCCAAGGCGCTGGCTGCCGGCATCAAGGAATTCAAACGCGCGACGGAATGGATCGCCACCGTGTTCCCGGGCAATCCCGGCGCAGTCAATGCCGGTGCGGTGCACTATCTGAAACTCGCCGGCACTGTTTGCGGTGGCTGGATGATGGGGCGCGCGGCACTGGTTGCGGCCACGCAACTGGCGACGGGCGAGGGCGATACCGATTTCCTCAAAGCCAAGATCATCACCACCCGTTTTTATGGCGATCACATCATCACCCTCGCCACCGGCTTCGCCGATGCGATTACCACCGGCGCGGACAGCGTGCTGCAGATGGAAGAGGCGTACTTCTAGGTTCTTGGCGGCTGAAATTTCCTTGCCGATGGCGCCTGTAAAGCCGGATGTTGCCAATGCGCCGACCGGGCGGTACAGCTGCGATGAATTTAAAAGTCCAGCATTGGCGCGGCTTCCAGAGCATTTTTGCCCCGAAAGCCGCGCCGAATGGCGTTCTACGTTTTCTTATTGGGGCTTGCGATACCGGGCTGAGCGCGCATTCCCGGCGCCCCGCTTGAACACTCAGCCCTTTTTGTAAACGATTTTCTTGGTGCCGCCTTCGCAGCTGCCAACGACCTTGCCGTCCTTCACCTGGTCATTGGGTACGGCTTCGAGGGAGTAGCCCTTGACGCCATTGGCGTCCATTTTGGCGGCGATTTCCGCCTTCAGTTCATCGCAGGATTTTCCGGCGAATGCGGGTGCGGCAGCGAGTGACAGAACGGCGGTGGCAATTACGGCAAATGCGGTCTTCATGAATACCTCCACTGGTATGACGATTGAATGACTGGACGCCCGCCTCACAATTTCAAGTCGACTGATGATGGCGGGCGCGCCCAACGAAATCCTCTTGCCTCACCTGCGTTCTATGGGACGCCGAGGGATTTTCAGGATTTCATCATAATTTCCGGCGCAATGGGAAATTGTCATTGCTTTCCCACCTGCAGCGGTAGTCGGTGCGGAACATCGGCGATGACCCTGGCGCGATATTCCGGCTAGCGTGGGCGCTGCGCCTTCGCGGCTTTCTCCGCCGCCAGACGCGGCTGCCATTTTTTCTTCCACAAGTCCCAGGAGCGCACATACTCCTGCCAGACCACATTGGCGGCGACTTCGCTGTCGTCCATGTAGACGACGTTATCGGTGCCACCGGCCATCATCATCGCCTGGAACTGCATCTTGGCGTTGTGGTCGAGGTAGACGGTGCGGCCGACCGCGATCTGGATTTTCTCGCCGACCACCACTGAGCCATGGCCCCGCATCAATGCTGCGGGATGCTTGCCCAGCTTCCGCGCCAGCGATTCGCCGAGAAAGCTGTTGCGCACTAACATATCGGTGCCCATCTGTGCCTCGCGGATATCCCAGTTGGGAATGCCGAGGCCGATGAAGGCCGACATATGGAAGATCGGTCGCAACTGGCAGGGCGTGCAGCTGAATGGCACCACCGAGTGCGAATGGTTGTGGACGATGGCATTGATCTCGGGGCGCAGCTTGTAGATCTCGCCGTGGATATAGCGCTCGTTATAACCTGCCGGACCGCCGGCGATGACTGGATTGCTGTCGAGATCGAATTCGAGGATGTCGTCCTCGGTGATCAGTTCCGGGGCGATGGCGCGCGCCATGAAGTAGCGATCGCGGTCGCGGTCGCGGTCCGAGCGCACGCTGACGTGGCCATAGGCATCGATCACGCCGTGTTCGGCGCAGGTGCGGGAGGCGATGACGAGGTCTTCGATAATGCTCATTGGAAATTCCGGAAATAAATTGATCGGGCTATTCGGTCTTGATTTTGGCGGTGGCGACCACCCTGGTCCAGCGCGCGATTTCCAGCGCCAGCAAATCGCGCAGGCGTTCGGGCTTGCCGCCGACCGGCAGCAGGCCCTGCTTGGCGAAAGCTTCACGAATGTCCGGCAGTTGCAAGATGGAATCGAGTTCGGTATTGATCTTCGCCACAACCTCCTGCGGCGTGCCAGCCGGCGCCAGCACCCCATACCAGGTATCGACCACCAGAGTGGGCAGGCCCAGTTCCTTCAGCGTCGGCACATTGGGGAATGCCGGCGCGCGCGCTTCGCTCATCACCGCCAGCATGCGCAGTTGCCCGCTGTTGACGAAGTTGCCCGAGGTTTGCAAGGAAACGATGCTGGCCTGCACATGGCCGCCGATCACGTCCGTCAATGCGCCGGCCGTGCCCTTGTAGGGTACATGGACCAGTTCTGTGCCGGTTTCCTGCATGAACAATTCCATCGCCAGATGCTGCGGGCCGCCGGCGCCCGGGGTCGAATAATCCAGTTTGCCCGGCTGCGATTTGGCGAGGTCGATGAATTCCCTGAGGGTTGTGGCCGGCACCTTGGGCGATACCACCACGCCCATCGCACTCGTCGCCAGCAGCGATACCGGCACGAAACTCCTGATCGGATCGAACGGCAGCTTCGGTTTCAGTGCGGGTACGGTGCCATGCGCCGTGGCGGCGAACAGCAAGGTGTAGCCATTGGGCGGCGCCTTGGCGGCAGTATCGGTGCCGATGATGCCGGAAGCGCCGGCGCGGTTTTCGGTGATGGTGGCGACGCCCCAACGTTCAGTCAGCTTGGCGCCGAGCAGGCGCGCCAGCGAATCGGCCGTGGTGCCGGCGGTGTAGGGCACGATCAGGGTAATCGGTTTGTTGGGGTAGGAAGTGGGCTGCGCATCGGCGGCTCCGGATTCGATAGCGCAGATCGCCAATATGCCGGCCAGAAATGCCGATGGCGTGAATCGTCCCGCATGCGGCTGAAGCATGTTTTCTCCTCGGCGATGCGGGCGCGCATTGCAATCCATGCGCCCGCTTTAAGGGGTCATTTCCAGCGCTGTCTCATCGTTCCTTCAGAAAGAACGATGTTTCATATTCGTGGTTTTAGGTTAGCATGCGCCTAAGCAAACAACAATAAATTGCGCGGTGTTCCGGCCAGTGATGCAACAGGCAAACGGTACCGATGCAAGCCCGCAATTTGATCGCGACGAGGAGCGCTTCCCATGGAATTGGCCCGTACTTGCGAGGTGTCGCGCGGCCCGGCCCGCGATGGCTCGCGCTTCCCGCATTCAGTGCCGGTCTGCCGGCGCGAACAGTTACCTGCTCGCCACTGAGACCCAGTCAGGCATATAACAAACATGTCCCCGCAGGACTTCGTCATCAACGACCCCGCGCACCAGGACTTCCAGGTCAATCGCCGCGCCATGGTCGATCCGCGCGTGCTCGAAGCCGAGATGCGCCGTATCTTCGATACCTGCTGGATTTATGTCGGTCATGAATCCGAAGTGCGCACTGCCGGCGATTTCAAGACGCGCAATGTGTGCGGCCGGCCGATCATTTTCTGCCGCGATTCCAAAGCCGAGATCCGCATCTACCTGAATGTCTGCCGCCATCGCGGCGCCATTGTCTGCCGCGAGCCGGAGGGCAATGCCAAGGGATTTTTTTGCTTTTATCACGGCTGGAGTTATAACCGCGACGGCGAACTTGACGGCGTTCCCGGCCAGGCCAGTTACCCGCCCAGCTTTGATCGCTGCAAACTGGGACTCGCCGAACCCGCGCATGTCGACAGCTACAAGGGTTTCGTGTTTCTGTCTTTCAATCCCGGAGCGATGCCGCTGAAGGAATATCTGGCCGGCGCCTGCGCGTACATCGATCTCATCGTCGATCAATCTCCATCCGGTCAGATGGAAGTGATACGCGGCACCCAGGAATACGATATCAAGGCCAACTGGAAATTGCTGGTCGAGAATAGTTTTGACGATTACCACCTGATGACCACGCACTCGACCTGGCTCAATTACATGAAGCGTTCGGGGGTGGAGATCAAGAAGCCCGGGAAGGGTGCGCTGATGCCCTCGCACGGCGTCGGCAAGGCGCTGGGCAATGGTCATGCCGTGATCGACAATGTGAACTTCCGCGGCCGGCCGGTGGCGAAATGGATTCCGCTTTATGGCGAAGCCGCCAGGCCGGAAATCGAGCGCATCCGCGCCGAACTGGTGGCGCGCCTGGGCGAGGAACGCGCCACCCGCGTGGCCGACACCAACCGCAATCTGGTGGTGTTCCCCAACCTGGTGTTGAACGACGGTTCCTCCGTGACGATCCGCACTTTCCACCCGCTGGCGCCGGACCTGATGCAAGTGCGTGCCTGGGCACTGGGACCGGTGGAGGAAACGCCGGCGGCGCGCGCGGTGCGGCTCGACAGCTTTCTGACGTTTTACGGCCCCGGCGGATTCGCCACGCCGGATGATGTCGAGGCGCTGGAGTCGGTGCAGAAGGGCCTCGCCTCGTTCCGCGAAATTCCCTGGTCGGTGATGTCGCGCGGCATGGCCAAGGAGGGCGAGCAATTGAACACCGATGAACTGCATTTGCGCGCCTTCTGGTTGCGCTGGCGTGAATTGATGGCGGATGCGCCATGTTGAACGCCGCCACCATTACCCGCGCCGAAGTCGAAGATTTTCTGTATGAAGAAGCCGCCTTGCTGGATGCCTGGCAACTCGATGCCTGGCTGGCCCTGCTGACCGAGGACGCCATCTACCGTGTGCCGTCCAATGACGCGCCGGCTTCAACGCCGGCGGAGGCCCTGTTCATGATCGCCGACGATGCGCGGCGCATTCGTGAACGGGTGATGCGTTTGAAGGACCGCAATGCGCATGCCGAATTTCCGCATTCGCGCACCCGTCGCATGATCGGCAATGTGCGCATCGTCGGGCGCAGCGATACCGAGATCACGGTGGAAGCCAATTTTGTCGTCTATAGGCATCGCCGCAACGACGATATCCGAACTTATGTTGGCCTTTACCGTTACGTCATTCGGACGACGCCTGACGGTCTGCGCATCGCGCAACGCAGCGCCATTCTCGATGCCATGGAACTGGGCGCGATGGGGCTCGTCAGTTTCATTCTCTGAATCACGCCGCGATACTTTCATGAAATTTTTTGACACCCCACGCCGCAAAGGTTTTCCATGAGAAAAATCGACATCTTCAATCACATCTGGCCGACCGCCTATTACCAGGCGCTGAGCAAGCAGATGGGCAGCATGACCGACATCACCAAGCGCAGCGAAGCGGTGCCGATGATCGTCGATCTGGATACCCGCTTCCGGGTGATGGACAAATTCGATGACTACCAGCAAATCCTCTCGCTGGCCTCGCCGCCCCTGGAGCTGGCCGGCGGCCCCGAAATCGCGCGGCAGCTGGCGCGTATCGGCAATGAGGGCATGGCCGAGCTGTGCAAAAAATATCCGGAGCGCTTTCCCGGCTTTACCGCCACCATTGCCATGCACGACACCGAGGGCGCGGTCGAGGAGGTGCGTTATGCCATTGAAGACCTTGGCGCCTGCGGGATCCAGGTGTATACGAACGTCGGCGGCAAGCCGCTGGATGCGCCCGAGTTTCGCGGCGTTTTCAAAGCCGTACATGGCTACAACAAGCCGATCTGGATCCATCCTGCGCGCGGCGCGACATTTGCCGATTACAAATCCGAAGAACGTTCCCTGTTCGAGATCTGGTGGACCTTCGGCTGGCCCTACGAATCCAGCGTGGCACAGGCGCGCCTGGTGTTCTCGAAAATGCTCGATGAGATGCCCGGCCTCAAGGTGATCGCACACCACGGTGGCGGCATGGCGCCGTTTTTTGAAGGCCGCGTCGGCCCGGGCTGGGATCAATTGGGCGTGCGCACCTCGTTCACCGATTACAAAGTGCTGCTGAAGGAACTGAAAAAACGTCCGATCGATTACTTCAAGGATTTCTACGCCGATACCGCCACTTTCGGTTCGAAATCAGCCATTGAATGCGCGCTCAATTTCTACGGCCCCAGGCACGTGGTGTTCGCCTCGGATGCGCCCTTCGATCCGGAAAAGGGCCCCATGTACATCCGCGAAACCATCCGCTGCATCGAGGAAATCGAGATGCCGGCGGTGGATCTGGCGCGTATTTTCCACGGCAATGCCATCGAATTGATGGGCTTGAAGGCGTAATCCGCCTTCCTTGCACGCTTTCGGCTGCTGCGTAACGCCGGTAAAATTACGAGAAATGCAGCGTAAATTTGCCAATTCATATTGTATTTGTGCGTAAAAGCGGCTAAATATTGATTTTTGGTCTAATGGGCTCCGTCGGTATTCCAGAGTTTTGGTGTAAGCGCGAACCAAATCGTATCGCCGCCCTCAAATCTGTATAGGAACCATTCCTATTCTCATTTAAAATAGGATTTGGTAAACACTGAGCAGATTGTCGATTCCGATTCAAGCATCCATGGCCAACTACCTAAACAGCAATGCGCCCACCGGCGCCACGACGACGCTGGACAAACTGCCGACCGGCGTCAGCGGCGTGGTCATGGCGGTTACCCCGCATGTGGAAGAGGGCGGCACCGATTTTTCGCATCGGCTGATGGAGCTCGGCTTTGTCAGCGGCGAACCGGTGCGCATCCTGGCGCGCGGGGTGTTTGCGGATGAGCCGATCGCAGTGCGCATCGGCGGCACTACCTTTGCCTTGCGCAAATTCGAAGCCGCGCAGATTTCGGTCAGGCCATCGACGCCGGCAGCGAGCTGATCATGAACGCGCGCACCCTCGATAACTCCCTGTCCCTGATCGCCCTGGTGGGCAACCCCAACTGCGGCAAGACGGCCCTGTTCAATCGCCTTACCGGCGCGCGCCAGAAAGTGGCGAACTACGCTGGCGTCACGGTTGAGCGCAAGGAAGGCAGCTTCGTCTCGCCGCAGGGGCGCACCTGGCGCGTGCTCGACCTGCCCGGCGCCTACAGCCTGACGGCCACCACGCCGGATGAGGTCATCACCCGCGATGTGGTGTTCGGGCAACGTCGCGACGAGCCTTCGCCGGGCGGCATCATCTGTGTGGTGGATGCCACCAATCTGCGCCTGAACCTGCGCCTGGTGCTCGAACTGAAACGTCTCGGCAAGCCGATATTGCTGGCGTTGAACATGATGGACGTCGCCAACAAGCGCGGCATCAGGATCGACACTGAAAAATTGAGTCGCGAGCTGGGCATGCCGGTGGTGGAAACCGTCGCGGTGCGTTCCGGCGGCGAGGCGCAATTGCTGAAAGCGCTGGATCAATTTGATGTCGATGCCGCCGGCGCGGCCCTGCCGGTGCCGGGCGATTTCGCGCTGGCCGAAACGCAGAGCGAGGTGCGGCGCATTCTCGCCGACTGCGTCAGCGAGCCGGCCAATATGCATCGCGCCTCGGAAAAAATCGACGCCATCGTGCTGCATCCGGTGCTGGGGTTGCTGCTGCTGGCGGTGCTGATGTTCATGGTGTTCCAGGCGGTGTTCAGTTGGGCGCAGTGGCCGATGAATGCGATCAAGGATGCCATGACCTGGAGCGGGGCGCTGCTCGGCTCCATCCTTGAGCCAGGCATGCTGCGCAGCCTGCTGGCCGAAGGCATCGTTGGCGGTGTCGGCAGCGTGCTGGTTTTTTTGCCGCAGATCCTGATTCTGTTTTTGTTCATTCTCGCGCTGGAAGATTCCGGCTATCTGCCGCGCGCGGCCTTTTTGCTCGACCGCCTGATGGGCAGCGTGGGGCTGTCGGGTCGCGCCTTCATCCCCCTGCTGTCGAGTTTCGCCTGCGCGATTCCGGGCGTGATGGCAACGCGCACCATCCAGAACCCGCGCGATCGTCTGGCCACCATCATGATCGCGCCATTGATGACCTGTTCGGCGCGGTTGCCGGTGTATGCCCTGATCATCGGCGCCTTCATTCCCGATCGGACGGTGTGGGAAATTTTCAATCTGCAGGGCGTGGTGCTGTTCACGCTCTATGTCGCGGGGATTGTGTCGGCGATGGCGGTGGCCTTCGTGCTGAAGCGGTTTGCGGCGCGCAAGGTGCACCAGTCGCTGATGCTGGAATTGCCGGATTATCATTGGCCGCATTTGCACAATCTGATGATCGGCCTGTGGGAGCGTTGCAAGATTTTCATGACGCGTGTCGGTACCATCATTTTGTCGCTGATGATTTTGCTCTGGTTCCTGTCGACGTTTCCTTCACCGCCCGAAGGCGCCACGCATCCCGCCATTTACTACAGCATGGCCGGCATCATGGGCCGTGGTCTCGAAGTCGTGTTTGCGCCGATCGGTTTCAATTGGCAGATCTGCATCGCCCTGGTGCCCGGCCTGGCCGCGCGCGAAGTGGCGGTGGGCGCGCTGGGTACCGTGTACGCGCTGTCGCAGACCGGTGATGCGCTTGCCAGCCAGCTATTGCCGATCATCGCGCAGACCTGGACCCTGCCGACCGCGCTGTCGCTGCTGGCCTGGTATGTGTTCGCGCCGCAATGCGTTTCCACCCTGGTGGTGGTACGACGCGAAACCAATTCCTGGCGTTATCCGATCATCATGGCCGGCTATTTGTTCGGCCTGGCCTATATCGCCTCGTTCATAACCTATCGCATCGCGGTCGCGGTGCTGGCATGAGGAAGTATTGAAATGATGCAGAATCTTGTCGTTGCCCTGATGGTCGCTGCCGCCGCAGTTTATGTGACACGGCGCTATGCACCCAAGCGGCTGACACGCAAGACCAGCGCCTGGCTGGCGGCCATGCTGGCGGGGATCGGCTGGGGCCGCGCCGCTGAAGTGCTGAGCCGGGAATCGCCGGCAGGCAAGTCCTGCGGCAGCGGTTGCGGAAGTTGCGGGGCCTGCGGCGATGAGTCGGCGCCGGCTTCAGGCACGCCGGGGGCAACGCGGGCAGTGGTGACGTTTCATCGGCGATAGCGCGGGCGCGCTATTGCGCCGACTGGGCGCGGGTTCGTCGTCCCAGCGCGATATGCAGAATCAGCAGCGGCGCCATCGCCAGTCCGATCGCCCAATGCGCCAGGCTGGTGAATTGGCGTAATTCCTCGCCGCCGGCGTAATACAAAAGATAGCCGCTCAGCGCCAGCAGTGCCAGCAATACCACCATGCTGCCGCCGCTGCCGCGATTCTTGCGATGGCGCCAGGCGTTGCGGATATGCCCCGGCATCAGCGAGCCGAACACGATCAGCGCGAGCATCGCGGCGAGGCCATGCAGTTTCAGCCACCAGGCTTCGAGCGGATGATGCGTATCGCCAAACTCCGTTTTGAGGCTGATGAAGTAATGAAAACCGAGCCACAGCAGGCCTGTTGCGAGCAACAGGCCAAACACGGCGTAGAACATGCGGCGATGTACATTGCCGAGCCGGTTGTTGAGTTGCCGCCGGGGCTTATGCATAGGCGAGTCGCGCTTGTGCCGCGGCGTTGCGCAGCACACGGCTCTGGCGATCGATGACCATGGCGCTTGCGGCAAAAAAATCCAGGCAATGCGCGGCAATCGCGCCGCCGCTATCGAGCATCACGACCTTGGTCAGGGCATCGGCAACCATGCAGGATGATGCCAGCACGGTTGCGCCAATGAATGGCGCTGCATCCGCGGTTTGCGATTGGAATCCGGCCGGGACAAGATGGACCGGATTGCCATCCGCATAGACAGAACTGGCGATCGCGGGACAATTGCCGGCATCGATATCGAACAGTCGCGATTGATCGAGCGGATGCCGGATCTGGATGCGCTGGCCGATCTGTCCTTGTTCTTCTCCATACCGCGCCAGGTCGCCGCCGGCATTGATGCGCGCCGCGCGTAGCTGCGGCCCGGCCCGGTGGCAGACATCCAATGCCTGGTCCACTGCAAAGCCTTTGGCAATGCCGCCCAGATCAATCAACAGCGGGCGACGGAATTTTATGCGGTCGTCGCTTCCAATGACGATGTCTTTCCAGCTGGCATCTGGGTCCGGCGGCGGTGAATGATTGCCTGATGAACCCGGCGGCAAATGTCCATGCTCGCACAGCCGTGCGGCCACGGTTATATCGAACAGGCCATCGGATTGTGCGGAAATATTCTTGGCCATTTGCAGCACCTTGGCTACCTCTGCCGCGACCTTGACGGACCGCATCGCCGCTTCGCGGTTGAGTCGCGAGACATCGCTGGCGGCATCATGGAAACTCATCAGAAGATGCACACGTTCGACCGCCGCAAAGCAGGCCTCCATGGTGGCAGCCAGCAGCGCCTCTTCATCACCCTGCAGGGTGATATCGACCAGGGTTCCCAGCCAGGGGCGTGCGCGGCGCCGCGTATGGGCGGGGATCGACCTCATCAGCGAAGGTCCTTCAGCGCGGCCTCGTAAATCGCGAGTATGCGCCGCACGCCGTCGGTGACATGCCGGCAGGACAGGGTGGCGCCGCTGATATTGGCGATATCGGCATCGAGCTTCACGGTATCGCTGGCGCGCTTGCCGGCGAACTGCGCGCGCCAGCGGGCGTTGCGGATCTCGAAGCCGTGGCTCTCGCGGTAGGCGAGAATTTCCACCGTCTTCACCTTGCCTTCGGCGTCGAGAGCAACGGCATAGGTGATGTAGTCCTGCTTGCCGATGACGTCGTGCACGAAGAAATAGCCGGCCAGTTTTTCACCCTGCTTGTCACCCTCCCGCACCTGCCAGATGCGCGGTTCGATATTGCTGTTGGCGATGGCGCTGGCATTGATCTGCTGTTGCTGCGCGGGCGTGAGCGCCAGATGCAGGGGTTCGAAGCGCGCGGCGCCGAAGATCTGCTGCTGGGCCGCTTCTACCGACAGGTATTGCGCGGCATAGGCGGCAGGCATCGCGACGATGGCGGCGGTAGCCGAGGGCAGGGCGATCCAGAGAGAATTTTTCATTGCAGCGATTGCCTGTTTTTTGGGCGTTGAGCCGGGAAATAAAAAGTCAAAGTCCAGTATTGGCGTGCCTTTCCGGCCAAAAATGCCCGGAACGGCGCGCCAAATGGCGTTCTGCGATTTTATTGTTGGCTGTTCCAATCACGCTAGAACATGAAGCCCAAGCCGAGATTGAACCTGTCGCGCAGATTATCCACCTTGAACTTCTGATAGTCGGCCTTCAGCACCACATTCGGATGCAGTTTGAAGCTGGCGCCGGTGGTAATCACGCTTTCCGTGGCCGCTGCATCGGGCGTCAGGCCCGCGCCGATATCGGCGAACTTGGCGGCGGTGTTGAAGCGCTCGTAACGGACAAACGGGCTGAAGGAATAATCGCCCTGCGACCATAGTTTGTAGGCGACTTGCCCGTAGGCGCCCCAGAATTCCTTGGGCACCAGGGTCGGGTTGCCGACAAAGGTGAGATTCAGCGCCTCGGTATGGCTGATAGTGCCTTTGGCATAGAGCGCGGAAATATCCCAGGCGCCGGGCGTCCAGCGCGCATGCGATTCGACGATGGTGATGCGCGCTTCGGGCGCAGCAAAGCCCGGCGTGCCCTGCGCCGCCTTGCCGGTAAAAAATCCGCCGCCCACATTGAAGCCCGGGGTGCCGCGCCAGTTGAGCGCGCCGACGATGCTCAGATCGCGCGCCTTCGCCAGCGACAGTTCCTGGTGAATGCTGCCCAGCGGCGACTCGCGGCCCTCGCTGCTGGCGGCATCCCATTTGGAAAGATCGAAGCCGGTCGACACGCCCGCATCCCAGTGCAGCCCCTCGTCGGTATGGCCGCGCAGCAAAATGCCGCCTTCGCGCCAGGTGCTGGGGATGATGGCAGTCTCGACGAAATTGCGCTCCACGCCGTAAAACGTCGGCGGCTCATGACGTTCGTTGATCAGTCCCAGCGGCACCAGGAACAGGCCGCCGCGCACCGTCAGATTGTCGGTAGGGCGATGATCGATGTACAACTGCTCGACCGCCATTTCGCCCTTGTCGCTTGAGGAAGCAATGGCGTGCTCGTTCTCCAGTTCGGCCGCGAATTCGGTTTTTTCATTGAAGCGGTGGCCGACGCCGATCACGAAGCGGCGCACATCGGCCTGAGTTTGCGAACTGTCGCGGCGCGGCCGGTTGTAGTTGATTTCGCCATAGCCGAACAGGGTGGTTTGGCCATTGGTGAACGAGGCCAGGCCCGGCATGGTCACGCCCGGCTGCGCGGTGGCAGTCTGCGCGGGTGCCGGTATGGCGGCTGCGGGCGCCGCGATTTGCGCGGCTTTTTCCCGCTCCTTTTCTTCCTTGATGCGCTTCAATTCGGCCTTGAGGGATTCGATCTCGTTGCCGAGCTGGTCGAGGCGCTGCAGTAGTTCGGCCTCGCCGGCGAATGCGGTGGTGCTGGCTGCGCTCGCGGTGAACAGGGCGGCAATACAGAATGCAAGGGTGGTCTTTTTCATAGGCGCTCTCGAAAAATAATCAGGGTGTGTCGGGGGTATCAGGGTTATCAGAGGCATCAGGGCTGGTCAGGGTTTGAAGCCGTCGGTGAGGGTGTTCAGGAACGCCACCACATCGTCTATTTCGGCATCGCTCAGTGCCGGCGCATCGCCGGGTTTGCGGTTGTAGGGCGCCTCGGTGACGTTGACATTGCCGTGATATGCGGCGGGCAGATCGTCGAATTTATTGATGCTGCCGTCGGCGTTGCGCGGATACCATTCCTCGGGATTGGTATCGCGTCGCACATAGAACGCCACCACTTCTTTCAGCGTGGCAAAGCGGCCGTTGTGAAAATAGGGGGCAGTCTTGGCGATATTGCGCAGAGTGGGGACCTTGAAGGCGCCGCAGAGATCGCTGCGGTTCTGAAGGTCCAGGCGGTCAGGGCCGCATAGTCCGAGATCGAAGTAGGCGGGGTCGGCGGTAGCCGGGATCGCAGGATTGCGCGGCACGCCGATGTTGTCGTAGGTGAAATCCGTGAACAGCGGCGCCGATCCATCCGTGCCTTTGCCGCTGATATGGCAGGCGGCGCAATTGCCCTTGGCGGCGCTGGTGAACAGCGCCAGGCCGCGCAGCTCATCGTCGCTCAGGCGCAACCTGCCGGCGAGGAAGGCATCGTATTTGCTATCGAAAGGGCGGAAGTCCGGATCTTCTTTTTGATATTGCGCCAGCGCGAAGATGACGCGGTCAAACGCCGTCGCCGGGTCGTCGAAAATACGCTCGCCAAACGTGCGTTTGAAGTCGCCGACATAGCCGGCTCGCGACAGACGGGAAATGACGTCGGCGGGTGAGGCATTGGCCATTTCATGCGGTGCCAGGAAAGGGCGGCGCGCCTGTTCGGCCAGACTGTTGGCGCGACCATCGCGGTTGAATCCGCCAGTCGGCGTGCCGTCGTCGGCGAAGAAAAATGCCGGATTGCCCTGCAAATATTTGAGCGAGGGCGCATTGCGGAATCCCGGCTGATCCAGCGCAATGCCGCCCAATGGCACCGCCAATGTATTCGGCTGTGCATAGGCGAAGTCGGGGCTGTGGCAGCTTTCGCAGGACAGACTCCCGGAGGCGGACAGGCTGGCGTCCTTGAATATTTGTTTGCCAAGTGTTGCAGCGGCAGACAGGGACGATGCACTCGAAGTTGCGCTGTTGCTCGCATCAGAACCCCCGCCGCCGCAGCCGGTAAGAAACAGGGCAAGTAAGGCGATTGCTGCTGTTTTTTGGGTTGAGAATGCAGGTGGGTAAATGATGGCGCGCATTGACGGCATTCGTATATTTTGTAAATTAATCAATGAACTGCCGTTATTTATACGGCTGTTTCATTATTTTTTAAATAAGAATCATTCCTGTTCGTATCTTATAAGTATTGAGAATTATTCGCAACAATAATTCGCAAATTCAGGGAGCTAGAATGTGGCGATGGTGCGCCATATGGCGTGGGCGTGGGCGTTGCGGCGAGCAGGGATAGGCGTGAATCACGAGACCACCAGCTTTCCCAGCCAAGCGGGTAGATTCAAGCAAGGCCGGTCAGGGCGATCCGATCGGGCGTTGCACCGGTCTTCTTTGCTATTAGTAGCAGCAGCGCTTCAGGCAATTAAACGAATTTCAATAACTGCCAATCGGATTCCGCATCACGCCAATCCCCTGGATTTCCGTCTCCAGCAGATCGCCGTCCTTCATGAACTCCGGCGGGGTGCGCGCATAGCCCACGCCCTCGGGCGTGCCGGTGGAAATAATGTCGCCCGCTTCCAGGGTCATGCCTTCGGATAGATCGTGAATCAGGCGCGGAATCTTGAAGTACAGATGCCTGGTATTCGATTTCTGTTTGGTCACGCCGTTGACGCGGCATTCCACATCGAGACTGCTCGGATCGAGCGCATCGGCGGTGACGATGCAGGGCCCCATCGGGCAGGTGCCGTCGAGGCTTTTGCCCTTGTGCCATTGGCCGCCGTGGCGGCGCTGGATATCGCGCCAGCTCACGTCATTGATCACGGTGTAGCCGAAGATATGCTTCATCGCATCGGCTTCGGAAATGTTCTTGGCCGTCGTGCCGATGATCACGCCGAGCTCAACTTCCCAGTCGAGTTGAGTCGATACCTTGTCGTCGGTGGGGATCACATCGAAGGGGCCGTTAACCGTGGTCGGCGTCTTGGTGAAGAACACGGGGTACTTGGGCAGCTCGCGGTTGTCCTTGAGCATGGCGCCGCCTTCCTCGAAATGGTCGAGATAATTCCAGCCGACGCAGAACACATTCTTGGCGGGGCGCGGAATGGGCGCCTTCAACAGCGCCTTGGTCAGCGAGACCAGCTCGGTTTTGGGGCTGGCTTCGATCTCCCGCAACAGCGCCATGACCGGCGCGCCGCCATGGATGATATCGAGCATGGTGCCGACTTTCAGCGTGCTGCCGCATGCGCCGGCTTCCCTGGCGATATCGAGCACCTGGTCTTTGGCGATCTGGATGCCGGTAAGGAGGTCGTGGGTGTTGAGCGGCTGATAGGTGACAAGGCGCATGGATTTTCCTGAAAGAGTTTTGTGGGGCTTAGCCGAACCTGGCTTCGAGATTTTGCAGCGGATGCGTGGCAGGCGGCCATTTTGGCGCGAAGAAGGCATCGATCATCGCCGGTGTCACCGCATCAAGGGTGGCGGGATTCCAGCGCGGCCGGTTGTCCTTGTCGATCAGCAAGGCGCGAATGCCCTCGACCACATCGCGCTGCGCAAAACATTGTTCGACCAGATTGAGCTCCATGCGAAAGCAATCCGCCAGCGTCATGGTCGCGGCGGTCTCGATCTGGCGCTTGGTCACGCAGAGCAGGGTAGGCGAATGTTTTTTCAGGCGGGCGACGGTCTGCTGCGCCCATTCCAGATGTGAGGGTCGCGACTCCTGTTCCAGCGAGGCGATGATTCCCTGAACCGATTGTTTGCCGCCGAAATGCATTTCGACATCCGGGCGCAATGCCTGCAAGCCCGGCACCGGCGTGCCCTCCGCAACCGTAATCGAGAGCGAACGGGCCAATTGCGTGACGTGACCCAGGGCGTTGCCGGACCAGGTCAGATGATCGAGCGCTGCAAAAAATTGCTGCTGTGCCTCGCGCGTCATATGCAGATCCGCGAGGCTTGCGTACAGTGCATCGGCAGCCTTGATGGTCACGCCGGTCAGTCCCAGGTAGAGGCCCAGCGCGCCCGGACAGCGCGACAGGAAATAGCTGCCGCCAACATCGGGAAACAGGCCGATGGCGGTTTCCGGCATCGCCATTTTTGTGCGCTCGCCGACAATGCGCAGGGTCGCGCCCTGCGACACCCCCATGCCGCCGCCCATGACGATGCCGTCGATCATGGCGATATAGGGCTTGCCGGTATTTTTCAGGAAGCGGTGCATCTGGTAGTTGAGCGCGTACTCGACCTTGAAAAACGAATCGTGCACTTCGCCGGAAGGATCGGTGAGGCTGGCATAAAGGCCGCGCACATCGCCGCCGGCGCAATAGGCTTTTTCGCCGGCGCCCAGGGAGATGACGGCCTTGATGTTCGGGTCATTCGCCCATTGCGTGAACAGCTCGCTCATGCTTGCCAGCATGGCGGGGGTCAGGGCGTTGAGGGCGGCGGGGCGATTGAGGGTGAGGTAGGCGGCGTGGTTGCGGACTTCGACTTGGAGTTCGTTGTTGGCGAATTCATTCATGGAGGGGCTATCTTTGCCAATCATCTCGTGCAGTTCCAATGCAGCGCAAGAATTTTGCAACTGCTGATGAAGCACCTAAAGGCGTACTTTTCAAAAAAATCGTTATTTTGACCACTGGCAGAAGCGCAAACCTAACGTTTCTTCGATTAAAGATCTTCGAAGTATTTCAATCGTTCAGCCGTAAGCGCATTGTCACAACGCACAGCATTAATCGAGTTGATGCCGCCTAAAAAATACTGTTGGAACGCGCAAGTCTTATCACGATAGACGATCCACGCTCGCTGCGCCTCGACCAGCGCTTGCTTTGCTGAAGGAACTTTTGCGGCAGCATCATCCAGAAGTTTTTTGTATATCTTGTTGAGTTTCAGATCAAGCTCGGCTGTTTGTTTTGAAAGCGTGCAGCTTTCAAAAGCCGTGCTGGTGTCTGGACCGTCACATTCGCCAACAGAGGGTTTCTCAACCGCAAAGGTATTGCTAACAACGGGAAAGGACAAAAAAAGAGCAATAAACAGAGATCTAAACATGGCCGTCCCTAATATTATTTATTCTTCCACTCCGGCTTCCGCTTCTCCAGAAACGCCGTCACGCCTTCCTGCTGGTCTTCAAACCCGAACAAGTCCATGAAGCGCTCGCGTTCCAGTGCCAGGCCGGCGCGGCGTGGGATGCCGTTGCGCGCATTGTGGATCAGGGATTTGCAGAACTCGACCGACTTGGGCGACAGTGTGGCGACGCGCTCGGCCATGGTTTTGGCGGCCTCGAGGGCTTTGCCTTTCTCGACCACTTCCTCGGCGAGCCCGATGCGCAGCGCGGTTTCGGCGTTGACCTGTTCGCCGGTGAGGATGATGCGCTTGGCCCAGCCTTCGCCGACCAGCCAAGGCAGATTCTGCGTGCCGCAGCCGCCGGGCAGTAGGCCCACTTTCAGTTCGGGCAGGGCCATCACCGCGTGCGATTCGGCGATTCGCATATCGCAGGCCAGGGTGCATTCCATGCCGCCGCCCATGGCGTAGCCGTTGATCGCGGCGATGGTGACGAAGCGGGCGTTCATCCAGGCTTCGAAGGTCTCGCCGAAGATGTGGATGAAGCTGCGCGCGGCCAGCTTGTCCGCATCGCTCTTGCCGGTGAAGCGCTTCAGATCAGCGCCGGCCGAGAAGAATTTTTCGCCGGCGCCGGTGATGACGGCGGCGTAGACATTCTTGTTGGCATCCAGCTCGTGGGTGAGCTCCAGCAGGGCGCGCAGCGATTCTGGCGTCCAGGTATTGGCCGGCGGATTATTGATGGTGATGAAGCAGGTATGGCCTTCGATTTTGTGTTCGATCATTTTCTTATCCGACGGTAATTTGGAATGCCAAACGCGATGTATCGATTGCGCTTATTACGAAGTGCTTCCCCCTTTGGAAAAGGGGGATTGAGGGGGATTTAATGTCTGCGCCAAAGTGCGACTACCGAACTGCCCCCTCGCTTCGCTCTCCCCCCTGCCCCCCTTGCAAAGGGGGGACCGCATTCCTCAGTCTTTCTTGTACAACTTGATGATGCTCGAAAAATCCAGGGCGCCATTGCCATTGGCGCTGTGCATCTGATACAACTGCTGCGCGGCCGCACCCAGCATTACCGGTTGCTTGGCCGCCTTGGCCGCCTCGGTGACGAGGGTCAGATCCTTCAGCATCAGATCGGCGCCGAAGCCGCCGCTGTAGCCGCGCGATGACGGCACGTTTTCCAGTACGCCGGGGTAAGGATTGTAGGTATCCGAACTCCAGCAGCGCCCGCTCGAGGTATTGGCGATGCCCGCGAATACTTTCGGGTCCATGCCCAGTTTGGCGGCCAATGCCATGCCTTCGGCGGTGGCGATCATTTCGATGGCCAGCATCATGTTGTTGCAGATCTTGGCGACCTGGCCGTTGCCCGCGCCGCCGCAGTGCACGATGTTCTTGCCCATGGCTTGCAGCACGGGTTTTGCCTTGCCGAATTCCGCGACATCGCCGCCGACCATGAAGGTGAGCGTGCCTGCTTCCGCACCGCTGGTGCCGCCGGAGACGGGGGCATCGACCATCGGGTTGCCCTGCTTGTTCGCCGTCGTGGCGACTTCGCGCGCCGTCTGCGGGTCGATTGTCGAGGAGTCGATCAGCAACACGCCTTTGGCCACGCCTGCCAGCACGCCATTGTCGGCGGTGTACACCGAGCGCACATGCGGCGAGGAGGGCAGCATGGTGATGACCAGCTCGACGCCCTTCGCGCAATCAGCGGGCGAGATGGCCACCTGGCAGCCCAGGTCGCTAAATTGCTGGACCGAGGCGGCAACCACATCGAACACTTTCAGCGTGTGACCTGCCTTGAGCAGGTTGCGCGCCATAGGCCCGCCCATATGGCCAAGGCCGATAAAACCGATTTTCATATTATCCCCATTGAAAGCAAATGCGCGGTGCGATGAAGGATCGAGGATCGCGCCGCGCGGGTGGCTGCTGCCTGAATTACTTCAGGCTGATGGTGGTGTTCACGCCGCTGTGCATGGCATTGTCATCAAACCAGCGCGCCGTGACGGTCTTGGTCTGCGTATAAAACTGCACCGCCTGCTTGCCATAAGGACCAAGGTCGCCAAGCTTGGAGCCGCGCGAGCCGGTGAAGCTGAAGTAGGGAACCGGCACCGGGATCGGCAGGTTGATGCCGACCTGGCCGACATCGATCTCGTTCTGGAACTTGCGGGCCACAGCGCCGGATTGGGTGAAGATGCCGGTGCCATTGCCATAAGGATTGGCGTTGACCAGATCGATGGCTTCCTCGAGAGTATCAACCGAGACGATGATCAGCACCGGCCCGAAGATTTCCTCGTCGTACACCCGCATGCCGGGCTTGACGCCGGAGAACACCGTTGGCGCGATGAAGTTGCCGTTCGGGTAGCCGTCGATCTTCGGGTTGCGGCCGTCGAGATCGAGCTGGGCGCCTTCCTTGACGCCGGCCTCGATCAGGCCCTCGATGCGTGCGAGTGCGGCCTTCGAAATCACCGGGCCGACATCGGTGCCGGCGATGGTGCCGGCGTTGACCTTGAGGGTTTTGGCCTTGGCGACGATATCGGGAATCCATTGATTGGCTTCGCCGACCAGCACCGCCACCGAGGTCGCCATGCAGCGCTGGCCGGCCGCGCCGAAACCGGCGCCGACCAAGGCGTTGAGCGATTGTTCCTTGTTGGCGTCCGGCATCACCACGGCGTGGTTCTTGGCGCCCATCATGCACTGCGCGCGCTTGCCATGCGTGCTGGAGAGCTTGTAGACATGCTCGCCAACATGGCAGGACCCGACGAAAGACACGGCCTTGATGGTCGGATGCGTGCACAGCGCATCGACGGCTTCCTTGCCGCCGTGGATGACGTTCAACACGCCCGGGGGAACACCGGCTTCGATGGCCAGTTCGGCCAGCAGCATGGTGGTCATCGGGTCCTGCTCGGAGGGCTTGAGCACAAAGGTGTTGCCGGTGACAATCGCCATCGGGAACATCCACAGCGGAATCATCGCCGGGAAGTTGAAGGGGGTAATACCGGCGCAGACGCCGATCGGCTGGCGGATGAAATAAGTGTCGATGCCGGTGCCGACGTTCTCGGCCATCTCGCCGAGGCTCAGCGTGCCGATCGAGCAGGCGTGTTCCACCACTTCGAGGCCGCGGAAAATATCGCCCTCCGCATCCGGCAGGGTCTTGCCCTGTTCGGCGGTGAGCACGGCGGCAAGCTTCCTGGTGTCGCGGCGGATCAGTTCCTGCAATTTGAGCATGATCCGTGCGCGGGTGCCGATCGAGGTGTGCTTCCAGGTCTTGAAAGCCTCGGCGGCGGCGGCGATGGCGGCATTGATTTCCTCAGCCGTCGCAAAGGGCACGCGCGCGATCACTTCCTGCGTAGCCGGATTGACGATATCTTTCCAGACCTGCGATCTGGATTCGACAAACTTGCCGTTGATCAGCAGTTTGACGGTGGGGGACGATTGGGGTTGGGTTTGCAGTACGGCGGCCATGATGTGCTCCTCGGAAGCGGTTTGCGCAGTTATCGTTTATCGACAACTCTCATTATAAGTTTGGCGGGGCATCGGCGGGGATATCAGGTGCGTGCCGGATAAGTTGATTTAATAATGCAGAACAAGCATTGGCGCGGTGTTTGAGGCATTTTTGCTCCAAAAGGCGCGCCAATGCTTGTTCTACGTAATTACGACGCCAAAGAGCCTCGTCGTCCCAGCGTAGGCTGGGACCCAGTCCTTCCAAGTGTTTGACTATACGCAGGACTGGATTCCAGCCTACGCTGGAAGGACGAAATTTGAGGGTTTCGTGATTTCATCTCCCTTAACCCTATCGACGGCGCTTATTCGCCTTCGGCAAACGCAAACAGCACCGCATCCGCCGGCACCATATCCCCCACCGCGAAGGCCACGCGCTCCACCACGCCCTCGCGCGGGCTGACGATGGTGTGTTCCATTTTCATCGCCTCCATGATGATCAGGGCCTGGCCTTTTTTGACCTTGTCGCCGGCGGCGGCCATCACCTTCACCACGCGGCCCGGCATCATCGCGGTCAGGCGGCCATCATTGCTGTCGTCACTGGCTTCAAAATGGAAGGGGTCGACCAGGCGCAGGCGATGACGGCTGTGCGCCAGCAGCACCGCGAACTGCGCATCCACCGCCAGCACGGTCGCGACATGCGCCACGCCGTTGGCGGTGAAACGCACGACATCGCCGCTGACCGCCGACTGGCTCAGTTGATATTGCCGGTCGGCCATTCGTAACTGAGGCAGTTGCCGGCCGCGGCCCGCGCCGAGATTGTCGACTTGCACCGTAATGCCGGCATCGTCATCGCTACCGGCGGCATGAAACTCGAGGCTGCGGGTGGCGCCGCGATTCAGCCACCAGCCGGTCTTGCTGTCCCATATGCCGTTGCGGCCACCGCCGATAGACGCTTCCTCGCGGGCCAACTCGCGCAAGGCTGCCGCGATCAGGGCCTCGTCCGGTGTGTTGCTTTCATCGGGCATCAGCTTCGCACGATGACGGGCAATGAAACCGGTATCGGTTTCCCCGTCGATAAAAGCCTGATGCCGCACCAGCTGCTGCAAAAAACCCAAATTGGTTTTGACGCCGATCACCTCGGTTTCGGCCAGCGCGCCCTGCATGCGGCGAATCGCCTCATCGCGATCCGCGCCCCAGGTGATCAGCTTGGCGATCATCGGGTCGTAGTAGACGCTGATCTCGTCGCCTGAAATTACGCCGGTGTCGAGACGCACATCGTCATCGGCCTGGATGGCCGGCACGGCGAACACCTGCATACGGCCGGTCTCGGGCAGAAAATCGTTGGCCGGATTCTCGGCGCAGATGCGTACCTCGATGGCGTGGCCGCCGGTGATGATTTCCTTCTGCTTCAGGGGCAGGGGTTCACCCGCGGCGACGCGCAGCTGCCATTCGACGAGGTCCTCGCCGGTGATCATCTCGGTGATCGGATGCTCCACCTGCAAACGCGTGTTCATTTCCATGAAGAAAAATTCGCGATCCTCGCCGGCGATGAATTCGATGGTGCCGGCGCCGCGATAGGCGATGGCGCGCGCGGCGGCTACGGCCGCATCGCCCATTTTCTTGCGCATGTTCTCATCGAGATAGGGCGAGGGCGTCTCCTCGAGAATCTTCTGGTGGCGGCGCTGGATCGAGCATTCGCGCTCGAACAGGTGCACATAATTGCCATGGGTGTCGCCGAACACCTGGAACTCGATGTGATGCGGGCCGAGCACAAAGCGCTCGATCAGCACATCGTCATTGCCGAATGCGTTCTTGGCTTCGCGCCGCGCAGCCTCCAACTGCGGAATGAACTCCTCCGATTTTTCGACCAGACGCATGCCCTTGCCGCCGCCGCCCGCCACCGCCTTGATCAACAGCGGATAGCCGACGATATCGGCCTGCTTGGCGAGAAATTTCGGGTCCTGGTTGTCGCCGTGATAGCCGGGCACCACCGGTACCTTGGCCGTCTGCATCAGGGCCTTGGCGGCGCTCTTGGAACCCATCTTTTCGATGGCTTCCGGCGTCGGGCCGATGAAGACGACGCCGGCGTTTTCGCAGGCACGCGCGAAGTCCTCGTTTTCGGACAGAAAGCCGTAGCCGGGGTGAATGGCCTGCGCACCGCTTTGCCGCGCGATGGCGATGATGGCCTCGCCCCGGAGGTAGGAATCCGCCGGGCGCGGGCCGCCGAGCAGCCAGGCTTCGTCGGCCTGCTTGACATGCTCGGCGTGGGCGTCGGCTTCGGAAAAAACCGCGACGGTGCGGATGCCCATGCGTTTGCAGGTTTTAATGACCCTGCACGCTATTTCGCCGCGATTGGCGATGAGGATTTTATTGAACATGATTATTCTTTATCCCCGGCGATCCAGGAGGGTTTGCGTTTGTCGAGAAAGGCGCCGATGCCTTCTTTTCCGTCCGCGCTGCAGCGCACGCGCGCGATGCGCTGGGCAGTATCGGTGGCGAGGCGGCCGTCGATCGGCCGGTTGGCGACGGCCGCGATCAACTGCTTGGCCTCGCCAATCGCTGTCGGGCTGGATACCAGGATCGCATTGACCAGCTCCTCGATTTTTTCGTCCATGGCGTCTTCGGTCGGCATCAACTCGCTCAACAGGCCGAGGCGGTAGCCTTCGGCGGCATCGAAACGTTCGCCGGTCAGGAAATAGCGGTGCGCGGTGCGTTCGCCGATGGCGGCGATCACATAGGGCGAAATCGCCGCCGGAATCAGGCCGATGCGCACCTCGGACAAGGCGAAGGCCGCGTCATGCGAGCCCACCGCCATATCGCAGCAGGCAATCAGCCCCACGCCGCCGCCATAGGCTGCGCCCTGCACGCGCGCGATGGTCGGCTTGGAGAGGCCGTGCAGCGTGCGCATCAGCCCGGCGAGTGCGCTCGCGTCGCGGAAATTTTCTTCCTCGGTGTAGCCGGCCATGCGCTTCATCCAGTTCAGATCCGCGCCGGCCGAGAAGGATTTGCCGGCGGCCGACAGCACCACCACACGCACGGCACCGTTGGTATCAAGCGCCTTGAACGTGGCGGCAAGGTCGGCAATCAGGGCATCGTCGAAGGCGTTGTGCTTGTCGGCGCGATTGAGCGTAACAACGGCGATCGGGCCGTCGATATCGGTGGAAACGTAGGAAGTCATTGGACGCAGTTCTGTGGGAAGTTCAGTTGATATCGGCCGGGAAGGCGGTGCCGCGAATCCAGTTCTTGATGGCGCTGATCGTCTCCGTTTCCTTGCCAAAATAGCCATGCGCCGCCAGCGGGGCGCAGCTGTCGGATTCGGCCGGCTTGCCGCCGTGCACGGTGATCAGCGGGTAGCTGTCCGCCTGCCGCCTGGCGCCCGAATAGGGAGTGACGACACAACCGTCGTCGGCATGATGCACGAACAACAGCGGCACCTTGATCGTGCCGTAATCGAAGCCCGCCAATCCCGCGCCGCCGCGGCCGGCATTGAACAGCGTGGAACTCAGCACCACCTTGTCGACGGCCGTCGGCAGATGGCGCGCAATCGACGCCGCCGATATCGAGCCGCGACTGGTGCCGACCAGCGTCAGCTTTGCTTTCGGGAAACGCCGGCGAAGATCGGCAATAACCTTGGCGATATCGTCGGCATGGGTCTGGCTGATGCGGAAGTTGTCATCCATCCCGTCGTCCCGGTGGTCGGAAGGCACATCGACCACGGCCGCTGCAAATCCCCCGGTCGCCCAGAGATAGCGGGTGCGCACCAGAAAATTGCCGCGCTCGGCAAAGGCTGTTGTGGTGCTGATCGGGCGCAGCTTCACCCGACCACTGCTGCCGGAAAACAGCAGCACGATTTGCTCGACCGGTGCCGCGCCGTCGGCCACCAGCAGATAGGTTTCGCTGACGTTTTCGCGGACGGACAGGGTGACGAGTTCTGTCGTGGTCGCTGCGAAGGCGCCCAGAGAGTTGAATAAAAACGTTGCGAAAATAGCAACAACGATTCCGGCTGCAAGTTTTGTTTGCTTAGCCATGATTACAACTCCTCCCTTTGCAAAAGGGAGGGCGGGAGGGATTTACAACGGTCAAATCGAGACAGCATGTCCATGCATCACATCCGGAACACGCCGTAATCCGTCTTCTCGATCGGCGCATTCATCGCCGCCGCCAGGCCAAGGCCCAATACCGTGCGCGTCTGCGCCGGGTCGATCACGCCGTCGTCCCATAGCCGCGCGGTGGCGTAGTAGGGGTTGCCCTGGCGCTCGTATTGATCGCGGATCGGCGCCTTGAACTGCTCCTCCTCTTCCGCGCTCCATTTGCCGCCCTTCAATTCGATACCGTCGCGCTTGACCGTGGCGAGCACGCTGGCGGCCTGCTCGCCGCCCATCACCGAAATACGCGCATTCGGCCAGGACCACAAAAAGCGCGGGTTGAAGGCACGGCCGCACATGCCGTAATTGCCGGCGCCGAAGGAGCCGCCGATCAGCACCGTGAACTTGGGCACCTTGGCGCAGCTGACGGCCGTCACCATCTTGGCGCCGTCCTTGGCAATGCCACCGGTTTCGTATTTCTTGCCGACCATGAAGCCGGTGATGTTCTGCAAGAACACCAAGGGGATGCCGCGTTGGTTGCACAGCTCGATGAAGTGCGCGCCTTTCAGCGCCGACTCGGAAAACAGGATGCCGTTGTTGGCGACGATGCCGACCGGGTGGCCCCAGATGTGCGCGAAGCCGCACACCAGGGTCGAGCCATACAGCGCCTTGAATTCATGGAAGTCGGAGCCGTCGACGATGCGCGCAATGACTTCGCGGATATCGAAAGGCTGGCGCGGGTCCTTGGGGATGATGCCGTACAGCTCCTCGGCGGCGTATCTCGGCTCCTCGACGGCGCGCATCGCCACCGGAGAAATTTTTTTGCGGTTCAGGTGCGAGACGATTTCGCGTGCAATCCCCAGCGCATGCTTATCGTTTTCGGCCAGGTGGTCGGTCACGCCCGAGGTACGCGAATGCACATCGCCGCCACCCAGTTCCTCGGCGGTCACCACTTCGCCGGTGGCGGCCTTCACCAGCGGCGGGCCGCCCAGAAAAATCGTCCCCTGGTTTTTGACGATGATCGATTCATCGCACATCGCCGGCACATAGGCACCGCCGGCCGTGCAGGAGCCCATCACGCAGGCGATCTGGGCAATGCCCTGCGCCGACAGATTGGCCTGATTGAAGAAGATGCGGCCGAAATGTTCCTTGTCCGGAAACACCTCGTCCTGCAGCGGCAAAAACGCGCCACCGGAATCGACCAGGTAGATGCAGGGCAGATTGTTCTGCGCGGCAACTTCCTGCGCGCGCAAATGTTTTTTCACCGTCAGCGGATAGTAGGTACCGCCCTTGACGGTGGCGTCGTTGGCGACAATCACCACCTCCTGCCCCGAGACGCGGCCGATGCCGGTGATCACGCCGGCGGCGGGTGCATCTCCGGGACCGTCTTTGCCATCGCTTTTTCCATATACGCCCCATGCCGCCAGCGGCGAGAATTCGAGGAAGGGTGCGCCCTGGTCCAGCAGCGCCTTGACGCGATCGCGTGGCAACAGCTTGCCGCGCGCAGTGTGTTTGGCATTGGCGTCCGCGCCGCCGCCCTCGGCCACCTTGGCGGTATGGGCATGCAGTTCCTCGACCAGGCTACGCATTTGTGCGGCGTTGGCCGCAAAGGCGGGGGAGAGGGTATCGAGCTTTGATTTGAGTTGGGGCATTTTTGTTTTCAGTTATTGACTGCTGGTGACGCTGAGGATTGCTTCAGTGCCAAAGGGTCTCATGCCGTCGTTGCATTGCGCTCTTTGCTCGCCAGCTTCAGCCATTCGCGTTCATCGGCGAGCATGTTCCTGTTGCGCTGCCCGGCGGTGATAACGGCATCGAACAGTTCATTGGCCTGCGCCGGGCGCCCGCTGTTCTTCAGCAGCAAGGCGTAGCGGTATTTGGCTTCGAGGCCGACGTAATGGTCCTTCAGTATTTCGTAATAACGCTCGGCTTCCACCGAATTGCCCAGTGACTCGTAAGAACGTGCCAGCATCAGTTCTACTTCGTTGCGATGAAAGTCCCTGCGCTCGCCATGCAGACGCTCGAACAGGACCTTGGCGTCGGGAAAATTGCCGTTGTAGAAATAAGCGCGCGCCAGGCTGAACATCAATTTGGGGTCCTTGGCAAAGGGCCCGTTCATGGCGCTCAGGTACATGGTGATTGCCTCGTCGAACATGCCCTTGGCCAGGCATTCATCGGCCAGCGCCGTCTTGTTCTCCACCGTGTCACTGACCTGCAGCTCGGCCGCGCGCCGCTTCAGCTCGCCATCCGGGTTCAGCGATTTGGCGATATCGCGAATGCCCTCGCGTACCTTGCGCTCCTCGCGCGAATTCGGAAAGATTTCCACAAAGTAATAGGCGAGGCAGCCGATCACCGGCGCGAACATGATGATCCAGATCCACTTCTGGTCGCGGCCCGATTTGAAGACGTGGATGGCGAAGGTGATCTGGATAATGAGGATCAGCGGGGCGAGCAGTCGGATCATGGAGCAGTTATCCTTATTTTGCCTTGTGTGTAATCTTGCAACGGGACTAGTCGGCCACGAGTTCCCGCGCAATCACCATCCTCTGAATCTCGCTCGTCCCCTCGTAAATCTGCGTGATGCGCGCATCGCGGTAGTAGCGTTCAACCGGATAGTCTTCCAGATAGCCATAGCCGCCGTGGATCTGAATGGCCTTGCTGCACACCCATTCGGCCAGTTCGGAGGCGTAGAGCTTGGCCTGCGAGGCTTCACTCAAGCAGGGCAGGCCTTCGCTGCGCATGCGTGCGGCGTGATGGATGAGCATGCGCGCCGCGTTGAGGCGGGTGTGCATATCGGCCAGCATATTGGCGATCGACTGGTGCTCGGCGATTTTCTTGCCGAACTGGGTGCGGTCGTTGGCGTAGGCGAGCGCCGCATCGAAAGCGGCGCGGGCGATGCCCAGCGCTTGCGCGGCGATGCCGATGCGTCCGCCCTCGAGATTGGAGAGCGCAATGGCCAGGCCCTTGCCGCGCGGGCCGAGCAGATGATCGCCCGGGATGCTGCAATTGTCGAGCAGGATGGCGCAGGTGTCCGAGGCGCGGATGCCGAGCTTGTGTTCGGGGCGTTGCACATTGAAGCCGGGCGTATTGGTCGGCACGATGAAGGCCGAGAGGCCTTTCTTGCCGAGCTCGGGGTCGGTGACCGCGAACACGATGGCGACCTGGGCGCGCTTGCCGTTGGTGACGAATTGCTTGGTGCCGTTCAGCACCCATTTGCCATCGATCAGCTTTGCCGTGGTCTTGAGGTTGTTGGCCTCCGACCCCGCCTGCGGTTCGGTGAGGCAGAAGCAGCCGATCTTTTTGCCGGCTGCAAGGTCGCGCAGGTACATCTGCTTCTGCGCTTCGGTGCCCCAGGCCAGAATCGGCCCGCAGCCCACCGAGTTGTGCACCGACATCATGGTCGAGGTGGAAGCGTCGCCGGCGGCGATTTCTTCAATCGCCAGCGCATATGCGATGTAATCGGAAAACGAGCCGCCCCATTCCTCGGGCACCACCATACCGAGCAGGCCCAGCTCGCCCATCTGCGCGACCACCGCATCGGGAATCCATTTGTCCTTTTCCCATTGCGCGGCATGGGGCGCCAATTCATTCTGCGCAAAATCGCGCGCCATATCGCGGATCATGCGCTGGTCTTCGGTCAAAAAATCGTGGCTGGCTTTCATGAGCATGGTGACTCTCTCTGGCTGTTTTGCGCCGTTTTGGATTGTGTCCGCAGGGCGCAAGGGTGATCGGGCGGCATACGAATGCCGTCCGCCGCTATTTGCTGCTGTCTTCGATTTTTTTGCGCGCGTCTTCGGCCTGCTGGTCGACGGTGGCCTGTACGCCCTTGGCCTTGTCGAGCGCCTGCACCTGTGTTCCCCAGACCGCGTTGCCACGCACCGCTTTATCGTTGGCGGCTTTCTCGGCGGCGCGCTCCTCGGCGGTCTTGGCGGGCTCGGCCTTCTTGCCGCAGGCGCCCAGGGACAGGCCCGCAAGCGCGAGGGCCAGGAGGATTGCCGCTTGCCGCAAGATGCTCACCATGGAATGATCGCTCCGTCGTAATTGAAGAATTTGCCGTTGCCATTGCTGTCGCCGGCTGCCGCTGCCGAGGCGATCACCTGGCGCATGCCGGCGATGCTCACGGCCGGTTCCAGGTCGGCGCCGGCGCCGCCCATATCGGTCTTTACCCAACCCGGGTGCATCACGAACACGGTCACGCCCTGCGGGCCCCACTCCAGCGATGCCGATTTGACCACAGCATTGAGCGCCGCCTTGCTGGCACGGTACAGGGTGCCGCTGGTCGAGCCCATTTTGCCGATCGAGCCCATCAGGCTGGAGACAAAGGCGAAGGTACCCTTGCTGCGATGAAGATGCGGGGTAAGCGCCGGAATGGCGCGCATGGCGCCGAGCACATTGGCGTGCATCACTTCATCGAAGGCGTGGCTGGACGGTGCACTGACACCCTCGGTACGCGGGCCGTAAACGCCGGAAACATAAATGCAGACATCGATGGTCAGCGGTTCGATATGCGAACCGAGACGCGGAAAATCCTCGGCCCTGGTGACATCGAGCGGGAACACTTCGGCGCCTAGCGCCTTCGGTGCGGCGGCCTTGTCGAGATCGCGCACGGTGGCGATCACATTCCAGCCATCGGCACGATACTGGCGGACAAATTCAAGACCAAGGCCGCGCGAGGCGCTGATGATGAGTGCGGTTTTCATTGGGGCTTTCAAAAGTGCAAACTCCAGCATTGGCGCGGTGTTTGAGGCATTTTTGCCCGGAGAGCCGCGCCAGTGCTGGAGTTTCGTTTTTAGATCATTTCGACTGCGAGCGCCGTCGCTTCGCCACCGCCGATGCACAGGGAGGCGATACCACGCTTGCCGCCGCGTGCCTTCAGCGCATGCAACAGCGTCACGATCAGGCGCGCACCGGAGGCGCCGATCGGGTGGCCCAGTGCGCAGGCGCCGCCGTTCACATTCACCTTGGCGTGCGGCAGTTTCAGGTCGTGCATCGCCGCCATCGTCACCACGGCGAAGGCTTCGTTGATTTCGTAAAGATCGACATTGTCCGGACCCCAGCCCAGTTTCTTGTGCAGCTTGTCGATGGCGCCTACCGGGGCGGTGGTGAACCATTCCGGCTCATGCGCATTCGAGGCGTGGCCGACGATGCGGGCGATCGGCTTCAGGCCGCGGGCCTTGGCCTCGGATTCCTTCATCACGATCAGGATCGCGGCGCCGTCGGAAATCGACGACGACGAGGCGGCGGTGACGGTGCCGTCCTTGGCGAACGCCGGCTTCAGGGTCGGGATTTTTTCCGGCTTGCACTGGCCCGGCGGCTCATCGGTGTCGAGCACCACATCGCCCGCCTTGCCTTTGACGGTGACGCCGGCGATTTCCGCCTTGAAGGCGCCGCTGGTCACGGCGGTCTGGGCGCGCTTGACGCTCTCGGCGGCATAGGCATCCTGCATCTCGCGGGTGAAGCCGTACTTGACGGCGGTGGCATCGGCGAAAGTACCCATGGCCTTGCCGTCGTAGGCGTTTTCCAGTCCGTCGAAAGCCATATGGTCGAGGCATTTCACATGGCCGTAACGGAAGCCCTGGCGCGCTTTCGGCAACAGGTAGGGCGCGTTCGACATCGATTCCATGCCGCCGGCGACGATCACGCTGGCCGAGCCGGCCAGGATCGCGTCATAGGCGATCATCACGCTCTTCATGCCCGAGCCGCAGACCTTGTTGATGGTGGAACAGGCGGTGGACTTGAGCAGATCGGCGCCCAGCACGGCCTGGCGCGCGGGCGCCTGGCCGAGGCCGGCCGGCAATACGCAGCCGATGATGGCCTCGGTGATGTCTTCCACCCTCAGGCCGGATTGCGCTACTGCCGCCCGGATCGCGGTCGAGGCGAGCTGCGGCGAGCTGAGCGGCAGCAACTGCCCGTTCATGCTGCCGATGGGGGTGCGCTTTGCGGCGACTATTACGACAGATTCAGCAACGGACCCAGCCATGGTGAACTCCTTTTGCGCCGTCATTCCCGCGAAGGCGGGAATCCAGCGGCGTTAGGTTAATAATCAAAATAAATTTCAAAATCAAAGGCAGAGTCACTGGGTTCCCACCTGCGTGGGAACGACGAATTCAAGCCGATTCGCCAAACAACTCTCGGCCAATCAACATTCTGCGAATTTCATTTGTTCCGGCCCCAATGTCATACAGCTTCGCATCGCGCAGCAAACGACCGGCCGGGTATTCATTGATATAGCCATTGCCGCCCAGGGTTTGAATGGCTTCCAGTGCCACTTTCACAGCGGATTCCGAGGCGTACAAAATGCAGGCCGCCGCATCCTTGCGCGCGGCGCGGCCGCGGCCCTGATCGAGCATCTCGGCGACGCGATAGGTGAAGGCGCGCGAGGACTGCAGGGCCACATACATGTCCGCCACCTTGCCCTGCATCAGGCCGAAAGTGCCGATGGCCTGGCCGAACTGTTTGCGCTGGTGCAGATAGGGCAGCACGATATCCATCGCCGCCTGCATGATGCCGATCGGCCCGCCGGAAAGCACGGTGCGTTCGGTGTCAAGGCCGCTCATCAGCACCTTCGAGCCGCCGTTGACGCTGCCGAGCACGTTCTCCGCCGGGATCTCGCAGTCTTCAAATACCAGCTCGCAGGTGTCCGAGCCACGCATGCCGAGCTTGTCGAGCTTCTGTGCGGTACTGAAACCCTTCATGCCTTTTTCGATGATGAACGCGGTCATCGCTTTCGAGCCCATTTCCTTCGGCGCGGTGCGCATGTAGACAATCAGCACATCGGCGTGCGGGCCGTTGGTGATCCACATCTTGTTGCCATTGGCGATATAACGGTCGCCTTTTTTCTCGGCACGGCAGCTCATCGAGCCGACCACGTCGGAGCCGGCGCCGGGCTCGGACATCGCCAGCGCGCCGACGAAATCGCCCGAGCACAGCTTGGGCAGATATTTGTTCTTCTGCGCCTCCGTGCCGTTCAAGTAAAGATTGTTCACGCACAGATTGGAATGCGCGCCATAGGCCAGGCCCACCGAGGCCGAGGCGCGCGACACTTCTTCCATCGCCACGGTATGCGCCAGGTAGCCCATGCCGGTGCCGCCGTACTCTTCGGCCACCGAAATGCCGAGCAGGCCGAGGTCACCCAACTTTTTCCACATGTCCATCGGAAAGGCGTTGTCATGGTCGATCTGCGCGGCGCGCGGCGCCAGCTCCGCATCGCACATGCGTTTGACGGTATCGCGCAGGGCGTCGGTATCGTCGGTGATATGGGTATCGAAAATCATATTGTCTTGTCCTCAATCGCGGTGCCGCCAGCGGGCGCTTGGTATTTTTGTTGCAGACGCTATTTTGCGCCCATTCTGATGGCGCCATCCAGCCGGATCACTTCGCCGTTCAGCACCTCGTTCTCGATGATGTGTTTGGCCAGGGCCGCGTATTCATCCGGCCGGCCGAGGCGCGGCGGGAACGGCACCTGCGCGCCTAGAGAGGCGCGGATTTCCTCGGACATGCCGGCAAGCATCGGTGTATCGAAAATCCCCGGGGCGATGGTCATGACGCGGATACCGAACTTGGCCAGCTCACGGGCGATCGGCAGGGTCATGCCGTTGACGCCGGCCTTGGAGGCGGCATAACCGGCCTGGCCGATCTGGCCTTCGAACGAGGCCACCGACGAGGTATTGATGATCACGCCGCGCTCACCGGACGCGTTCGGCGCAGAAGTCGACATCGCATTGGCCGCCAGGCGAATGACGTTGAAGGTGCCGATCAGGTTGATATTGATGGTGCGCGTGAAATTGACCAGGGAATGCGGCCCGCTCTTGCCGACTACGCGTTCGCCTGGGGCCACACCCGCGCAATTGACGGCGCCATGAATGCCGCCGAAAGCCGAGATGCACAGATCAACCGTAGTCTGCACGCTGGCCTCGGACGTTACATTGGTTTCAATGAATTTGGCCTTGGCGCCGAACTCCGCCGCCATTTTTTCGCCGGCGGCCTTGTTGACATCGGCCAGCACGACATTGCCGCCATTGGCGACGAGCAGACGGGCAGTCGCCGCGCCCAAGCCCGAGCCGCCACCGGCGATGAGGAAGGTGTGATTTTGGATTTGCATGGATTTGCTTTGAATAGGAGGGTGCAGATTTGCACGAGGCCGAAATTATAGCCGGGAAGGGTGTTGGGGCCGCTTGAATAGCGATTGCGTCGGTTGGTGCGCGGAGGTGTGCAACAGCATTCAATATGTTGGGAAAGTTGCGTTGGGATACCGCGATATGCATCCTACATTTAGGGATTCGCCCTTCATTTGGTTAGGAATCAATTTTGATACCGGTCGCCTTGAACAATTGGAGCATACGTCCTACCTCGGTACCAGCGAGCGTTGTGTTCAATGCGGGATAAATGGCGCGAAGCAAATCTTTCAATTCGACAACTCGAATTGGATTGCCGTGCAGTGCGCGTGCAAAATCTTCATTTGCCTCCCAAACACTCTTTTCCCCCACAACCTTTGTTACTGCCAAGACGTAGATAAATTCTTTTTGTCCCGTTGCTGCTTCAACCGCTTCGACAAAGGCCTCAGACCATTTGGGGACAACGAGTTCTCGAAAACCTTTCCATGCATCGCGGCCACGCACGACCCGTTTTTCCCGAATATTTCGTAGTTCAGCCGCCGGCTCGAACCCGCCTTGCCAGCTCTTGCAACTCACCGCCCAGACGCGCTCCGCCCCATTGAGCATAGGGTGGTAACCGATTGCATCAATGTCACTGTGATTTGAATCTTGGTTTGAAATGAAATCTGGATGATCTTTGCGAGGGAGAAACTTAACGTTATGGCGCACAAAGTAACCCTTATGAAGGAGAAACTCCTCAACGAGTTGCTCAAGAATGTCTTCTTTGGTGGCCATAGAAAATCGAAGTTTAGAATCGCGAGAACACTTAGAGTCGGTGGATTTTTTTTTGAAATATTCGCGAACTCAGCAAAAAATCAGGCCGTCTTCACCTGAATCTTGACCCCAAGATTCTCGCGCACCGCGCCGAAAATGGCGGCCAGGTTATCCATGCTGGGGTTGCCATGTTCGGACAACATGCGGTGCAGGCTCTTGCTCGGTTTATCGGTTACCGCCGCGAGTCCCTCGAAACCAACGGTCGCATTGACCAGATCCCGAAGTATCAAGCGTGCTGTATCAGGCTCACCATTGAGGAACAGCGTAGCGGCTTCATCGAGAAGCGCTTTGCCGAAAGCCGGGTCGCGTTGCGCGCGTTCGACGACGGTTTGCTTGAAATCGCGTGTCAGTGCCATATCGATTACCTTTTTCCTTTAGATGCTTTTACTGCCTTAACTTTTGTGGCGTTCATTTCTTGCGTCGTAATCATTTTCTTGCGCGCTTTATATTCCTGATGGAGCGCTTTTGATCGATCGATATCCGCCTGCTGACCTTTTTTCGTTCCACCGCCAAATAAGATCACTAATGAATCGCCGTCTTTAGCCAGGTAAATTCGATACCCGGGGCCCCAGTCGACTCGATATTCGCCTATTCCTCCGAACCATTTCACATTGGACGTATTGCCCAGTTCCAGACGCAAGAGTGCTGTCGCGACTTTCGCCGCCGCATGCACGTCCAGATTCTCGAACCATGCACGGTACGGGTTGGATTCGTTCTCGCAAATGTACTCTTCGACCCGGATTTTCATCGTTTTAATAGTAACTTAAACGTTACCATTATGCAATCGACATATTTCCGTATCGAATATCGCAATCAGAAATTCAAACTCAAGGTAATCGACCCAAACGCCTGCGGCTTCTCCTGTCCCTTGAATTCCTTGGTGCGCAGATAGTGGGCGTAGGCGATCTTGCCGGTTTTCCAGATCCAGGCCACACCCAGCGCGGAATCGGCGACCAAGGTCTTTTTTTCGACATGCGGGCTGTCGCGGAAGGTGTTGCCGTCGAGAAAAATATTGCGCGCCACGGCGCGAGCGTCGACCGAGGCGAAAATATGCAGTCCGGTGGAGGAGCTACCGCGGCGGTCACGGTCAAAAAATGGGGCGGCATTGTCGCCCCCGGGGCGAATCGAGGAGGTGCCGAAGTCGTCGGGCAGGTAGAAGCCGATGCGCACTTCACCACCCACGTTGGCATAGGTGGCCACATTGCCGAGGCTGGCGCCGTAGTGGGTGATGGCGTCGACCGAGAGTCCGAAAAGTCCTGGCGTCGAAGTCCATTTGTCCTTGCGCTCGGAAATCAGCTGCACACCCAGTTCATTGCCGAGCTGGTGCTCCCAGCCTTCAAATCGCTTGATATCGCGCGCATCGTGGATCAGGTCCTGCGACTGGCGGCCCAGTGCAGCCGGGCCGACCACGCCGAGATTGAGTTCATAGGTGCGCATGAAATCGGCGCCGCGGGCGTTGTAGCCGAGGCCGAGATACAGCCAGCCGGCATAGGGGCGGTCCTTGGGGTCGGGCGGGTTCAGGTCGGGGTTCTTGGGCGTGAACATCGACTGGCCGAGGCTGATGCTCATATTGCGCGAGGCATAGCTGCCGCGGTCGACGAACTCGAGCGTGCGGTTGATGCCGCGCACCCATTGCGGCAGGCAGGGATCGTTCGAGTAATCCTGCACATTGGCCGACACCCAGGAGAGCTTGATGCCATTGGTATAGTCGGCGTCGGTGCCGGCGAAGAGGTCGTTCTCGAGCTTGAAGGTGAAAGTCTCAGGATAGCGCTTGATGCCGGCAATGCCGGTGCTGCCATCACACCGCGAGAGGCTGGGGGCGGCGGGCTTCACCTCCGTAGCAGAGGAATTCGGTGTCTGCGCGGCGACGCCGCCGGGCAGAAGAAATGCGCAGCAGAATGAACAGCACAGCAGTAATGAACGGCAATGGCCGCGGGCAGGCGAGGACATGGGATTCGACAATTTGAAGGTCCGGTAAGTGCGGGGAGACGGGCGGCGGCCGATGCGCGCTGTCGCTGTCATCGCCCGCAAGGTTTGGCGCTGGATTTTACCGGCAAACCGCGGCGGCGTCTGTGCTTTGTACGCCGATGATCGGGCTGTTGCGCGGGTGATACCATCAGGACAATATTGCCCATTTCATACATGCCCGCGATCTTTCATCCATTGCAGCCCGGCGTCACCGTCATCGAGCGCGGCTGGCTGAACTGCAACCAGATCGTGTTGACCGCATCTACGGGTGGTGTGCTCATTGACAGCGGTTATGGCCGCCACGCGACGCAGACGCTGGCAGCCGTCGCGCAGGCATTGAACGGTGCACCGCTGGCGCAGCTCATCAACACGCATTGCCATAGCGACCATATGGGCGGCAACCGTGCGCTGCGTGAACGCTACGGGTGTCGCGTGACCATTCCAGCGGGCGAGGTCCGCCATATCGTGCCGTGGACGGCGCAAAGCTGCTGGTCGGCGCAGATGGACCAGTACGCCGAGGAATTTCGCTTCGACGACACCATCGATGCCGGCGATATGTTTGCCGGGGCCGGGTTGCAATGGGAAGCGATCGCCGCCCCCGGTCACGATATGGATGCGCTGATGTTCTGGTGCGCCGAGCTACGCATCCTGATTACCGGCGATGCGCTGTGGGAGCGCGGCATGGGCTTTGTGTTTCCGGGCGATTCGCCCGGCGCGCATGGTGCCATCGGCTCAAACGTCTTTATCGATGCGGCTTTCAGCACCCTGGATGCGATCGAGGCATTGAATCCGCGCCTGGTCATTCCCGGCCACGGCGCGCCGTTCGGCGACGTTGCCGCCGCACTTTCTGTTGCGCGCAGCCGGCTTAAGGCGCTGGCCGCCGACCCGGCCAGGAATGCGCGCAATGTGGTGAAGGGCCTGTTCGTGTTTGCCTTGCTCGACAAGGGCAGCATGCCGGTGGACGAATTGCCGGCTTATCTCGCGCGCGTGCCGGTTTATGGCGAACTGAGCGAACGTTTTCTGCACCTTGATTTTGAGGCGCTGGCCGAGGCGATGCTGAGTGATCTGCTGAAAATTGGCGCGCTGCGAATCGATGAGGGCCGTATGCGGCCGACGATGCGGGCCTGATCGCATTCGCCGTTTTCGATTCGCCGCCTTTTTATCCTCTGAACTGCGCGCGCAAATTTTCAATCCGTTTGCGATTGACCCCGAAATCGCGAATGCCCAGCCGTGACGCGGAGCGTACCTGGACGACGCCGGCCTTGGCGTCCAGCGCGAATTCCACGTCGTCGACAAAACCGAGGCCGGCGCTTTTGAATTCGGCGTACAGATAATCGGGCTGTTCCTTGATGACGGCGGTATTGGGCTGCGCCTTCACGGTGCCGACCAGTTTCAGCCAAGCCGAGGCGGCATCGCCCGAAAAAGCCAGTGGCGCAATGTAATGCTTGGTGTCGGATTTATCGACGGTGGACGACACGCAGTTCGGCTTCCACGGCGGCGCCTTGAATTGGCCGTTGTTGAAACCGAGTCCGTCGGGGCGTGAGCCGGAAAAAAGTCCCATGGGGTGTCCTCCTGAATATTCGATGGCGATGAGTGCGCCGATGAGCGCCGCGATGGCAAACAAGCCGAGCGCGATGCGTTTGAGCGGCATGGCAATTTTCATGCGATCCAGTGTAGCAGGCGCCGCCGCAACGCGAGATGCCTAGCTCATCAGCGTTTTTACGCCTGTCGGGGTGCGAATGTAGGCGCACATGGTCATGCCGGAGTAGGGCGGCGTGGCGGTCAGCGTCAGCATGCCCGCCAATCCGAGCTCATCCAGCAGGTAACGGATTTTTGCCGGATGGGGATGCGCGGCTTCCATCCACTCGAGACGGCAGCCCTGGTCGGGCAGGCGCTGGCAGGGATGGATGGGTACGTCCCATTGAATCAGCGCCGGCAACAGGCCGGCTTCCACCGGATAACCATCTTCGGGAATGGTGATGCGCCATTTGAAATCGCCGCGTTCCATCGACTGCACGCTGCCGAGCAGGCCGGCGGTTTTCTCGCTCAAGGTATCGATGGCGTCGGTGCGAGCCGCCCAGCCCAGCAAACGCGGCTTTAGCGCGATGCGCTCCTGGACATCGCGGGTATCGAGGCCGAACCAGCGCGGCATGAAGGGCGGCACTGATGAATTGCGGCCAGCGGGGTCGATGGCGATCAGTTCCAGGTAGCAATTCGGCCCCAATGACAGCAGGCGGTTGTGCGTGCCCATGCGTACGTGCGTGCCGACATCGCTGAGGGTCACGCCGAGAAAGCGTTCCAGCCAAACCTTGCCGCGCGCCAGATCGGCGCAGCCGATTACCAGATGATCGAAAGTGGTCATGGCGCGCAAGATTAGCATGCAGGCTGGGAACCCCTTTGTGAATACAGTGAAACCGCTAGAATGGGGAAAAACAAGCCGTTAAACCCATGGAGGAAGTCATGAGATGTGCATTTGCGGCGCTGGCCGCTGCGGCCGTATTGGCCGCACCCGCTTCAATCCAGGCGCAAGCCTGGCCCGCGAAACCGGTCAAGCTGGTCGCGGTGTTCCCGCCGGGCGGCTCGGTCGATCAGGTGGCGCGTATTCTGTCGCAGCCCCTGCAACAGGTGTTGAATCAGCCGGTGGTTGTCGATAACAAAGGCGGCGCCTCGGGTTCGATCGGCACTGCCGCGGTTGCGCATTCCGAGCCGGACGGCTACACCTTCGCGGTAGTGTTTGATACGCACGGCGTGAACCCCAGCCTGATTCCGAATCTGTCCTACGACACCAAAAAAGACCTGCTGCCGGTAATGCTGATTTCGAAATCGGCGATGATGGTCGCCGCGCATCCATCCACAGGTTTCAGGAGTTTCGCCGATGTGGTGGCGGCCGCCAAAAAAGAGCCGGGCAAATACGGCTTCGGCAGCATCGGCTCGGGCAGCCTCGCGCATCTGGCGATGACGCAGTTGCAGAATCAGGGCCATTTCGAGTTGACGCACGTACCCTACAAGGGCGGCGGGCCGGCCTTGCAGGATGCGGTGGCCGGGCATGTGCCGCTGATCGCCGGCACGGTGTTCCTGATCAGCCCGCAAGTCGACGGCAAGAACCTGGTGCCGCTGGCGGTGACCTCGGCCAGACGCATTCCCAAATATCCGGAGGTGAAGACCATCGCCGAGCAGGGCTTTCCGGGTTATGAGTCGGTGGCCTGGTGGGGTGTCTTTGCGCCGGCCAAAACGCCGCCGGCCATCATCCATGCGATGAATGCGGCGCTGGTGAAAGTGCTCAACGAGCCGGCGGTACGCGACAAGCTGGTGGCGCAGGGCATGGAAATCGTCGTCTCTTCCCCCGATGAGTTGAGCACGTTTGTCGACGGCGAGATCGACCGCTGGGCCAAGGTCATCCGCGACAACAAGATCAAGGCGGGAGAATGAACATGCAGGACCGGATGCCGCCGATCGCCGATGCCGATATGAGCGCGGAGCAGCGCGAGGCCGCCAGGGAACTTGCCTCGGGCCCCAGAGGCGCGGTGTTCGGCCCCTTCGTGCCCTTGTTGCGCTCGCCGGAACTGCTGCGGCGCGTGCAGAAGACCGGCGAATACCTGCGCTACAACTCGGCGCTGCCGCCGCAGCTGTCGGAATTCACCATCCTGATCGTGTCGCGCTGGTGGACGCAGGGCTTCGAATGGCATGTGCATTCGAAGATCGCCGCCGAAGTCGGCGTCAGTGCCGACACCATTGCCGCCATTGCCGACGGACGCCGCCCGCCCGCGATGAGCGACGGCGAAGAAATGGTCTACAACTTCTGCATGGAACTGCATGTGAACCGTGCGGTGTCGGATGCGAGCTATGCGCGCATCGCCGGCAAGTTCGGCGAACGCGGCGTGATCGATCTCACCGGCATTTGCGGTTACTACGGGCTGCTGGCGATGGTGATGAACGTGGCGCGCACGCCGGTGCCGGCGGGCGGCAATACGCTAAAGCCCCTGCTTTGATCTTGCGGGACTGTCGCGCCTGGCGTTTTAGCGCCCCGGTTTTTCCGCGCGCCGCCGCATCGCGTCATCGAGATACGACAACAGCGAGCCCGCTGGGCTTTGCACCATTGCCCAGCCCAGCAGCACACCAATGCCATTGGCCACCATGTCATGCGTATCGAAGGTGCGCCAGCCGGTCCAGCCCTGAATAAATTCCACGGCGATGCCCATCAGCGTGAACACGATCGCCAATTGGAAACGCCGGCGCAGTGCAGGCCAGTATTGCCCCCACCACCACATGGTGCCGCCGTAGGCGACGGCGTGGAACAGCTTGTCTTCATTTTTCACGCCGAAGGTCGGCGGCTGCGGGATCAGCGACAGCACCCACAGCAGAAGCAGGATGGCGATGCCGCCGATCAGCCAGAGGCGGCGCAGGGTTGAGTTTTGAGCGGACATTTGTATAGCGATTTCACAGTAGAAAATTTGTTAGAACGCCATTTGGCGCGCTTTTCGGAGCAAAAATGCTCGGAAAGGCCCGCCAATGCTAGGGTTGGCTAAACGGGTTTCTTCTGCGGCGGCAAATCGGTGCAAACGCCCTCGAACAATTCCGCCGCCATGCCGACCGATTCACCGAGAGTCGGATGGGGGTGAATGGTCTTGCCGATATCGGTGGCGTCGCAGCCCATCTCGATGGCCAGGGCCAGTTCGCTGATGAGATCGCCGGCATGGGTGCCGACAATGGCGCCGCCGATGATGCGATGCGTTTCCGCATCGAAGATCAACTTGGTGAAGCCCTCATCGCGGCCATTGGCGATGGCGCGTCCTGACGCTGCCCAGGGAAAGACGGCCTTCTGGACCTTTTGCCCGCGCGCCTTGGCTTCATCTTCGGTCACGCCGACCCAGGCGACTTCCGGATCGGTATAGGCCACGCTCGGAATCACGCGCGCATCGAAGAACGATTTCTGTCCTGCGGCGGCTTCGGCGGCCACATGGCCTTCATGCACGGCCTTGTGCGCCAGCATCGGCTGGCCGACGATATCGCCGATGGCGTGAATATTGGGCACATTGGTGCGCATCTGCTTGTCGACCTCGATGAAGCCGCGATCCGTCACTGCAACCCCGGCCTTGTCGGCGCCGATCTTTTTGCCGTTCGGCGCGCGGCCCACGCTCATCAGCACCATATCGTAGCGTTGCGCTTCTTTCGGTGCGCTGTTGTTGTCCCCGGCGCCCTCGAATTTGACGTAGATGCCGTCCTTCTTCGCTTCCACCGCGACCGTCCTGGTCTTGAGCATGATGTTGTCGAAGCGCTTCTCGTTCATCTTCAGCCACACCTTGACGAGATCGCGGTCGGCGCCCTGCATCAGGCCGTCCAGCATTTCAACCACGTCGAGACGCGCGCCCAGGGTGGAATAAACGGTGCCCATTTCAAGACCGATGATGCCGCCGCCGATCACCAGCATTTTTTTCGGGATTTCTTTCAGCGCCAGCGCGCCGGTGGAATCGATGATGCGCGGGTCGTCCGGCACAAAGGGCAGACGCACGACCTGGGAGCCGGCGGCGATGATGCACTTGGCAAAGCGCACCACTTTTTTCTCACCGGACTTCTCCTGGCCGCTGCCGGTGGTGAGCTCGACCTCGATATGGTTGGCGTCCAGGAATTGCCCCACGCCGCGCACCACTTCGACCTTGCGCATTTTCGCCATGCTGCTCAGACCGCCGGTGAGCTTGCCGACGACCTTGTCTTTCCATGCGCGCAATTTGTCCAGGTCGATCACCGGCTTGCCGAAACTGATGCCGTGCTCGGCCAGCGCGCTGGTCTCGTCGGCTACCGCGGCCACATGCAATAGCGCCTTGGACGGAATGCAGCCGACGTTCAGGCACACGCCGCCGAGTTGCGCATAGCGCTCGATGATCACGGTTTTCATGCCGAGATCGGCGGCGCGGAACGCGGCCGAGTAGCCGCCGGGGCCCGCGCCGAGCACGACCATTTCGCATTCGATGTCGGCCTTGCCTTTGTACGAGCCTGCCAGCGGGGCAGGGCTGGCTGTCTTGGGGGCCGCGACGGGGGCGCCGGCTGGCGCTGGTGCGGGCGTCGCGGCTTTGGCCGGCGTCGCCGCAGCGGAATCAGCCGCTTCCACCGTCAGGATCACGCTGCCCATGGAGACCTTGTCGCCGACCCTGACCTTGATTTCAGTCACCACGCCGGCGTGGGTGGAGGGTACTTCCATGGTTGCTTTGTCGCTCTCCAGCGAGACCAGGGAGTCTTCCTTCTTGATGGTATCGCCGGCCTTGACCAGGATTTCGATGACGGGAATATCGGCGAAATCGCCGATATCGGGAACCTTGACGTCGATGAGATTTGCCATGTCGCTACCCTTACAGAACCAGCTTGCGGATATCGGACATGAGACTCGCCAGATAGGTGGAGAAGCGCGCGCCGGCGGCGCCGTCGACGACGCGATGGTCATAGGACAGCGACATCGGCAGGATCAGGCGCGGCACGAATTCCTTGCCGTTCCACACCGGCTTCATCGCCGAGCGGGAAACGCCGAGGATCGCGACTTCGGGCGCATTGATGATCGGCGTGAAGAAAGTGCCGCCGATGCCGCCCAGCGAGGAGATTGAGAAGCAGCCGCCCTGCATTTCGGTCGGCGACAGCTTGCCTTCGCGCGCCTTGGCGGCGAGTTCGCTCATTTCCTTGGCGATCTCGATGATCGATTTGCGATCGGCGTTCTTGATCACCGGCACCACCAGGCCGTTCGGCGTATCGGCCGCGAAACCGATGTTGAAATATTTTTTCAGCACCAGGTTTTCGCCGCCCGGTTCCAGCGAGGCATTGAACTCGGGGAATTTCTTCAGCGCGGCCACGCTGGCCTTGATCAGGAAGGCCAGCATCGTGAGTTTGACGCCGCTCTTGGCGATTTCTTCATTGGTGCTGACGCGGAAGGCTTCGGCCTCGGTGATGTCGGCTTCGTCCTGCTGGGTCACATGCGGGATCGTGATCCAGTTGCGATGCAGATTGGTGCCCGACAATTTCTTGATGCGCGACAGGGGACGCGCCTCGATCTCGCCGAACTTGGTGAAATCGACGAAAGGCATCTGCGGCATCGCAAACGCGCCGCCGCCGGCGACGCCGGCCGGTTTGGCGAGTTCGGCCTTGACGAAGCCCTTGACGTCTTCCTCGGTGATGCGGCCCTTGGCGCCGCTACCCTTGACCTTGCCGAGATCGACGCCGAATTCGCGCGCCAGTTTACGGATGGACGGGCTGGCGTGAACATGCGCCGGGACCACGCCATCACCGCCGGCGTGCTTTGCCGCCGGCACTGCCGGCGCGGGGGCAGCAGGGATGACAACAGGGGCGACGACAGCGGCCGGCGTAGCGGCTGGCAGCGATGCAGTCGGTGCAGCCGCCTTGGGCGCTTCGGCTTGCGCCGCCGGTGCGGCGGGCGCAGCGGCGGCAGCAGCTTCCTCAACAATCGCGACCACCGTGCCCATCGACACCTTGTCGCCGATCTTGACCTTGATTTCCTTGACCACGCCGCTCTGCGAAGATGGCACTTCCATCGTGGCCTTGTCGCTTTCCAGCGAGACCAGGGAATCTTCCTTCTTGATGGTGTCGCCCACCTTCACCAGAATTTCGATGACGGGTATGTCTGCGAAGTCGCCGATATCGGGGACCTTTACTTCAACGAGATTTGCCACGCAAATCCTCCTGTTTTTTTTTGTTAAATACGTATTGTTCGGTATGTTTATCGCGAGCGGGATTAAACGGTCCAGGGTGCCGGTTTCTCGGGATCGATCGCGTATTTCTTGATCGCTTCCGACACCGTTTTCAGCGGCACCAGGCCTTCGTCGGCGGCGGCTTTCAATGCCGCAATCACCACGTAGTAGCGGTTGACTTCGAAGAACTTGCGAAGTTGCTTGCGCGTGTCCGAGCGGCCGAAGCCGTCGGTGCCCAGCACGACGTATTTGCGGTCGTTGATGTACGGGCGCACCTGGTCGGCGAAACTGCGCATATAGTCGGTGGCAGCGATTGCCGGTCCCTTGCGGCCCTTGAGCATTTTCGTGACATGCGGCGCCTTGGCGGTCGCTTCCGGGTGCAGGAGGTTCCAGCGCTCGGCGGCCATGCCGTCGCGGCGCAACTCGTTGAACGAAGGACAGCTCCAGATATCGGCGACCACGCCCCAGTCGAGTTCGAGCAATTCGGCGGCGGCGATGACCTCGCGGAAAATGGTGCCGGAACCCATCAGCTGCACGCGCGGCTTTTTCGCCTCCTTCGATTCGCGGAACAGGTACATGCCCTTGAGAATGTCCGCCTCGGCGCCCTTGGGCATCGCCGGGTGGGTGTAGTTCTCGTTCATCACCGTGATGTAGTAGTAGATCGGTTCCATCTTCTCGTACATGCGCTTCAAACCGTCGTGCATGATCACCGCGACTTCATAGCTGAAGGTCGGGTCGTAGGAAATGCAGTTGGGGATGGTGGCGGACATCAGGTGCGAGTGGCCGTCTTCATGCTGCAGGCCTTCGCCGTTGAGCGTGGTGCGCCCCGAGGTGCCGCCCAGCAGGAAGCCGCGCGCCTGCATGTCGCCCGCCGCCCAGGCCAGATCGCCGATGCGTTGGAAGCCGAACATGGAATAGAAAATGAAGAAGGGAATCATGTGCTGGCCATGATTGGCATAGCTGGTGCCGGCCGCCATCCACGAGCAGAACGCGCCCGCTTCGTTGATGCCTTCCTGCAGAATCTGCCCGGCCTTGTCTTCCTTGTAGAACATCAGTTCGCCCGAGTCGACCGGCTCGTACAACTGGCCGACGTGCGAGTAGATGCCCAACTGGCGGAACAGGCCCTCCATGCCGAAGGTGCGCGATTCATCGGCGACGATCGGCACTAGGCGCGGACCCAGTTCCTTGTCGCGGGTGAGGGCGGTGAAGGCGCGCACAAAGGCCATGGTGGTGGAAATTTCGCGTTCTTCGCTAGATTTCAGCAGCGGTTCGAAGATTGCAAGGTCCGGCACCTTGAGCGCGGGAATATTGTGGAAGCGCACCGGCAGCGAACCGCCCAGCTTGTCGCGCGCGGCCTTGAGGTACTGGACCTCCGGCGAATTTTCCGGCGGCTTGTAGAACGGTACGTCGGCGATGACGTCGTCCGAGACGGGAATGCTGAAACGATCGCGGAAGGCCTTGAGCGACGCCACATCCATCTTCTTTTGCTGGTGGGTGGGGTTCAGTCCCTCGCCGGCCTTGCCCATGCCGTAACCCTTGATGGTCTTGGCCAGGATCACGGTCGGCTGGCCCTTGTGCTTCACGGCGGCCGAGTAGGCTGCATAAACCTTGTAGGGGTCGTGGCCGCCGCGATTGAGACGCCAGATGTCGTCGTCCGACATCGTCGACACCATTTTTTCGAGCTCGGGATATTTGCCGAAGAAATTCTTGCGCACATAGGCGCCGTCGCGGGCCTTGTAATTCTGATATTCGCCGTCGACGGCTTCCATCATGCGCTTCGACAGCAAGCCGTCGGTATCCTTGGCCAGCAGCGGATCCCAGTAGCGGCCCCAGATGACCTTGAGCACATTCCAGCCGGCGCCGCGGAAATCGGCTTCCAGTTCCTGGATGATCTTGCCGTTGCCGCGAACGGGACCGTCGAGACGCTGCAGATTGCAGTTGACGACGAAGATCAGGTTGTCGAGACCTTCGCGCGCGGCCAGGGCGATGGCGCCCAGCGATTCCGGCTCGTCCATCTCGCCGTCGCCCATGAACGCCCAGACCTTGCGGCCCTCGGTATTGAGAATACCGCGATCGTTGAGGTATTTCATGAAGCGCGCCTGGTAGATCGCCTGGATCGGGCCCAGGCCCATCGACACCGTGGGGAACTGCCAGAAATCGGGCATCAGCCAAGGATGCGGATAGCTGGAAATGCCCTTGCCGTCGACTTCCTGGCGGAAATTTTCCAGTTGCTCTTCGCTGATCCGTCCTTCCAGGAAAGCACGGGCATAAACACCGGGCGCTGAATGGCCCTGGATGAAAATCATGTCGCCGCCATGCGTTTTCGACGGTGCGTTCCAGAAGTGGTCGAAGCCGACGTCGTACAGTGTCGCCGCCGACTGGAAGCTGGCGATGTGTCCGCCGAGTTCGGAGGATTCGCGGTTGGCGCGCAGCACCATGGCGACCGCATTCCAGCGGATGATGGCGCGGATGCGATGCTCCATCTCCTGGTCGCCAGGCAGCAGGTCTTCCGCGTGCGGCGGGATGGTGTTGATATAGGCGGTATTCGCGGAATAAGGCAGATTGGCGCCGGAACGGCGGGCCTTGTCGACCAGCGATTCGAGCAGATAGTGCGCACGCGCCGGGCCTTCGGCATCGAGCACGCCTTCCAGCGCATCCAGCCATTCCCGGGTCTCCTGCGCGTCAATGTCGTTTTCGAGAAAGACGGGACGATCCATATACTTCTCCTCTGATTTTTGTCGTATTTTATGTCTCCGGTATTAGACCGCATTCCCATCAATCATGCTACTTGGCGCCGGGGAAAAGTACTTTTGCCATTTGCGTGGCAATGTGTCGAATTCGGCAGCTTGAATGCGATCGCGGGTAAAACTCTGCGGCGATGGCATTCGGGTTTCGCGGGGATTGGCGGCGGCAAGTCTAATTTTTCAATTTCCATTTAAAAATCAATGACATTGATGTCGTTCCGGAAAGGTTTATTAAAAAGAGTTTTTAAGCTATTATAAATGCGAGCATTTAATGCTATGTTCAGCATGGACAGGCATAGCGGTAGCAGAAGACCAAAACAGGCGCTAACCCACGAACGTGACCTTAAGACGTGATCGGGATAGTTGTGCAATAGCAAAAGCAGAATGAGACAGTGTTGCGGGAGGCAACGTGGCGATTACTGATGCCCTGCAAATCATAAGCATGACTGACCCCGGCAAAGTCCGTGGGCACAATGAAGACTGCGTGGAATCCAGGCCGGCTATCGGCGTGGTGGTACTTGCGGACGGCATGGGCGGCTACAACGCCGGCGAGGTGGCCAGCGGCATGGCGACTTCGCTGATTGCAACCGGCTTGGCCGAAGTGTGGACCAAGGATGCGCTAAAGAGTTTGGATCGCGAGCAGGCTTCGGCATTGTCGCAACAATTGCTGCAGCAACAGGTTACGCAGGCGAATACCGCCATTTTCGAGGCGGCGCAAAGAGACCCCCAATGCGCAGGCATGGGCACCACGCTGGTGGCTTGCATTTTTTACGACAATTTCCTGACGGTCGGTCATATCGGCGATTCGCGCCTGTACCGGATGCGCGACGATGTGCTGGAGCAGGTGACGCGCGATCACTCGCTGCTGCAGGAGCAGATCGATTCCGGTCTGATCAGCAGGGAAGATGCGCGCCAATCGCACAACAAGAACCTGGTCACCCGTGCGTTGGGTATCGATCCCGAGGTCGAGGCGGAAATTCACAGCTATGAGGTGCTCGAGGACGATATTTATCTTCTTTGCTCCGATGGCCTGAACGATATGATCGAGGACGAGGAGATCCAGATGACGCTGATTGCGCTGCGCTCCAACCTCGACCTGACGGCGCAGCAGCTGGTGCAGGCGGCAAATGATGCGGGCGGACGGGACAATATTTCCGTCATGCTGATCAGGGTTGTGTCGGACTTTGCGGTTGAACGCGGCTTCTGGGCGCGGATAAAGTCATGGTTTGCATAGCTTCAAGGACGGGCAGTCGTAAAATAACGGCTTAACGGTATGCCGCATCCGCACGGTGCGGCGATACCATCGCATCTGAAAGTAATTTCTTAGGGTTAAGACCATGGCAAAACTGATCTTGAGTGTCGATGGCACGGTGCTGAAAGAGATTTCGCTCAACAAAGAGCGAACCACGCTCGGCCGCAAGCCGCATAACGATATCCAGGTGGACAACCTCGCCGTGTCCGGCGAGCACGCGGCGATCATCACCATCCTGAACGATTCGTTCATCGAGGATCTGAACTCGACCAATGGGACGCTGGTCAACGGCAAACCCATCAAGAAACATTTTCTGCAGAACAACGATGTGATCGAAATCGGCAAGCACAAGTTGAAGTATTTCAACGACGCGCCGGCGCAGGCCAGCGCGCAGGATTTCGAACGAACGATGATTATCCGCAAGCCGCCGTCGGTGGCGGCCGAGGCGGCCAAGCCTTCATCGGATACGCAGACCAATCTGAAACCGCTCACCACACCTGCAACGGCACCTGCGCCAGTCGCTACGCCTGCAGCAACGGCGGCGCCTGCTGCAACGACGACGACAGCACCTGCCGCCGCCGCTGCATCGACGCCCGCTGCGGCTTCGCCGACCGCGCGAGAAGCCGCCATTCAGGTACTGTCCGGCGCGGCTGCCGGGCGCACCCTCGATCTGACCAAGAATCTCACCACGATCGGCAAGCCCGGCGTTCAGGTCGCCGTCATCACGCGCCGCCCCAATGGATTCTTCATCACCCATGTCGAGGGCGCAAATTTCCCGACTATCAATGGCACCGCGATGGGCGGCCAGGCGCTGCAGCTGACCGATCATGACCTGATCGAGATTGCCGGCGTGAAAATGGAATTTTTCTTCAAGCCGTAGAACGGCCTGTACGCATGAATGCGATGCGCGGCGCACTGACGTATAAGCGTGGTGCGCCGCTGTCGTTATGGAACGGCAATCCGCCGTCGAGTAGACATATCGTAAGCGCGAAACGCCAACATGTGCCGACCATGCTGTGCGGTTGAACACAGCTTTTGGCAAGCCGAACCCGCATAATCGCTGTAATATCAAGGCTGTCATCAAGATTGCGTCGTCATCCGCATGCATGTCGCGGTCAACGATCAGCAAAAGCCAAGAGTCTGCTATCCGCAAGCGCACGAGGCCTAAATGCGAATCAAAGTTCTGGGGTGCAGTGGTGGGATCGGGGGGGATCTGCGCACTACATCGATGCTGGTCGATGACGATATACTCATTGACGCAGGTACCGGTGTGGGCGATCTGTCGATCGAGCAGTTGGCGAAAATCGACCACATCTTTATCACCCACGCCCACCTCGATCACGTCACCAGCATTCCCTTCATGGTGGACACTGTGTGCTGGATGCGCGACAAGCCGGTGACCGTGCACTCCACTGCAGCCACACTGCAGGTGTTGAAAGACCATCTTTTCAATTGGAAAATCTGGCCGGATTTTTCGCAGATTCCGGATAGTGACAAGCCGTTCATGGTTTACAGCGAGCTGACGGTGGGCAGCACGGTCGATCTGGGGGGGCGCAAGTTCACCGCGGTGCCGGCCAATCATGTGGTTCCCGCCGTTGGCTATCTGGTCGATAGCGGCAAGGCGAGTTTTCTGTTCAGCGGAGATACCACCGTCAACGATGCGCTGTGGGAGGTCGCGAACGCCACCGCCAATCTGAAATACCTGGTGGTCGAGACTGCATTCTCGAACAAGGAGCGCAGCATTGCGGTGGCGTCCAAGCATTTGTGTCCCAGCATGCTGGCCAGCGAGTTGTCCAAACTCAAGCGGCCCGTCGAAGTATTCGTGACTCATCTGAAGCCGGGTGAGGTGCAGCTGACGATGAGTGAAATTGAAAAAGAGGCGGCGAAGTGGAAACCGCGCATGCTGGAAAACGGCCACGAGTTTCAGCTATAGCAACTGAGGCTGGGCTTGTCTGGAATGGGAAGCAATCCGCAAGGGTAACGAGGTGAGCGAGCTATGAGTGCAGTACTGGAACCCAAGACGGGCGGGGCCGCCAATGTGGCGGACATATCATCGAAGCTGGCGTTTTCCAAAAAACTGCAGGCGGTGATGAACCGCATCCACTCGACGGCCAATATCGACGAGATCATGCTCGACGTGACCCGCGATATTTGCCAGTTGTTCGATGCCGACCGTCTGACCATCTACACCTTGTCAGAGGACGCGCAATCGATCGTCTCCAAGGTCAAGTCCGGCCTGAATTCGTTCAAGGACATCAAGCTGCCGATCTCGGAAAATTCGATCGCCGGCTGCTGCGCGCTCAACAAGCGGTTCATGAACATCAAGGATGTCTACGACGACGCCGAGCTCAAAAGTTATTCGCCCAACCTCGCATTCCTGAAGGCGGTCGACCAGCGTACCGGCTATCGCACCAAGCAGATGATGGTCGCTTCCATCCTTGGCGGCGACAGCGGCAACGATCTGCTCGGCGTCATCCAGGTGATCAATCATTTGCCGGGCACACCGTTCCCGCAGCTCTCTGAGGAGGGCATGAACGAGCTCGCCAAGACGCTGGCGATCGCCTTCCGCGTCAGGCAGCAGATTCCCGGGCAGGTCAAGTCCAAGTTCGAATACCTGGTGGTCGATAACGTCATTTCCGAGGGTGAACTCGAACTGGCAACGCGCACGGCACGGCGCAAGAACAAGAATGTCGAGGATATCCTGATCGATGAATTCCAGGTCAAGCCGGCCTCGATCGGCGGCGCCCTGGGCAAGTTTTTCGGTGTCGAGTACGAGCCTTTCAAGGCGGATCGCATCAAGCCCATCGATTTGCTCAAGAACCTGAAGAAAGACTACGCGGAGTCTTCCAACTGGCTGCCCATCGAAGACAGCAAGGCGGGTCTGCTGGTGATGACCACCGACCCCGAACATGTAAAGAGTTCGCGCGTGGTGGAGAATATTTTTCCCAAGCTGAAGCCGGTCTACAAGGTCTGTACCGGACGCGATTTCACGCTCACCTTGAACCAGTTCTTCGGCGCAGACGGCATGACATCGGAGGATATCGGCGATCTGTTGTCGACGATGGACGACGATGCCGAGGCCGGAGAGATCGGCCCGGATGAAGTATCGGCCGCGGCGGACAATGAGCTCGTCAAACTGGTGAACAAGATCATTGTCGATGCCTATAACCAGGGTGCATCCGATATTCACATCGAACCGCTGCCCGGCAAGGGCAAGACCGGCGTGCGCTTTCGCAAGGACGGCACCCTTTCCAATTATATCGAGGTGCCTTCAAGCTACCGCAATGCCCTGACGGCGCGTCTGAAGATCATGTGCGACCTTGATATTTCGGAGAAGCGCAAGCCGCAGGACGGCAAGATCATGTTCAAGAAGTACGGCCCGCTCGATATCGAATTGCGTGTCGCCACTATTCCCACCGCTGGTGGCGTGGAAGACGTGGTGATGCGTATTCTCGCCGCCGGCGAGCCGATCCCGCTGGACAAGCTGGGGCTCACCAGCAAGAACAAGGAAAACCTGGTCAAGGCGGTGTCGAAGCCCTACGGCCTGTTCTTCGTCTGCGGTCCGACCGGCTCCGGCAAGACCACCACCCTGCACTCGGTGCTGGGTTCCCTCAATACGCCCGACACCAAGATCTGGACTGCCGAAGACCCGGTGGAGATCACGCAGAAGGGTTTGCGTCAGGTGCAGGTCAATCGCAAGGTGATCGATTTCCCGGCGGTGATGAAAGCCTTCCTGCGCGCCGACCCGGACATCATCATGGTCGGCGAGATGCGCGATGCCGAAACCACACACATCGGTATCGAAGCATCCTTGACCGGCCATCTGGTGTTCGCCACGCTGCACACCAATTCGGCGCCCGAGGCGATCACGCGGCTGCTCGATATGGGTATGGACCCGTTCAACTTCGCCGACGCGCTGATCGGCATCCTGGCGCAGCGCCTGGCCAAACGTCTGTGCAAATGCAAGGAGCCCTATACGCCCGACGCCGAGGAGCTCAAGCAGTTCATGAACGAGTACACCGCGGACTTGCGCCAAACCGAACCCTGGAAGAAAGACCCGCAGGGCGAGGCCAAGAAGCTCTACGATTATTGGCTGAAGGAGTATGGCAAGGATGGCAAGCTTACCTTCTTCCGCGCCAAAGGCTGTGATGTCTGCGGCGGTAGCGGTTACAAGGGCCGCGTCGGCCTGCATGAGCTGATGGTGGCCAGCGAGGCGGTCAAAAAGCAGGTGCAGGAAAAAGCGCGCGTTGCCGATATTTTCGTCAAAAGCGTGGAGGAGGGCATGACCACGCTGAAGATGGATGGCATGGAGAAAGTGATGATGGGCGTAACCGATATGAAACAGGTGAGGGCTGTCGCGATTAAATGACCGCGCCCGCCGACGCCACTGCGATCAGCCGCCGGTTTGTCGCGCTGCAAGGCAGCGCGCCACAGGAACGCTTATTCACTTCGCTCGAGTATCTCAACCAGGTCGGTGTGGCCCTGTCGAAGGAACGCGACATCAACCGGCTGCTGGAAACGATTCTGGGCGCCGCGAAAAACATCACCAATGCCGATGGCGGCACATTGTACCGCCTGCTTGACGACAAGCTCAAGTTCGAGATCGTGCTCAACGACAGTCTTGGCATCAAAATGGGCGGCACCAGCGGAACGCCTGTTCCCTTCTACCCCATTCCGCTGCACCAGGCCGACGGATCCGCCAACAACTCGATGATCGCGGCCTATGCCGCGCTGCATGCCGAGAGCGTAAACATCGCGGACGCGTATATCGCGGATGGCTTTGATTTTTCCGGCACGCGTAACTTCGACAAGAAAACCGGCTATCGCTCGACCTCGTTTCTGACCATTCCCATGCAGAATCACGAGGGCGAAATCATCGGCGTGCTGCAGTTGCTGAATGCGCTGGATGGCGACGGCAAGGTGGTGCCGTTTACCGTCGAGGATCAGCGCCTCGCCGAGTCACTGGCTTCGCAAGCGGCCATCGCGCTGACCAATCGCATGCTGATCACGCAGCTCGAAGCGCTGTTTGAATCGCTGATCGAACTGATCAATACCGCCATCGACGAAAAATCCCCCTACACCGGCGGGCATTGCAAGCGTGTGCCCACCCTGACGATGATGCTGGCGGAAGCCGCTGCCAAAGAAACGACGGGACCGCTGGCGGATTTCCGCATGAGCGACAAGGACCGCTATGAACTGAAAATTGCCGGCCTGTTGCATGATTGCGGCAAGATCACCACGCCGGTTCATGTGGTCGACAAGGCCACCAAGCTCGAAACCATATTTGACCGTATCGGTTTCATTTCGCAGCGCTTCGAGATCCTCAAGCGCGATGCGGAACTGGAGATGCTGCGCGCAAAAACAGCGGCCCGGGACATGGGCGATGAAGCCTCGGCACAGCGGGCCAAATCGGACTTCGAATCGCGTGTCAGGCAACTTGACGACGACCGCGAATTCCTGCGGCGCATGAATATCGGCGGCGAGCGCATGAGCGCCGAGGACCAGGCGCGGGTCAACCGTATCGCCAGCTATCCATTTCGCAATGAGCTGGGTGAAATAACCGCTTTCCTGTCAAAGGAAGAAAAAGACAATCTCAATATCCCCTACGGCACCCTCACGCAGCCGGAACGCGAAATCATCAACCACCATATCGATGCCACCATCAAGATGCTGGAAGCCCTGCCTTGGCCGAAGCATCTCAAGAACGTCCCGGAATACGCCGGCGGCCACCATGAGCGCATGGACGGCAAGGGATATCCGCGTGGACTTACGCGCGAGCAGATGAGTGTGCAGGCGCGCACCATGGGCATTGCCGATATCTTCGAGGCCCTTACCGCCAAGGATCGCCCTTACAAGGTCGGCAAGACACTGAGCGAATCACTGGCCATACTCGGCAAATTGAAGCTGAACGGCCATATCGACCCCGATTTGTTCGATACCTTTGTGCGGGAAAAGGTCTATCTCAGGTATGCGCAGCAGTTTCTGGATCCTGCGCAAATCGATCAGGTGGATGACAGCGAGATTCCTGGATATGGCGGCTAGCAACCGTGGCCGATCAGGTGTGGCCTTGGTGTGAGCTGACAATTATTGTCAGTTATTGCGGGAAATGGCATGTGGATGCTGGGCCCGCAGAGACAAATCGGCCACACCCGGTTATGAAATTTGAGAGGAGGGTCTTATTACTTTGAGATCACTTTTGTGATGCCTCGCAAATCTCATGACTTAAATCCCGGAAGATATTTTTAAGTCATTGAATATTATATATATATTAACATATGTGCTATGGATCAAGCAATATGCCGCCGTGAACGTCCGCGATGAGCCAAATACTGGCACGGCAAATGCTCATATTGATCCAGACACATCGCGATGTGTTTGTACTTCATTATTAACTAGTGAAAAGGGAACTCTAATGAAACGTATTCAACAAGGCTTTACGCTTATCGAACTGATGATCGTGGTTGCGATTATCGGTATTCTGGCCGCTATTGCCATTCCGCAGTATCAGGATTATGTGACCCGCGCCAAGTGGAAAGACTTGGATGGCACGTTGGCGTCGACGAAGACAGCCACCGCCCTGTGTATTCAGGAAAACGCTGGTGACCCAACGAACTGCTCGACCGATGTGCAGATCAGTACGACCATGCCGACAGCCGCACAAATCCTGATGAGCCCTGTAGGGATTACTATTACCCGTGGCACGTTCACGCCTGGTACCGGCGGTAGTGGCGGTACGGCAGTTTTCATCGGTACTGGTAGCACCGCTATGGGTGCTTGTACCGTAACGCTCACCGGTACGGTAGCTGCTTCAACCATTAACTGGGGTTACGCCGTTACAGGTACGAACTGCGGCAAATCCAAAACCGGTTACGGAACTTAATTTGCTGTAAACGTTTTTTTGAAAAAGGGGCTTCGGCCCCTTTTTTTCGTCTTTGTTTTGCTCTGGTTTTTCAGCAGTGACCTCTAGCTGTGCGGCTCCAGCCACCTGCTACAACGGTGCAATCTCCTATCCATTACTACTCTCAGGCAGAAAGCCAAGGCCTGAAAATTTCCCTTGTATTAAGCACGGCTGCGTATGGTTATTGTTTGTGTCCAAAGTAGCTTGATAATAAAATTAGCCAACTTCAAGCAAGGACCTTCAACTCATTTGCAACAGTCTCGAGCACGCTGTCCCAGTCGGCAAACTGGGGTTGGCGAAAGAGTTTTACCGTGGGATACCAGGGGCTGTCGCTACGATATAGCATCCATCGGAAATCGGGTGTGAAGGGGATTAGTAGCCATGTTGGCTTGCCCAGAGCGCCTGCCAGATGGGCGACAGAAGTATCGACCGTAACCACGATATCCATCAGTTCAATAAGTGCCGCTGTGTCGGCAAAATCCTTTATGGCGTTGCCGACAAAAAGTATGTCGCCGCGTGCATCCAGTGCCACCTTGTCTGATTGGCGAACTTCTACTTGCAGGCATACAAATTGTGCCCGGTCTGACACGATCCTGTTGAAGCTCGCTAGCGGAATGGAGCGGTTACGATCATTCTTGTGATCCTGGTTTCCGGACCAAACCAAGCCGACCCGGGGCCGTGTTTTGTGTCCCAGTTTTACCGCCCATTGCCTGATCCGTTCGGGGTCGCTATGCAGGTAGGGGGCACCGGCAGGTATGGTGTCAAGACGAGTACGAAGAGCAAGCGGCAGGCTGAGCAAGGGACAGTGATAGTCAAACCTGGGGATAGGCTCCCCCCGTGCCAATAGCTGCGTGACACCCTCCAGATCGCCGAGTATTGATTTAAGGGCTGGTTGCACTTCCAGGAGTACGGTGGCCCCCATTGCCGCCACGCGTTTGGCGTATCGACAAAACTGGACGGTGTCACCCAGGCCCTGTTCGGATTGCAGCAAAATGGTCTTGCCCAGCAACGATTCTTTACCCAACCAGAGGGGCTGTTTGCTCTTGACCCTGAATTCAATTAAGTAAGGGTCACGCTCGCGCCATTCATGGTCGCGCGATTCATATTTCTGCCAGCCCGCCGCGAAATTGCCAGTCAATAGCAAACCCAGGCTCTCGTTGAAACGTGCTTGGCCATAATCGGGCTTTAGCTGAATCGCCCGCTCAAAGCTTATCAATGCGTCTTCGTATCGGCCGGTTTCGTGCAGGACCAAGCCGCGGTTGTTGTGTGCCTCGGCGTAATCGGGTCTATGCACAAGGGCCAAATCAATGCTCGCAAGTGCTTCTTCCGGGCGCTTCAAGTTAATCAGCGCGAAACCGCGATTGTTTAATGCATCGGCGGAATCCGGAGCGAATTTAAGGGCCTCGTTCAAACTGGACAGGGCGTCTTCATGGCGATTGAGGAAGAGAAACGCGCTGGCGCGATTGTTATGGACGTTAGGATAATCGGGCTGAAGCTCGATCACGCGGTCATAACTAAGCAGCGCTTCTTTGTGCTGATTGATAGACTGCAATGCAAAGCCAAGATTGAAATGCCAAGTAGCAATATCCGACGCGATCGAAACAGCCCGTTGATAGCAAGGCACCGCATTTGCGTGGTCCCCATCCTCTACATACAGATTGCCTCTAAAAAAATATAGATCGGCAAATTCGGGGTGTAAGGCAATACCTTGGGCCAGGATTTCTTTGGCCTTGTCCCGCTGGCCGCTCTGGAAATAGGCGTAGCAGAGTGCGCCATAAACAGGCGCAAAGTCCGGTTGCAAACTCAGCGCTTTCTCGAATTGTTTGATGGCCTCATCGAGCTTGAGCTGCGCGTGAAATACCGTGCCAAGCAGATAATGCGCATTGGCGTTTGGCGGATTGGCTGAGAGTGCATTGTTTATAAAACGCACTGCGTCTTCATGATCGCCTTGTTCAATTGCAACGCGCCCGAGACCGATGTAGGCAGTTGCATCATTGGCATTGATTGCAAGGGCCGCGCGATAGTTTGCGACGGCGGCCTCATATTCCCCGGACTTCAGATATTCATCCCCCCTTTTTAGGGGAGATGTGTATGCGTCTTCATCTTGCGTCAACTTGGCCGGTTCCGCCTGTGGCGCGGTATTAGTCAAGTTGTATTCTGCCTGTCCCATAAACGCTACGCGCAACGCCTTGCCGACGGCATCAAGTACGCTGTCCCAATCGCCCAACCGGGGTTGGCGAAACAGTTTCGCAGAGGGGTACCAGGGGCTGTCATCACGACCAAGCAGCCAACGGAAGTCAGGATTAAAGGGAAGTAACAACCACGTCGGTTTGCCCAGAGCACCTGCCAGATGAGCGACAGAAGTATCGACCGTAACCACGATATCCATCAAGTCCACAAGCGCTGCCGTATCGGCAAAATCCAGCAAAGATGTGCTGAATTCCTCGATTCCTCCGTGCTTCTCCAAAACGGCCTTGTCCGCCGCACGGAACTCCTTTTGCAGCGACACAAATTGCGCTCGGTCAGAAGTAATGGCGGAGAATTTGCCAAGCGGTATTGAACGATTGCGATCGTTCTCGTGGTCAATGCGACCGGACCAAACCAGGCCAACCCGAGGCCGCGTTTTATGTCCGAGCCTTGCCGCCCACTGCCGGACCCTCTCAGGGTCGCTACGCAGGTATGGGACATCGGCAGGAATGGTGTCAAGGCGAGTATGCAGTGCAAGCGGCAGACTGAGCAACGGGCAGTGATAGTCGAATTTGGGAACAGTTTCGCCGCGCGCCAATAGCTGCGTAACGCCTCCCAGATCGCCAAGAATTGATTTAAGGGGGGCTTGCACTTCGAGGAGCACGGTGGCTCCCATTGCTGCCACGTATTTGGCGTATCGACAAAACTGGATGGTGTCACCCAAGCCCTGTTCAGATTGCAGCAAAATGGTCTTGCCCAGCAATGGTTCCTTGCCTAACCATAGCGGCTGCTTGTTCTTGAGTTTAAATTCAATTAAGTAAGGGTCGCGTTCGCGCCATTCATATTTCTGCCAACCGGAAATAAAGTCGCCCAATTGGAGTCGACATAAACTCTCATTGAAATATGCTTGGTCGAAGTTGGGTTTGATCTCCGATGCGCGGCCATAACTCATCAGCGCTTCCTCATGGCGATGGAGTTCCTGCAGTGCAATACCGCGATTGTTGAGAGCGTCGGTATTGTCAGGCTGAAGTTGAAGCGCCTTGCCATAACTAAGCAGTGCTGCCTCAGGCCGCCCGAGCGCTTTGAGGGTATATCCGTGATTGTTGAGCGCACTGACGAAATCGGGCCGTAGCTGAATCGCCCGCACAAAGCTTATCAATGCGTCTTCGTATCGTTTAAGGTTAAATAGGGCACTGCCACTGTTGTTGTAAGCATCTGCGTAGTCAGGCTGAAGGCGAATTGCCTGCCCATAGCTAGCTAATGCTTCTTCGTGTCGCTTGAGATCTTGTAATGCGACTCCTCGATTGAAATGCCAAGCAGCTACATCCGGAGAAATTGACAAGGCATGCTCGTAACACGCCAACGCGCTCGCGGCGTCTCCTTCTTCGCTATAAAGATTTCCTCGGTAGTAATGCAAATCTGCAAAGTTCGGATATAAGGCAATTCCTTTGCTGATGGTTTGTTTTGAATATGCAATCTGGCCGCGTTGAAAATAGGCAAAACACAGATCACGATAGGCAACGGCAAGACTTGGATCAAGTTCCAACGATTTTTTGTAGTAGCGGATTGCATCATCGAGTTTCCCCTGCTCTTGAAATACTGAACCAAGAAGGTGATGTGTTTTGCCAACTTCTGCTGCGAGGGAAATGGCGTACTGCAGGCAGCGCTCTGCCTCAGTGTGGCGGCCAAGCGCTTTCAATACGCCGCCGAGGCCGACGTTTGCGGCGACATCATCTTTGTTTATCAACAGTACCTGGTGATAACAGGCGGCAGCTTGGTCAAGTTCTCCGGCAACAAAGCAGGAATCCGCCTTGGCAAGCAGTGCGAAGCTCTCATCGGGTGCGGTCGCCATCGCGTCGTAATTCTTGTCAGCCTTGGGGACGAGTCTGACGTCAGGATTCTGTGACCGGGAAAGCAGGGCCTTGAGTCGCGTGAGCATATCGGTAGATTCAGAAATACTAGAATTTGGCTGGCATGGTGACGATGCATTGCCCTGTTGGAAGCGCGTGACTTATGTCTTGGCTGGCCCAGATAACAGCTTATCGGTCCCGCTAGACTGGTATTCACGACTACCTTCGAAAGCTTCCATGAGAGTTGCGGACACGGTATCGAGAACACTGTCCCAATCGCTTGACTTGCGCTGTCGAAAAAGTGTTGCCGTGGGATACCACGGACTGTCACCGCGCTCGAGTAGCCAGCGGAAATCCGATCTGAAGGGTAATAGTAGCCACAGCGGCTTGCCGAGCGCCCCTGCTAGATGCGCAACTGCAGTATCGACGCTAATAACGACGTCCATCAGATCAATCAGCGCGGCAGTATCCGAGAAATCATTTATTGTTCCATCGAGGAAAGTAATATCGTCCCGCATCGTGGACATCGCCGCTTGATCAGACGTGCGCAGATCCTTTTGCAGGCAAACAAATTGCGCTCTCGAGGAAATGATTTTTGCAAGACTGGCAAGTGGAATAGAACGGTTATGGTCGTTCTCGTGGGCCGCATTCCCTGACCATGCAATACCCACTCGCGGCTTGTTTTTTGCACCAAGCTTTATGCCCCAATGTCTGATGCGCTCCGGATCACTTTGCAGATACGGAATATTGGCGGGAATGCTATTGAGTTGGGTTTTGAAGGCAAAAGGCAAACTCAGCAGCTGGCAGTGATAATCATGCGCAGGACAGGCGTCACCACGCACAAAAACCTGGCTTGCTCCTTTTAGCGGCGCAAGCAGTGACTTCAGCAGGGGTTGCACTTCGAGCAACACGGTGGCGCCCAAATTCACCGCCTGGTCGACATACCGGCAGAATTGAATAGTGTCGCCCAGCCCTTGTTCTGCTTGTAAAAGGAGGGTCTTGCCAGCTAGCGGTTCCTCCCCCAGCCAAAGCGGGCTCTCATCCGGGCGCCGAAATTCGTTCTTGAAAATTGCGGTTTTGCGGCGCCATTCATATTTCGGCCAGCCTTTCGCAAAATCGCCCATCTGCAAACGACATAAGCCTTCATTGCGATGGCCTTCGGCATCGTTGGGGTTGAGCTGCAGATATTTGGCAAAGGAGTGCAGAGCTTCCTGATGGCGCTGCAAATCATGCAGGGCCAGGGCGCGAATATGCAATGCTTCGGCGCTCTTGGGGTTGATTTTGAGTGCTAAAGCGAGACTCGATAATGCCTCCTCGGATCGCTGCAGAAATCGCAGGGCCCAGCCGCGGTACTTATGCGCGTCGCTGTGGTCCGGCTTCAGTTTGATGGCCTGGTCGACGCTATCCAGCGCATCCTGGTGTCGCTTCAGTATGAGCAGGACGCTGCCGCGATTGGAGTGCGCGTCCGCGTAATCGGGATCAATGTGAAGGGCCTGTTCGTAAGATTGCAATGCCTCTTCAAATTCCTGAAGCATTTGCAATGCCACGCCTCGATTGAGAAGCCAGGCCGCATTGCGTGGTGACACTAAAACCGCGCACTCGAAGGATGACAAGGCATTCCTGAAATCGCTTCTCTCAAGGTAAAAGTTTCCGATGCAGAAATGCAATTCGCCTGCCCCCGGATTGACGGCAATCCCTTCGTTCAGGATCGTCATCGCATCGGCCATTTTGCCGCGCTCATAGTAGACAATGCCCAGGTCGCGGTACGCCAAGGCAATTTTTGGGTTTAGCGAGATGGCATGCCGGTATTCCTGAATGGCGTCGCCCAAGCGGTTTTGTGCGTGGAAAATGCCGCCAAGAAAATACCTGCTTCCCCCATGTTCCGGGTCGGCCGCAATGGCACGGCGCAGGCATCGTTCTGCTTCCCGGTAAAGCCCCTTAGCCCTGAATGTTCGACCGAGACCGATGTTGGCGTCGACATCCTCGGGATTGATGGCCAATACCCCGCTGAAGCATTCAGTCGCCTCGGCAAGTTTGCTGGCCTCTAGCAACACTTCCCCGTTTGCCTGCAGGGCCTGGCTGGCGGTCAATGGTGTCGGCGGCTTGTCCTTCGACTTGCCGGCCAAGACGGAATCCAGATTGTTTGCTGCGTCTTGCGGGCGGGAAAGAAACGCTTTGAGTCTGTTAAGCATGGGAGCGGAGTTTGTCGCTTCAGAATTTGACGGTAATAAGCTTGGTCAAGGAATCCACGAACTCGGGGTCGTATTTCGCATCGAGCAATTTCCACTTGAAGGTATTGGCCAGTTTGGCTTTCTGGTAAAAATTAAGCTGGTGCTTGCCTCTGAACACCTGTATCTGGAACAACAGCTTGTCAACGACCTCCTTGTGACGTTCCACCGATTTGTTTTTACGGGAGTCAGGATCTAGGGGGATACGCGCAATAAAATAATCGGCAAGAGATTCACCGAATTCTTTCGCTTCGCTTGCGTCTAGCCACTTGAACATTGCCTGCTCCATCTTGGTTGGGTGCCGTTTGGGATGCCTCAGGATGCGTTTAAGGGGCCTGGCGACGTTCCAAACGGGCGCAATAATTGTTGGATTTTACCGTAGCTGCCTGCGGGGCAAAAAATTTGTCTGGTGATTATGCCGATAATGCGGGCATTGCTAACATTCGGTGATCGCCCCGATATACTATCGCACCGATACAGTGATGGGTTCAGCACCAAGCTAAAAATTTAGTGGGGAAAAATGAACAGAATTCTGGTCACCGGCGGCGCCGGCTTTCTCGGCTCGCATCTATGCGAACGCCTGCTCAAGGATGGCGCGGATGTGCTGTGCGTGGACAATTTCTACACGGGTAGCAAGGCCAATATCGCGCCGCTGATGGCCAATCCCTATTTCGAGGTGATGCGCCACGATGTGACTTTTCCGCTTTATGCCGAGGTCGACCAGATCTTCAATCTGGCCTGCCCGGCAAGCCCGGTGCATTACCAGTTCGACCCGGTACAGACCACCAAGACCAATGTGCATGGCGCGATCAATATGCTGGGTCTGGCCAAGCGCCTGAAAGCGCGCATCCTGCAGGCCTCCACCTCCGAGGTATACGGCGACCCGGAAGTCCATCCGCAGACCGAGGATTACTGGGGACGCGTCAATCCCATCGGCATCCGCAGCTGCTATGACGAGGGCAAGCGCTGCGCCGAGACCCTGTTTTTCGATTACCACCGGCAACACCAGGTGGAGATCAAGGTGGTCAGGATTTTCAATACCTATGGGCCGCGCATGCACCCTAATGATGGCCGGGTGGTCAGCAACTTCATCGTGCAGGCCCTGAAGGGCGAGGACATCACCATCTACGGCAACGGCCAGCAGACGCGCAGTTTCTGCTATGTGGACGACCTGATCGACGGCCTGGTGCGGATGATGAATTCTCCTGCCGAGCTCACCGGGCCGGTAAACATGGGCAACCCGAATGAGATGACCATGCTGGAATTGGCGGAGCAGGTGCTGAAGCTGTCCGGTTCCAAGGCGAAGCTGGTTTTCAAGCCGCTGCCGCAAGACGATCCTAAGCAGCGCCAGCCGGATATTTCGGTGGCCAAGCGCGAGCTCAAATGGCAGCCAAAGGTCGCGTTAGCCGACGGCCTCAAGGAAACGATTGCCTATTTCAAGAAGATCGTTGTCTAGCCGATATGGGCTTGGTTTGAACCGCAGTGCCCGGTCGGCAATCCTCCGGACATGAAGCTTGCCGGCCCCTTTGCGTTTAGACTGCTGATCATCGCGATTTGCGCCTATATCGCGCTGGCTGCCGCCGGCGCATTGCGCTGGTACATGTACTCGCCTTCGCATGATGAGCAGCGGGCGGTTCAGCTTCTGCTTGTCTGGGCAGTAGGCGCGATATTTCTCGGCAAATTGCTTGCTGGGCGCGCGCCGGCGGGATTGGCCTGGTGCAATCAGTATCGCCGCCAAATACTTGCACTCGGAATATTCTTCGGCATCGGACTCGTTTCCGCCTCAAGGGCGATGCTTCCCGCCTGGGCATTGCTGGAATGGAGCCATCTATTGCTGCTCGCCGTTCTGTGCATTGCCCTGTCGATTGCCATTGAAAGAACCGCAGGCGCGCAGGAATGGCTATTTGTGGCGTTGGTTGCCGCAGCCGTCTTCTACATGCTGCAGGTCTTGGTCCTATATTTTGCGGCGGTATTCGTGATGCATGCTGCCGACAACAATGTGGTGGTGGTGGGATTCAGCCATCGCCGCTTTGCCGCACAGATGCAGGCGATGCTCATCCCCATGCTGGGCGCGCTTTACTTTCAGTACGATGCACGCCGAGTGCGACTGGTGCGCGTGGCATTGCTGTTGTTGGCCGGTTTCGCGTGGATGCTGTGCTTTGTCGCGGCTGCCCGCGGCGCCGGCGTGGCCTTGCTCGCCAGCGTGCTTGCCCTGGCCATTTTGGGCCGTGTGGCCTGGCTGCGATGGATGAAGTTTTACGCGGCGTCCCTGCTCATCGGCGTAGTGCTCGTTGTGCTGCTGTTTGTGCTGCTGCCCGATTGGCTGGGTGCCACCATGAGCTGGGAAAACAGACTGGCCTCGACCGCAGCGTCACCGGGCCTTGCCGATTCCCCGGGGCGCCTCTTTCTCTGGGCCAAGGCACTGGCAATGGTACGGGACTCTCCCTTGCTCGGCATCGGCCCGATGCATTTCGCCTACCAGTTTCACAATGAGGGCGCCCATCCGCACAACCTGGTGCTTCTGCTCATGGCTGAATGGGGTCCCTTGGCGATGTTGTGCTTCGTCGGCGTTTTGCTGGGCGCCTATGTCCGCTTCGGCAAATTCGCGTTTGACGGAGCAAGGCTTTCACAGGCGAACACGAAAATGCAACTCACGACGGAAGGCCTGTGGGCGGTGCTGACCATCATTGCGGTTTACTCGCTGATCGATGGCTTGTTCGTGATGCCGTACAGCCAGATACTGATTGTGTTTTTCACGGCCTGGGCCATGGCTCTTTATCGTACGGGCGCTTCTGCAAAGGTGGCGCCATCGAAAGCAATTGCATTGCGAATTTCGCTGGTACTTGTACTGCTGATCGCCTTGGCCAGCATCGCCGTGACCGGGTTTCCCGCTATCGGCAAAAGCCGCGAGCGCGAGGAAATCTACGAGCGCAGCACCAAGCTTGATTTTCTGTTTCCCCGTTTCTGGGCCCAGGGATGGATCGGTCCTTTGTCGCCCCCGGACGCATGCAATCCAGTTTACTTCCGCGCCGCACCCAGCGACTGCAGGGGCAGGCCGTTGGATAAATACGCCAGATAGAACTCAAGATCATTGAGTTCGTCGGATGCCGTCTCGAAGGGAACCGCGCCGCTGCGTTCCATGCAGCGCTGGAATTGCGCCTGCAATGTCCGTACGCCGCCGCCAGGCTGAACCCTTGGCCACGACACCGCCTGACCCACTGCCGGGGCCAATCCGCCACCGCCATAGGTGCTGCCCGCATGAAGCACATGGCATGTAGCACAGGCGAAATTTTGCTGGCCGATGCGCTGATGGAACAGGCGGTGGCCGGCGTCGAACTTGTTGCGCGCTGCCGGGTTGTTCAAGCGCACATTCAGCTTCTGCCCATCGGACAGGCTGCGTGCATAGGCCGACAGCGGGCCCATCATCGCCGCGTACTGGCCGGCATCGGCGGGGTCAATGATCGCTTGGCGATGCAATTGCAGACAGCGATTGATGGCGGCTTCAAAGGTGAGGACCTGCCTGGTGACGGCATCGTATTGCGGAAAGGTTGCGGCCACCCGGCGGCCACCGTTCGGGAAGCAATTGGCCAGCGATTTGCCATCGGCAAATTTCTGCTCCCAGCGTTTTTTTCCGATGGCGAGAATGTCGGCAAGATTGGTCGCATTGTCGGCATTCAAAGGTACGGTGGTCACATTGCGTTCGTACGCGGCACCGCCGTTGACCCAATCGGCAGGGTCGGTACCCGGCAGCTTTTGTTGCAGCGCCTGGATCATGGTGAGACGTTCCTGTTCCGGCGTAAGAGGCGCAGACCGGGTGTCGTTCGCGACCAGCGCGAGCGACAGGGCCAAAATAATGGATTCAAAGCTGGATTCAAAGCGTTTCAAGATATGCCACCAATTTGTCAATTTCCGTTTCGCTGAGGATGCGGTGCTTGCCGTATGGGGGCATGCTGGTGCCTGCTTGTTCGGCGCTCCGATCCCAGATGGTGGCGCGCAGTTTCGCGCGATCGGGAAAGCGTGCCTTCAGTGCCGAGAGCACCGGGCCCAGGGTCGATACGCTCTTGACCGCAGGGTCATTGGGCAGTTGATGGCAGGCCGCGCAATTGCCGCGGCGCGTATCGGTGAACAGATCGCGCCCTTCGCCGACCGACTGTGCCTGGCTGGCTGTGGTGAACAGGAGGAATAAGGGAATCAGGCAGGTTTTTGCGCGGCGGACACGAAGCGGGGCGCCGGAATTCATCAGTGCAAGGCTCATCGTTTTTCGGTGCTGAGGTTGAAACCCGGACGGGTGCCCGGATCGTCGCGGTCGCGCTCGCGCTTCTCGCCGGGCAGCAGGGCGCGGTTGCGGAACTCGGTTTTCAGTTCGCGCAGACGCGCCTCGGCGCTGGAGGACTCATAGAAGTCGCCATCGCGTGCCTTGATGGCAACTTCATACTGCTCGATGGCGCCGACCAGATTGCCGCGTCGGAAATAGGCCTCGCCGATCATGCGGTGCTGGGCGAGCTTTTTGTTCTTGCGTTCATAAATTTTTGCGGCGACTTCGTACAATCGGGGATCGTCCTGGATGGTCTTCAACTGCTCGTTTGCCGCCGTCAGCGCGGCATCGAGCTGGCCGGATTCATACAATGTATTCAGGTAGCCATAGAGCAGGGCACGCTGTGCCGGGAAGGCCCTCATGCCGGTCTGGTAGATCGCCAGGGCCTTGTCCCATTTGCGCTGGCCCAGCTGGATTTCAGCGGCCAGGTTTTCGATCCAGGGATGTGCGGGGCCGGCATTGCGGATGGTGGCCAACTCCCTGTCGGCGGCGTCGAATTCGCGTCCGCGCGTCAGCGCCAGGGCGAGGCCATAGACATCGGCGCGGCTGCGCAACACCGTGCGCTCGGCAATGGTATTGCGGAAAAAGCGCGCCGCCTCATTGCTGGCCATGCTCATCACGCGCAGCTTGGCGCTTACGAGGCGATACTCGATGGTGTCGGGCACATTGCGCTTGCCGTCTGCGCCCATTTGCAGCACGCGGTCCTGCATTTCGGCAATGCGTTCCGTGGTCAGCGGGTGGGTGCGCAAATAGCCCGGCGTCTTGCCGTCGTTGTGGCGGTTGGCGCGCAGCATGCGCTCGAAAAAGCTCGGCATGCCGCTGGGGTCGAAGCCGGCGCGCTGCATCACCTGCAGGCCGATACGATCGGCCTCGCGCTCGAAGTCGCGGCTGTAATTCAGCTGGTTTTGATAGGAGAGGGCGATCGAGGCGGTCAGCGCGGCCTGTGCGGTATCTCCCGAGGAAGGCGAGTTGGAACGCGCCGCCAGCACCGCCGCCACCAGCCCGAGCAGGGACAGGGGCGCGGCCTTGCGCTGCTCGTCGGCGCCGCGCGCCTGATGGCGCTGCAGCACGTGGGCGATCTCGTGGCCCATCACGCCGGCCAGTTCCGATTCATTGCTGGTTGTGAGCAGCAAGCCCGAATGCACGGCGATGAATCCGCCGGGCAGGGCGAAGGCATTGATCGAATCGTCGTTCAATACGAAAAATTCGAAATCGCGGCGGTTGTCATTGGTGGCGCCGCGACTGGCCGCGACCAGCTTGCCGCCGATACTGTTGATGTAGTCGAGGATCTCGGGGTCGTCCACGTAGGCGGGATCGGCGCGGATCTCGAACATGATGCGCTTGCCGATGGCGCGCTCCTGCGGCTCCGAAATCATCGCATCGGAAGAGTCGCCCAGATCCGGCAGGCTCTGGGCGTGTGCCGGCTGCAGCGCCAGCAACTGCGCCAACAGCACAAAGCCGCTCAGCCAGCGATGCATGCGCTGGCGCAGCGTGATGGCGCGGGCCGGTAATATTGGCGGTGCGGAAAACAAGTTCGGCAGCAAGACATGACTTTCGAGAGACAATACCGCTTGACGCAGCCTGATGCGGTTCAGATGCCCGCCGCAGGACCGAGTTCCCGACGGAATGTTCAGGGAATTCGAAGATTGTAGCAATCAGCGAGGACCATGACCGAAATGAACAAGCTGAATCACTTTGACGAGAGCGGCCGGGCCCATATGGTCGATGTCGGCGGCAAGGCCGAAACCCACCGCGTAGGGGTGGCCAGCGGCCGCATTCATATGCTGCCGGCGACTTTCGCATTGATCGAGAGCGGCGGTGCGAAGAAAGGCGATGTATTGGGGATTGCGCGCGTCGCCGCCATCCAGGGCGCCAAACGCACGCCGGACCTCATTCCCCTGTCGCATCCGCTGGCGATCACCAAGGTGGTGGTTGAATTCATCGCCGACGAAGGCGCCTCCACCATCGAGTGCCGCGCTACCGTGGAAACCATCGGCCGCACCGGCGTGGAAATGGAAGCGCTGACCGCGGTCAGCGCCGGTCTGCTGACGATCTACGATATGGTCAAGGCCGTCGATCGCGGCATGACGATTTCCGATATCCGCCTCATTGAAAAATCCGGCGGCAAATCCGGCGACTATCGCGCCGCGGGCTGATGAAGAAAACCGGCGCCTGAGACCGCCGTCGTCCCGGTGTAGGTTGGGACCCAATCCTCTGTAGGTTTTAAATATACGCAGGGCTGGATGCCAGCGCTGGAATAAGGAAATTTGTTGCTGGGGAATTTCAAAAAAATAGCGTAGAACGCCATTTGGCGCGGTGTTCGAGGCAAAAATGCCTCAAACACCGCGCCCAGGGCGGACTTTGCATTTCTCAAATGCCGGCGAAGGTTTTGATGACTCCGGCAGCCGCGCAGGCGGCAATCACCGGAATCACGCCGACCTTGAAGCGAAACAGCGCGAGGCTGGCCGCCGCGGTGAGCAGCGCCGCGAACCACTCGAAGCCGCCGGCGAATGGCGTGGCTGTGGCGCCATGCGGCCACCACACTTTCCATGCAAAGAACACCGCCAGGTTGACGATCACGCCGACCACGGCGGCAGTGATGGCCGTCAGCGGCGCGGTGAATTTCAATTGACCATGCGTGGTCTCGATCACCGGTCCGCCGATCAGGATGAACAGGAACGAGGGCAGGAAGGTAAAGAAGGTCACCACCGAGGCGGCCAGCGTGCCGGCTAAAAACAGGCCGTCCGCGCCCAGAATCTGTTTGCTCCAGCCGCCGACAAAACCGACAAAGGCCACCACCATGATCAGCGGGCCGGGCGTGGTTTCGCCGAGCGCCAGGCCATCGATCATCTGATGCGGTGTCAGCCATTGATAACCATCTACCGCACCTTGATAGACATAGGGAAGCACCGCATAGGCGCCGCCGAAGGTCAGCATCGCCGCCTTGGTGAAGAACCAGCCCATTTGCGTGAGCGTGCCCTGCCAGCCGACAGTGGCAATCAGTAACAGCAAGGCGCCGGCCCACAGACCCAATCCGGCCGCGAGATAGGCGCCAAGGCGGCTCCAGCGAAACAGTGCATGCGGTGGCGTGGGCGTATGGTCGCCGATGATGGCGTTGTCCGCGCCATCGGCCTCCGCCTTGTTTCCATGCCCACCGCCTGGAGAAAATTTTTGCGGCAGATATTTGCCGCCCAGCGCACCCAGCAGGGCGGCGGCGATGACGATAGCCGGGAACGGTGCGGCGAACACAAAGATGGCGGCGAATGCGGCGATGCAAATCGCCATCAGCCAGGCATTCTTCAGCGTGCGGCTGCCGATGCGCCAAGCAGCAAACAGCACGATCGCGGTCACCGCCGGCTTGATGCCGTACAGCATGCCGGCCACCACCGGAATGGCGCCGAAAGCGAGATAGATCCACGACAGTGCGATCAGGATGAATAGCGAAGGCAGCACGAACAAGCCGCCGGCGACGATGCCGCCCCAGGTGCCGTGCATCAGCCAGCCGATATAGGTGGCCAGCTGTTGCGCCTCGGGCCCGGGCAGCACCATGCAGTAATTCAGCGCGTGCAGGAAACGCTGTTCCGAAATCCAGCGTTTTTCTTCGACCAGTTCGCGGTGCATGATCGCGATCTGGCCTGCCGGCCCGCCGAAGCTGATGAAGCCCAGGCGCAGCCAGAAACGCAGTGCGGTGTTGAATGAGATGGGGCTGGTTTTATTCATGGGCGTTTATCATGGGCGCTTAAACAGATCGGCATTGTGGATTTCGGCGCGGGCGGACTTGAGCCAAGCGTAGAGCGCATCGTAAACGATCATGCCTTGCGTCAGCATCTCATGGTCGTCGGCATACAGCGCCGAAAGCCCCAGCGATACCGCCAGCAACCCCGGCGATTGCGGCGTGAGTTCGGGCATGCCGGTATCGGCGCCGCGGACGATGCTGGCGAGATCGCCCAGCGCCGCATCTTCCAGCGCGAAATCGGCGATCAGGGCATCGAAGCTGCAAAAATCGCCGCGATGCGTGAACTGCACGCCGGGTACATCGTAGGGAATCGCCGTTCTTTCCCCGGCAACCGAGGTCACGCTGGAAGCGGGTACATACAAAAATTCAGCCAGCGGGTCGATGAAACGGCGGATCAGCCAGGGGCAGGCGATGCGATCGATCTTCGGGCGTTCGCGCGTCACCCAGACCGTCGGCTGATTGACGCCGGACGGAATATTCAGCGCCGCCGCCTTGCGGCACAGCATGCCGCCGCCCGCGCGCCATTGTTCGATGCCGCCTTCAAGATAGCGCGCCTTGATGCCATGGGTTTCCAGGGCGGCGGCCGCATTCTTGCTGACCTCGTGCCCGTGCACGCAGTACACGACGACCTCGCGATGCCGCGGCAGGAATTTTGCCCAATCGGCGACCGTGAACGGGTCGCGCCAGGTGGCGCCGGCAATCATTTGCGCGTCGGTCTCGAATGCGGCCTGCCGGCGCACATCGATCAACAGGGGGGCGTCGGCACGGCCGAGATGCGCTTGAAGCCGGGAAACGGAAACAGGGGAAGTAAGGGTGTCCATGGTGTCCTCGTCGGTGAGAGGGAGACAGAGCTTGGACGGGACACCGTCTTGTACATCGCTGCAATGCCTGCAGCCACCGGGAGTCTGTTAAGTCCCGACGTTCACAGTGTAATGAACTTTGGCCGATTCCTGCAACCGGCGGCAAAGTGTGCCGGCGGGGTGCTGGAGATTTGCCGCGTCGTCGCCATATGCAGTCCGGCGGACAATATTTTCCGGTCTGCTCTGGTATATTTCGTGACCCGCTTTCGAATACATCTGCAAAAGGACGCATCATGACCACCGCCCATATCGACAAAGACTTGGATGTCAAAGGCCTGAATTGCCCCTTGCCGATCCTGCGCGCCAAGAAGGCGCTGGCGGATATGGAATCCGGGCAAACCCTGCGCGTGGTCGCCACCGATCCGGGCGCGGTGAAGGACTTTGCCGCCTTCTGCAAGCAGACCGGCAATCCGCTGGTGTCCTCCACCGAGACGCCCAGCGAATTTACCTTCGTCATCGCCAAGCGTTAGTTGTCGGCCGGTATTACTTCCCGGTAAAATGCGGCGCGCGCTTCTCCACGAAAGCCGTCACGCCTTCCTTGAAATCATCGGTTCCGGCGCATTCGGCAAAGAACGCAATCTCGTCGTCGAGATGCTGCTTCATCGGTGTTTCGAATGACTGGTTGAGCAGGCGCTTGGCGCGCGCATAGGCCTGGGTGGCGCCGCCGGCGAGACGCGTCGCCAGTTGCATCACTTCTTCCTCGAGTTTGTCGGCGGCGACAACCCGGCTGACCAGTCCCAGCTCCAAGGCTTTCTTGGCGTCCACCGCCTCGGCCAGCATGATCAGCTCGGTCGCCTTGCGCATGCCGACAATGCGCGGCAGGAAGAAGGTGCTGCCGCCGTCGGGCGACAGGCCGATCTTGCTGTAGGCGGAATTGAATTGCGTGCCCTCGGCGGCGACGGTGAAGTCGCAGGCCAGGGCCAGGCTGAGGCCCGCGCCGGCGACCGCGCCGTGAATCTGCGCGATCACCGGGAACGGCAGGTTGCGGATATTGATGATGCCCGTATGCAGGGCGTCGCCCAGCGGCTTGACGGTGGCGGGCAGGGTGGGATCGTCCTTGCGGGCATGGAACATGGCCACATCGCCGCCCGCCAGGAAGGCCTTGCCGGCGCCTTTGACAATCAGGACGCGCAGCGTGGTCGAGTCCAGCAGGGTGGCGGTGATGTCGCGCAGGGCCACGATCATTTCATCGTTCATCGCATTGAATACCTGCGGACGATTGAAGGTCAGCGTGCCGATGCTGTCTTGCTGCGAAAACAGGATGATGTCGCTCATTTTTGAATCTCCGTATCGGGTGCCGGGATGATACCGCGCGCGGCGTACAGCGGACGGATGTGCAGCCGTAGCGTCGGCAGCTTGAATACATAGACGATGGTGGCCAGCGCGCAGAACAGGCCGCAGGCGAGGAAGGTGCGCGGCGCGCCGATATGCTCGGCCAGCCAGCCCGCCGCCAGATGCCCCAGCGGCGCCGAGCCGATGAAGAAGGTCGAATAAATGCTGACCACGCGCCCGCGCTTGTCTTCATCGACGATGGTCTGGATGATGGTGTTGACGCAGACGGAAGTGCCCATCAGGCCCATGCCGGTCATGGCCATGAACAGGAACGAGAGCCAGATATTGCGCGAGAAGGAAAAGCCGATGATGCCCAGCGCCGCGATCGACGCGGTGTAGGCCACCCAGCGCGTCAAGCCGCGCACATTGGGGCGGCGCGCGAGGATGATGGCGCCGGTCAATGCGCCGATGCCCACGCAGCTGATGAACAGGCCGTTCAGTTCCGCGCCGCGGTTGAAAGTGCCGATCGAGATCGCCGGCATCAGGATGGTGTAGGGGCTGACCGCGAACGACACCGCGCCGACCATGATCACCAGAATGCGCACCACCGGCTGCGAAAAGCCGAAGCGCCAGCCTTCGACAAGATCCTTGAGCAGGGATTGCCCGCCGGGGTTTTTCTTCGGCTCATGCACACGAATGCGCAGCAACTGCACCAGCACCGCGAGGTAGGTGATCGCATTGATGCCGAAGCAGGCGGCCTCGCCAACGCCCGCGATCAGCAAGCCGCCGATGGCTGGGCCGATCAGGCGTGTCGAATTGATGTTGATGGAATTGAGCGCGATTGCGTTCGGCAGATCCTGCCGGTCCTCGATCAGCTGCACAAAGAATGCGTGGCGCGTCGGCACTTCCACGCCATTGAGAACGCCTTGCGTGAAGGCCAGGGTACCCAGCAGGGGAATGGTGATGTGGCCGGTCGCGGTAACGCTCGCCAGCGCCACGGCCAGCACCAGCAGCGAGCATTGCACCACGATCAGCACCTTGCGGCGGCTGACGCGGTCTGACAGCGCGCCGGCGATCGGTGTGACGAAGATGTAGGGCGCCATCGCCAGGAAGCCGATCATGCCGGTGGTCGCGGTCGAGCCGCTGAGCCGGTAGGCCAGCCAGGTGATGGCGACAGACTGCATCCAGGAACCCAGCTGCGACACCGCCTGGCCGATGTAGTAGGCACGGAAGTTGGGGGAGCGCAGGGAGCGGAGGGCGTCGGGGAGTTTCATGGCAATTTGACTTCGGGGCTTCCGCGCTCGCTGTTATGAAAGCGCTCAAGCCTTAGGAACCGTGTCATCCCGGATTTAGTCCGGGATCCAATTTTGATACCACGCGAGCGCAAACTTAGTGGGCCCCGGACTAAATCCGGGGCGACATAGTTAAGAGCTTGCAGAAATCAAACAAAAAAACGTAGAACGCCATTTGGCGCGGCGTTTGGAGCAAAAATTCCTGGAAAGCCGCGCCAATGCTGGAGTTTGGCCTTTCGATTTCAAGCCTTCAACTTCGCCAGCTGCGCTTCCGCATCCTTCAACTTCGCCTGAAAATCCGCCAGTCGAGTGACTTCCTGCTGCCGCACCGCCTCCGGCGCGCGCTGCATGAAACTCTCATTCGAAGTCTTGGCCAGCGCCTTGGTGACTTCGATTTCGAGGCGTGTTTTTTCCTTGCGCAAACGCGCCCGCTCCTCGTCCTTGTTGACTTCGATCTTCAACATCAAACGCACGCCATCGACGAGCTTGGACGGCGCATCGATATTCGGCAAAGCGCTCACAAGTTCCACATCCGAAATCCGTCCCAGCGCCTTCAGGTACGGCACCATCGCCGCCAGATCGGCCGATGCGCCTTCCATGATCAGCGGCACTTTCGCGCCCGGCGACAAATTCGATTCGCCGCGCAGATTGCGGATTTCATTGGTGAACAGTTTCAATTTTTCAACGGCGGCCTCGGCGGCGATATCGATCTTCTCCGCCTGCGATTGCGGATAGGGCGCCAGCATGATGGTGTCGCCGGTCTTGCCGGCCAGCGGCGCGACCTTTTGCCACAGCTCTTCCGTGATGAACGGGATGATCGGATGCGCGAGGCGCAGCGTGGCTTCGAGGATGCGCAGCAGGGTGCGGCGTGTGCCGCGTTGTTCCGCCTCATTGCCGTTCTGCAATTGCACCTTGGCGAGTTCGAGATACCAATCGCAATATTCTTCCCAGGCGAATTTGTAGAGGGCGCCGGCGATATTGTCGAAGCGATATTCGGCAAAGCCCTTGGCGACCTCGGCCTCGGTGCGCTGCAGGCTGCTGATGATCCATTTATCGACCATCGACAGTGAAACCGGCAGCGACTCGTCGAGGCCGACATCCTTGCCCTCGACATTCATCATCACAAAGCGCGTCGCGTTCCACAGCTTGTTGCAGAAATTGCGATAGCCTTCGCAGCGCTTGAAATCGAAATTGATATTGCGGCCGAGGCTGGCGTAGCTCGCCATGGTGAAGCGCAGCGCATCGGCGCCATAGGCCGGCATGCCCTCGGGGAATTGTTTCTTGACGCGATTGGCGATCTTGGGCGCATCCTGCGGACGGCGCAGGCCCGAGGTGGATTTCTCCACCAAGGCATCGAGGCCGATGCCCTGGATCAGATCCACCGGGTCGATGGTGTTGCCCTCGGATTTGGACATCTTCTTGCCCTCGGCGTCGCGCACGATGCCGTGGATGTAGACGTCCCTGAACGGCACCTTGCCGCAGAAATAGTTGGTCATCGCCACCATGCGCGCGACCCAGAAAAAAATGATCTCGTGGCCGGTCACCAATACTGAGGAAGGCAGGAAATGCTTCAGTTCTGGCGTCTGCTGCGGCCAGCCCAGGGTGGAAAAGGGCACCAGGGCCGAGGAGAACCAGGTGTCGAGCACATCGGGGTCGCGCGTCAGTTTCTTGCCCGGCGCCTTGGCCTGCGCCTCGGCCTCGCTGCGCGCAACGTAGTGGTTGCCATCCTCGTCGTGCCAGGCTGGGATCTGGTGGCCCCACCACAGTTGGCGCGATACGCACCAGTCCTGGATATTGTTCAGCCAGTGGTTCCAGGTATTGACCCAGTTGTCGGGAATGAAGCGCAGTTCGCCGTTGGCGGCTTGCTGCAAAGCCATTTCCGCCATCGATTTGCCGGCGTGGAAATGCCCGGCCGGCGCCGGCTTCGACATGGCCACATACCATTGCCAGGTCAGCATCGGCTCGACGATTTCGCCGGTGCGCTCGCAGCGCGGCACCATCAATTTGTGCGGCTTGACGCTTTCCAGCAGGCCAATCGCTTCCAGATCGGCGACGATTTTCTTGCGCGCGACGAAGCGGTTCAGACCGCGGTACGCAGCGGGCGCGTTGTCGTTGACGGTGGCATCGAGCGTCAGGATGCTGATCATCGGCAAGCCGTGGCGTTTGCCGACTTCGAAGTCGTTGAAGTCATGCGCCGGCGTGACCTTGACGCAGCCGGTGCCGAACTCGCGATCGACATAATCATCCGCGATGATCGGGATCTGCCGATCCGACAAGGGCAGGGCCAGCATCTTGCCGATCAAATGCTGGTAGCGCTCGTCTTCCGGATGCACCATCACGGCGGTATCGCCGAGCATGGTTTCCGGGCGCGTGGTGGCGACCGTCAGCGAACCCGAACCATCAGCCAAAGGATAGCGGATATGCCACAGCGAGCCGTCTTCTTCCTCGCTGACCACCTCCAGATCGCTCACCGCCGTCAGCAGCTTGGGATCCCAGTTCACCAGGCGGTTGCCGCGATAGATCATGCCGTCTTCATACAGCTTCACGAACACATCGGTGACGGTCCTGTTGAGGCCCTCATCCATGGTGAAGTATTCACGCGACCAATCCACCGAGGCGCCGAGGCGGCGCATTTGCTGGGTGATGGTGCCACCGGATTTCTCGCGCCATTGCCAGACGCGCTCGTTGAACCTCTCGCGGCCCAACTCCTTGCGCTTGATGCCTTGCGCTTCCAATTGGCGCTCGACCACGATCTGGGTGGCGATGCCGGCGTGGTCGGTGCCGGGAATCCAGGCGGTGTTGTCGCCGCGCATGCGGTGATAGCGCGTCAGGCCGTCCATGATGGTCTGGTTGAAGGCGTGGCCCATATGCAGCACGCCCGTGACGTTGGGCGGCGGCAGCTGGATGCTGTAGTCGGCCCTGGCTTCGTCGAAGCGCGGCGCGAAATAGCCGCGCGCTTCCCATTGCGGCGCCCAGCGGGCCTCAATGGCCTGCGGATCGAACGATTTGACGAGCTCGGCGGCGAGTGTCGTGAGAGCGGACGGGGTGGAAGCAGCTGCGGTATTCATGAGGCCTTACAAGATGAGGAGTGGCGGGATGGCTTATTTTTTGCGCAAATGATCGGCCAGCGCGGCGTTGACGGCATCGCCGACTTCATTGGCGATGTCCTGACGCAGATCGCCCAGCACACGTGTGACGACAGCATTGATCTGTGCGGCCAGTTGGGTGGTAAGGCGGTCTTCGAGCTTGTCGGCGAGCTGGCTGTCGATGCGGTCGAACACGCGCTCGAAAATCTCGTGCGACAGCGCATCGATCTCGCTGTCATCGAGTTGCTGCAGGGCCAGCGAGGCGCGCGACGGTGCCGGGCTGTTTTGCCCCAGCACCGGCAGCTTCACGGTGTCCACTTTCCAGTCGGGGCCGGTCAGCACATCGGTCAGTACCGGAATATTGCGATCGTCGCCGGCTGCCGCGCGTTTGCCGATCAGGGCATCGACCTTGCCGGCCAGTTCGCGATCCCGATCATTGTCCATGGGCCGCCTTCATGTCGTGATTCTGGATGTCGAAGCCGCGCGATTTGTAAAACTTGAGGCGCTCGCGCGCCCGTCCGCGATCGTCATCGTCCATCGACACGATCTCGCGCAAATGCTCGAAGCGGCTGAAGAAGGGCGGCGGCTCGTCGCCCAGGTTCAGCAAAGCCTCGTGATGCGGCAGCGCGGCCTCGTCGGTGGCGATGATGATCGGCGTGTCGGCAGCCAGGGCATGCGCGGCATGCACATGCGGCACGAAAGAAAGCTGCGCGAACGTCCACAGATGCCGATCGAATTCCGCGGCCAGGGCCGCATCCGGCGTATAGACCACCAGCTTGCGGCCGTCGTCGAACGCCTTTTTCGCGAGCTTGCAGGCGAAATTCAACTTGTGATCGACATTGAAAAAAAATTTTACTTCGGTCATGCCCGATGCCCCTGCCAGCATCGCCGCCGACAGGATGGGTTCGCCCTCATCTCGTCGCGCGTCGAAAGAGAAATATCGAGAGGCATCAGGGGTTCACCGGGCGGCGCGCTAAACGCCGACGCCGGCGCGCTTCATCAGGAATTTCGTCAACAACGGCACCGGACGTCCGGTCGCGCCTTTTTCGGCGCCCGATTTCCAGGCGGTGCCGGCGATATCCAGATGCGCCCATTTGTAGCTCTTGGTGAAGCGGCCGAGGAAGCAGGCGGCGGTGATCGAGCCGCCGGCGCGGCCGGCGATGTTCGGGATATCGGCGAAGTTGGATTTCAGGCCTTCATCGTATTCCGCGCCCATCGGCAGCAGCCAGGCCTTGTCGTGCACATTGCTGCCGGCCTCGACCAGTTCGGCGCCGAGCTTGTCGTCGTTGGCGAAGACGCCGGTAGTGACATGGCCCAGCGCAATCACCATCGCACCGGTGAGGGTGGCGGCGTCGACCACGCAGGCGGGCTTGAAGCGCTCGGCATAGGTCAGCGCGTCGCACAGGATCAGGCGGCCCTCGGCGTCGGTGTTGAGAATTTCCACGGTCTGGCCGGACATCGATTTGACGATGTCGCCGGGGCGCGTAGCATTGCCGCCCGGCATGTTTTCGCAGGTCGGCACCAGCATCACGATATTCATCGGCAGCTTTAGCTCGCCGACGGTTTTCATGGTGCCCAGCATTGCGCCGGCGCCGCACATGTCGTACTTCATTTCATCCATTTCCGGCGCGGGTTTCAGCGAAATGCCGCCGGTATCGAAGGTGATGCCCTTGCCGACCAGCACCACAGGGGCGTCACCTTTCTTGCCGCCCTTGTGCTCGAGCACGATGAACTTCGGCGGCAGATAGGAAGCCTTGGACACCGACAGCAGGGTGTTCATGCCCAGCTTCTCCATGTCCTTCTTCTCGAGGATGGTGCACTTGAATTTATAGGCCTTGGCGAGATCCTTGGCGGTATTGGCCAGATAGGCCGGGGTGGCGATATTCGGCGGCAGGTTGCCGAGATCCTTGGTGAGGTTCATGCCCTCGCCGATGGCCTGGCCGCGCTTGAGCGCCTGTTTGAGTGCCTTTTCGTCGGCCTTGCCGTCGAGATGGAAGGTCACTGACTTGCCGACATGCTTGTCGTCCACCTTGCTCTTCATCCGGTTGAAGCGGTAAGCGCCTTCGATCGCCAGGATGCAGGCTTGCTCGGCCTTCCAGGCGATGTCGCCGGCATGTTTGGTGTCGAGCGACAGTACAACGTCGGTTACCGCGGTGCCCTTCAGCCCCTTGAACGCGCTGCTGATGGCGCTTTTGAAGGCCACATTGCCATAGGATTTCTCATCGCCCATGCCGACCAGCAGCACGCGCTTGGCGGCGATACCGGCGAGACCGTGCAACAACAGGGTGCTGCCGACCTTGCCGGAGATGTCGCCGGAGGCGGCGGCGTGCGCGATGGCGCCCTTGGCGGCGGCATCCAGGTTCCTGGCGTCCGCGGACAGTTTCTTGGAGTCGTATACGCCGACGATGATGCAATCGGTCTTGAATTTCGAGAGGTCGCCGCCTTTTATGCTAAATTCCACGAGGTTTCTCCATGCGCGTTAAGAATCGCCTCATCAACCCGATACAGGCGGACGTCAATTTGGCGGAAACCGAAATTATCGCTGTTTAGGGGGTACGGCGTCAAAGCAAACCGCCGTCATGCCGGGTCCCGTTTCCATTTCCAGTTTCCATCAAGGTTATTGCGCGTCAAATTTTCCCGTGCACATTTTCAAACGCAGCCTTTTCCGAGAATTCACCGCCATCGGCTTGTCGGTGCTGACCGTATTGACGACGATTTTTCTGATTTTCCAGTTGGTTCGTCTTCTTGGCCGGGTGGCGGACGGTTTGCAGGAACCGGAAGCGGTGATCGCCCTGCTGGGCTTCGCGCTCTTGTCTTATTTGCCGGTGGTGCTTTCGCTTTCCCTGTTTATCGCCGTGCTGCTGACGCTATCGCGCAGCTACCGCGATAGCGAGATGCCGGTGTGGTTTTCATCGGGTTTGCCGCTGACGGCCTGGGTAAAGCCGGTGCTGGGATTTGGCTTGCCCGTTGTCGCCATCATTGCCCTGCTCAGCCTGGTGCTTACCCCCTGGGCGCTGGCGCAAAGCGTCGAATACCAGCGCATCCTCCGCAGCCGCGACGACGTTTCGCGCCTGACGCCCGGCAATTTCATGGAGACCCGCAGCGCCAACCAGGTGTTCTTCGTCGATAAAACCTCAAGCTCGACCGAGCAGGTAAATAACGTATTTGTGCAATTTAATCAGCATGGCCGCTTCGGTGTGGTGGTCGCCGAGAAGGGCCATACGGAAACGGCGCCCAATGGCGACAAATTCCTGGTCCTGATGAACGGGCGGCGCTACGAGGGAACGCCGAGCGCGCTCGACTTCCAGATCACCGATTTCGAGAGCTGGATGATCCGCCTTGAGGCCAAAGAGGTCGCGGTCAGCGATCTGCCCACCAAGGCGCTTTCGACCATTGCATTGGCAATGGATGGCACTGCCGAGAATTTCGCCGAACTGCACTGGCGCATTGCCCTGCCGATGGTGGCGATGATCCTGTCCCTGATCGCGATCCCGCTGTCGTTCGTCAACCCGAGGTCAGGCACGTCGTGGAATCTGATCTTCGCGATACTTATTTTCTTTCTTTACTACCATTCGATGGGTATTTTTCAGGCGTGGACGGCCTCGGGAAAAATACCGGCATGGATAGGGCTGGCGCCAGTGCATCTGGCCATGCTCGCGGTGCTGCTTGGACTGTTCTGGAAACAGCTTTTCGGGTTCCGCTGGTTGGTCTTGTCGAGAAAATAGCGGCCGCCTGTGGCCCTCGCCGCGGTTCACCGCCATTCCTCCGTTCATTTCGCCGCGATTCCGCACCCGGACGATTTGCCTTAACAACAGCAGTCGTTTATTATCTCGGGCTGCCTGAAAGGTCGGTTTGCCGCTTGCCGCCCCACAGGCAATTCCAGTTTAGATGCACCACCGGAGAGGTGGATGAGCGGTTTAAGTCACACGCCTGGAAAGCGTGCGTAGGTTAATCGCCTACCGCGGGTTCGAATCCCGCCCTCTCCGCCAAATTAAAACGCCACCCACCGGGTGGTGTTTTCATTTGGCGAGTGCGGTGGGTAAATAGAGCCCGCCACGGGTTCGACTAAGGGAAGTCCAGTGGACTTCCCTTGGACGCGCAAAGCGCGGTCGCGAAGCGATGACGTCATCGGCCTAAGCCGACGGCGGCACAATCCCGCCCTCTCCGCCAAATTAAAACGCCACCCACCGGGTGGTGTTTGCCGATGACAAACCAAACGGAAACCGCAAGCGAACTTCGCCCGTATGAACCTTGTCGAATCAAATCGACTCTGCGTCCAAGGTATTATTCTGGTTTGCGGTGCCGGTTTCTGTTTCCGCCCGCGCCTGGTGTCTAGTGTTTAGGCCCGCATTGTCCGATACCGTCCGCCACCATTCTGGAGAACCATCATGAACCGTCGTTCCTTCCTCAAGACTTCCGCAACGGCGCCGCTGGCCGCGGCCGTCTCCAGCGCGCTGCCCCTCGGCGCTGCGTTCGCGCAGAGCGCGCCCGGCAATGATGGCTGGCGCATTTTTGAAGTGACCAAGCGTGTCGAAGTGCTGAAGCCGGTCGGCACCACGCGTGTCTGGTTGCCGACGCCGAGCACGGTCGATACCTCGTACCAGAAGTCGCTGGGCAATACCTGGCAGGTCGAAGGCAGCCAGGTGGAACTGGTGACCGATATGCGTTACGGCGCCGGTATTGTCTCGGCGACCTTTGCCGAAGGCGCCAGGCCGGTGCTGTCCCTGACCAGCCGTTTTGCGACCCGCAATTACTCGGTCAACCCGGCCGGCGGACACGGCATGCTGGCCTCGAATGAGGAATTGAAGCGCTATCTGGCGCCGACCGAATTCATGCCTACCGACGGTATCGTGAAATCGACCGCGGACGGCATCGTCAAGGGGGCGAAGACCGATACCGACAAGGCGCGGGCGATTTACGAATGGGTGGTGGAGAACACCTATCGCGATCCCAAGGTGCGCGGCTGCGGCGTCGGCGATGTCAAATTCATGCTGGAGAACAACAGCTATGGCGGCAAATGCGGCGACCTGAATGCGCTATTCGTGGCGCTGTGCCGCGCAGTGGGTGTGCCGGCCCGCGATGTCTACGGCATCCGTGTGGCCGATTCGCAGCGCGGCTACAAATCGCTGGGCAAGTCCGGCGATATCACCAAGGCCCAGCATTGCCGCGCGGAATTCTATGCGCAGAACGTGGGCTGGATTCCGGTCGACCCGGCCGATGTACGCAAGGTCATCCTTGAAGAAGAGGGCGGCAAGAAAATCGACGACCCGAAGGTGGTCGCCGCGCGCCAGTTCCTGTGGGGCAACTGGGAAATGAACTGGCTGGCCTACAACTCCGCGCACGATGTGGCGATGCCGGGCTCGAAGAAATCGAAGCTGGTGTTCTTCATGTACCCGAATGCGGAAACCGCCGAGGGCCGCCTGGACCAGCTCGATCCGGACAGCTTCAAGTACACCATCAGCTCGCGCGAGATCGTTTGAGCGTGCTTGGCCACGGCAAGCGCATGGGATATATTCGCACAGGGTTGATCGCGGCCCTGGTCGCCGTCGGCAGTCCGCTCGCGCAGACGCAGGCGGGGCCAGCCGGTGCGAGTCCGGATGCGGCAATATTGCAGAAATGGAAACAACCGATTCCCCCGCTGGCGCTGAAGGATTTGCAGGGCCGGCCGCGCAGCCTGAAGGAGTGGCGCGGCAAGGTGCTGGTGGTGCATTTCTGGGCGACCTGGTGCGAGCCCTGCGTGGCCGAGATGCCGACCCTGATGCGCCTCAAGACCGAAATGCGCGACGAACCTTTCGAGGTGGTGACGGTGAACCTGGGTGAGGCCGATGCGCGCATCCGGGATTTCTACGGCAAACTGGGCGTGGATTTCGTGACCCTGCTGGACCGCGACGGCGATGCGAAAAAACAATGGCGGGTGGGCGGGGTGCCGATGAGCTTCGTGCTTGGCGCGGACGGTCGTGCCCGCTATCGCTACTTCGGCGAAATCGACTGGACCTCGGCCGAGATCGGCGCAAAATTCGCGCCGCTGATGCGCGAGGCCCGGCGTCTCCAGAAACCGGCGGTGACCTCGGCCACAAAATCCGAACCCGGCACGGCAACCGCGCCGCGCAATACCGGCTAACCAAGTTTCGCGATTTGCCAACGACGGAAACAGTCATGGATCGATACGCCGGCCGCGGGGTACACCGCATCATCGACAGATTGCAGACCAATGAGGCCGCCGAGCGCACCGCGCTGATCGCGGGCTTGCGCGCGTCGCCCGCGCATATCGAGCCCAAGTATTTCTACGACGAGCTGGGCTGCGCCTTGTACGGCGCCATCTGCCAGCTCGACGAGTATTACCCCACGCGCACCGAGCGCGGCATTTTTCAGCAACACCGCGCCGAGATCGCGGCGGCCATGGGTAACGTCGGCACCTTCGTCGATCTGGGCGCGGGCGACTGCTGCAAGGCGCTGTCCTGGCTGCCCATCATCGAGCCGCAGCGCTATCTGGCGGTCGACATCGCCGGGCCGGCGCTGGATGTGGCCCTGGCCAATATGGCGCCGGACTTCCCCGAGATCGACATGGTCGGCCTAGTCACCGATTTCTCGCGCCAGCTCTTGATCCCGACGGAATTGCTGCACGGGCGTGCGACCATGTTTTATCCGGGCTCCAGCATCGGCAATTTCGATCCCGCGCAAGCCGTCGGTTTTTTGCGCGAGATTCGCCGCCTTGCCAGCGGCGGCCTGCTGATCGGCGTCGACGCCAAGAAGGACAAGGCATTGCTCGATGCGGCCTATGACGATGCGCTGGGCGTCACCGCCGCCTTCAACCTGAATGCGCTGCGCCATATCAACCGCGTGCTCGGCACGCAGTTCGATGAATCGCGCTGGCGCCATGTCGGCGGCTACAACGCGGCGCTCGGCCGCGTCGAGATGCATCTCGAGGCGACCGAGGACCAGATCGTCACCATCGACGGCGTCGCGCGCCGCTTCACGCGCGGCGAACGCATTCACTCCGAAAGCTCGTACAAATACGCGCGCGATGAATTCGAGGTTTTGCTGCGCAGCGCCGGCTTCAACGATATCCGCTGCTGGAGCGATGCGGCGCAGGCGTTCTGGGTGTTTTACGCGCAGTGAGAGTCGCCGCCGTTTGAAAATTCAAAGTCCAGCATTGACGCGCCTTCCAGGCCAGAAATGCTTGGAAAACCGCGCCAAATGGCGATCTACGCGTTATCCAATTTCGGGCAATCAGCCTAAAACGCCCTCGAACAAATAGCGGCTGCCCGGCACCGTCACGCGCACTTTATGCTGCGCGCAAAGCGCGGCCAGCAAGGTCCAGGGACGATCGAAGCTGTCGAAATCGGTGATGGTGGCGCGGTGCGTATGGCGCAGATACCAGTTGCCCGGCGCAAACCATTGCGGAAACAGCTTGGTGCCGCAGGCGACGATGCGGGTGCCGGTGCGCGACTGGCGAAAAATGTTCTGCAACGACGCGCGCGAGCGAATCAGGTCATGGGTGTAGCTGAACAGGATGGCATCCGGCGGGCGTTGCAAGGCCGCCGTTTCACCGCAGGCGTGTTGCAGTTCGACCTGGGCCAGGTCGAGGGCGCGCACGCGTTGCCGCGCGATGCCGAGCATATCCGGCGAGGGTTCAAAGCCGATCACGCGCCCGCCAACGCCGACCCCCGCAGCCAGTGCGGGCAGGCACCAGCCGGTGCCGCAGCCGGCATCGAGCACGGTTTCACCCGCTTGCAACCGGAGTGCGGCGATCGCCTGTTTGCGGATGCCGGTGATGTAGCGCGTTTCAGCGTCGTATTGCGGCGCCAGATTGGCGTAAAGCGCGATCGCCCGCGACACCTGGGCGCTCATGCCACGGTTTTTTCCAGGTCGCGCGCCAGCCGCAGCCCGCTGAATTGCCAGCGCGCATCCGGCGGGAAGAAATTGCGATAGCTGGCGCGGATATGGCGCTGCGGCGTGACGCAGGAGCCGCCGCGCAACACAAACTGGTTGCACATGAACTTGCCGTTGTATTCACCGACCGCGCCGGCCTCGGGCCGATAGCGCGGATAGGGCAGGTAGGCGCTCTGTGTCCATTCCCAGACATCGCCGAACATCTGCGCCGGCGCGTCCGCCGGCAGTTCTTCGCGCGGAGCCAGGGGATGCAGGGCGCCGCCTTCGAGAAAGTTGCCGCGAATGCCGCCGGACTGCGCGAGTCCGGCGGCGGCGTACTCCCATTCCGCCTCGGTGGGCAGGCGCGCGCCAGCCCAGCGCGCATAAGCGTCGGCTTCGAAATAATTGATGTGGCAGATCGGCGTATTGGTGTCGATCTCGACCATGCCGTGCAGCGTGTACGTCTTCCAGCCCTCGCCATGCGATGCCCAGTACAGCGGTGCTTCGATCGCATTGTTCTGCACCCAGTCCCAGCCCATCGACAGCCACAGTTCCGGACGGCGGTAACCACCGGCGGCAATGAAGGCGGCGAACTCGCCATGCGTGACCGGATGCGAAGCCAGCTCGTAAGGCAGCAGGAAAACCTGGTGGCGCGGGCCTTCGTTGTCGAAGGAAAAACCGTTGCCCTGGTGACCGATTTCGACCAGGCCGCCGGCATGGCGCAGCCAGCGCGATTGCTGTCTTTCGATCGGCGTCAGCGGCCAGCGCGTCTGGTAGGCCGGTTTCAGGGGACTTTGGGCCAGCAGATGCTTCAAGTCGGTCAGGATCAGTTCCTGGTGCTGTTCCTCATGATTGCAGCCCAGCCACATCAGCCGGATGAAGTCCGCATTGCGCACCGCCGGTCCGCGCAACAGCGTGAGGATGCCCTCGGTCACATGGCGGCGATAGCTCAGCACGGTGTCGAGAATCGGCCGCGAAATCAGGCCGCGCTGATGGCGCGGATGCTTGTCGCCGACAGCGTTGTAATAGGAATTGAACAGCGTGCGAAAGGCCGGGTGAAAGGGCTTGAAATCCGCGGCGAAGCGCTCAAGCACAAAGGTTTCAAAAAACCAGCTGGTATGGGCCAGATGCCATTTGGTCGGGCTGGCATCGGGCATCGATTGCAGATTGCAGTCTTCGGGCGACAGGGGCGCGACCAATTTTTCGGTGGTGGTGCGTATCTGGGTGAAACGCGCTTCCAGTGCCACCAGGCTGCCCGATGGCGCCACCTTGGTGCTGGGGCTTGTCGTCAACTGCGGATTGCCTTGAGCCATTGCCGCCTCCTCGGAAATTTCTTGTCAGTCAGCGCGAATCCAGTCGCATCGCGCGGATGATCCTTACGATCCTGCTGCCGTTTGATTCGCTGCCTCAGCGTCGGACGGTGCGGAAAAAATATAAAACCCAAGCATCCATGCGCTTTTCCAGCCTTTTTTGCCTCGAAAGCCGCATGGATGCTGGGGTTTGCTTATTGGGTGGCGGCTCAGCGAACCGTCACCCGCGCCGGGCCGGCATCGATCTCGCCGATCACGGACGCGTGCGCAAATCCTTCCGCGCGGAAAATGGCCAGCACTTCGTCGACGCTCGCCGGGTCGCAGGCCACCAGCAGGCCGCCGCTGGTTTGCGGATCGGTCAGCAGGTTGCGATGTTCGTCGCCGTATTTCGCGTCGATGCGCACATCGTGGCCGTAACCCGACCAGTTGCGCCCCGAGGCGCCGGTGACAAAACCCTCGCGCGCCAGATCGAGCACGCCGTCGATCAATGGCAGCTTGTCGAAGCCGATGGTCGCGCCGGCTTTCGAACCGCGGCAGATTTCCAGCAAGTGGCCCAGCAGGGCAAAGCCGGTGACATCGGTCAGTGCGTTGACGCCGGGCAACTGGCCGAGCTTGATGCCGGGCGTATTGAGCTGCGTGGTGGTGGCGATCATCGCTGCATAGCCGGCATCGCCGAGTTTTTCCTTTTTCAGCGCGGCCGAGAGGATGCCCACCCCCAGCGGCTTGCTGAGAATCAATTTGTCGCCGGGTTTGGCGCCGGCATTGCGTTTCAGGTTCTTCGGGTTGACCAGGCCGATGGCCACCAGGCCGTAAATCGGCTCGACCGAATCGATGGTGTGTCCGCCGGCGATGGGAATGCCCGCCTGTTTGCAGATCGACTCGCCGCCGTCGAGGATTTTCTTGATCGTTGCCAGCGGCAGGGTGTTGATCGGCATGCCGACCAGGGCTAGCGCGAACAGCGGGGTGCCGCCCATGGCGTATACATCGGAAATGGCGTTGGTCGCGGCGATGCGGCCGAAGTCGTAGGGATCATCGACGATCGGCATGAAAAAATCGGTGGTGGCGACAATCGCCTGGGTCTCATTGATCTGGTACACCGCCGCATCGTCGGCGGTTTCGATGCCGACCAGCAATTGCCTGGGCAGGAACGAGACGTCCGCCTTGGAAATGATTTGCTGCAATACCGCGGGCGCGATCTTGCAGCCGCAGCCGCCGCCATGCGAAAGCGAAGTGAGGCGCGGGATGTTCTTCAGTTCGGTCAGATCGTTCATGCGAATTTCCGTTTAGGTATCCGTATCCGTTTGCGTGCAGAAAGGGATTGTACGACTTTGCCGCCGAATCGGATTTGGCTTTGACGTCAGCGGTTTTGTTCGAGCAGGCCATTAACGATGCGGGCCAGCGATATCTGCTCGGTGGACGGCAGGAACAGCTTGGCCCGCGCCCGGCATGCGACATTGAGTCGCGACAAAAAGTTCGCATCCTGCGCGCAACGCAGCAGCAGTTGCGCCAGCGCCGCATGATCGCCCACCGGGAAATAACCCGGATAGTCGGCGCCCAGCATGCCGACATTGCCCGACATGCGCGAGGCCAGCACGGCCGTCCCTGAGGACAGCGCCTCGACAATCACATTGGCGCCGCCTTCCATGATCGAGGGGTGGATGAGCAGATGCGCGCGCTTGATGGCGGCGCGTGTCAGGCCATGCGCCATGGCGCCGGCGTAATGATAGTTTTGCCCTCGATGGCTGAGGCCATGCGCCTTGGCCGCGAGCCCGGTGTCGAGGGCGGCGCCGATGTGCAGGATGTGAATGGGCACGGTTGCCTGCAGCGATTCAATCGCGCGAAAAACGGTCTCGGGATCTTTCTCGGGCCGCAGATGGCCGACCACCACGCCATTCAGCCGGTCATGCGGCTTGTCCGCCGGCACCAGCGTTTTGGCGGATTGGTAGACGATATGGGTTTTGCGGCGGCATTCCCGCGGCACGTGCTGGATCGCGTCTTCCTGCAATACGATCAGGGCATCCGCGAGTTCCAGCGAGCGCTGTGCTTCATTGTCGGTGGCAAGGTCCTTGTACAGATCGGTGCCGGTCAGCACCACCACCAGCGGGGTTTGCGGGCGGTCCTGGCGAAAACGCCGGATCGCCGCAGCGCTACGGCGGGCATGCAGCGCGATCAGCAGATCGCAGGCTTCGCCCTGCCAGCCGCCTTGTACAATCACCCTGAAATCACCCGACAGCAGCGACTGCCAGCGATGCGCCGTGCGCCAGTTGCCGTTGTTGGCGCCGGCAAGATAGGGCGTGACGATGATGATCTGCGGTGGCGAAGGAGGCATGAGTGCAGGCTGAAAAGAGATCGAGTTTTCCTTCAGATGTCGCGGGGCTGACCGCAGCCTTGCAAGCCCAACGCGATTATACGCTGGGGCTGTACCGCGACCTGCCTGGGCCGCTGTGGGAACCCGCCCGCGTTCCTTACCTGCCGACCATCAATCCACCGTTGTGGGAACTCGCGCATATCGCCTGGTTCGCCGAATATTTTTGCCTGCGCTACCCGTATCGCGAGCCGCAGTTGCCGCCGTCACGGCTGGCGGTTGCGGATAGCCTGTTCGATTCCGCCAAGGTGGTGCATGACACGCGCTGGCGCAACGTCTATCCGGATCGCGAAGCCTGTTTTGACTATATGCGCGATGTCCTGTCAGCGGTGTTGCTTGCCCTTGCGGGCAGCACCTCTTCGCAGCGATATTATTTCCAGCTGGCGCTGGCGCATGAAGATATGCACGCCGAGGCGCTGGCGATGACCCTGGTCACACTGGGGTTGCCGCTGCCGGCCAGCGTTGCCTCGCGTCAGGTATTGCCTGCCGTGAACAGCGATATTGTCTTCGACGGCGGCGAGCTGCCGCTGGGCGACGGCAGCGGGCGTTCATTCGTGTTCGACAACGAGAAGCCCGCTCATCGCATCGCGATCGCGCCGTTTTCGATTTCCGCGCGCGTCGTGTCGGCGGCGGAGTTCGCCGAATTCCAGGCCAGCGATGCCTATCGCGACCGGCGCCTATGGTCGGCAGCAGGCTGGGACTGGCAGGCGCGCAATGCGAGCCGCCCGCAGCGCCAAGATGCCGGTCTCGCTGCCATGCATATCAACGCCTGGCAGGCCGAGGCGTATTGCGCAGCGGCCAATCGCCGCTTGCCGACCGAGGTGGAATGGGAATTTGCGGCGGTGCAATCGACGGCTTATCGGACGTCGACAGGCCATGTCTGGGAGTGGACCGCGAGCCCGTTCGCACCTTACCCCGGCTTTGTGCCGGACGCCTACCAGGAGTATTCGCAACCCTGGTTCCATAACCACCGCGTGCTGCGGGGCGGATCGTTCGCGACCCATGCGCGCCTGCGCTACCCGCAGTACCGCAATTTCTATCTCCCGGGGCGCGACGATATGTTCGCCGGCTTCCGCACTTGCGCCATATAAAGAAATAATCGAAAAAAGAGTCGACGATTTGTTCACCCCGCGCGTGATAAAATTCAACTGGCGGGTCTCCTCGCATTCAGCCTTTGTGAACCTGGTCAGGTCGGGAACGAAGCAGCCACAGCGAAGTAGTTGAAGTGCCGAGGGTCAGGCTCGCCACCTTCTTTTCAGGATCCCCGTTCGATGAGTCATCAAGTCCTCGCGCGCAAATGGCGGCCACGCAATTTTGTCGACGTGGTCGGCCAAGAGCATGTGGTGCGCGCGCTGGCGAATGCGCTCGATACGGGACGCATCCACCATGCCTATCTGTTCACCGGCACCCGGGGCGTGGGCAAGACCACCTTGGCGCGGATTCTCGCCAAAGCCCTTAACTGCATCGGCCCGGACGGCGCGGGGGGCATCACTTCGAAGCCTTGCGGCGTATGCAAGGCCTGCACCGATATCGACGCCGGGCGTTTCGTGGACCTGCTTGAGGTCGACGCGGCGACCAATACCAAGGTCGATGAAATGCGCGAGTTGCTCGAAACCGCGCAGTACGCGCCGGTGTCGGGGCGCTACAAGGTCTACATCATCGACGAAGTGCATATGCTGTCGAAGTCGGCATTCAACGCCATGCTGAAAACGCTGGAAGAGCCGCCGGCGCATGTGGAGTTCATCCTCGCGACCACCGATCCGCAGAAGCTGCCGATCACGGTGCTGTCGCGCTGCCTGCAGTTCAATCTCAAGAACCTGCCCCCATCCCTGCTGGCGGGTCATCTGGCGACGATCCTCGATACCGAAAAAATTCCCTACGAGCAGCCGGCGCTGGAAATGATCGGTCGTGCCGGCGAGGGCAGTGCGCGCGATTCGCTGTCCCTGCTCGATCAGGCGATCGCTTACGGGGCCGGCGAAGTCAAAGCAGACCAGGTCGCGACCATGCTGGGTGTGCTCGATCAGACCTATCTGTTTTCGCTGCTGGAGCATCTCGCCGGCCGCGACGCAAAGGCGTTGCTGGCCGAGATCGCGCGGCTGGGCGAGCGTAGCGTATCGTTTGACATGATTCTCAAGGACCTCGCCGGCGTGCTGGCACAGGTGGCGCTGGTGCAGAGCGCCGGACCGGATGCCGTCGAGGGCCCGGAGGCCGCCAAGATCGCGAGTATCGCCGGACAGCTGTCACGCGACGATGTGCAGTTGTTCTATCAGATCGCCCTGCTGGGTCGCCGCGACCTGGCGCTGGCACCCGATGAGCAGTCCGGCATCACCATGACCCTGCTGCGCATGCTGGCATTCCGACAGGATGCGCCCGGCGGTCCATCGATAAGGTATGAGGAGCAGCCCGCCAAGACATTGGCGCCGAAGACGCGCGTTGCGGCCGCACCGGCAGGTGCCAGCGAGCCTGCCGCCGCCTTTGTGGTGCCGGCACCGGCTGCCCAATCCGGCGGCGCGGGCTTTGCGGGCGACTGGCCCGCATTTGTCGCCCAGCAGAACATGTCGGGCATGGCCGGCATGCTGGCCAGGCAATGCGAATACCTCGGCTTCGATAACGGCGTATTACATTTGACGGTGCCGGATGCGCATAAACATCTGGTCAGCAAGGCTTACCAGGACAAGCTCAAGGAAGCGCTCTCGCCCCATTTTGGCGATAACCTCAGGCTCAGCATCAAGGTCGGCCCCGCCGCCGGTGCCAGCCTTGCGGCGCATGAGGATCGCGCGCGCTCGGCGCAGCAGGCCGCCGCCGAAGCGGCGATCGCCCAGGATCCATTCATCAAAAACCTGCAGCAGGATTTCGGCGCTGAAGTGAATGCCGCCTCGATTCGACCTGCGCATTCATAGACGGAGAAGACAAGCATGATCCCCAAAGGCGGACTCGGCGCGCTGATGAAACAGGCGCAGCAGATGCAGGACAATATGAAGCGCGCCCAGGACGAACTGGCCCTGGTCGAGGTCGAAGGCGCGGCCGGCGGCGGCATGGTCAAGATCACCATGACCTGTCGCAACAGCGTCAAGCGTGTGGCGATCGATGCCAGCGTGATGGACGACAAGGAAATGCTGGAAGACCTGATCGCCGCCGCGATGAATGATGCGGTGCGCAAGGCCGAAACCACGTCCGCCGAAAAGATGGCCGGCTTCACCGCAGGCATGCAATTGCCGCCCGGCTTCAAGATGCCGTTCTGACGGCGTTTCATGGGTTCACCTTCGAGTCTAGATGCGCTGATCCAGGCGCTGCGTTGTCTGCCGGGCGTCGGGCCCAAGTCGGCGCAGCGCATGGCCTATCATCTGCTGCAGCGCGACCAGCAAGGCGCGTCCCGGCTGGCCGATGCGATGCGCATCGCCATCGAGCGCGTGCGCCATTGCATGATGTGCAATACCTTCACCGAAAGCGAAATCTGCGAGATTTGTGCGTCGCAAAAACGCGATCGCGGTGTGCTGTGCGTGGTCGAGACGCCCGGCGATTTGCTGATGATGGAACAGACCCAGACCTATCGCGGACTGTATTTCGTGTTGATGGGTAGGTTGTCGCCGCTGGACGGTATCGGTCCCAAGGAAATACATCTTGAGCGGCTGGTGCGCCGTGCGCTGGATGGCCTGGTAAAAGAGGTGATTCTCGCCACCAATTTCACGGTGGAAGGCGAGGCCACCGCGCATTACATCGGCGAGCTGCTGGGCGAGCAGGGCATCCGGGTGTCGCGCATCGCGCGCGGCTTGCCGGTGGGCGGGGAGCTCGAGCACGTCGACAGCGGCACGCTGGCGCAGGCGCTGATCGAACGACGCAGCGTTTCCTGAAAAATAATCGGCGAACGGTTTCCCGGCGCCCACCCTGTCGGCACGGTTTGCGCAAAATTTCAGACGCTTCAATCATTTAGCAAACCCAGTCGCGCCGGCGTCCCGATTCCCTGCGCAAAAGATGAAATGGGTGTTGACGGGATTTTCCACATATGTGTATAATCGCCGTCTTTCGCAGTTCGAAGTTTCGGGCGCGGGGTGGAGCAGTCTGGCAGCTCGTCGGGCTCATAACCCGAAGGTCGCAGGTTCAAATCCTGCCCCCGCAACCAAGTCGAATTTGCATCGTTCTTTAAAAACACAAACAATCGATTAAGGTGGGTACTGTGTATTGGGGTGCCGCTTGATTGCGCGGGGTGGTGGGGGTTAAACCTTGCTGTTCT